>Ga0207773_100135_pt1 | contig 61554 bp, 44 predicted proteins | sample TtaePargueraPR_2_FD_187281 | JGI IMG/M metagenome (GOLD analysis project Ga0207773, IMG submission 187281) | Aerobic enrichment media microbial communities from Bioluminiscent Bay, La Parguera, Puerto Rico - Tt and M1 (3) (SPAdes) | ecosystem: Environmental > Aquatic > Marine > Unclassified ...
TCTTTCCGGGACACGCTGTGAATACATCCCTGTACGCTCTCCACGGCCATCCATGGCCGTGAACGGTCCCGGAAAGAGGCCCCGCACCCGGCCCGTCAGGCTTAGAGCAAGACTCTAAACAGGCTCTAAGTTGGGAAAACTACGGGTTCATCACCGCGGTCACCGTCGCATCCGCGTCCGCCAGCCCGCTGCCGCACTGGGTGCAGGAACCGGCGAAGCCGCGCGCATTATCCACGATCGCCGCCTCCACCTGTGCCGGCGTCATGTCCGGGTCCACGCTCTTCACCAGCGCCGCCAGGCCCGCCACGTGCGGCGTGGCCATGCTGGTGCCCTGGTAGAAGGCGTAGCTCTCCGAGGCCGGCGTCTGCGAACCGCTGTTGAGGGTGGACAGCACGCCGTTGGCGGTGGAGTTCGTCTCGCCACCCGGTGCCGCCACATCCACCACGCTGCCGTAGTTGGAATAGCTGGCGCGGTTGCCCTGGCGGTCGGTGGCGGCCACGCTGATCACATTGTTGCAGCTGGCCGGCTGGTAGTTGGCGGCGTTGGCGTTGCTGTTGCCCGCCGCCACCACCACGCTGGTGCCGTTGCCCACCGCCGTGTCGATGGCGTCCTGGAAGGTGGCGCCGCAGGCGCCGGAGCCGCCCAGGCTCATATTGATCACGTCGGCGGGGTAGGGGTTGGCCGGCACGCCGCTGACGCTGCCGCCGGAGGCCCAGACGATGGCGTCGGCGATATCCGACAGGCTGCCGCCGCACTTGCCCAACACCCGTACCGGCACCACCTTGGCGTTGAAGGCCACCCCGGCCACGCCCTGGCTGTTGTGGGTCTCCGCCGCCACTGTGCCGGCCACGTGGGTGCCGTGCCAGCTGCTGCTGGCGGGGAAGAACTGGCCGCACTCGAACCAGCTGTACCAGTCCCCCTCGTCGTGGGCGTCGCTGTCGCGGCCGTTGCCGTCGCGGGCGGTGGCGTTGTCGCTGATAAAGTCGTAGCCGCCGATGATATTGCCGAGCAGGTCGCTGTGATCCGTGTAGCCGGTGTCCACCACCGCCACCACGGCGCCGCTGCCGTCCGCATTGTCCCAGGCCCCGGGCAGGTTCAGGCCGGCGGTGGCCTCGTAGTAGTGCCACTGCTCGCTGTAGCGGCTGTCGTCCGGGGTGAACTGGATGGTGAGGCGCACGTCCGGCTCCACGTAGGCCACGTTCGGGTCCCGGGCCAGGCGGCGCATCAGCGCCTCGGCGCCGGCCCTGTCCAATCCTCCGCTGGCCCTGACCAGTTGGGCGCCCGTGGCCAGGCGGCGCACCGCATCCAAGCGGGTGCCGGTCTCCGCCGCCGCGGCGGCCAGCGAACGGCTCGCGGCGGCGGCGCTGCTTCTCTCCGCGGCCCCAGTGCGATACTTGACGATGAATCCCTGGTAGGCCTGTGCCGCCTGCAGCGCCGGCAGGTTCATTTTCCCCGCCAGGGGATCCGCTCCCCCGGCCAGGGCGGCGGCGGAACCGAGGGCGGCGCAGAGGCCGGAAAACAGTAAAATTTTGCCTTTGGGTTTGGTAAATTGCTTGAACATAGGTGCTCCAACTGGTTTTTTTTCTCGTTGGCCGCCGGCGGGAACCGCCCGGCGACTTCCCTGTACCTACGGACGACAACTTACCGCGGCGGCACGGCAGTGCACCAGCGGCGCGGGCCGCCATTGGTGAAAGTTGGCGTGCAAACCGTGTTTTATGGCAAGCCTGCGCAGTTTTTTTCAAGGAGGGTGGCGGTTCACACCCTTGCAGGGCCCTTTCCTGGCAGATCGATCAATAAGGAACGCCAGTGCTGATCATCCCCCTCCAGAACAAGCCCGACTGGCGCCGGCCGCCGCTGATGTGCTTCGCGCTGATCGCGCTCAACCTGCTGGTCTTCGTCCTCTACCAGGGGCGCGACGAAGCGCGCTGGCAAAAGGCGGAGGAGTACTATTTCTCCAGCAAACTGCCGGAACTTGAGGAGCAGCGCTTCCTGGTCTACGTGGACGAGCAGCACCCGGAGTGGCGGCTGCAGGTGGACGCCGAGGGAGAGGACTTCGTCTACCGCGAACTGCTGTGGAACCCGGAATTCCACCGCTGGCTGCTGCCGCGGCTGCGCGCCGAGGGGCAGGCGGAGTGGCTGGCGCAGCGCGAGCAGTTCGTCGCGCTGCGTGACAAGATGAGCAGTTTCGCCTTTGGCCTGACGCCGGCGGAGCCGAGTGTCGCCGGCCTGTTCGGGCATATGTTCCTGCACGGCAGCTGGGACCACCTGATCGGCAACATGGTGTTCCTGCTGCTGTTCGGCCTGTCGGTGGAGCTGGCCCTGGGCAGCCTCTGGTTTGCCGGCCTGTATATTATCGGTGGTCTCGCCGCCGCCGGCCTGCACGTCGCGGTGGAGGCGGGCAGCCCGGTGCCCATGGTGGGCGCCTCCGGCGCCGTGTCGGCGATCATGGGCATGTTCGTCGCCATCTACGGCGTGCGCCGCCTGCGCTTCTTCTACACCCTGGGTTTCATCTTCGGCGAATTCAGCGCGCCGGCCCTGCTGGTGCTGCCCCTGTGGCTGGGCAAGGAGATCTTCGGCTACTTCTACGGCGACGCCAGTATCGCCTACTGGGCCCACACTGGCGGTTTGATCGCGGGCTTCGCCGCGACCATGCTACTGCTCAGCCGCCGCCCGCCGCTCGAGCAGATGCCGGTGGAGGAGAAGGTATCCACCCCCCAGAGCCGCACCCTGGCGCGCATCGACCGCTTCCAGGAAGAGGGCAAACTGCTCGAGGCCGCCGAGGCCGCCAGCTCGGCGATTCGGCAATACCCGCAATCGTTGCCGCTGATTGAACGCGCTGTGGAACTCACCGCGGCCGCCCCGGAGAGCGAGGCCTACCACCGCGCCAACCTGGCCCTGTTCGCCCTGGCCGGCAGCGCCGATACCGATGCGCGCACACTGGCTGCGGGCTACCGCCGTTACCTGCAGGCCACGCAAAACCCCTGCGCGCTGACCGCCAAGGCGTGCCTGCTGCTGGCGCGGCGCGCGGCGCAGGCGAAAGATTGGGGGTGGCTGGAGGAGTTGCTGCGGCGGTTGCATGAAAGGCGCGTCGAGCATCCGCTGTTGCAAAACCTGGGAATGGCGCTGGTCAATCATTACCGCCGGGTCGGGGAAGAGCAGAGGGCGCGGGAGGCGCTGCGGTTGTTCCAACCGCAGGAAACCGCATAACCGGTAATGGGGCTGCCGGCCCTATACCGTTGAGTTAGGCCACTTTTGTAGACATCATGGATTGCACTGCATGAAATTTAGGCTGCAATCCATGAAGTCCGAGGGATTGGTTAATATTTGAGCCAAAAGAAAAAGCCTTTTGTCTCAAATAGTTGCAGTGCAATCCATATCAGGAGCCTGCTTGCAGGCGAACAAGAACGGAACTCCGTAGCCGTTCGCCGGGCACATCCCTGTGCCGGCCCTTCGGGCAGCTTCGCTGCGTCAAATCGCTCCAGGCGATTTGATCGCCTGCAAGCAGGCTTCTACAGGGGGGCCTTGAGCCGACGCGGGTTCTTTGTGGGTGAGTAGTTACTTTTCATGAAAGTATCCATTTACCAGTTACGTTGACCTTATAGAAAAAATGGGGAATGTCAGGCTTATGGCGTGGGGAAGGTTTGGGTATATATGTAGAAAAGCAAGTGCTGACTGCCGGCACCAGGAATCCGTATCTGCGTGCATCTCAAGGATCGAAAACGAAGAAGCATGTGGGTTTTATGGTGCGGGGATAGCGAACAATAGCTGGCCAAGAAAAATACTGAACAATATCGGGGTCATGGAAGACAAGGGTAAAGCGCTAGGCGCGATAGAGATATACAAAAACCTGAATCTGGCAAAGCAATTTGAAGTGCCCATGAGATTCAAGCGAATAGTTGCATATCTGAGCTATATCGTCGTGGTGTTCTACGTTGTTGCGGGGATTTATCGCTTTAAGGTTGCTCCCACCTTCATGTTGGTCCTTGAAGATCTTGTGTCGTCCATGCCCGATCATTTGATCCTGTACCAGGACTACGGAGGCTATTTTGTGCTTGTGGTTTCAGTGTTGCTGGCTCTCTCACTGTTGATAGGGTTTCGGTTGAAAAAAATTTTCGGGTTTGATGTGGGTGTTGAAAAAGGGGCGATTATGAAATTTCTGGTCTTTCGGAATGTTCGGGAATCGTACTCAAAAGTGGTCGATATACTACAGTTTCCAATTCTCCCAGAAGGTCGGCTGGATGGCCGGGCCGGCAGCCCGATGATCCACCATCTTCATGCCGCTGCGTCTTCTGGAATGTGCGTAGCGACAGAGATGCGGGAGCTGTTGGAATCAGAGATGCGGTTGCTTATCGACAGTTGTGAAAAGCAAATGAAATATCTGTCTGTTTCCGTGGCCCTGATAATCATTGCGGCCATTTTCTTCTTTCTGATCGGCGTCTACTCGCCTATATTCATTCTGGGGGAGACAGTATGAAAGTTTCCAGGGGGTTTACCTTGATAGAGCTGATGGTTGTCGTGGCCATCATCGGCATATTGGCGTCGGTGGCCCTGCCGGCCTATCAGGTTTATATACAAAGAAGTGAGCTTGTCGAGGCTATGAGTATGGCAAGCACGATAAGGGAGAATGTTACAAAGTATTACGTGGAAGAGCTTGATTTTCCCCAGGATAATCAAATGGCGGGTGTTCCGGAGCCTCAATACTTGATCTCCAACCGAATTACCAGCGTCGTCGTCGAGTCTGGTGCCATCCATATCACGCTGGGAAACAAGGCGTCAAGCCCACTTCAGGGAAAGGTTCTGTCATTCAGGCCCGCGGTTGTCAAGGGTAGTCCTGAAAGCCCCATTTCGTGGTTGTGTGGGTACGATGACCCGGTGGCGGGAATGGAAGCAGTTGGGACCAACAAGACAGATTTAGAGAGAAAATTTTTGCCCTCGGCATGTCGTGGCTAACACCGGAAGCTGAATATAGATGGGTTGATCGTCTCTCTAGGAGTCCGGCATGGTCAGGGTCTATGCGTTACAGGTTGGCTTTGAATTCTTCCCCTGTGGCTTTGTAGCTCTTGGCCAGGCTCCAGGTTGCCCAGAAATAGTGGGGATCATGCGGGTTATTGTTTCTTCGATCAGCTCAACAGCTTTATTGGGGTTTTTATCTTCCGCAAGGTAAGTTTCCCCAAGCTGGAGCAGGCTGTCGGTCAGGTGCCAGCGCTTTTTGCTGTTTTGTAGAAGCCTGCTTGCAGGCGATCAAGTCGCCTGGAGCGATTTGGCGCAGAGAAGCTGCCCGAAGGGCCGGGCACAGGGATGTGCCCGGCGAATGGCTACGGAGTCCCGTTCTTATTCGCCTGCAAGCAGGCTCCTACAAGAGTCAGTAGTTACGGGGAAGTTATGAAACAGTTTTTACTCTGCTCTATTGCGATATTCACATCGCTGATTGCAGGCTACGCCAGCCCGGCCAGTTTGGTGAAGTCGGACTGGCACGAAATCGAAACGGAAAATTTCCGCATCGTGACCAACGGAAAACCGGAACCGGTGATAGACCTGGCGGAGGATCTGGAGCGCTTCCGGGTGGTCGCTTCCCAGCTGCTCAACGCCCATGGAGACCAGCACAAGCTGACAATCTTCGCGCTGGCGGACAGGGACAGTTATGCGGAGTTCGCAGGCAGGGAAAAGGCAGAGCAAACCGGGGGGCTGTTTCACAATACCAGCTACGGGAGCTTCGCCCTGGTCAATATCGAACGCTACCGGTTTATGCGCGAGCATCCGGCGCGGGAGTTCCTGTTCCATGAATACACGCATTTTCTCACTTATGGGAGAAGCCCGCTCCATTACCCTTACTGGTACAGCGAGGGATTCGCGGAGTTTTTCTCCACAGTGAACTTCCTGGAAGACGGCGAGTATGAGTTCGGGGGTATCCCCATGGACCGCGCAGCCTCTATTTACTACGACCATCCGATGCCGTTGGCGGCGCTGTTGAGGGCGACGCCGGAAACGGGCGACAGCAAGCAGAACGCCAGGGTCTATGCGGGCGGTTGGATGCTGACCCACTGGCTGATCATGAGCAGCGGCAGGGCGGATAGCATCCAGGATTACGTGGCGGCCTATAACCTGGGCGCGGACCCGGTGGATGCGCTGGTTTCGGCCCTGGGAATGCCGCTGGAAGAACTGCAGCGGCACTATGTCAACCAGGCGGAAGGCCAGTTCCCCCAGGGCACAGGCCAGTTGCCCCGGGGTTATAAACCGGTTCAGCCGCAACTGCGGCCCATGTCGCAGGGGGACGCGGTTGTCGAAGTGGCTCGTTACCTGGTGATGTCCGGAAAGAACGCGGACTCCCTGCGAAAACTGGTGGCGCATGCGCGGGAAGAGGGCGCAGACAGCCACGAATTGACAGCGGTGATGTCGCTCGCCAAGACCCGGGCCGGGGAATTTTCCCGGGCGGCGTCCCTGCTGGCCTCCATACCGCAGTCGTTGCGCGGCGAGCCGTGGTACCGGAGCGCGGAAGCTTCGCTATGGCTGCAACGGGAACTCGCCAAGGGCGCGAAGAGCGATCCCCGGAAAATGGCGGCCGTGCGCGACCGGTTTGTCGCCCTGGTAAATACCGATGATCAGGTGCCGGCCTACTGGCACAGCCTGGCCATCGCGATGCAGAAGCTGGGCGAGCCGCGGGACAAGTACCTGGAAATATTGGCGCAGGCCTACCGGCTGGCTCCGCGGGAAGTGGGCATTGCCTGGTGGTATGCCCTCGAGCTTTACCTCGACCGGGACCCGGAAGGGTTTGCCAGTGTGGCGCACCCGCTGCTGATGCAAATCACCCAGGAGAAACCCCGCGCGCAACTACGGTCCATGCTCGCCGATTTACAGCCCGGGATGGCGGAAACCGCCGGGGAGAAGAAAGACACCATCGTCGGTGCTCTTGCCAAATACAAGCGCTATCCAAAACACAAGGCCCTCGCCCTGGCGCTCGACTACAAAGGCGCCTATGTGCTCGGTTACGTACACGATTTGCCCGGCCAGGATACGGCCAATGGCAAAGCCCTGGAGTTCTGCGAAGCGCAGCGAAAGAAATCCAATGTCGAGAGCCCGTGCAGGATTTATGCGGAGGGCGATAAAGTGATTGATGCCGGGGGCGCTGTCCACCCGCTTTGAATTTTGCAGCCAGGAGTAACTACCTACCCCTGTAGGAGCCTGCTTGCAGGCGAACATCCCCGGTGCTTTGCCGGCCCCCAATTCGCCTGCAAGCAGGCTCCGGGGGGCGCAGCGAAACCCAACCTGCGGATGCATTCAGCCCGCTCGCCGAATATCCTGTAAAAACCCTGTGATATCAGCGGCCGACTTCAAATGATAAACCTGCTTGGCGGCCCTGGAATCGGTAACCAGCTGCCGATAGGCGGGCGTCAACTTGCGATGGCAGAGCCACAGTACCCGATAGCTGTTCAATGAGCTCTTGAGAATAGGGCTGTTTTCCGGCCAGCCCTCGGGGGTTGCAAACAGTCCCTTGAGCAGGCGCTTGGTTACCCAGGTAGCGTGGGTCAGCAGGGGAAGGTCGATATAGACGAGCGTGTCCGCTGCCGAGAAACGCTCCCAGGCGGAAGGCACGCAGCCGAATCCATCGATGATCCATTCGCCCTGCTTCAGAAGGTCGGAGTGGATGCTGAGGTAATCGTCGTGCGGTATTTCCTCACCGCCCGGCCGGAACTTTATTTTGTCGATAGGGTGAAGGGGCAGCCCCGTGGCTTCGGCCAATCGCCTGGCCAGGGTGGATTTGCCTCCACCCGCATTGCCAAATATTGCGATCTTCTTCATGTTGCCTCCTATGGCTTCGTTGAAGCCCAAGAAGCAGAAACTAAAAACCCGCCTCCTGGGCGGGTTTGGATAACTGTTTGCGCAGCAAAAACCCACCATTCCTAGGGAATGATGGTAATAATTTGAAACAGCTGGCGTGTAAGGTTTGTGCTCATTTTTGAATCCTTGTCCATAAGTCGATCAAAGTCAACTGCCGTCATCCCCCACAACAATCTCAATCCGATCTACATTGCCACTCGCATCCAGCACTGCAATCTGGTGCCTGCCGCTCCCGGGTATCAGTTGCAGACCTCCGCCGCCGTGGGTCTCACCGCGGGGTTCGCCGTCGAGGAACCAGTAGCGTTTTCCCTGGCCGCCGATGGCGCTCAGGCTCAGGCGCGGCGGTGGGGCCTCGGTGCCGGCGGGGCGGTATTGGTTGCCGTCGCTGGCGCCGACGATTTTCAGCGGGGTGGCGCTGGCCGCGGCGGGGTCGTTGCACTCCGCTGCGGTGGGGGGAATCTGTTGTGCGCGGGTCTGGATCGACGGCAGCCAGGATTCCAGTTCCTTGGGCCACAGCGCCACGCTGCGTTGATGTGCGGTGGCGTCCATGCAGCCGGGTTTTACCCGTTTTCCTTCGCGGTTTTCGAAAAAGGTAAAGGTCTGTGCCGCGCGCAGGGGTTCGCCGCTTGGCGGCAGGGTTCGCGGGGCGCGGCCGTCAATCAGCCAGGCGTTGCGCTGCTGGTGGCAGTGCTCCGCTGCGGTCTGCTCTGTGCGGCTGCCCAGGGGCCAGCAGATGGTTTCCTCGGTGACCGACGCGGGTTTCGCCAAGTGGCGCTTCTTGTTGCCCGGCAGTGCGGCGATCACCGCGTTCAATAGCGGCGTGGCGCTGATGGCACCGTAGTAGCCGGGCAGCGGGGTGCCGTCCGGACGGCCGACCCAGACGCCCACCGTATAAGTGGGCGTGACCCCTATGGCCCAGGCGTCGCGGAAGCCGTAGCTGGTGCCGGTTTTCCAGGCGATGTCCGCCTTGTTCTGGCGCACCAGGTTGCGCCAGCGGCGCGAGCCGCCGGTGTTGGCCGCGAGCATCTCGAAGGTGATCCAGGCGGCCTGCGGGGACATGAGGAAACGTTCCCGCAGGGGGTCTTCCGGCAGGTAGCGCGGCGCCGCCGCCAGGCCGCCGCGGGCCAGGGCCGCGTAGATTCCGGTGAGCTGGTCCAGGCGGGTGCCCACGCCGCCTAGGATCATCGCCAGGTTGGGGTTGCCCCCGGCGGGAAACTGCAGCGACAGGCCGGCGTTCTCCAGAGCCGCGGCCAGGCGGCCGGGGCCGTAGTGTTCCAGCAGTTGCACCGCCGGCACATTGAGGGATCTCTGCAGGGCTGCGGTGGCGCTGACCGGGCCGGAGAAACCGCGGCGGAAATTTTCCGGGCGGTAGTCGCCGTAGATGCGCGGGGCATCGCTCAGCAGGGAGGCGCTGTGAATCAGCCCGGCGTCCACCGCCAGCCCGTAGAGGAAGGGCTTCAGGGTGGAGCCGGGGGAGCGCACGGCGCTGGCCATGTCCACATAGCCGAAGCGGCGCCCGTCGCCGAAATGGGAGGCGCCCACATAGGCGCGCACGGCCATATCGGCGTTTTCCACCACCACCACGGCGGCGGAGGTTTTTTGCGGGTGGCCGCTCATATGGTCGCGCAGGAAATCCTCCAGGCCGCGCTGGATATTGCCGTCGATGGTGGTGCGGATGACTTCGCCGCTGCGGCTCTCAACCAGGCGCCGGGCCAGGTGTGGGGCGTGCTGGGGAAATTCCAGTCGCTCGGCGTAGACCTTTTCCAGTTTGGCGCGGTCGATTTCCGCTTCGCTCCAGACGCCAAAATCGCGCAGCCTGGCGAGTACTTTATCGCGCGCCTTCTGCGCGCGCCCGGGGTGCCGGTCCGGGCGCAGGCGGCTGGGGGCCTGGGGCAGCACCGCCAGCAGTGCCGCCTCGGCGCGGGTGAGGTCGGCGGCGGACTTGCGCAGGTAGAGGCGGCTGGCCGCTTCCACGCCCTCGATATTGCCGCCGTAGGGGGCCAGGTTGAGGTAGAGTTCGAGGATTTCGCGCTTGCTGAAGTGCCATTCCAGCTGCAGGGCGCGCAGCATCTGTTTGGCTTTGCCCGGCAGGGTTTTGCCGTGCGGGTCCAGCAGCCGCGCCACCTGCATGGTGAGGGTGGAACCGCCGGATACCACCTGCCCGCTGCGCAGGTATTGCGCCGTGGCGCGCAGCAGTGACAGGGGATTGATGCCCGGGTGGTGGTAGAAGTGGCGGTCTTCGTAGGTGAGCAGTGCTTCGATAAATTGGGGCGATACTTCACCCTGGGTCACCGGGTAGCGCCAGACACCGCGGCTGTCGGCGAAGAAACGCAGGGGTTTGCCGTGGCGGTCGGCTACTACGCGGGCGAAGCCCTGGTCGGTCGGCAGTGGTGGGGGGAATATAAAGTCCAGCAAAAGCAGCGTGCCCAGCAGGGCGGGCGGTGCCAGCAGCAGTCCCCGCACGGTGCGACTGCGTCGGCGCCAGAAACCCGATACTGCAGCTAAGGTAAACCGAGTCATTATATCCCGAGTCCGTAGGGTGGAATGAGTTCAGCGAATTCCACCGGCCGCGGTTGGTGTAATACGCCGGGGGCTATTACACCCTACATCTGTGCTCTATTCTTTCCCGAATCCCGAGCCCCCAGTCCGTAGGGTGGAATGAGTTCCGCGAATTCCGTCGGCCGCGGTTGGTGTAATACGCCGGGGGCTATTACACCCTACATCTGCGCTCTATTCTTTCCCGAATCCCGAGGCCCCAGTCCGTAGGGTGGAATGAGTTCCGCGAATTCCGTCGGCCGCGGTTGGTGTAATACGCCGGGGGCTATTACACCCTACATCTGCGCTCTATTCTTTCCCGAATCCCGAGGCCCCAGTCCGTAGGGTGGAATGAGTTCCGCGAATTCCGTCGGCCGCGGTTGGTGTAATACGCCGGGGGCTATTACACCCTACATCTGCGCTCTATTCTTTCCCGAATCCCGAGGCCCCAGTCCGTAGGGTGGAATGAGTTCCGCGAATTCCGCCGGCCGCGGTTGGTGTAATGCGCCGGAGGCTATTACACCCTACGTCTACGCTCTATTCTTTCCCGAGTCCCTCACTGCTTGCCAATCACCCGCATCTGCGCCAGCGGGTTTTCGCCGATGGCGAAGCGCTCCGGGTTGTACATATCCTCCACATAGGGCGGCGGTACGCGGTAGTTGCCGGGGGTTACCGCGCGGGCGATGTAGAAGAGGTTGGTGGACTTCCACTCGGACTGGTCCACCGCCACCACGAAACGGTCGTCGCGGTATTCGGTGTGCTGCACATTGTCCTGTTCGCGCTGCCATTCGGCGATGGTCTTGCCGTCGAATTTCAGGTCGTCCACTTTAACGCTGTCGGCCAGGTTCTGGTTTTCCAGTTCGAAGCCCGCCGGCAGCAGGTCCACCGCCAGCAGGTCTGGCAGGCGCCGTTCGGCGTCTATCTGCAGGCGCACCAGGAACAGTTCGCCCTCCGCCACCTGGCTCGGCAGCACTTTGGCGCCGTCCAGGCGGTGGTAGCTGCGTTCGATCCGCACGCCATTGTCCAGTGCCGGTGCCGGCGCCTGTTTGGCGTAGCCGTTCAGGGTGATGGCGGCATAGAGCTGGTCTATCTGCGCCGTGGCTTCGATCGCGGCGGCGGCTTCGCGGCCGCGGAAGAGGGCACTGTAGGCGGCGTCGCGATCGAGTTCGCGCAGGCCGTCGAGGGTGTCCAGGGCCGCGGACCAGTCCTTGCCGGTGTTGAGCTGCAGCTGCACGCCGGCCATGAATACGCTGTTGCGCTCCTGGGTGCTGAGATAGTGGCGGCCCTTGAGCTGGTCCGCCAGTTCGAACACCAGTGCCTCCACCTGGTCCGTGGCCATGCCGTGTTCCAGCAGCAGGGCGATCATCTGCGCCGTGTCGCGCAGGTCGGAGCCGTAGTCGCCGTAGTAACTGCGGCGCGCGCGCTCGATGCCGAGGGCTTTTTGCAGCGCCTGTTGGGCCAGGGCGCTGTCGCCCATGGTGTGGAGGGCCACGGCCATGTGCAAATGCGGCAGCGGCGACTGGGTCATGCCGGTGCCGTGCTCATACAGGCTGCGCAGCTGGCCCAGGGAGACTTTCTGCACCCTGGAGAGCACGTAGGCGGCGTAGGCGCGCGCGGCGAAGGCGTAGTAGTCCGGGTCGCTGCTGTAGCGCTGTTGGTAGAAGCCGCCGCGCTCGCGGGCGTAGTCCTGCAGACGCTTGAGGGTGGATTCCAGGCGGGTGTCGTCGAACACGATGCCCTGGTCCCGCGCGCGCAGCAGCAGGTCGGCCACATAGGCGGTGAGCCACTGGTTCTCGGGGGAGTCCGAACTCCACAGGCCGAAGCCGCCATTGCCCTTCTGCATGCTGAAAATGCGCTCTATGCCGGCGTCGATACGCTCGGCGCGCTCGCTTTCCTCCAGGGGTTCGATGCCCAGCTTCTGCTGCCGCTGCGGCGTGGCCATGACCAGCGGGTAGACGCGGCTGGAGGTCTGTTCCAGGCAGCCGTAGGGATAACCCAGCAGGTTGGCCAGGTGGTCCTGCAGTTGCAGTTGCGGGCGGCTGTCCAGGGACACCAGGGTCTGCACCGTGTCCGGCATCAGCGAATCCAGGAATCCGGTGTCCGCGCCGAAGCGCTCGCCGTTGGCCAGCAGGCGCCGCTGGGTGCGTGTGCTCGCCGGCCAGGCCGGGCGCACGCCCAGTCGCCAGGTGCGGTCGATGGCGAGTGCGTTTCCGTTTTCATCCACGGCGCCGCGCACCACCAGGTGGAATTCCGCATCGCCGGTGGCGTCTTTGGCGGTGATCGGGAAGCGCAGGGTCTTGCGCTCGCCGTCCGCCAGGTCCAGCAGCCGCTCGCCCCTCTCGAGTGCCACCGCGCCGATGGATTCGATTTCCACGGTGAGCTGCTGGGCGCGGCCGCTCCTATTGTTCAGGTCCAGCGCCAGGGTGCTGCTGTCGCCGGGGGCCATAAAGCGCGGCAGCGCCGCCTGGGTCACCACCGGTGCGGCCACGGTCATTTCCGTGTCCGCGCTGCCGAAGCGGTCCTCGCCGAAAGTCACCGCCATCAGGCGCAGCCGGCCGTTGAAGTCCGGCAGTTGCAGCGGTATCCGCGCCTTGCCGTTTCCGTCGAACTCCACCGGGCCGGAAAACAGCGAGACGATTTGTACATCGGAGTTGGGTTCGTCGCCGCCGCGGGCCAGTTCCGCGTCGCCGCCGAAGCGCTGTTCCACTAACTGGCCTTTGCCGGATTCGATAATACGGTGGTAGATATCGCGCACGTCCACGCCGTAGCGGCGCTGGCCGAAAAAGGCCTCGAAGGGATCGGGGGTTTCGAAGCGGGTGATATTGAGCACGCCCATATCCACCGCCGCCAGGGTGGTCCAGGCTTTGCCGCCCTTGGTCAGGGCATTGAGATCGGCGCTGACGGTGACCTGCACTTCCGAGCCGGGCAGGGCGCGCTCCGGCGCTTCCACGGCAACCGGCAGGCGCCGGGGCTCGCGGTCCAGCGGCAGGTGGGCGAGGCCGAAGGCGCGGTTGGGGGCGATGCGCTCGCGCTTGTCCGCGGGGCGCAGGGCGGCTACGGAAATGTAGATATCGTGGCTGTCCCACTCCTGCGCTATGGGGATTTCGACGGTGGTGCCCTCCGCCTTTACCGGCAGCCGCTGGGACCACAGCAGCCTGTCGCTCTCCACCAGCACCAGCGCTTCGCCGTCCGCCGGCGGCACTATGGTGAGCTGCGCTTCCTCGCCGGGGGTGTAGCGCGGTTTGTCGAGGGACAGGGCCACTGTGTCCGGGCGCGCCGCCTGGCCTTTTTCCACCTGGTCCTTGCGCCACCAGTAGTACCAGTCGCGCCCGGCGTGGAAGCGCAGGCTGCTGGTGGCGCCGGTGGTGGTGTCCGTCACTTCCAGCCGGTAGTGGCCGTATTCCACCGGCACCGTGAGCTTGAGCGGGCGGCCGTCGGCGAAGTCCAGTTTGCGGCTGAAGCTCTCGTATTCGGCACTGGAGTATTCGTAGTGCCAGCCGCGGCTGGCGGAGTATTCCCAGAAATACTGGCGGTCCTCCGAAATCAAAACCGCGTTGAGATTGCGCCCGCGCACCGGCTCGCCGCGGGCGTCGGTAACGACGATGTCGAATTCCGGTTTGCTGTTGGCTTCGGGGTTGTCCTCGCCGAAATTCGGGCGTATGCCCACCACCGGGTGTTGCGGCCACACCAGCACCGGGTGCGAGCGGGCCACCGGGCGGCCGCCGGATTCGAACAGGCTGGAGAGCAGGTTGATTTTCAGGGGGCTCTGCGCGCGCTGCCAGCGCGAGGGCAGTTGCAGCTTGCCGTGGCCTTCGTCGTCCAACTGGATGGTGGGGGCGTTGAACTGGCGCAGCGGCAACTGCTCGCGGGCGTCGCCGAACCGATAGCCCTTCCACTGCGGGAAGGGCTCGCGGTAGTGGCTCAACTGCACCAGGGTTTCCAGGCGGTTTTTCGCCGCCGGTGCGCCGTAGAGGTAGCTGCCCTCCACCGCCAGCGACAGGGCGCTGCCGTGGCCCTGCACCAGGCTGCGCTCCTCGCCGTTCTGCAGGACCAGTTTCATCCGCTCCGGCAGGAATTCCTCCACCTTGAACGGATAGGCCACTTTGCGCCCGTCCGCCAGTTCCACGTCCAGGCGCCAGTCGCCCGTCGGCGCATTCTGCGGCAGGGACAGCAGCTTCTCGTAATAGCCCGGCGCGCCGGCGTGCCAGGTAAAGGTGCGCGCGCTGGTGTTGTCCGGCTTGATCAGTTCCGCCTTGAGGGGCAGGTCCTGCAGATAGCGCCCGTCGTAATTGCGCAGCAGGCCGCTGACCTGGATGGACTCGGTGGGCCGGTACAGGTCCCGGGGCCCGTACATAAAGAATTCCATCGGCCGCGAGGGGCGCTGCCCCAATTTGAAATCGGACAGGTCCAGCGCCGGCTCGCGCAGATCCAGCATGGAGAAGTGGCCCTCGCGGTTGTCCCGCGCCACAAAGAAGCGCTGGGCATTGTCCGGCTGCGCGGAAAGCTGGAAACGCACACGGCCCTCCGCCGACGTGGTCTGCTGATCGAGCAGCTCGCCCTTGCCGTCCAGCAGGTCCACCGTTATGCCCTTGAGCGCCTGGCCCCGGTCCAGGGAGGAGACATAGAGATCCGCGCTCTCCCGGTAAAAGCGCGCATGCAGGCCCAGGTTGGAGACGGAGAAGTGGGTGACATCGTAGAGGCTGGGGTCGTACACCCCCGCCGGCCGCATCACGGCGACGTAGATGCCAGGCTGTTTGAGGGCATCTATATGGCCGATGGAGAGGTCGAAGTCCCGTTGGACATACTTTTCCTCGGTGAGATCGAACTGGGCGGTGTAGACCAGTTCGGCCACCTTGTTGAGAGCCTGAAGGTGGTAGTAGTGTTTCAGCGATTGCCCTTTGACCAACTGGAAAAACTCGGTGTAGTGCCCGGGCTCCACGCGGTGAAAATGAATCTGCACCGCCTCCACGCTGACCGCGGTGACCGGCAGGCCGGGTGACACGGTAACGGGAAAAACACTGCCATTGCTGGAAAAGCTGATGCTGGGCTCGATGCGGCGGGTGCGGATTTTTTCCTGCTTGAAATCCTCCAGCTCCAGCCCGTCTTCCCCCGGCAGGCCCGGGCGCACCGAGAGCTTGTATTGGGTGTTCGGCTCGATATTGGGGAAATAGAGGATCTTCTGGCTATCGGAAAGCACCCAGCCGCCGTCCACCGCTGCGCCGTCCTCGCGGGAGAGGGTGATATAGGAACCGAAATGGGCGTTGCCCAGCAGCGGCTCGGAAAAGACGATGCCGAGGGCGCGTCTGTCCTTGTACATCCGTTCGCCGATATGCAGCACCTTGAGGGCACGGGGGGCCGGGTCCAGGGCTACCGGTGCGGCGGCGGAATCGCCTGCCGATTGGCTTGCCTCGTCCGCAACCGCGACCTCTGGCGCATCGGCCGCGGCTACCTCCGCATCAACCGTCCCGGCGATGGGCGGCTCCGCCGCAGCCGGAGACGGTGCTTCGATGGCCACCTCGGTGGCCGGTTCCGCACTGGTTGCCGGTGCAACGACTTCTTCCTGAGCCTGTTGACGCGCTTCAATGCGCGGGTCCTTGACCACTACCTTTTTCGGCGCTTCCTTGGAGCAGGCCAGGGTGAGGGCGGAGATAAGAACGAGCGCAATCCAGTGCGGTAACCGGTGGGCTGGCATGGGTGTTTCCCTATTTTTGATTTTGAGGCAGATGATACTGAGTACCGCTATCGCATGCCAAACCGGATAACGCCCTCGGTAAACAGGCTTATGGCAAACCGCAGGGGACCATACCAGATATTGTTGGTACCACCGTACTCATTGCCAATATCCCGATGGTTCCTTTCGTCTTCCAGGATGGCGGCCACGGTATTGTACGCGGCCCTGTCGGATTTGCTTTCCAGGTAGGCCAGCTGGGTATTGAGGTGGTTTACCACCACGGACTCCACCGCCCAGGTACAGGCCATAATGCCCCTTCTTCCGAGCAATGCGGAGACAAACCCCATAAAGAAGCCCCCGAGGCCGCAGAGCCAGAAGCTCTTGCATTTGACGCCGCTCCGGGACTGGATCTCCGCCCAGAATATTTGCAGGTGCCTTTTTTCGTCGGCCAGGAAGGATTCGAGCAGCGGTACCAGATCACGCATAAAGATCCGGGAGGCAAAGATCTGGGCGCGGTATATGTTGATCGCGCCAAATTCTCCGGCATGGTTCACTTTCAGGATCTTTCTGGGGGTGTCCAGCCTTCCCTTGCTGTCTTTGTATTTCACTTGAGGGTGTCCAAGTAAGGGGAAATACATGTAGTATAAAATTGGAGAGAAGCGGCGAGGGCTGGCATATATTTTCCCTCTGCGAGCATGGTGAGCGACTATGGTTGTTATTTAAGTTTTTTGCCAGAAAACAGGAGAAAAATAGCTGATATTACAACAAAAATAAAAAGCAAAGCCCCCGAAGATGTAGATTTACCGACAAATTCTTTGGTTGAATAAACGTGCTCACCGTTAACGGAAATTTCTATAACTTTGGCGGACATGTCTGAGTTTGTGAAGTAAGTAAAAGAAGATTTTTTACCAACAATCAATTGGTTGCCGTCTTTTTTATAGCAATTTGTACGGTAGGTGAATTCTTTGATAACGTGGAATTCGGTATCGTCACCTTGAATTTTAATAAACGGATGGGCGTACTTGCCAGTTGAGCAGTCGGCATATTTGATTACCTGCTCAATGACGGAGTGTGTCGGTTGATCTATTGGGTCACCGTACATCATTTTTAGAGAAAAGATGCTAAGTACCAAGAGAAATAGAACTCTAAAAGTGAGAATATATTTATTCATTCTAGGAAATGTAACGCCGGAGTTATTAATTATACATATATTTTCTGATGTTTTAATAAAATCCTATCGCCATCTAAAGCTTGCCAAGTTTTCTTCAAAAACGATTCCTTCTAAATCATATTCTTCATAAAGGTCCTTGAATCTCTGATTGCAGAAAGGTGACAAATAAAACTCATATTCTGACTTAAAAAGTAGCTTGTTTTCTATATCTTCATCATAAAAAGCTAAAGCGGTGACAGTCTCAGGTTCTCCGAATTCATCGTCCTTACGCGAACTGTTAACAAGATTGACTTTCCCTTCTACCATGAGGTGAAATAGATAAAAGTCTTGACCTTCAACTTCTATTGGCAAGAACTCTCCGAAAGGTTCTAACATAAGCTTGAAGTAAGCATGAGCACGGCCAGAGAATACCAGGCCTGCTCCTTTCCACACCGAAAGATCAGGAACTTTTATCGCCTGTGTGTCCTTCATGGGTTGGAACGTGGATTCAACCCTACCCCAAATGTCTGCAATGGGAGAATTGTTTGAACTGGTTATTTTTCGTATCTTGCGAATCAGATCCTCCCTGCCGAGCTGTTCTGCAATTTGGATCGTGTCAAGTTGTAAAACTTGGTAGGAGTCGTAATCATTGGTTAATTTGTAAGCTTTCATGGGGTGGGCTTCCAATTCGCATCTTTCGGTAGAACAATTTCTGGTGGGTGAGCCCCATCTCTAAGTTGATTTTTTATTATTTCAAGCCGTTTTAAAAAAGTGGGCTTTTTAAGTGTGTCCGGCAGTGAGCCGCTAACCCATCGTTCATAATTCCAACCGTGCAGCTCTTTATGAACGGGCGCTTTAGGCGTAGCCCAGTGTCCTCGACTTTTTTTCTTGTTTGGCAAGAAAATTCCGTTTATAGGGTCATTTATCCCTACGCCGTATTCGTGTAGGGTTAGCCTAACATCGAGAATGGCAGCTTGAATCCAGCGACCTTTGCCGGGGACTATATGGTGTGCTACGTGATCGGGGCTTGGTTGGGGCTCATTAACAGCCGCCAGATTACGGGCAAGAATTTTTGTTGGATGGTGCGGCTCTCTCAAAAGGTCAACATCGGTTTTACCCGATGCTTCCCTCCTGTACTCGTCAAGATCAGAGTGCAATCGAGCTAAAGACTTCAGTCTTAACCGCTCTTTCCTTAAATGCTCCCTGGTGGCTTCCCAGGCCTCTATTCGCTCCTTTCTAGCCGTGTCGCTTTCATTCGGCGGGACACCATCAGCGATAGCTTCGTGATACTCGTGCGCCTTCTTCTCGTACTCATAAACTGCCATCTCAAAAGGCGTAGCATATTTCGGAGGGGCTTCGGGTGCCCTTGGCTGCTCGTATCGATCTGTCACTTCGGCATTCCTTCGTCAGGTGTACGGAACGGGATTTTGCATCACCAAAATGCCGTAGGCAAGGCAGGATACACCGTCGAGGTTACATCTAATTACAGTGTAGCTGGGTAGTCGAAAATATATGGTTATCAATCGGTGATGTGTATCAAGAACCTATTCAAAATCCCCGTAGCGACAACCCCAGGAATATAAGTTGGATGAATTGCAGGCTGGTGTTGAGCTTATGCTCTCGATCCCGAACAAAGCGAATCGGCAGCGGCCTTACCGGCTGTTTCTGGCCCCAGTATTCTTTTCAGGCCATTTCTCAAAGCCACATTGATTGACAGGGTTAATGCTTTGGCTTCTAGAGCTTGCCAAGCTACCAGTATGTCCAGTTCATGAGAAGCGAACGTCTGCTTCGCTTTCATCCAAGTCTCGGCTTGCCGTCGTTCAATCAGTCGCTCCGTCCCCTGTTCATTGATATATGTCCGGCAGGAGCTGTGGCTGCTTGAAAGCGAACTCGCAACCACTTCAAGCCAGTCGCTCACGACTTCGCCCAGCGGAAGCGACTCCACTCTAATAAAGTTGGCCAGCTGTACAGACAATGCATCCGCTTGCTGGATAAGCAAGCGCATTCTTTTCAGCAGCTTCTCTACTTCTTCCATTGCAGGCCTCAACTCACTGGCGTTGATTTCCCTCTGATGCCGAAAAGAAAAGGGCGCCACAAGGGAGATCTTTGCGGGCGCCCTCTGGCATAGCACATAACAAATGCGCATTTTGCACATTGAGTCGCCAATACTAAGCAATACTTAGGGGGTGGGCAAGCAAAATCTAAGACTATCTTAGCCTTTGTATCGGAGGCTAAATGTCTGTTATCGGGAAGAGGCTAAAGGAAGCTCGAACGCGTGTGGGTCTTTCCCAGGAGCGCCTTGGTATCCTGGCCGGCATAGACGAGATGTCGGTCAGTGCGCGGATGAGCCAGTATGAGCGCGGCGTTCATACCCCCGGGTATCCACTGGCAGAGCGCTTCGCCGAGGTGCTGGAAGTGCCGGTTGAGTACCTTTATGCGAGAGATGACGTCACTGCGGAGCTGCTGCTGTATTTCCACCGGCTATCGGTGGAGAATAAGGCGCGAGTTATAGATGTAGCGAAAAACATAGGCCTTGAGAGATAAACGCTCGATGTGGTTTTGGGGGCAGGGTAACTGGGCTCAGAGCATGGTCGTAACCGGGGTTGCCCCAATTATTATCTCGTCGGCGCAACGGGCCTGCGGAACATGATCCAACATGGAGGACATACCGATGAAGCTGAACCGCTTGCTTGGCTTGGTGATCGCGCTTGGCGCTTCGATTGCCGCGCTCCCCGTATTTGCGTGGGACAATCCTGCTGATCGCTACGCGGATGCCTTCCGGCAATATACCGATGCCAGTTGCCCGATTGCATCGGACGGCATCGAGAATTTCGTCTACTTCATCCGCGACCGGGATGCGGTGCGCGGCCATCCTTTTCTGGCCAACAGTCGGTTTGCGGGCGCGCAGATCATGTATTCCTGGCGTGAGCTGGAGCCCAGCGAAGGCCATTATGACTTTTCCGCCATCCAGGCCGATGTCGACTACCTTGCCCGGCACGGTAAGAAGCTTTTCATCCAGCTCCAGGATGCAACCTTCTCGCCTGAGTACAAGGCGGTTCCGGACTATATGCTTACCGATAAATACGCGGGCGGAGCCTCTGAACAATATTCCGATGACGGCGTAGTGGAAGGTTGGGTCGCCAAACGCTGGAACGGCGCCGTCCAGGCCCGCTTCGCGGCGCTCCTTGACGCGCTCGGACAACAATTTGACGGCCATGTCGAGGGAGTCAATCTTCAGGAAACCGCCATCGGCGTTTCCACGCAAACCGACCCGTCCTTCACCCCGGACCTCTACTATGAAGCGCTCAAGACCAACATGCGCGCGCTGAAGGCCGCCTTTCCCACCTCGACCACCATGCTGTACGCAAATTTCATGCCCGGCGAATGGCTCCCTTGGGAAGACAGGGGCTATCTGCGCGGTCTCTACGCCTTCGGCACCGAGCTCGGTGTCGGCCTCGGCGCGCCCGATCTGATGGTCACGAAAAGGGGGCAGCTTAATCATGCGCTCGCCATGATGCATGAAGGCAAGTTTACCGTGCCGCTCGGCATTGCGGTGCAGGATGGCAACTATATCGGGGAAACCGGCACGGCACGGGTCGTCGGCGAACACGAGAACCTGGTGCCGATGCTGCACGCCTTCGCCCGCGATTTCCTCAACCTCCACTACATGTTCTGGGTCAACCAGCAGCCCTATTTCGAGCAGGATGTTCTCCCCTGCTTCGTCGCTCAGTGAGCACGGTGGGGCAGATCAAGCATGTTGGTAGGAATGGCTGCGAACCTGCATGAAGTCCACCAGGCCAGCCGTTATATGGCCCAACTTTATGCGGGATTCTGGTCTCGCGTGCGTTGTTGAGGGTGGCTGGGGGTAGAGTGATATTTGACATCTAATTTACCGGATGAATTCTGTGTCAGGACGTTACTCTGACCCCAATTATTGCAATTATTGCTCCCCACTCCTATTTCTTGCCAATTGCTCTCCGAACGCAGTGGATCGCATGTGAAATGTAAGGCCTGACCCCGTGCCTATACGTGACCCCGTGCCTATACGTGTGCGTGCCTATGACCTGACCCCGTGCCTATAGCGCCGAGCCTATAGCGTGCCTATAGACCCCGTGCCTATAGACCCCGTGCCTATAAGGCCTGACCCCGTGCCTATGTGCGTGCCTATGCGTAAGGCCTGACCCCGTACCTATGCGCGCCCCTTCTTCAGAGGCAACCCGGGCTGCGTACGATCCAGCGCCTGCACTTGACTCTTCTCATCGCAGCACAGCACCAGCGCATGCTCCGGCGGCGACATGTACAGACCCACGATGTCTTCGAGCTTCTCAATGAACTTCGGGTCGCGCGAAACCTTGAAGCCGCGAACTATGTGCGGCTTCAAACCGTGGGCATGCCAGTGTCGCATAACGGTGCTGGCGCTCACGCCCAACTCAGCAGCCATCTTGCGTGTGCTCCAATGCGTGGCCGCGACGGGCTTGGTTTGCGTGGTCAGCTCCACCAGCCGCGCCGCGTTCACCTTGACCGGCGGCGCGCCGCGCGGCAGGTCGCGTTCAATGCCTGCGATTCGCGAGTGCGCGTAACGCTTTCGCCAGCGTCCGACTTGTACGCGTCCGATACCCAGTTTCTCCGCGATGTCTTTGTTCTGCATCCCTTCAGCGGCCAGCAGCACAATGCGCGCGCGCTGCGCCAGCCTCACGCTCGTGAGCCTGGAGCGAACCAAGCTCGCCAACTCGGCTCGCTCTTCGTCGGTCAATATAATCTCGAGAGCAACTCGCACTTGCTATCTCCATCCAGTATCGAAAGTAGAGCCTTGGAGATGCCGGATTTATATAAGTTCCCTCAAGAGCGGAACACTACACTAGCTTTGCGGGCACAGGTTCGGGCGAAAGACCCGTGCCAGTTGATTAGCTGTAAAATCCGTGGCCGAACTAAGTGGCTACAGGCCTGGGAGCGTGTAGTAAGCCCAGCGCCGCTCTCCCTGCCGTTCCAATTGCCCTTCTCGCAACAGCTTTTTCAGCAGGTAGGAGGCGCGGTTGTGCGGGGCATTTAGTAACTGCTGGGCCTGTGAATTATCAATCCGACCGTGCTCGCGCACATAATCCAGCAGGTGCTGTTCATCGTGTTCGGCCAGTTTTATTCTGGAGGTGGAGGGCGTCGGAGACGAGCCAAGGTGGCTGCCCCCCATATTGATGAAGTGCAGGTGTCGTGGCGTTATCGGCGCACCGCGACTGCTGATCAGTGCGTACTCGATCAGATTGCGTAATTCGCGGATATTGCCCGGAAAATCATGGCACCGGAGGGCTTCCATCGCCTCTTCGGTGATATCGACCTTCTCCCGCCCCATCTGTTGTCCCAGTGTGGTGAGAAAGTGCTGGACGAGCAGGGGGATATCCTCGCGGCGGTGGCGTAGCGGGGGCAACTGGATGATATAGCCGGCCAATCGATAGTACAGGTCCTGGCGAAAGTCCCGGTTCTGCACCTTGGTTTGCAGCGCGATATTGGTTGCCGCAACCACTCTCACATCTACAGTGTGTGGCCGGGTGCCGCCCACCGGGGTAACCTCGCCGTTTTCCAGCACGCGCAGTAGCTTGGCTTGCTGGGCAATGGGCATGTCACCGATCTCATCAAGGAACAGCGTACCGCCGTCGGCCTGTGCAAACACCCCGGCGCGGTCATGGGTTGCCCCGGTAAACGATCCCTTTACGTGGCCAAACAGCTCGGCATCAGCCAAATCGGGCGGGATGGCGGCGCAGTTCACGGTGATAAAGGGGTTCCTGCTGCGGCTGCTGCCAAAGTGGATGGCCCGGGATACCAACTCCTTGCCGGTGCCGCTCTCGCCCAATACCAGCACGGGGGTCTTGTCCACCTGCTGGAGGTTACGAATTTCGCTCAACACCGCCCGGGTGGCCTCGCTGTGGCCGATGAAGGCGTCGATCCCCCATTTGCCCGCCTCTTGCCGGGTCAGGGCCGAGAGCTGCTTTCCCATTTGGTGAAGCGCCGATTCCGCCTCTTTTCGCTTGTCGACCTGTTCCCTCAGTTGGGCGTTGAGCTCCTTCAGATCCCGGTTCTTCTTCTTAAGCTCCAGTTGCTGGTGGCGAATGGTGAGATGGGCGTGAATGCGTGCAAGCACCTCTTCCCTTTGCAGGGGTTTGGTCACGTAATCCACGGCGCCGGCTTCAAAACCTTTTACCTTGCTCTCGGTATCGCTCAAGGCACTCATAAATATGACCGGAACATTGCGGGTGCCGCTGTGCGCCTTCAGTTTGGCGCAAAGCTGATAGCCATCCATTCCCGGCATCATCACATCCAGCAATATCAGGTCGGGCTTACGTTTCTTTGCCAGCGCCAGGGCCTCTTCACCACGGATGCTGACCGCAAGGTCCAGGCCGGCATCGTGCAGGTAGTCCACCAGGATATCCAGGTTGGCCGGCTGATCGTCTACCAGCAGTAGCAGGGGTTTTTCTGGTTTTTCCATGGGCGTTCCGTAGTAGTCTATCGAAATGGGCGCATCTGCTTATAAGCAATATTATAAGCGCTTATAGGAGAAGTTGTCAGAAAAAGACAGGCTTTATTGCTTATTAATGATTAACTACTTGAAAACAAACAAAAAAATTCTGGCGGAGATCTTGCAATAGCCTGGGAATGGCAATTCAAACGGGGTTGTCGCTGTGAGCGGTTTCGTAGTACGAGAGGAAAGGCTTGGTAAATAACGATTTGATGAATTCCCGGGTTCCACAGACCTTACTGCTGGTTGACGATGTACCGGCCAATCTGGATGTTTTATTGGAACACCTGCAAGACGGGCAAGTCCGCCTATTGGCCGCGACTTCGGGCAAGGACGCCCTGCGTCTCGCCCTGCAGGCCCCGCCAGACCTGATCCTGCTGGATGTGATGATGCCGGACATGGACGGCTATGAGGTGCTTCGTCAGTTAAAGGGGCATACCGCCACTCGTGAAGTTCCGGTAATCTTTGTCACGGCAATGTCAGATTCGTTGGACGAGACCAAGGGCTTGGCAATGGGAGCCGTGGACTATATCGCCAAGCCATTTGTTGTGCCGGTGCTCAAGGCCCGCGTCAAGAATCACCTGGAGCTCAAGCGCAAGTCCGACCTGTTGGCCCGCCTGGCCCAGATCGATGGGCTGACGGGTATCTCGAACCGGCGTCATCTGGAGATCCAACTGGGTCAGGAGTGGGACCGGTGCCGGCGTTACGGTCGTCCGCTCTCCCTGGTGATGATCGATGTGGATCATTTCAAGCTGTTCAACGATCACTATGGCCATGGCCAAGGCGATGACTGTCTTCGCCATGTCTCCAGGGCCTTGAGCGCCTGCAGTCGGCGCTCCGGTGATATGTTGGCGCGCTATGGCGGTGAGGAATTTGTCGCCTTATTGCCGGACTCCACCGCAGAACAGGCGGCCAGGACCGCAGAGGAATTGCGAAAGGCGGTTCAGTCGCTGGGAATAGCCCACCGTTATTCCAGTTCGGCCGATAGGGTCACCGCCAGTCTTGGTGTTGCCACCCTGGTACCCAGCAAACTGTCCACCGCCGATCAGTTAATGGAGGCGGCCGATAAAGCCCTTTATCTGGCCAAGTGTGCAGGACGCAACTGTGTGCGAATAGCTGTGTGAATGTACAAGCAATGGGGCGATGTGCCCCAGCCCAGATAATGGACACGACCATGATAATGTTAGTGCGTGATCGGAATCACTTCCTCGGAAGCATGAATGCATGGGCAGGCCAGCTTGCCCTGATAGCCGGCTTTACCGCAACCACACCGGTGTTGGCGGATGACGAAGCGGAAATGGCCGAGTTGATGGCCCTGCTGGACACCGAAACCAAAGTCGCCACACGTAACAGGATGAACGCCGACTTTGTCCCGGGTATGGTCAGCGTGATGCACGGTGATGAGCTGAAAGAGCTCGGAGTCCGCAACGGTGCCGAGGCGCTGGACCTGGTCGCCGGCATCTACGTGACAGAGGGCAACCGGGGCGATTATCGGGTCCAGGTTCGAGGCGTTGGCACCACCCTGGCAGGCTCCAACATCAAGATCCTGCTGAATGGGTTGCCGATGAACAGTGCCGCCAATGGGGCGGCGGATGCGGTGCTGAGAATTCCCGTAGAGCAATTGCAGCGTGTTGAAGTCATCCGCGGGCCGGGGGCAGCGCTGTATGGCGAGTTCGCCATGACCGGTGTGGTGAACTTTATCACCCGAAACGACAGGAATGCCGTTGGGATAGGTGCGGGCAGTGACGACTATTTGCAGGGAGATGCCATGGCCAGCGGACGCAGTGCGGCCGGCATTGCCTGGCAAGCCAATGTGTCCGGTTGGGGGAGGAATGAGACCGGGCGCCAGTCGGGGCCGGACAATTTCACCCGAAGAGGATTTGGCTATGCTCCGGGCGCTGTGGATGACGATTATGCCGGGAACATGCTGCTGGCGGGTGTCGAGTATGAAGGCTATCGGTTGTCTACCCAGTTTCTCGATGTCGAGCGGGGCGACTATTTCGGCCGCAATGCGCTGGCCGATATTGACCCGGAGCGGTCGCGGGAAACGCTGATTGGTGTGGCGTTCGACAAGGCCTGGCAGATGACGGACGCTGTCACCACGACCCTGACACTCAGCACCCTGCGCACGCAGTTCAATGACTCGTCTACCCTGAGCATTCCCGAAGGTGTCAATCCTTCGGGGCCCCGGCCTCCAATTACGGTGGACCGTTATCGGGTCAACGGGAATACCAGTCAGCAATACCGCGCAGATCTGCAGTTCGATGCCGAACTGACGGATGCGCATACTTTGTTGTGGGGCGTGGGTTACACAGATATGAAGATCGAGGAATCCTCCGGTCGGTTGTTGGTGCCTGGCGGTACGGTAAGAACCTTGACTGCAAACCAGGTCCTGGTGCTGGAAGGGTCGAGCCGGGAGATAGCCAGCGCTTATCTTCAGGACCAGTGGCGAGTCTCTGAATCTCTGGAGGTGACCCTTGGCGCTCGCTACGACCATTACGATGACTGGGGGAACAATCTGGCGCCCAGGTTCGCCGCGGTATGGCAGCCCCTGGATGCCCATATTGTCAAATTCCAGCATGCCGAATCGTTTCGGCCTCCAACTCTGGAGGAATCCTACCCCGGGCCCCGGGCTTTCCGCGGTGGCATCATGACCTCTGATGTGACGGCCGAGGAGCTGACCTCAACCGAACTGGCGTACATTTACCGTCATTCCGGGCGCATTTTCCGGGCAACGGTGTTCAAGACCGATATAGACAACATGATTGAGTTTTTCCAGAACCCCGGACGCCCTCCGGAGTACCGTAACCGCGGGGAGATCCACTCCTGGGGTGGGGAACTGGAGTGGGAGCAATACTTCAACCGTGAATGGAAACTGGTCGCCAATGTCTCCTACGTCGATGCGGAGGACTCGATGATTGGTGACACCCTGGTCGGCGCGGTTCACTGGTTGAGCAATGTGTCCCTGTCCTGGGACATGTCGCCAGACATCAACCTGACGAGCCGGGCGCGTAACGTGGGAGAGCAGGAAGGCTGGGGCGATCGCGTCAATGGTAACCAGGCGGCGACATTCGATGCCTATACCACACTGGATGTGGTGGTATCCTGGGACAATGCGTTGGGCGTAAGGGGCTTGGAGCTACAGGCCGGTGCCAACAACCTGTTGGATGTGGCTTTCGAGATTGCGCCGAATCCGGCCATGCACCCGGCCGGGTTGGCCGGAGAGGGCCGAACTGTCTGGGGCTCCGCTGGTTACCAGTTTGGCGCTCATTAGCCGATTCGCTGGGTGGCAGGATGCTAAAGCGCAAGATTAGGGGGCAGAATCGACTGCGATGGGTAGGGTTGAATCTCTGCCTGTTGCTGGTGCTCGCGCTTGTCGACGGCCATGCGCTTATTGCCGATACCTATAGTGATCGACGGGTCATGGTCGGACTCAACCTGTTCCGTGCTTTGCTGGTTGCGGACCAGGAGGCTGAAGCAAAGGCCGATGAGGCGGGCGAACTCCCGGTCCTTGTGCTGTACGTCGATGACCGGATCCAGGCAGACAGCTATGCCGAGACACTACAGCTTGAGCTGGGAAGTATCAGGGAACACCGGACCCGGATAGAGAGTGTGTCCCTCAATGACTACCTGTCCCGTTTCCGGGACACCCCCCTTCCGTCCCGGAAACGCCCCCCTCCCCTTGGAATCTTTATCTCGCAGCGGCTGACCGGTGATGAGTTGGAACGACTGATCCGGCGTTCTATTGAGCAGGGCGTCATTCTCTTTTCACCCTTTGAGGGCGATGTGGAAAAAGGCGTGCTGGCGGGTCTGTCGGTACAGGTCTCCGTACGGCCCTATATCAACCTGAAGGCATTGAAGGAAACCGGCATTGCGGTCAAGCCTTTTTATCTGAGGGTGGCGAGAACCTATGAGTGAGCGAGTCGACCGCCACCGATTACTGCCCGTGCTACTGATCTCCGGCATTTTCCTGGCGGTGATGCTGACCTTCCTGTGGTCGGTGGGGCGCTATTGGTCCGGTGTATTGCAGCCACGCCTGCAACTGGCCGCCGAGACCCATGCCCAGGTACTGGCCAACGCCCAGGCTACGCCATTGGTGAACATCCTCGAGCGAAACCAATCACGGAAGCGGGAGCTGAACAGCAAGGTCCAGCAATTGTTGCTGATCACCGATCCCGCGGTCCAGACGGCCTTGTTCCACGCCGTAGAGCTGATGTTTGATTACGATCTGATCGACGCGCCGGAGAGTAGCCTGGACATCGTCTCTGGTGAGCCCGATTGCCCCCGGTGCTATGAGGTGGAAGTGCCGCTGATGGACAGCGCAAGCGCTCTGGTGGGCATCGCGACGTTTTGGGTAACCGACGCCTATTACCAGCATCTTGCCGGCGATATGAAAAACCGCTTGTACACCGAGCTCAGCATAGCGCTTGTTGTGCTCGCGGTGGTATGGCTTGTGGTCCTCGCCCTGTATTTCCGGTTACAACGGGCCAAGGAACTGGTGGAGGTTTCGGATCGAGCGAAGACCCGTTTCCTGGCCAATATCAGCCATGAACTGCGAACCCCGCTGAATGCCATCCTGGGCTATACCCAACTCTTCAAGCGCAACCGGGCGCTAATGAAGGACTATGGCCAGGGCATCAGCACCATCGACCGCAGTGCAGACCACCTGTTGTTGATGATCAATGACATCCTGGATTTCTCCAGGGCGGATTCCGACAAGGTCCAGGTACAGGCCCGGGAAGTATCGCTGGTGGAATTTCTTGGGGTGCTGGTGGAAATGACACTGATTCGCGCCCGTCTCAAGGATATCGAATTTCACCATCGGTTCGACGACGGTTTACCCCAGGTGGTGCTGTGTGATGACAAGCGCCTGCGGCAAATCCTGTTGAACCTGCTCAACAATGCAGTGAAGTTTACCCGCAAGGGTGAGGTCACTTTCAAAGTCACCGTGTTTTCCCAGTCCACCGTCGAGAAGGACACAACGGCGCGGCTCTGTTTTGAAATCATCGACACCGGGCCGGGTATTCCCGACAATAAACTGAAGGAAATCTTCCTGCCCTTCCATCAACTGGAAAGTTCCGAAGCGAGTGCCGAAGGTTCCGGGCTGGGGTTGGCTATCAGCAGCGGCTTGCTGAACCTGATGGATTCACGCTTGCGGGTTGAAAGCAAGGTAGGGAAGGGCAGCCGCTTCTGGTTTGAACTGAACCTGCCCGTGGTTGTCGCCTCACCCGCGCCAGTTGCACCGGACCAGGGCGATCTGGTTGGCTACCACGGCAGGGAGCGGCACATCCTGTCGGTGGACGACAACGCCCTGAACCGGGATGTCATCCACCAGCGCCTGACAGGTTACGGCTTTCGGGTCAGCGATGCCGAAAGCGGTGCACAGGTACTGGATATCCTCGATCGCGGCAAGGTCGACCTGGTGCTGCTGGACCTGCTGATGCCGGAACAGGACGGCTTTGAGGTGTTGGAAGCGATTCGCCAACGTTATTCGGATGAGAACCTGCCCGTCATCGCAATGACCGCGGCAGCCGAACCGGAAACCGAGGCCAGGGCCAGGGCCGGCGGCTTCAGGACCGTACTGATCAAACCTGCCAGTGATTATGAGCTGTTGCGGGCCTTGGCCGAGGCACTCGACCTCACCTGGCGGTATAGCGCACAAGTGCAGGGCGTGGAGGCCGATGAGCCAACCCTGGTGCTGCCGGATGTCGAACTGATGGAATCCCTCAGGGGGTGTGCTCAGCAGCATGACGTCCTGGGCCTGCGCAAGCTGCTCAGCGAGATCGAGGCCCAGCCAGAGATGGCGGTATTTGCGGAGCGGGTGCAGGCGATGGTGTGGTCCTACCAATTCAGTCAGTTGATCAACTGGCTGGACAGCATTGCTCAAGAGTAGCAACGCCTTCTTTTGCCCTGGTGATCATGGACAGATCAGAAAGGGCTGCACAATTTCACTACAACTCCCCCCGATATTTTGCGCGTCCTGATAATAATGGCCTGCCTCCCCTCAATTACCAGCCATGTAAAACTCGTTGTCGCTACTGTGGCGCGACGATGCAGGGCACTCTGCCTTCAGGAAATAATAGGACATCAGTTTATAAGTATTTATAAGTAAATCTATAGGTGCATATAAGAAAAACTATTATATAGAAGACTGATCTCATGGCTTGGTAATCATTAACATATTGATAAATAAGGGAAATAATTCTTGGCAGCGATCTTGCAATAACCTGCGGAGCGGTAATCCGAACGAGGCTGTCTCGAAAAGTGGCTTCGTAATCCAAGAGCAGGTTGTTGGGGGGGGGTAGTTTGTCCGGAAAATTTCAACTGTATGTGCCGGCTATGGCGGCGCTTGTGCATTTGTCGATGTTGTGGGCACCCGCCCAGGCTCAAGACGCAGGGCCCTTGCTGCGAGAGCAAGAGCGGCGCGAAGAGTTGCTGCGGCTGGAGAGGTTAACAAAGCCGGAAGAAGTGCATCCGGAGAAGGCGCCGGCAAGAGCTCCCGAGACCGGTGAAACCATCCTCGTTAACGAAATCCGCTACTCCGGCAAGGTCGAGCTGTTCACCGAAGCCGAACGTTCGGGCTTTGCCGCCGGAAACCAACACGGTGTTCCGTAAAAAAATAAATATGCTTCCTATACAAAAAAGGTGTTTTATGTTTCCTATACTACCAACGAACACGGGGTCGACCATGTTCCTTCGTCACGCCTCTCGGCATGCTTCCGCACTACTCCTGATGCTCGCAGTCTCCCTCCTCGGGCTCGGCACCTCGACCGACGCTCACGCCTTCGCCGAGTTCACGTTCGACGTGTATAACAAGACAGGGCAGCAGATCACCATCGGCGAGGTCTGGTACCAGGTGAAGCCGGCATCAGTCTGGGAGAAGAACGCGGCCACGAACGTCACGGTCGAGGACGGTGACAGCTCGCTCGAGTGGGTGTGCATCACCGACGGCAACTGCTACTACAAGAACTACCAGTTCGCCAACTTCTGGAACTGGGGTGAGGACGAAACCAACTGGAAGTTCAAGTACAAGTGTTCCGCCACGGACGACTGGCACTGGATCGAGACCGGATGGGGAACCGGCTACTACTCCTCCACGGCTACGCAAAGAAACTCCCACAAGGTCTACGACTGCGACGGAAGCAGCTGGGATGACCTCAACTTCCCACCGGAAGGTGGACTGACCCTCGCCGGATCCTACGGGGGCCTGTTGGCGCTGGCGCCCAACAGCGATCAGCTGGTCGCCGGCTCCTACGACCACCATGCCGATGTCACCAGCACCATTCGCGGTGTGTTCGACCCCGACGGCTGCGTGCGCGATGGGACGACCGTGTCCGTGCTGGTGGAAGAGACTGGGAAGTACTGGCGTGTCGATGGCGAGAACGTCTACGCCGATGCGGACACCAACGACGGCGACGACACCCAGTTCACCATCGACTTCCTCGACGGCACGACGACCTACTGCATGACCGGGTCCGTGGGCGAGAGCTTCGGCCTCAAGAGCAAGTCGACCTCGAAGTGGCTCCGGGGGTTGAGCGGCGGTCTCCTGGCCAACGGGAGCGCGTCCGGGAACCGCTACCGGTTCGACGTCGACGGCCCCAGGGCCGTGGAGGCCACGCTGTTGGGCTCGTACAGTGCTACCGTCGGTACCCAGGCGCCGAGCCAGCGGCTCACCGCGACCCAGAGCGAAGACACCGACGTGTCGCACATCCTGCGCTCGGCGGACGACTCCGCCTGCATCGAGGATGGCGACACCGTCGTCGTGCAGGGGGCCGAGTCGGGCCTGTACTGGAGGTTGGACGGCGCCGATAGCGCGATCTACGCCGACACGGTCTCGGCGGATACCAGCGACGCGCGGTTCACCATTCAGTTCCTGGACGTGGCGGGCAGCTGCTTCAGCGGTGAGATCGGCGACCGGATCGCGCTGCGCAACGAGGGGAACGGCATGTGGCTGCGTGCGCTCAGCGGTGGCGTCTTCGCCACGGGAAGCTCGGCCGGTGGCCACTACCGGCTGGACGTGGTCGGCCCCGAGAGGGTGGATGTGAACCTGGAGGGCACCTACGGCGGCGCGATCGGCGTGGGTAACGGCACCCAGCTGTTCGTCGGCGGCACCTACGACATGACGCACCGGATTCGCAGCATCGACGGCAAGGAGTGCATCGAGAACGGCGACACGGTGACCCTGCAGGGCTTGGACTCCGGACTGTTCTGGCGGGTGGCCAACGACCTGGCCTACGCCGAGGCGCTGACGGGCGATGCGAACGATGCGCGGTACACCATCCGGTTCATGGAGGTGGAAGGGACCTGCCTGACCGGGGCGCGCGGAGAGCACTTCGGACTGAAGAACCTCGACAATGGTATGTGGTTGCGTGCCCTCGGCAGTGGCGTGCACGCGACGGGGGCGTACTCGAACCCCTCGAATCGGTATTCGCTCTGGGTGATGCCGCCCCAGTAGAGGCTCGGTCCGGGGTCAGTCTGCACCCCGGCCGGCATCGGGCGTCCCGCCGCCTTTCGGCTCCGAAGATGGGGGGAGGGGCGCCCGAACGGCCATCATAAACAATCGTGGGGTCAGGCCTGAATGGCACTGACTTAAGCGTAAGTTATTGAACGTGCTACACATATTACGCGCCCCCCCGCTGCTTTGGGGGGGCCATGTTTTCTCACATGCGCTCTCGCTTGTTCTCGCGGCAGCATCAGGAGCGAATAAGGTTTTGGTCGTCGCTTTATCGCTCGCGGCTAAACTCTGCCAGGTCGGTTACCGACGAGATTTTCTGCAATCATATGCAACAGAGCCAACAATTTCTCACAGTCACTGATATTGAAGGAATGTAGAAGGCTCGGATACAATCAATGACCGTAGTTTTTCCGGAATTATTGGTTCCAACCAGTGAATCGCAACCACCTAATGCGATGGTTGCATCAATGGTCGATCTAAAATTATGGATTTTTATTTCTTGAGCTCTCACTTAGACTCCTTGTGGTTTCTAACAGTTTTATTCATGGATATGGCAGATATGGACACGTGGGTATATCTGACCACATGTATCCATATATACCCATAAATGGTCATATGTAGGCACGCAATCGTGTAGGTGGTGCATCCCTGCCGACCGATCAACCGGCAACCTTAACCCCACCAAGCACCCCCTCCAGCGCATCCACCTGCCCCAACAACTCACTATCCGGAAAATACTTCCGCACAAACCCCAGCAACTGCCTCGCCAGATCCTCCCGATTAAACCCGTCAATATAAATTTGTGCCAGCAACAAATAAGCCCCATCCAGCTGCCGATAATCCTTATCCTCCTTGTGCAAGTTGTTCAACAACACCGCCGCCGGCCGAAATTTCTGCTGTCGGTACAAGGCCTCCGCCAGCCCATGGCGCAGGTGGGATTTGTCGATGGTGGGGAGGGGGTCGGTGGCCAGGTAGAGTTCCGCGGCTTTGTGGGCGCGGTTCATGCGGATGAATTTTTCCAGCAGGTGGGGGCCCAGTTCGCGCAGGGCTTTTTTGTCCTGGGTGGCCAGCAGCAGGCGGTAGTAGCGTTCGTTCAGGGCCGGGTCGTTGGGGTAGCGGCGCAGGCATTCCACCAGGGTGCGGCGGGCGCCGTTGTAGTCGCTCTCGCGCATCAGTATCTGGGCTTCCGCCAGGGCGCGGGCGCGCTCGAATTCGCCTTCCTCCAGGTAGTCGCCGTCGTCGTCCCGCTCGGCGACGATGCCCAGGCGCTGCTGCCGGGACAGGCAGATGTAACCCATCATGGCGCTGGTGACGATATAGAAATAACTGGTGCTCGCGGCGATAACGGGCAGTATCGCCCAGGGCGGCAGTTTGTCCGCCACCAGCAGCATCAGGTAACCGGGGGCGGCGGAGACGGCGCTGGTGGTGATCCACAACAGCAGGTAGGGCCAGCCGATAATGACGGTGAATTGCAGCAGTTTGAGCGGGTTGATGGCGGCGCGCAGGCTGCCCTCCAGGGCCAGCACGATCATCGCCGCCGGCGCCAGCAGGGAAAGGAGGATGGAGTAGAGCTGCAATGCGCCCTGGCCGAAGGCCATCAGTTTGTAACCGACGAAGCCGGCGATCAGGGTCATGCCGATCACTTTGAGGAACAGGGGCGCGCTGTTGCCGTCCAGGGCGTCGCCGAAGGACGGTGCCTGCAGTTGGCCGCTGGCCAGCTTTTCGATCACCAGCAGGTTGTAGCGGCTGACCAGGGCGACCGCCGCCAGCAGCAGTAGCAGCGAAATGATACCCAGGCCGGAGATCATCAGGCTGGCGCCGGTGGCCAGGGCCATTACGGTCAGCGGGCCCGGCTGCAGTGCGTAGCGGAAGTAGAAGAAGCCCATCTGCCAGAAGGGTCTGGCGCTGTTGCTGGCACCGATGTAGTCGAGTGGCTTGTGGCACAGGGGGCAGTTTGGGCGGCCGCTGTGGTAGTTGGCGCTGGCGCCGGGGATGCAGCTGCCGCAGTAGTGGCGGCTGCAGGGTTGGCAATGCCAGGCGGCTTCGGCGGAGGCGTGGTAGTTGCAGGATTCGGCCATTTGTTTCCCTATGGTTCTTTTCACTTCCTGGGCGTTAGTTTATCCGTCGTGGTTCTGGGGGCGCAAATGTCCACGGTGCTGCCTCCAATTTCCCCCTCCCCCGGCCCCTCCCCCGCAAGCGGGGGAGGGGAGATATGAGCAAGCGGGGGAGGGGAGCTGATGGTTGAGCGGGCTGGGGAGCAGAATGGGGATTGGCGTGCTGCTAGAATGCGCGGCAAATCCACCCGAAGATTTCAGTGAAGGACGCAGTATGACGAAGGCTATGCAGGTTCAGTTGGTTGAGACGGGGGCGGCGGATACTTGGGGCGGGGAAAAGGCGTTGTTGAGCTTTACCGCCACCGGGGCCTCGGTGCATGCCACTAAGGCCAGCGGCGGGCCGCTGGTGGCCGCCCAGCGCGCCGGGCGGCGCCTCGATGGGATGGGCATTTCCGCTGTGCGCCTGGCCGGCGAGGGCTGGGAGCTGGAGCGGCGCTGGGCTTTCTGGGCCGGCTATTTCAGCCCGCGCAACGCCAACCAGCTCGACTGGGGCACGGAGGATGCCGATGAGTTGAAGGAGCTGGCGGCGCGAGAGGCGGCGGCGCGCTGGGTGCGCGAGATCACCAATGGCACGCCGGAGGAGGTGTCGCCGCGGGTGCTGGCGGAGAGCGCCGCGGAAATGCTGCAGAAGCTGGCGCCGGAGGCGGTCAGTTACAGGATCATTGCCGGCGATGCACTCTTGAAAGAGGGTTTCGTTGGCATTCACACCGTGGGCCGCGGCAGTGTGCGCGAGCCGGTGATGCTGCAGCTGGACTACAACCCTGGCGCTGAAGGCTCTCCCGGCGGTGACGATAGCGCGGAAGTGGATACCTGCCTGGTGGGCAAGGGCATCACTTTCGATTCCGGCGGCTACAGTATCAAGCCTTCCGCCGGCATGGCGACGATGAAATCCGATATGGGCGGCGCGGCCATGGTCACCGGGGGTCTGGCGCTGGCGATTGCGCGTGGCCTGCAGAAGCGGGTCAAGCTGTACCTCTGCTGCGCGGAAAACCTGATCTCCGGCCAGGCCTTCAAGCTGGGGGACATCATCAAGTACAAGAACGGCGTCACCGCGGAAATCCTCAACACCGACGCCGAGGGGCGCCTGGTACTGGCGGATGGCCTGATCGCCGCCTCGGAACAGTCGCCGAAATGGATACTCGACGCGGCCACCCTGACCGGCGCCGCCAAGATGGCGGTGGGGCGGGATTACAATTCGGTGCTGAGCTTCGAGGACGAGACCGCGCAGAAGGTGCTGGACGCGGCGGCGGGGGAAAACGAGAAGGCCTGGCGCCTGCCGCTGGAGCCCTTCCACCTGGAGCAGATTCCCTCCGGCTTCGCCGATATCGCCAACGTGGGGATCGAGGGCAGCCCCGGCGCCTCTACCGCCGCCGCCTTCCTGGCTCGCTTCGTGCGAGACCAGGGGCGCAATTGGGTGCATATGGACCTGTCGGGCTCCTACCTGCCCGGCGCCAACGACCTCTGGGCCCAGGGCGCCAAGGGGCACGGGCTGCGCACCATTGCGCGTTTCCTGCAGGAGGGTTGAGTCCGGGAAGGGGCTAAAGGGACGTAGCCCGGATGGAGATGCGCAGCGCCGGTATCCGGGTTTCAGGTGCCGGACCCCATAGTCCCGGATTCCGCTGCGCTTCATCCGGGCTACGGCTGGATTCCGGCCTTCGCCGGAATGACGATAGGGTTTCGGGGGGGCTGAGCAAACAGAAAATCCGCGGCGTCGCCGCCCTTCAGATCACCGCCCCGATCCGCCAGGGGGCAAATTCATTGTCGCCGTAGTCGAGCTGTTCGCTGGCGCTCCGCTCGCCGGAGGCGATGGCGAGGATGCGCTGGAAGACCATTTCGCCACAGCTGGCCACCGTGTGTTCCCCATCGAGGATGCCGCCGCAGTCGATATCCATATCCTCGCGCATGCGCTGGAACAGCTGCGAGTTGCTCGCCAGCTTGATGCTCGGCACCGGCTTGGCGCCGAAGGCGGAGCCGCGGCCAGTGGTGAAGCAGACCACACTGGCGCCGGAGGCGATCTGGCCGGTGACCGACACCGGGTCGAAGCCGGGGCTGTCCATGAACACCAATCCCTTCTTGCGCACCGGCTCCGCGTACAGGTAGACATCCTGCAATGCGCTGGTGCCGCCCTTGGCCTGGGCGCCGAGGGATTTCTCGGCGATGGTGGTCAGGCCGCCGGCCTTGTTGCCCGGGGAGGGGTTGTTGTTCAGGGCCACGCCGTTGATTTCCGTGTAGTGCTCCCACCAGTGGATGCGGTCCACCAGTTTCTGCGCCACCTCCGGGGACACCGCGCGGCGGGTGAGCAGGTGCTCGGCGCCGTAGATTTCCGGGGTCTCCGAATAGATCACCGTGCCGCCGTGGCGCACCAGCAGGTCCGCCGCGGCGCCCAGGGCGGCGTTGGCGGTGATGCCGGAGTAGGCGTCGCTGCCGCCGCACTGCACCGCCAGGGTCAGTTCCGAGGCCGGCACCGTTTCGCGCTCGCAGGCGTTGGCGGCCGGCAGCATGGCGGTGAGCGCTTCCACCCCGGCCGCCACCGCGGCGCGGGTGCCGCCGGAGCCCTGGATGGTGAGTGTCTGGAAATGCGGGCCGGTCTCCAGCCCGCTCTCCTTCAGCACGCTGGCCACCTGCATGGCCTCGCAGCCGAGGCCGATCAGCAGCACGCCGGCAAAGTTCGGGTGGCCGATATAGCCGCTCAGGGTGCGGCGCAGGTTGTGGTAGCCCTCGTCGTGGGTGGACATGCCACAGCCGCTGTCGTGACCCAGCGCAACTATGCCGTCGATATTGGGGAAGTTGCGCAGGATGCCATTGGTAGTAAAGTGCGCGGCGATGGCGCGGGACACCGTGACCGAGCAGTTCACGGTGGAGGCCACGGCGAGGAAATTGCGCGTACCCACCTTGCCGTTGGCGCGGCGGTAGCCCTGGAAGCTGGCCCTGGCGCTCTCCGGCACATAGTCGGTTTCCGGCACCTGGCTGCAGAAGGCGTAGTCGGGCCGGCTGTCGCTGGCCTGGATATTGTGCTCGTGCACGTGCGCGCCGACGGCGATGTCGGCGCTGGCAAAGCCGATCACCTGGCCGTACTTGAGCACGGCGTCGCCGCGGGCAATGGGGCGCACCGCCACTTTGTGCATTGCCGGCACATCGGTGACCAGCTCCAGCATACTGCCGCGCCAGTTCACCAGGCTGCCAGCGGGCAGTCGGGCGCGGCACAGGGCGACGTTGTCGGCTTCGTGAATATGAATAAGGTCCATCTGCGTACTGACTCCGTACCGTGCCGGCGGTCCCGGGTAAACAGGATAGCCAGCGGCCAGAAATCTTATCTTTTTCGGTTGTGTTCTGTGTGTTCTGTGAATGGCCGCAATCTAGCACTATATTGGTAAGGCCGCAATCTGGAATTTTGGTAAGACTGTCAAGCGGGGCCGCTAGTTGTTGTGGTTTAGCCCCATCTGCTAAACTGCGTGGCAGTATCTTTATTACCAATTTGGAGACACGCCTCATGCAGGGTGCTCGACTGTACCAACAGGTAGCCGAAAAGCTGGCCGCCGCCATCGCCGCCGGCGACTACCCGCCCGGCACCCGCTTGCCGGCGGAGCGCAAGCTGGCGGAGCGCTTCGAAGTGAGCCGGCCCACGGTGCGGGAGGCGATCATCGCCCTGGAGCTGGCGGGTTGCGTGGAAGTGAAGGGCGGTTCCGGCGTCTATGTGATGGACGCGGAAGCCGGTAGCTTCAAGGCGACCGACTCGGATATTGGCCCCTTCGAGATCCTGCAGGCGCGCATCATGTTCGAGGGCGAGGCCGCCGGCCTGGCCGCCCGCCAGATGGACGAAAATGAGGTCGCCGAACTGGAGCGGATACTGCAGGAGATGATCGAGGAGAACGCCACCGAGGCCATGGCGGAGGTGGCGGACGAGAAGTTCCACCTGCACATCGCCCGCTGCACCCACAACGATGCCGTGGTTTCCGTGTGCGAGCACCTGTGGCAGCTGCGCAACAGCTCCACGGTCTCCGCGCGCATTCTCGAGAAGGTGCGCCAGGCCGGTTCCAAGCCGCGCATCGAGGAGCACCGCAAGATACTCAACGCCATCAGGCGCCGCGACGCCGACGCCGCGCGCAACGCGATGCGCGACCACCTGCAGCGCGTGGTGCAGCAACTGCTGGACGCCACGGAGGCCGAGGCCCTGGAAGCCGCCCGCCGCGAGGTCAACGCCGCCCGCGAGCGCTTCGCCCTGCCGTGAGTCAGTGGAGGCGCTTCGCTCACTGCGCTACGCCGCTACACTCTTGTCCGCATTCATGCAGTGCGTCCCTGCACTTCACCCGCTTCGCGGGCAGCCTGCGGCTGTGCAAATCCGCTCCCTGCAGATTTGTCCGCACTCCGCTCCCTGTTGCCTATCCATAATTGGTATGACAGACTAGCCTGAACTTCAGGTTCTGGTCTTTCCAATTCCTCCTGGCCTGGACCCGAGCAGAAGAATAAACCCACGGGAGCGCAATCATGAGGTTCAGCAGGCGCAGTTTTCTGCAGTCCGTCCTGGCCGCGGCCATAGTGCCGTCTCTGTCCCACGCCATGAGCCGCCCGCAGTTGGCGCAATACAACGGCCCTTGGGCGGCGGTGCCCAAGATACTCGAATCCATCCAGTTGCCGCGCATTCCCGCGCGGGATTTCGACCTCAAGCAATTGGGCGCCCGCGGTGAGGGCGAGGACGCCAGTGCCGTCTTCGCACGCGCCCTGGCCGCCAGCCGCGAGGCCGGCGGCGGGCGCATCGTGGTGCCGGCGGGCCACTATCGCAGCGGGCCCATCCACCTGGCCTCCAATACCGAACTGCACCTGCAGGAGGGGGCCGTTATCTCCTTTATCCCCGAGCCGGAGCGCTACCTGCCGCCGGTGAAGACCCGCTGGGAGGGGATGGAACTGATGGGCTATTCGCCGCTGATCTACGCCCGGGGGGCGGAAAACGTGGCGGTCACCGGCAAGGGCCGCATCGACGGCGGCGCCGACTGTGATACCTGGTGGCCCTGGAAGGGCAAGAACGGCAAGTGCGACCAGAGCACCAACGAGGGCCCCACCCAGCACGCCGCGCGCAAGGCCCTGTTCGAGCAGGCGGAGGCGGGCGTGCCGGTGGCGGAGCGGGTCCATGCAGAGGGCGGCTACCTGCGCCCGCCGCTGGTGCAGTTCTACGAGTGCCGCAATGTGCTGATCGAGGGCGTCACCCTGGAGAACTCCCCTTTCTGGGTGATCCACCCGGTGCTGTGCGAGAGCGTGACCGTGCGCGGCGTGTCCACCATCAGTCACGGACCCAACTCCGACGGCTGCGACCCGGAATCCTGCCGCAATGTGTTGATCGAGAACTGCCAGTTCGACAACGGCGACGACTGTATCGCCATCAAGTCCGGCCGCAACGCCGACGGCCGCCGCCTGGCCACGCCCAGCGAGAACATCGTCATCCGCAACTGCCGCATGCGCGACGGCCACGGTGGCCTGGTGTTGGGCAGCGAGATCTCCGGCGGGGTGCGCAACGTGTTCCTGGAAAACTGCGCCATGAGCAGCCCCAACCTGGACCGCGGCCTGCGCATCAAGACCAATGCCATGCGCGGCGGCGAGATACACGACATCTATGTGCGCAACCTGGAAATAGGCCAGGTGAAGGACGCCATCGTGATCAACTTCTTCTACGAAGAGGGGGACAAAGGTGCCTTCGACCCGCAGGTGTACAACATCTTCGTGGACAACCTCCGCTGCGAGCGGGCGCAGCGCGCCTTCCATATCCGCGGCTTCGAGCGCGCGCCCATCCGCGGGCTGCATATTTCCAACAGCGAGATCAAGAGCGCGGGCGAACTCGGCGTGATCGAAGCGGTGACGGGTTTCACCGCGGACAAACTGCGCATCAACGGCGAGTTATTTGCACCTGGGCATAGCGCCTGACGAGAGAAAAAATTAGGACGAGGGACAGACCGTGAGATTATCCAGTTCCGTTTATCCACTGCTGGCCGCCGCAATCACCCTGGCCGCCTGCGGCGAGGCAAAAAAGCCAGCGACAACCAGTGACCAAAAGGCGTCCGCGGAGCAGCCGGCCGCACAGGCCGAGCGGATCGCCCGCCTGCAACTGGCCAACCCATCGGCATTCCCGCGCCTGGACGAGTCCGTCTACCTGAGCTTCCGCGAACTGGGCCTGGCCGAAGACTATGCGAAGCCGCTGGCGGTCAAAGGCGAGGCCTTCCTGCCGGTGCAGCGCGTGGACCGGGACGCGGACGGCAGTGCCGACGGCATCGTGTTCCTGGTGGATATGCAGGTGGATGAAAAACTCGACCTGGAAATCCTGCCCGCCAGCGGCGAGCAGCCCGCCACGCAGAAACGCACCCAGGCGGAAATCTCCCACAAGACCGGCGGCCATTGGGTGGACCGGGAATACCAGGGCGGACAATTCCAGAACGTCAACCAACTGGACGTGCCCGCCGAGCACACCGATCACTCCTGGTTTATCCGCTACGAAGGCCCCGGCATCGAGTCGGACCTGGTGGGCTACCGGGTCTACCTGGACTGGCGCAACGGCTTCGATATTTTCGGCAAGAAAGTGCGCGAGCCGGTGCTGCAGAAGGTGGGCCAGGACGGCTTCGACTCCTACCACGAACTGTCTGACTGGGGTATGGATGTCCTCAAAGTGGGCAATGCCCTGGGTGCGGGCGGTTACGGTTACTGGGATGGCGAAAAAGTCGTGCGCGTCAGCGACGTGCAGGACTGGTCCGTAAAAATCGTCGACAACGGCGATCTCTACTCTTCGTTCACTATCGACTACAAAGGCTGGAAGCCCGCCGAGGGCAAGCAGGCCGATCTCTCCGCGAATCTTGCCATGCACGCCGGCAGCCGCCTGGTGGAAGTGAGCGGACAGACTAGCGAAAGCGTCGGTGCGCTGGTGGCCGGCCTGGTCAAGCACCCGGGCACCCAACTAATGGTCGGCGACCTGGATGTTCCCGGCGGCGCCTGGACCTATATCGGCACCTGGGGCGAGCAGAGCCTCGATGGCAGCGGTCTGGGCATGGGCCTGCTGGTGCAAAAGAAAACCATCAAGGAGGTGACCGAGGACGAACACAACCAGGTGGTGGTGTTCAAGGAGCCGGCCACCCACGACTTCAACTACTACTTCACCGCCGCCTGGGCACAAGAGGGCGAGAGCAGGCACGGCCCCATCACCAGCGCCGCGCAGTTTGAAACCTACCTGGCGCAGGAAGCGGAAAAACTCACCATGCCGCTGCGCAAGCGCCTGACCACCGCCCTGAGCGAGGCGCAGACCCAGCAGCCGCTGAGCGCGGATGTGGCGCTGCAGTGGAGCGCGCGCCTGGCGGATTCCGAACTGGAGCGCAGCGCCTACCACCTGGCCTTCGGCGGTATAGACCTCCATCGCAAACGCCCGGCCTATTTCGAGTACACCACCGGGCTGCTGATGCAGGCCTACGACGACCTCAACCAGGTGCGCCCCGAATCGCGCTACGGGTCCGCGGTGGAAAAAGTGATGGGCTCCTTCGTCAACGAGGACGGCAGCATCAACGGCTATGTGCAGTCGAAGTACAACATCGACAGCATCAACGCCGGCAAGATGTTGCTGCGGATGTACGAGCGCAACGGCGAGGACAGCTACAAGACCGCCCTGGCCACCCTGCGCGAACAGTTGGAGCACCACCCGCGCACCACCGCCGGCGCCTTCTGGCACAAGAAAATCTATCCCAGCCAGGTATGGCTGGATGGTGTCTACATGGGCATACCCTTCCTCGCCCATTACGAGCAGCTGAGTGGGCACGGGGATTTCGACGAGGTGCTGGCGGAATTCAAGGTGGTGCGCGAGAAACTGCGCGATCCGCAGACCGGCCTCTACTACCACGCCTGGGACGAGGCGAAAGCGCAGGACTGGGCGGATAAAGAGAGCGGCCTCTCCCCCAATTTCTGGTCCCGCGGCATGGGCTGGATGGCCATGGCGCTGGTGGACGTGCTCGACTATATCCCCGCCGAGAACGCCGAACAGCGCCAGTACCTGATCGACATGATCAACGAGCTGGCGCCGGTACTGGAAAAATACCAGGACGGGAAGACCGGCACCTGGTGGCAGGTCGCCGACAAACCGGGCGCGCGGGGCAACTACCTGGAAGCCACGGCCAGCAGCATGTTCACCTACTTTTTTGCCAAGGCCATCAACAACGGCTACCTGCCCGACTCGTACGCGCCGCTGGCGAAAAAATCCTACCAGGGGCTGCTGGATGAATTTATGCAGGTGCACGCCGACGGCAGCGTCAGCCTGACCAACAACTGCGAAGTGGCCGGCCTCGGCTTCGGCCGCGACGGCAGCTACCGCTACTACATGAGCGAACCGGTCATCGACGACGACCTGAAAGGCGTGGGGCCGTTCATCATGGCCGGCGTGGAGATGTACAAGCTGCTGGACAAGCAGGGCTAAAGGAGAGATTTATGACCACCAAATACGAAGAGCGCTACGCCCCCCATGTGCGGGATTTCGTCAGCTACGACACCGAGCGCCTGCGCGAGGAATTCCTGGTGCCGGTGCTGTTCGAAGCGGACACGGTGCGCCTCACCTACACCCACGTGGACCGCATGATCGTCGGCGGAATCATGCCGGTCGAAAAAACCGTGCTTCTCGAAACCGTGGACGCGCTCAGGTCCGAATATTTCCTCGAGCGCCGCGAACTGGGCCTGATCAATATCGGCGGCCCCGGCGCTGTGGAAGTCGATGGCACCCGCTACGAAGTCGGCAGCAAGGAAGCCATCTACGTCGGCCGCGGCTCCCGCGAAGTGAAAGTTTCCAGCAATGACCAGTCCACACCGGCAAAGTTCTACCTGAACTCCACCCCCGCGCACCGCGAGTGCCCCACCAAAAAAGTGGGCCAGGAGGACGCAAAGGTGCTGGAGATGGGGGCCAGCGAGACCTGCAACCAGCGCGTCATTCGCCAGTTGCTGGTCAAGGAAGTGGTGGAAAGCTGCCAGCTGCAGATGGGCATGACCGAGCTGGCCCCGGGCAGCGTCTGGAACACCATGCCGTGCCACACCCACAGCCGGCGGATGGAAGCCTATATGTATTTCAACGTACCGGAAGGCCAGGCCGTGTGCCACTTCATGGGCCCGCCACAGCAGACCCGCAATCTCTGGATGGGCAACGAGCAGGCGGTGATCTCCCCCACCTGGTCCCTGCACTCCGGCGTCGGCACCAGCAACTACACCTTTATCTGGGGCATGGCGGGCGAAAACCTGGATTACACCGATATGGATTTCGTGCAGCCGAACCAGCTGCGCTGATTTATTTCCCCCTCCCTCCCGAAGGGAGCTGTTGCCCCCCTCTCCCGCTTGCGGGGGAGGGGGTGGGGGAGGGGGTGTGATCGCGGCCACCGGCGGACGGCCGCCCCGTCGCTCCTACAAAAATAAACGCTTCTGAGGTTTTAAAATGGGAAATTCGTTGTTTGATCTCACCGGCAAACTCGCCCTCGTCACCGGCGCCACCCACGGCCTGGGCATGGCCATGGCCGAGGGCCTCGGGGCGGCCGGCGCCACCCTGGTGATCAGCGGCCACTCCTCCCGGGAAAAGCTCGACAACGCCGTTGCCCAGCTGCGCGAAAAAGGCTATGACGCACACGGCTACCTGTTCAATGTCACCGATGAAGCGCAGGTCGCCGACGCGGTGGGACAGGTCGAGAGCGAGCTCGCGCCCATCGATATCCTGGTCAACAACGCCGGCATCATCAAGCGCGTGCCGCTGCTGGAGATGGAGCTGTCCGAGTGGAAGCAGGTGATCGACACCGATCTCACCGGCGTTTTCACCATGACCCGGCCGGTGGTAAAGCGCATGATCGAGCGCGGCGCCGGCAAGGTCATCAACATCTGCTCCATGATGAGCGAGCTGGGCCGCAACAGCGTCGGCGCCTATGCGGCGGCCAAGGGCGGCCTGAAAATGCTGACCCGCAATATGGCCACCGAGTGGGCTAAATACAATGTCCAGGTCAACGGCATAGGCCCGGGCTATTTCGCCACCAGCCAGACGGCGCCGATCCGCGTCGACGGCCACCCCTTCAACGATTTCATCCTAAACCGCACCCCCGCCGGCCGCTGGGGCAACCCCGAGGACCTGCAGGGCACGGCGGTATTTCTCGCCAGCGACGCGAGCAATTTCGTCACTGGGCAGATCGTTTATGTGGATGGGGGAATCCTGGCGACTATTGGTAAGCCGTCGAACGAATAATATTTTCGGGCTGGGAGCGCCGAGCTCCAGCTCGGCCATGGGCCGCGGCGCGGGCCTGCGGCCCGCAATGCCGAGCTGGAGCTCGGCGTTCCCAGGGGCACATCGCTCAGGCGGGGCTCTTTTCCATCTGCATACGCAGGGTATTCAACACCCCGTGCTTATCCAGCGACGTCAGCCAGGTGGCGAGCGCGCCGTGCAGCCGCTGGCTGTGCTGCAGGTCCTCGCCGAATACCGACGCGAAGCGCAGAAACGCGCCGGCCAGTTCCCGCGGGCTGTCGCCGTGCTGGTCGCATAGTCCCTTCAACTGCTGCGCCAGCGGGTCGGAAACCTCGATCGCATTGCCGGCGTCGTCCACCGCGGAGACATAGCGGATCCAGCAGGCCAGGGCGAAGGACAGCAGTTCGATGGAGCCGCCGCCGTTCAACTGGTGGCGCAGTGTGCCGAGCCAGCGCTGGGGGATTTTCTGCGAGCCGTCCATGGCGATCTGCCAGGTGCGGTGGCGCAGGGCGCGGTTGGAAAAGCGCTCCAGCAATTGCTTCTGGTATTCACCGATGTCGAAGCCGGCGGGCGCCACCACCGCTGCGGCGGCCTCGGTGGCCATGAACTGCTGTGCCAGGGCGGCAAAGGCGGGTTCCGCCATCACGTCGGCGACGGTTTCGAATCCGGCCAGGTAGCCGCTGTAGGCCAGCAGCGAGTGGGTGCCGTTGAGCAGGCGCAGTTTGATCAGCTCGTAGGGCTCCACGTCCTCGACGAAGGTGGCGCCGACCTTGTCCCAGTCCGGGCGGCCGCGCAGGAAGTCGTCCTCGATCACCCATTGGCTGAAGGGCTCCGCCATGACCGCGGCGTTGTCGCGCAGGCCCAGGGCTTTTTCCAGGGTGTCGCGGTCCGCGTCGGTGGTGGCCGGCACTATGCGGTCGATCATGGTACAGGGGCAGCGGGTGTTCTCGCGCATCCAATCGGTGAGGGTTTTATCCACCTGCTCGGCGAACTGGAACAGCATCCGGTGGAGCAGTTTGCCGTTGTTGGGCAGGTTGTCGCAGCTGAGGACGGTAAATCCGGGCAGGCCCTTCTGCATCCGCTCCTGCAGTGCGTAGACGATAAAGCCGATTGCGCTCTTCGGCGACTGCGGGTTGGCCAGGTCGTGCTGGATATCCGGGTGCTGGAGGTTCAGCGTTCCGCTGGCGGGGTCGTGGCAGTAACCTTTTTCGGTGATGGTCAGGGAGACGATGCGGACCTCCTCGCGGGTCATCGCATCCAACAGCGCGCGCGGGTTCTCCGGAGCGACGTGGACTTCCTGCACGCAGCCAATCACCCGCACTTTTTCCCCGGCATTGCTTTTCTCCACCAGGGAGTAGAGGCAGTCCTGCGGCGCCAACTGGTCGCGCACCGTCGGCGAGCGCAGGCTGGCGGCGACGATGCCCCAGTCGGTAGCGCCGCTCTCGAGCATCTGTTCCGTGTACCAGGCCTGGTGGGCGCGGTGGAAGGCGCCTATGCCCAGGTGCACGATGCCGGATTTTACCTGGTCGCGGTCGTAGCCCGGTTTGGCAACCGAGTCCGGCAACTGGTCCAGCGTGTTCTTGTTAAGGATTTTCGCAGTCATCAATTTTCCCCAAGTCCTCTGTAGGAGCGGCCGTTGGCCGCGATCAGACCTGCCGGAGTCCCCCGGGATCGATCGCGGCCAACGGCCGCTCCTACAGAAATTGGTTTATTAGCCAATCACAGTTTGTAGGCATCCTTGGCCAACTTATAGGCCAGCTCCTGCGCCAGCTCGAACGCCTCGTCCTCCACCAGGCGGTGTTCGGCCACCAGCTGCGCCAGCCATACGCAATCCATGCGCCGGGCAACGTCGTGGCGCGCGGGGATGGACAGGAAGGCGCGGGTGTCGTCGTTGAAGCCGACGGTATTGTAGAAACCGGCGGTCTCGGTCACCTGCTCGCGGAAGCGGCGCATGCCCTCGGGGCTGTCGTGGAACCACCAGGACGGGCCCAGTTTCAGCGCCGGGTAGTGACCGGCCAGGGGCGCCAGTTCGCGGCTGTAGCTGGTCTCATCCAGTGTGAACAGGATAATGGTCAGGCCCGGTTCGTTGCCCACCGCTTCCAGCAGCGGACGCAGGGCGTGGACATAATCGGTGCGCGAGGGGATGTCGCAGCCCTTGTCGCGGCCGTATTTTTCGAACACCACCTTGTTGTGATTGCGTACGGAGCCCGGGTGTATCTGCATCACCAGGCCGTCCTCGATGCTCATGCGCGCCATTTCGGTCAGCATCTGGCCGCGGAACAGCTCCGCGTCTTCGCTGCTGGCACCGCCGTTGCGCACGCGGTTGAACAGGGCTTCCGCCTCGGCCGGGCTGAGGTTGGCGGTGGTGGCGGTGGGATGGCCGTGGTCGGTGGAGGTGGCGCCCATCTGCTTGAAGAATTCGCGGCGGTTGCGCAGCGCGGCCAGGTAGCCGGCGTAGCTGCCAGTGTCCTCGCCGGTGATTTCCGCGAGCCGGCGCAGGTTGTCCGCAAAGCCCTCGTAATCGGGGTCCAGCACCGGGTCTGGGCGGTAGGCGGTAATGATGCGTCCGCCCCAGCCGCTGTCGAGAATTTTCTGGTGGTGGCGCAGATCGTCGAGCGGGGACTCGGTGGTGGCGATCACCTCGATATTGAAGCGTTCGAACAGTGACCGCGGCAGGAATTCGGGTTTCTTCAGGTAGCTGTCGATGCGCTCGTAGTAGAGTTCGGCAGTGGAGGCGTCCAGTGCCACGTCCAGCTCGAACACGTCGTGGAAGACCGTATCCAGCCACATGCGCGACGGCGTGCCGCGGAAGAGGTGGTAGTTCTCGGCAAGGCGCTGCCAGATGGCGCGCGGATCGGTTTCCGCCGGGGTGCCCTCGCGGCCGGGGATGCCGAGGCTCTCCAGGGGCACCCCCTGGCTGTAGAGCATGCGGAACACATAGTGGTCCGGCTTGATCAGCAGGTCCGCGGGGTTGCCGAACGGTTGGTTGTCGGCAAACCAGGACGGGTCCGTGTGCCCGTGGGGGCTGATGATCGGCAGGTCCTTGACGCTCTCGTAGAGCTTGCGAGCGATATCCCGGCTGAGGCTGTCCGATGGAAACAGGCGATCGGGGTGCAGTTGCAGAGGGCGTGTCATAGGGCAGGGCTCTTGTTCTTGCTTCAATGTTACCAAGGGGGAGGGGAAGGATACCCCTCTCTTTCGCCTTTTAGTAACCCAATAAATGGAGATTTACCAGATTAATAATATTAAACTGTGCCATTCCACCACGGAAAAAGCCCCGCCCCAAACGGGGCGGGAGATCTGCGCGGCATCAAATCCATCTCAACAGAGGGGGTCTAGGTGGGGGCCTAGGGGCTGTCTCGACTGGACAGGTCGCGCCAAGCGTGGAGAAACCCAGTTCTGTACAAAACTGGAATTGCCATGGTGCCAAAAATTGGTTATACCAGTCAACCTTTATGGTAAGGCCTAAAATTGAAAAAGGCCCTGTGCAATGAATTGAGGAGAGACTTGTGAAGATAGCCGCCCTCGGGGAAGTGATGGTGGAGCTGGCGCCGCAAGCGGCCCAGCCCGGCGGTGCGCCGCTGTATGCGCAGGGGTTCGCCGGCGACACCTACAATACCGCCATCTATATGGCGCGCAGCGGTGTCCGGACCGGTTACGTGACCCTGCTCGGCGACGATCCCTACAGTGAGCAGATGCTCGCGGCCATGCGTGCCGAGGGCATGGATACCGCTGCCATAGAGCAGCTGCCCGGGCGCTGCCCGGGGCTCTACACGATACAGAACAGCGCCGACGGCGAACGCCAGTTTACCTACTGGCGCGGCGAGTCGCCCGCCCGCGAGCTGTTTGTCGATGTCTCGGCGCGCTCCAGGCTGCAGGCCTACCTGGGGCAGATGGATTGTCTGTATCTCTCCGGTATCACCCTCGCCATCATGGCGCCGGAAGCGCGTGAGCACTTACTCGCTTTTCTCGCGGATTTCCGCCACAAAGGTGGCCGCGTGGCCTTCGACAGCAACTACCGGCCCCGCCTGTGGGCATCGAAAACCGCGGCCCGCGAGGCGGTGGATGCCTTCCTGCAGCAGGCGGATATCGCCCTGCTGACTTTCGAGGACGAGCAGGCGCTGTGGGGCGACCGCAACGCCGGCCGCAGCCTGGAACGCAACGGCCGCTACCGGCTGGCGGAGTTGGTACTGAAGCGCGGCGCGGAGCCCGTGCTGCTGCAATACGACGGCGAGTTGAGTGCCATCGCCGTGCCCCCGGTGCAGGATATCGTCGATACCACCGGCGCCGGCGACTCCTTCAACGCCGGCTACCTGGCCGCGCGTTTGCACGGTGCGGAGCCCGAGACCGCGGTCGGTGCGGGCAACCGCTGTGCCGCCGCTGTCATCCGCCACCGCGGCGCCATTATCCCCGCTGACCAGTTCGCCGCCGGCCGGCAGGGGGATTGTGCCCACGCGGGGGCACAGCCGGTGCGCGCCTGAACGCACAACATGGTTGCAGCCGACTATCGCTGTCGATAGAATGGTAAGACCAATCTGGGTTGGCGATCAGCCTAAGGCCGGTTTCCGGTAATACCTGTAGCGATAATAAAGATAACAGGTGCGCGTGATGATGAAGAAAATGCAGTCGCTCAAGGCGGCGGTGATGGCGGCTTTGCTCCTGTTGCTCGGTAGCTGTGGCTTCGAGCAGTCGCAGGTGGCGTTGAAGCTCGCACACACCCTCGACCAGCAGCACTCGGTGCACCGCGCCATGGAATTCATGGACAAGCGGTTGCGCGAGCTGTCCGGCGACACCATGCGTATCGATATCTATCCCGGTGGCCAACTGGGTAGCGAGCGCGAACTGATCGAATTGCTGCAGATCGGCAGCCTGGGGATGACCAAGGTCTCCGCCAGTCCCATGGAGGGCTTTGTGCCGGAGCTGAAGGTCTTCAACCTGCCCTACGTTTTCCGCGACTCCGAACATTTCTGGAAAGTACTGCAGAGCGATATCGGCCGCGAGCTGCTGCTGGCCGGCGAGCGCGCGCGCCTGCGCGGCCTCGGTTATTTCGATGCCGGCAGCCGCAGTTTCTACGCCAACGACAAACCCATCCACACCCCGGCCGATCTCAAGGGTCTTAAGATCCGCGTACAGAACAGCCAGACCGCCATCAAAATGGTCAACACCCTGGGCGGTGCCGCCACGCCGGTGAGCTGGGGCGAACTCTACACGGCGCTGCAGCAGGGCGTGGTCGATGGTGCAGAAAACAACCCGCCCAGTTTTTACCTCTCCAAGCACTACGAAGTTTCCAAGTACTACACCCTGGATGAGCACACCTACGTGCCGGACATGCTGCTGATCAGCACCGAGGTGTGGAAAAAACTCGACACCCGGCAACAGGCCTGGCTGCAACAGGCGGTGGATGAGGCGGTGGCCTACCAGCGCACCCTGTGGCAGGAATCCACGCGCGAATCCCTCGCAGCGGTGGAGGCCGCCGGGGTACAGGTGATCTATCCGGACAAGCAGCCGTTTATCGACACGGTGCAGCCGCTGCACGCGAGCTTCGAAGGCACCGAGGTGGGCGACCTGCTGCACCAGATCGCCGAAATCCAATAACCCCCTCTCCCTAACCCTCTCCCCAAGGGGAGAGGGAACCAACACTCCCCTCTCCCGCGTGCGGGAGAGGCCCGAGGGAGAGGGAGCCAACACTCCCCTCTCCCGCTTGCGGGAGAGGCCCGGGGGAGAGGGAACCAACACTCCCCTCTCCCGCGTGCGGGAGAGGGGCCGGGGGAGAGGGCCGGGCCGCAGGCCCGAAAAAAAGCGAATAAATATAAATCAAGGTAACGCAGCGATGATCATGCAAAGAATAGACCGGCTGCTGGAACTGCTGCTCGGCAGCCTGCTGGCGCTGATGGTGCTGGACGTCACCTGGCAGATACTGACCCGTTTCCTGCCTATGAGCCCCAGCTCCTATACCGAGGAACTGGCGCGCTACCTGCTGGTGTGGATCGGTATTCTCGGTGCCGCCTATGCCTACCGCAAGAAATCCCACCTGGGTATCGACCTGCTGACCAATGCGCTACCGGAAAAACTGCAGAGAAAAGTACAGCTGCTGGCGATTTCCCTGTGCTTCGCCTTTGCCGCCGCGGTCATGGTGTTCGGTGGCATCCAGCTGGTGCTGCTCACCTTCGAACTGAACCAGCTGTCCGCCGCGCTCAATATTCCGATGGGCATCGTCTACAGCGTGATTCCGCTCTCCGGCGCGCTGATCTGCCTCTTCTGCATAGACCAGGTGTTGCAACTCTTACGCGGTGAAAGCCCGGCGAGCGCGGCCGAAGACCAGCCCGCAGAAATCGCCTCGGCCCAGGGTTAGGAACTAGGAGAAGATCATGGAAATTTCCGTAGCCGTCCTGTTGATCAGCTTCCTGATCCTGCTCGCGCTCAATGTACCCATTTCCATCAGCATCGGCGTGGCCACGCTGCTGACCATGCTGGTCACCATCGATCCCCTGCCGGCGCTGATCACCATGGCCCAGCGCATGGCCAGCGGCATCGACAGCTTCGCGCTGCTGGCGATTCCCTTCTTTATTTTGTCCGGCCTGCTGATGGGCAGCGGCGGCATAGCGCGGCGCATCATCGCCTTCGCACGGGTGCTTGTCGGCATGCTGCCCGGCGGCCTGGCGTTTGTGAATATCATCAGCTGCACCCTGTTTGGCTCGATCTCCGGATCGGCGGTGGCGGCCACCTCGGCCATCGGCGGCTTCATGATTCCGTCGATGAACAAGGAGGGTTACGACAAGAATTTCAACACCGCGGTTACCGTCGCCTCCTCCACCACCGGCCTGCTGATTCCGCCGAGCAATATCCTGATCGTCTTCTCCCTGGCCAGCGGCGGCGTGTCCATCGCCGCACTGTTTATCGCCGGCTACCTGCCGGGCCTGCTGCTGGCGCTGGGCCTGATGATCGTGTGCGGCATCTGGGCCAAGGCCAAGGGCTACCCGGTGGGCAAGGCGACCCCCTGGCGCGAGGCGCTGGCGACGACCCTGGATGCGATCCCGAGCCTGTTCCTGGTGGTGCTGGTGATCGGCGGCATTATCAGCGGCTTCTTCACGGCCACCGAGGCCAGCGCCATCGCCGTACTCTACTCTCTGCTGCTGTCGGTGGTGGTTTACCGCGAGGTGAAGGCCAAACAGCTGCCGGGCATTTTCGTCAAGGCGGTGGAGACCACGGCCATCGTCATGTTCCTGATCGCCGCCTCTTCGGCCATGTCCTGGATACTGTCCTACGAAAATATCCCGCAGGCCATCAGCCAGGCCCTGATCACCATCAGCGACAACCCGCTGCTGATTCTGCTGACCATCAACCTGATCCTGCTGGCCGTGGGCGCCTTTATGGATATGACCCCGGCGGTGTTGATCTTCACTCCGATATTTTTACCGGTGGTCACCGAACTGGGCATGTCGCCGCTGCAGTTCGGCATAGTGATGATCCTGAACCTGTGCATCGGCCTGTGCACACCGCCGGTGGGCAGTGTGTTGTTCGTCGGCGCCAGTATTTCCAAGACCTCCATCACCAGCCTGATCCGGCCGCTGCTGCCGATGTACGCGATGATGTTCCTGGTGCTGATTCTGGTGACCTATGTGCCGGCAATCAGTGAGTATCTGCCGAGGGCGTTGGGGTTGATCGAATAGCTGTAAAAAACCGGGCGGATGTGTAGCGGTAAGGGAAATCTGCCTGTCCTTGAGACTGATGATAAAAAGAACTGAGATGAGGGAAATAATAATGTACTGCAAATTTATGCATAAACCCCTGTGCGTTGCGATAACTGCCGCCGGTATCGGTCTGTCGGCTGCACCGGTCTTTGCACAGGAAGGTGGCGAGCCCCTGGAAGAAGTTGTTGTTACTGGCAGTTACGCGGGCAGCCTGGCGCAAGCTCTGGATACCAAGCGGAATTCCGACGGTATGGTGGATTCCATCCTGGCTGAGGATATTGCAGACTTCCCCGACCAGAACCTGGCGGAATCCTTGCAGCGTATTCCCGGTGTGACTATCGATCGCGATGGCGGCCAGGGTCGTGAAATCACCGTACGCGGCCTGAATTCCACCTTTACGCGGGTGCAGATCAACGGCATGCAGGCGCAGTCCTTGTCTGCCGGTTCCAATGGTGTGCAGACTAATCGCGGTTTCGATTTCAACGTGTTTGCCTCTGAACTGTTCAATCGCCTGGATGTGCATAAGTCCACCTCTGCAGAACTGGAAGAGGGGTCTCTGGGTGCGACCGTTGCACTGCGCACCGCGCGTCCCTTCGATTACGATCCCGTAACCGTAGTTGCCAACGTTCAGGGCAGCTACAACGACGGCAGTGAAGAATTCTCCCCGCGCACATCCGCGCTGGTGAGCCTGACCAACGAAGACCAGACCCTGGGCGCGCTCTTCTCCGTCGCCTTCTCTGAGCGCAATGTGTTCGGAGAAGGCGCCGACACCGGTCGCTGGGAAGACGATAATTTTGCCAGCTGTACCGCCTGTGACAGCGAAGCCGAGTTTGATCAGGTCAGGAGCGCCTGGCACCCGCGCATCCCGCGTTACATGAACCGCAACTACTCCGAAGACCGCCTGGGTGTTACCTCCTCTTTCCAGTGGCAGGCAAGCGACTCCACCCTGGTGAGCGTCGATGCCCTGTATTCCAATCTCGATTCCCAGCGCACCGAGCCGAACATCAATCCGATTTCCCTGGCGCGTACCGGTGACACCGGTAACGCAGAGACCGATGTGGCTGCCTACACCATTGACGGCAACAACAATCTGGTCACCGCCACTATGGACGGCGTGGATACTCGTGCGGAAAATTTCCTCGCGGACTGGGAGTCTGAGTTTGCGCAGTACTCCCTGTCTCTGGAGCATGACTTCAGCGAAGACTTCCATTTGAAGTTCCTCGCCGGCGGGTCCACCTCGGATCTGCAGAACCGCGAAAGCACGCTGATTCTGGAGCATTTCAGCGAAACTGATCCTCGCAGAATGATCGATTACGCCGAGTCCAATGACACCGTAACCTACGACTACACCAACATGACCTCCCCGCAAATCATGTTCGGTTTCGATACCACCAATCCGGAGAACTGGGAGCTGTCTGAGATTCGCGATCGCCTGCAAGACGCAGAGTCCTCCACTTCCACTTTCCGTCTGGACCTGGACTACGCGTTTAACGAGACGCTGACCCTGCGCGGCGGTGTCACCCAGAAGTCCTACGGTTATGAGATCGCCGGTGTGCAAGCGGATACTGGGCTCTCTGATGCCGATGAAAGAGACGGTACTGTTGATGGCGAGGCGTGCGGCGTTGGCTCCAATGTCACCAGCGACATGGGCTCCGTGGTCAGCCCCACCGGCCTCCCCTACTTCAAAGGTGATCTCGCACTGATTGATATAGCGCTGGCAAGTGGCTGCTGGCCGCACACGGTGCGCGCTGGTGACACCCGCGAAGTGGAAGAGAAAAGCCTGGGCGTATACGCGCAACTGGACTTCGATACCGATATTGCCGGCCGCCGTTTCCGCGGCAACCTTGGTGTGCGCAGCGTAGAAACCGAGCTGACCTCCACCGGTCTGCAGAATGGTGAAGTGGAGGTGACTGTAGAGAACGACTACCGTGACACCCTGCCGTCAATGAATCTGGTATACGAACTGAACGAAGACGTGATTCTGCGCGGTAGCGCCGCCAAGGTAATGTCTCGTCCGAATCTGGGTACCCTGAGCCCGGGTGGTAGCGTAGGCACATTCGGCGATCCGAGAGTGAGCTACGGTAACCCGTTTATCGAGCCGTTCCGTGCCAAGGCCTATGATCTGGGTGCCGAGTGGTACTTCGCCGAGAACGCGGTCGTATCTTTCGCATACTTCGTGAAAGATATCGAATCTATGCCGGTTAATCGCTCTGACCAACTATTTTGGGATGAAATTGGTTTGCCGGACAGCCTGCTGGGTGCCCAGTACGATGACCTGTACAACCAACAGTTTGAGGTCAGTCGTACTGTCAACGGTAAAGGCGGTGAACTGGACGGTTGGGAGCTCCAGTACCAGCAGCCGCTGACCTTCCTGCCGGGACCGGAGTGGGTGCGTAACTTCGGTGTTATTGCCAACCTTACCAAAGTGAGCTCCGAGGTAACCTACAGAGAAGGCACTCCAGACGAATTTAAAGGTCCTCTGAGCGGTCAATCCGACGACTCCTCCAACCTCACCCTGTACTGGGAAAACGACGCTTTTTCCGCCCGTATTTCCATGGCGAACCGCGGCGAGTATTCCACCCGCCCGCAAGAGGTCAGCGAAGAGAAGCGTCGTTACGTGGACGCAGCCAGCTTCCTGGACTTTTCTGCTAGCTACCGTGTGACTGACAACCTCAAGGTTAACTTTGAGGCGATCAACCTCACCGACGAACCGGTGTTCTCCTACATGGATGGAAATGCCAAGCGCATAATCAACGAGATCAGCACTGGTGCACAGTACTTCGTAGGTGCTCAGTACAAGTTCTAAGTGGCATTTTGATTTAGAGGTGCCCTAGGGCTGCATTAACCCGGCAACTGAATAATGCCGGGTTATTGCGGCACAATGGATGTACCAATCATATTTTTTGTGTGGAACTCTGCGTCTTTGCTGGCACCGCTCCCCTCAGGCGCGGTGCTTTTTTATGGAGGCCAGTGTAGTGAAACTGCTTTTCCGCCTTTATTGCCTTTCATTGGTTGCCGGGCTCTGTTCAATACCAATAGCGCTTGCCGGGACAGAACGGGAAAAATACACCAACCCCATCATCCACGCCGACTACTCGGACCCGGACGCAGTCCGCGTAGGCGACGACTTCTATATGATTTCCTCCAGCTTCAACCACGCCCCGGCGCTGCCGATACTGCACTCCCGGGATCTGGTGCACTGGAAGCTGATCGGCTACGTGCTTGATCGGCAGGTGCCAGACTCCCGCTACGCGGTACCCCAGCACGGCAATGGTGTCTGGGCGCCCAGCCTGCACTATCGCGAGGGGAAATTCTGGGTGTTTTATCCAGACCCGGACCAGGGGATTTTCGTCACCACTGCCGAGAATATCCACGGTCCCTGGACCGAGCCGCATCTGCTGCTGCCAGGCAAGGGCATTATCGACCCCACACCCCTGTGGGACGACGACGGTAAAGCTTACCTGATGCACGCCTGGGCCAAGAGCCGCGCCGGCTTCAACAATGTACTGACGCTGCATCGCATGAGTGCCGATGCGCGCAGGATTCTCGATAAGGGAAAAGTGGTAATCGATGGCAACAAAATTCCCGGTTACCGCACTCTGGAAGGTCCCAAGTTCTACAAGCGCGACGGCTACTACTATGTGTTCGCGCCCGCGGGCGGAGTCGCCCAGGGTTGGCAATCTGTATTCCGTGCAAAAAATATCAATGGGCCCTATGACGCAAAAGTGGTCATGGCCCAGGGCAATACCCCGGTCAACGGCCCCCACCAGGGTTCCTGGGTGACTACCGCGAGCGGTGAGGACTGGTTCCTGCATTTCCAGGACAAAGACGCCTACGGCCGCATAGTGCACCTGCAGCCTATGCACTGGCGTGACGGCTGGCCGGTGATCGGTGTGGACCCGGATGACGACGGCCGCGGCGAGCCGGTGCTGGAATACAGGATGCCGAAGGTGGTGGAGGCCTCGCCGGACTTCCATCCCGCCATCGCCGACGAATTCGATACGGAAACACTACAACCTCAGTGGCAATGGAACGCCAACTGGCGGGACGACTGGTACTCGCTGACGGAGAATCGGGGCAAGCTGCGTCTCTACGCCCAGCCCGCAGCCAGGGAGACGGCGAATCTCTGGGATCAGCCGTCGCTACTCCTGCAAATGTTCCCCGCCGAAAAATTCCGTGTGCACACCAAACTGCAACTGGCGGGCGATGGCGCGGAGGCCGGACTGCTGGTCTACGGCACCGACTACGCCTGGCTGGGACTGCGCCGGAAAGACGGTAAAAACCAACTGGTTTACAACGTCTGCATCGGTGCGCGCGGTGGCTGCAAGATACATGAGGTAACACTCGCGGATCTGTCACAGCCCCAGGTGGAAGTGGGGATCAGCGTCTTTCCCGAAGGCCGTACCGTGTTTGCCTATCGCAATGCGAATGGCGATTGGAAGACCCTGGACGAAGGTTTTATCGCCCAGCCCGGACGCTGGGTGGGCGCCCGCTTCGGCCTCTTCGCCCTGGGCGAAAACGGCCACGCGGATTTCGATTACCTGAGGGTAGACTGACCTGTAGACGCGGCTCACCTGGGAACGCCGAGCTCCAGCTCGGCATGCGGGCCCAGGGCCCGCCCATTGGAGAAGGACCGCGCCTACAGAGCCGCTTAATCGAGGGTGCGTAACCATGCTAGCTCTCTGCCGTAGCTGGCCGCTACTACTGCTGTTTGTATTTTCCCAGGCCTGCGCGGGCACCCTGCAATTGCACGCTCTCTCTGGGTTCGGCCTGGATACCCCCGGCGGCCTCGGCGGCCGGGTGATTCGGGTTACCAGCCTGAATGCCAGTGGCCCCGGCTCCCTGCGCGCAGCGCTGGAAGAAAAAGGGCCGCGGATAGTGGTGTTCGAAACCGGTGGCGTGATAGATCTGCAGCGTAGCAATCTCATTGTTACAGAGCCTTTTCTCACCATCGCCGGACAAACCGCGCCCTCTCCTGGAATCACCCTTATTCGCGGCGGCCTCAGCATTCGCACCCATGACGTGCGCGTACAGCATATTCGCGTGCGCCCCGGAGACGCCGGCCAGGCGCCGCGCAGCGGTTGGGCACCCGACGGTATCAGCGTATCCGGCGCCGACGCGTTCAACGTGCATATCGACCACTGCTCCGTAAGTTGGGCTGTGGACGAAAACATGTCCGTCTCCGGGCCCCGTACGTTGGGACCAGCGCACACCGCGCACAAGGTGACCATCAGCAACTCCATTATTGCCGAAGCGCTGGACTTTGCCAGCCATAAGGAGGGTCGGCACTCCAAGGGGTTATTGGTGCACGATTTCGTCGGCGAGGTGGCGGTGATCGGTAACCTGTTCGCGCACAATGGGAGGCGGAATCCTTACTTCAAGGCTCACACCAGTGGGGTAGTGGTGAACAACCTGATCTACAACCCGGATTCCGCCGCCATCCAGCTCGGCTATATCGACGACGAGTGGCTGGAGACAGAATTTTCACCGAACAATCCACGGATCAGCGCGGTTGGCAACCTCCTCTATTACGGTCGCGATACTTACAGCGACTTGGCACTGGTAGCCTATCAGGGCGACGCCTACCTGGACGACAATCGCGTGTTCAACCTGGACGGTGAACCAATGAATATCACCCAGGGCGATATTCGGCGGCTGGAAGAGAAACCTGTCTGGCCAGAGGGCCTGAGACCTCTATCCCCCGACGAACTCACGCAATACTTGCTGACACATGCCGGCGCGCGTCCCAAAGACCGCGACGCAGAGGACCGGAGAATTATTGAGGACTTTATCGCCCGCCGTGGGCGGATTATCGACAGCCAGGAGCAGGTGGGTGGCTACCCGAAGATTGAGCCCAGCCACCGGGCCCTGTCTATCCCCGAAGACGTGGGACGCTGGCTGGCGCAACTCGCAGCCGAACAGGAATTAAGGAGTAATAGAGAATGAAGATCGAACACTTCGCCTTCAACGTGGCTGACCCGGTGGCGGTGGCTGCCTGGTACACGGAGCATTTTGACATGCGGGTGGCACGCAGCCTGGACAGGGCGCCCTTTACCCATTTCCTCGCCGATTCCAGCGGTGCGGTAATGATCGAGATCTACAACAACCCGGCGGACCAGGTACCGCCCTATGGGGAGATGAACCCGCTGTTGCTGCACTTGGCATTTGTCAGTCTTGAGCCAGAAGTGGATCGGAGCAGGCTGGAAGCGGCGGGGGCCAGCTTTGTGGGCGAGGTGCGCCTGGAGGATGGCTCACACCTGGTTATGATGCGCGACCCCTGGGGCCTGGCCATACAACTGTGCAAGCGCGGGCAGCCGATGCTGGAATCCGCGTAGGGTGGGCAAAGCGAAGGGCACCCATCACTTGACGCGATCTGAGCGACACTAAGAAATGGATAAATAGCAATGAATCGTTACTCCTTTAATGCGGTATTACTCTCCCTTATATTGGGTCCTTCAATAGGATCAGCACAAAACCCACTCGATTTCGGCAGTGACATAAGAACAGCCGACCCATCCGGCCATGTCTGGGCCGACGGCAAAATGTATCTCTACACATCCCATGACGAAGAGTGCCAGGAAGATTTCTACATGAAAGACTGGTACGCCTTTTCGTCCGACGATCTTGTCAACTGGGAAAGTCACGGCCCCATTCTGTCGGTGGACGATCTCACCTGGGCGGACAACTACGCCTGGGCGCCGGATGCGGCCTACAAAAACGGCAAATACTACCTGGTCTTTCCCGCGGGCACGGGCATGAAGGACCGGCAGAATCCGAAGAACAGCACCAAGTGGATGGGAATTGGCGTGGCGGTGAGCGATTCGCCAACCGGCCCCTTCAAGGATGCAATCGGCGGGCCCTTGTGGCGGGACCCCTACGCCAATGATCCCAGCCTTTTTATCGATGACGACGGCAAGGCCTATTTGTATTTCCATGGCACCGGAAAGGACTACCATGTGGTCGAGATGTCGGATGATCTGCTCAGCGTAGAAGGCGAATTCCAGAAAATGGATATGGGCGGTTACGAGCCGAAAATGGAAGGACCCTGGGTGTTCAAAAGAAACGGCATTTACTATTTCACCATGCCGGAAAACAACAGGATCTTGAGTTACTACACGAGCGACTCGCCCAAGGGACCATGGAAATACCAGGGCGTGATCATGGAGGAGGAGGCCAGCAGTAACAATCACCACTCGATTGTCGAATACAAAGGGCAGTGGATTCTGTTCTATCACCGCTGGCTGGATACGCCGGAATCAAGCTGTAAAAAGAAGCAGCGGCATGTTGCTGCCGAATATCTCCATTTCAACGGCGACGGCACGATTCAAAAAGTCAAAAGAACCACCCAAGGCGTTAGCAACTTTCCGGGAAAAATAGAGAAGGCGAAACAGAACAGTAGCAATCATTTGGAGTGAAGTGACTACCGAACTGTATACCGCCAAGTTAAGCGGGGCGACCCTGTAGGAGCCAGCCCTGCTGGCGAAATAACGCCACCACAGGCCCCGCCGCAACCGTGCGCGGGGCAGGCTCCCACAACATCTCCACATCGGAGCCGCGTGCACTCGGATCGCGGCATGTCGCGCGCAAGGCCACCATAAGCAACTCCATTGTCGCCGAAGCCCTGGACGATACGAGCCGAAAAGGGGCGGAATTCCAAGCTGCTACTGATGCACGATTTTTCCGGTGAGGTGACGAAGGTCGGCAACCTATTCGTGCACGATGCAAAGCGAAATCCATATTTAGGGAATGCGCTCACTTTTTGGGCGATCCATTACACGTCAATTACACGTCAATTACAAGGTCAGATAAAATGCTTGGGCTAAGAAGATACTGGCGCCAATTTCTTCTTCTTCCTAGCCAAACTTTGGCATTTATATCCCACGTATGGTTTTATTGCGCGACAGCATTCCGATTTGGGGCGCAGTACTAAGGAACCGCCGAACTACTCGTGGACAGATGGGATAAGCAAGAGGGATGCTATCGTGGGCCAGAGAAAAATGCCTGTTTTTGTGTGGCCTCGTCTTTCCTCCTGGAGTAGTGAGTTGATCAGGGATTCGTGAAAACGGAATATAAGGATAAATGACTATGTTCTTTTTCGGTACAAAAAAGCTTATGGGGCTTTCGCTGTCTGTAATTTTTTTGCTTCCTGGTATGAGTTTGTCGGAGGAGCTTTACGGCGAGCAGCGAGTGGAAGAACGGGCTGAGCAAGTGATGAAACGAAAGAACCAGAGTAAGGATATAAACGCCAAGTGCTTTTCAAAAGCAACAAAGAAATATAGCGATATAGAGGACATTAAGGCCTTCATTCTTGAATGCCGCTCAAAGCAATTGCGTGAAGAAGCTAAATAAATCAAAGTAAAAGGACTTTCCTGTGAGTAATAAAAATCGCTTTACTTTTTTCTTTTTGTTGTTTTTGATTGCGCTCCCATCACTCGTTTCGGCTAAAGCAATAAATGTTGTTACAACTCCAGCGGTATCTACGGATGGTTCCTTTACGGTCTCCTGGATGGATGATATGCAACCGGATGAGAGCTGCCTTTACTACTATGTTGATGTCAAGAGGGCTGGCTATAGCGGCTATTATGACTATAAAGAAACAGCTGATTGCAGGACCACTACGTTTGCTGCTAGCGGGTATCCCGATGGCGAATACGAAGCCATAGTTACAACTGAGTATATACGTCAAGACTTGAACACTGGTGAATTTATTTATGAATATGCTACAGCCGATCCAGTCGAGGTTATTGTTAACAGAGGCTTCGCCGAAGAATGCAGGGGAGGTGGTTCATATGGCTATCAAATAATCAATGTAGGCGGAGATAAAACAGAGTCTTCAATAGCCGTTGATTACGACGATTGGTTTGATTACTTTTTTGTCGTCACTGTCGATGGGCTTGATCATTATGTGACCGGTATGACAATACCACACTCTCCCACTACTTATGGTAGCCTCGTTTCAGCTATCAATAACAGGTTGTCCATGTCCAATGCAGGAGCAACTGCGCAGATGGCCGATGGCAACATAAAAATAGTTTCCCATTCTAGAGGCGCTGGTTCGAGTATTTTAATTTCTCGATTCGGTGAGGAAGATTCCGATATTCGGCCTGTATTGAATGGTTATGTCGGATTGGAAGCTCCAGTCTCTGGCACTGGTACGCCCAGCGATTGTGGTGTGCCGGCGCCTCCTGCACCAGAGATAAAGGATGTTCCGTCAGGAGTTAATTCCAGAATTGACGATGCCAGTCCCCTCCCGGCGACTTTCAACGTTAATCAAAGGGGTCCTCAGCGGAATCTGTGGGTCTGAAACCCGCTCAATAGGGGCTCCGCCCCTAGCCGCTAAGGCTTACCCCGCCCTCGCCGGGAGGCAGGTGGGTG
>Ga0207773_100136_pt1 | contig 61083 bp, 57 predicted proteins | sample TtaePargueraPR_2_FD_187281 | JGI IMG/M metagenome (GOLD analysis project Ga0207773, IMG submission 187281) | Aerobic enrichment media microbial communities from Bioluminiscent Bay, La Parguera, Puerto Rico - Tt and M1 (3) (SPAdes) | ecosystem: Environmental > Aquatic > Marine > Unclassified ...
CCACCCCGCCACCCCACTCTCGACAGCCAATATCACCGCCGTCGAGAGTGAGCGGTGACCAGCGACTACCAGCGGACGCCGCCCGGCGTGTCGCCGACCCAGTGAACGTTCATGGACAACGCACTAGCGTCGAGCCAACAGTAGACGCCGAAGGGAACACCGCCGACATGTCCGATCGCACGTCCGAGTACCGCATCCACACGTATACCGCCGCCGAAGCGGGTCTGTTCGTCAACAGCTACCTGGTCGAGACGACCGAGGGTGTCGTGCTTGTTGACGCGAACCTGCTGCTGTCCGACGTCCGCGCCCTTGCCGCCCGTATCGCGGCGCTGCACAAGCCGCTGCTGGGCGTGTTTGTGACGCACGCGCACCCAGACCACTTCAACGGCCTGCCAGTGCTCGCCGGCGACGAGGTGCCGGTGTATGCGGCGGCTGATGTGGCCGACACGATCGCGCAGATCGCCGACGCGAAACGGGCGCAGTGGCAACCGGTCTACGGCGACGAGTGGCCCGACCGGCACCGGGTCCCGGACCAGCGGCTATCCACAGGGGATGTTGTGGAACTGGGTAGCCTGCGCTTCGCATTGCATGCCGTCGGCGCGGCGGAGAGCCATGCCGACTCCTACCTCACACTCGACGACCGGGCGTTCATCGGCGACCTGGCCTTCCACGGCACCCACCCGTACACCGCGGACGGGCACACCGGTCAATGGCTCGCGGCGCTGGACACACTCACCGGCGAACTTGAGGGGGCGACGCTGTATCCCGGTCACGGCACGCCGGGCGACGTCGGCATGCTGGCCGATCAGCGGCGGTACCTCATGATGTACCGCGCGACGGTCCAACGCCTCGCGGCCGGTGCACCGACCCTGACCGACGGGCAACGTGCGGAGCTGACCGCCGTGATGACCCGGTTCCTGCCCGGCGCACCGCTCACCTGGATGATCGGCCTCGGCGCCGACGCGGTCGCCGCGGAGCTGGCCAGCGAGGCGACCGGCAGCGTCGGCACAGCGCCGACCGCAGAGGCGGTGGCGGCGTGAGCACCGAACGCGTCACGTTCCACGCCGACGGCATCACGCTGGTCGGAAACCTCGCCCTGGCCGCCGATGGTGCGCCCGCCGTGGTGCTGACCGGGCCGTTCACCGGCGTCAAGGAACAGGTCGTCGGCACCTACGCCGCCCGGCTCCACGAGCGCGGCTTCACCACACTTGCCTTCGACCACCGCGGATTCGGCCAGAGCGACGGGCGCCGCGCGCACGAGGACAGCCAGGGCAAGCTGGCCGACCTGCGCGCGGCGGTAGGCCTGCTCATCGCCCACCCGGCTGTGGACCCCGCCCGCGTGGCTGCGGTCGGGATCTGCCTCGGCGGCGGCTACGCGGTTCGCGCGGCTGCCGCCGATCCGAGAATCCGCGCGGTCGTGGGCATCGCGGGTGCCTACAACAGCCCGGTCCGCTTCAGCGCGAGCGACGCCGATGGCTACCGCCGAGCGCTCACCTCCTTCATCGAGCGCTACGACGACGAACTGCCGGCGGTCGCTCCCGACGGCGGTACGGCAGCGATGGGCGGCGACGAGCCGTTCGACTACTACGGCACCCGACGATCCACGGCCGCGCACTGGGAGAACCGGGTCACCTACGGCTCTCTCCACGCGCTCATGACCTTCGACGCCCTGAGCGCGGCGCCGCTGCTCGCCGCCACCCCGCTGCTGGTCGTACACAGCCGGAGCGACGCCTACTGCGCACCGGAGCTCGCCGAGGCGCTCTACACCGGTGCGACAGGACCGAAGGAGATTCGCTGGCTCGACGCCAAGCAGCACATTGACCTCTACGACGTTGAGCCGTACGTAAGTCAGGCCGCCGACACGGCCGCGACCTTCCTGCACCGTCACCTCGGCGGCGCTACCACAGTGCCCGCCACACCCGCGTCGGCCGCGAACCCATGACCGCAGCGAGAGCCGGCACTTCCGGGAGCACGGCGCCCGCCGGCTCATCCTCCGCTGAGCGCTGCTTCGCTACGCCCGCTCATCGGCACGTCCCGGACGATTCACCCGACGGCAGCCGACTACGCTCCGTCACGCCTGGTTCGCGGCATGAGAGCGCACTCGACCGCGCTTGCGCCAATGCGGTAGGGCATCGATTGCGCTGCGGTCGATGTTTCCTGCCAAGGCCGCGTCAGCTGTTCCGGGCGGCTGCGAACATGAAGCATCCGTAGGCGATGTTGCGGCTGTGCAGCAGGGCCACCGTGGGGTCGGCGAGGACCGCCCTGATGGCTGCTTCCGGGTCGCGGCCATCGTGGACCTGGGTTGCCGGGTGTATCCAGCCCCGCTTGTCGTATGCGCGCAGGACCTGGGGGCGCCCGTACCAGTCAGCAGGGTATCGGGACTCCGTTGCCGGCTCAGCGCAAGGCGTGGCGTGGGCGAAGACCGCGCCGACCTCACGGTATGGGCTGGCGGGAAGGGGCGGTTCGTACCCGAAGAGTATGAGTTCCTCCCCGGCGGCCGCGTCGCGCAGACAACATCGAACTGGTTCGCCTCCGGAGGCGATGAGTCGCTCGACGCGGTTGCCGGACGCGTCGAGCCCACTGAGGCGTAAGTCGTTGAGCGACATGGCTGGCAGAGCCTGGATTCGGTAACCGATGGCCAGTCGAGTCATCTCGCTATCGTCGAACGTGAGCCGGGAATCGTCTGGCGGTATTCGGTAATCACGTTCAGGTTCACTGTTTCGGCGCGTCCGGGTGTCCTCGCAGCTGTCCGTGCCCCGAAGTCGGCGGCTACCGAGGGTAACGGGGACGCCAACACCGGCGCGCGACCAGCGGCATGAGCGGATGCTGGTCAGCATCGTTGACCGTCGGTCCCGTGGATGCGCCGGAGACCGCGACCGAAATCGTGTCGTGCGGAGGGGCGTCCGGAGTCGGAGTACTTCCGGGAGGCGTTCCGTATTGCCGCGCTGCGGGCGCGTCGTTGGTCAGGCGACTGGGACATCCCGGAGATTGGTTTCGGCGGGCCGGTGAACGACGACGATGTACGGGCGGCGGTGGCAGATGCCGAGGACCGCAAGTACGGTTCGGTCGGCCACGCCGCGTGATCCTTGTCGGGGACCCTACGGGCTGGTGGCCGCGTTCAGCACCGACGATCCCGAGTACGCCGCCGGCCGCAGGGCTCTCGCCGAGGCGTCGGCGATGGCGATCTCGCCCCTGGTGTTCGGGGAGATCGAGCACCGCCCGTTGAGCAGTCACGCGGCTTTCCGGATTCTGCCCGACGACCTGTGAAGCCCGGTGCCGGAGGAGTTCCGTGCGCGAGTTGAGGGCTGGGGTACGTAATTCTCGCGGAATTAGGTACCCCAGCCCTCAACTCGTGAGCGTTCTGCGCGGCGACGACCCGGTAACTGGGCGACTCGGCGCGGCAGGCGGACCTCGACCAACCCAAGGTCAGGGGTGAGGTGAAGGAAGGTGTATGGGTAGGCAGCGGTCAGACGGCGAAGTCGGCTGGGCGGTCGGTGGCTGCCTTCGGCGGAGTAGCTTGCCAAACGCCGAGCTTCTGTGCGCCCAGCCGGCTCAGGTACGCCGGGTTGAGGATCACGTACCGGCGCCACAGCCGTTTCGGCTCCAGGCCGAGCCGCCACAGCCACTCCAGGCCGTACCGCTGCATCCAGGATGGCGGCTTGCGCAGCAGGCCGGCGTGGTAGTCGAAGGCCGCGCCGACCGCCATCAGCGGCATGTCCAGCAGCGGCCGCATCGCGTACGCGAAGACCTCCTGGCGCGGGCAGCCGAGGCCGACCAGCACCAGCCGGGCCCCCGAGTCCCGGATCCGGTCCGCAATTTCAGCGTCCTCACCAGGGCCGACGGCACGGAACTTCGACGGCTCGACCCCGGCGAACTTCAACGCCGGGAACATCTGCTCCAGCTTCGGCACCAGCCGGTCCAGCGTCTCCTCGGTGGAGCCGTACAGGTAGACCGGCAGCCCTTCGTCGGCGCAGCGCTCCAACACCCGCAGGGTGAGGGTAGGGCCATAGACCCGGTCTTTCAGCCCTGCTCCGTGCAGCAGGTTGAGTCCCCAGCGCACCGGCTGGCCGTCCGGGGTGACCAGGTCGAACGAGTTGAGCCGGGCGTTGTGCGCCGGGTCGAGGACCCCGGTCATCACTCCGTGTACGGCGAGCGCGGTCAGCGCCAGCGGCCGGCGCTCTCGGGCGGCGTCGATCACCCGCTCGGTGGCGGCCTCGTAGTCGACGGAGTCGACCAGCACCCCGAGCAGGTTGCGTTTGCCCTGGTCGATCATTTCCCGGGCACCCACTTGTCGACGTTGGCCTGGTAGATCTCCTGCAGGATCATCGGTACGTCGTACACCTGCTTCCAGCCAGGGTAGTCCCGCTGGAAAGCGGCGTTGGAGCCGATCCACCACTGGTGGTCGCCGACCCGGTTCGCCTCCTGGTATTCGGTGATCATCTTTTCGCCGGTGATCTGCTCAGCCAGGGCGAACGCCTCCAGGTGCGAGCAGTTGGAGTGCCGGCCGCCGCCGAGGTTGTAGACCGCCGCCGGGCGTGGGTCGCGGAAGAACGCCTCGAACGCGGAGACCACGTCGTGGCTGTGGATCGCGTCGCGGACCATTTTGCCGCCGTACCCGAAGATCTTGTAGGTCCGCCGCTCCATGTTGCAGCGCATCAGGTAGCCGAGGAAACCGTGCAGCTCGGTCGCCGAATGCGCGGGCCCGGTCAGCGTGCCGCCCCGGAAGCAGGCGGTACGGATGCCGAAGTAGCGGCCGTACTCCTGCACCATCACATCCGCGGCGACCTTCGACGCGCCGAACACCGAGTGCAGGCAGGCGTCGATCGACATGTCCTCGGTGATCCCACCGGCGTACGGGTGGTCCGGGGCGATCTCCCAGCGGGTCTCCTGCTCGATCAGCGGCAGGCTGTTGGGCCGGTCGCCGTACACCTTGTTGGTGGAGCAGTGGATCACCGGCGCCTCCGGGCAGTGTTCCCGGACGTTCTGCAGCACGTTCAGCGTGCCGCCGGCGTTGACGTCGAAGTCGGTGAACGGGTCGCGCACCGCCCAGTCGTGCGACGGCTGCGCGGCGGTGTGGATCACCACGGCGATGTCCCGGCCGTACCGCCGGAACAGGCCCGCCAGGGCGTCGCGGTCGCGGATGTCGACCGCCTGATGGGTGTACGCCGCACCGAGGTCGCGCCGCAACGTCTCGACGTTCCAGGCGGTGGACGCCTCGGGGCCGAAGAACTCGCGGCGCATGTCGTTGTCGATGCCCACCACGTCCAGGCCGAGTCCGGCGAAGTGCCGGGCCGCCTCCGATCCGATCAGACCGCCGGAACCGGTAACCAACGCGACGCTCACACGACACTCCTGAGCTGGGGGGTGGAGTAAACGGTCAACAGGATATCCGGGCGATATGTGAAGAAGGCCCCGCCGTCCGGCGGAGCCTTCTTGATCGTTGCTAGCTGGTCCGGGCGGCTGGTGCCGCCCGACCTGCTGGTGGGGAAGGGGGGAGTTGAACCCCCACGCCCTTTCGGGCACACGGACCTGAACCGTGCGCGTCTGCCATTCCGCCACTTCCCCGGATGCTGTCCGGGACAGTCGGTAGAAGACTAACCCGGCCGGTCCTTCCCGATCCCGGTGGGGGTGTCGGTCGGGGCCACCCGCTGGCAGGTGCCGGGACATACTACGCTGTCCCTGGTCGCCCCGAGCTAAATATCGCCCGCGACGCCTGGCGAAGAGTAGCACGGGGCGGGTCGGTCGTTCGGGACAGGCCGGGAGCGGTGGTCGATCGGCGTGCGGGTGGCACGGGCGACGGCCGGATACCATCATGTCCTCGGAACCCGAGGAGGAGCCGGTGAGCGTGCTGCAACGCTTCGAGAAGCGTCTGGAAGGCCTAGTCGAAGGGGCCTTCGCCAAGGTGTTCAAGGGTGTCGTGCACCCGGTGGAGATCCTCAACGCGATGCAGCGGGAGGCTGAGGCCCACAAGGCGATCCTGGCTGGAGGGCGCACGCTGGTGCCCAACCGCTACGTGATCGATCTCTCGCCATATGACCACAGCCGGCTGGCTCCGTACGCGGCTGCCCTGGCCCAGGAGCTCGCCCAGTCGCAGGCCGAGTTCATCGGTGAGCAGGCCTGGACGGTCTACGGCGACGTGATCGTCGAGATCGAGCGGGGCGACGGGCTGGACACCGGGATGTTCCGGGTGACCGCCGAAGTCTTCACCGGCGGCGACGTCGCGCCGGTGCAGCAGCCCGGGTACGACATGCCCGGCGGTGGTCAGGGCGGCTATCCGCCGTACGACCAGCAGGGCGGGGGGTACGGTCAACCGCCGCACTCGCCGGCCGGCGCCCGCAACGTACGGCTGGTCTCGGGTGACGGGCGGACCTATCCGCTGCAGATGGGTTCGACCGTGATCGGCCGAGGCGACCAGGCCAATCTGCGGCTGCCGGACGTGGGGATCTCCCGCCGACACGCCCGGCTCGACTTCGACGGTGCCCAGGTGGTGCTGACCGATCTGGGGTCGACCAACGGGACCATGGTCAACGGGCAGCGGGTCTCCGCGGTGGCCCTGAATCCCGGTGACATGATCCAGCTCGGGACGACCACGCTCACGTTCCGAGTGGATGGCTAACCTTGCCCGAATTCGTCGTTGCCGTCGCCCGGGTCGGCTTCATCGTCCTGCTGTGGATCTTCGTGTTCACGGTGGTGGGGGTGATCCGTCGGGATCTGTTCGCCGGTGCCCGGTCCAGCCGCCTGGTCGCGGCTCCGCGCGGGGTCAGCAGCAGTACGGCACCGGCCCGGCCGGCCAAGGTCAAACGGGGGCGGGCCGCTCATCAGCTCGTAGTGACCGCAGGTCAGCTGGCCGGGACTAAAATTACCCTGGGTGAGTCTCCGATTACGATAGGTCGGGCGGAGGACTCCACCCTGGTGATCACCGATGACTACGCGTCGGCGCGACACGCCCGGCTGATGCCCCGGGACGGCCAGTGGTTCATCGAAGACACGGGTTCCACTAACGGGACCTACCTGGACCGCGCTAAGGTCACCGGACCTACCCCCGTACCCCTCGCCGTGCCGATCCGGATCGGCCGCACATCTCTTGAGTTACGGCCATGACTCTGACCCTGCGCTATGCCGCCCACAGTGACCGCGGACTGATCCGTGACGGAAACCAGGACTCCGTCTACGCCGGGCCGCGGCTGCTCGCCGTGGCCGACGGCATGGGCGGGATGGCCGCCGGTGACGTCGCCAGCAACCTTGTCATCGGGGCACTCGCCCCGCTCGACGAGGACGTTCCCGGCGACGCCATGGTCGACGCCCTACGCGGGGCCGTCGGCCTGGCCAATCAGCACCTCCGGGACACCGTCGACGCCAACCCCCATCTGGAGGGGATGGGCACCACGCTGACCGCGACGCTCTTCTCCGGCAGCAAGATCGGCATGGTGCACATCGGCGACTCCCGGGCGTACCTGCTGCGCAACGGGGAGTTCGCGCAGATCACCAAGGACGACACCTACGTCCAGATGCTGGTCGACGAGGGCCGGATCAGTGCCGAGGAGGCGAGCAGCCATCCCCAGCGGTCGTTGCTGACCCGGGCGCTGGACGGCCGGGACATCGACCCGGAGTACTCGGTACGCCAGGTCGTCGCGGGCGACCGCTACCTGATCTGCAGCGACGGGCTGTCCGGCGTGGTCAGCCCGGACACCATCGCCGAGACGCTGCGCGAGTACACCGACCCGGGCAAGTGCGTCGAACGCCTGGTCCAGTTGGCGCTGCGCGGCGGCGGCCCGGACAACATCACCGTCGTCGTCGCCGACGCCACCGACCAGAGCATCCACGAGCAGGCCCCGATCGTCGGCGGTGCCGCCGCCCGCGACCGGGGCATGGCCACCGCTGCCGACGACTCCACCCCGGCCGCCCGGGCCTCCGCGTTGTCCGCGCCGCGGGCCGCCGTGCCGGAGCCGGCCGACGCCGCTGCCGCCCCGGACGACGACCCGCAACGCCCCCGCCGCCGGCCGCTGCGCGCGGCGATCGTGCTGGTCGTGCTGGTCGGCATCCTCGGCGGCGGAGTCTGGGCCGGCTGGGCCTACACCCAACGGCAGTACTACGTCGGTGCCACCGGCGACGGTCAGCTGGCCATCTTCCAGGGCATGCCGGGCGAGGTGGCCGGCGTCAGCCTCTCCACCGTGCACCAGACCAGCGAGCTCGCCCTGGACGACCTGACCACCGTCGCCCAGGACCGGGTCAAGCGCGGCATCCACGCCGGCAGCGAAGCCGAGGCGCAGCGGCACCTGCTGGAACTCACCCGGGACGACCCGGGCAACCCCAACCTGAAGCCGATCTGTCCGCCGTCGCCCTCCCCGACCCCGTCGCCGACGCCTACGCCGTCGGCGGAGGCCGACGTGACCGGATCGCCGGGTGCGACACCCGAGGGCCTCGTCTCCGGATCACCGACCGGCCCGGCGGGCAGCCCGTCACCGGGCGGCACCCCGAGCCCGTCCGGTGCCCCGGAGAGCTCCCCGGACGCCCCGCCGGTCGAGCCGGTCCCGCCGGTGACCAACCCGGCCGGTTGCCGGACGGTCGGCTGAGCCGGCGAGCGAGGTGAAGGAAACCCAGTGACCGCTTCAGTCGGACCCGCCCCGCCGGCCATCACCGGTGAGATGCCGCGGATCCGCCCCATCAGGACGCGGCGAAACGCCGAACTCGGCCTGTTGGCCCTCGCGCTCGCCGTGGTCGCGCTCTACTCGGCCGCGGCCGAAGCCGCCGTGCTCGGCACCATCCGGCCCGGCTTCTGGGTGCCGACCGCCGTGGTCGGCGCGGTCTTCGTCGGCCTGCACCTGGTCATCCGGTTCTTCGCCCCGCACGCCGACCCGGCCCTGCTGCCGGCGGTGGCCCTGCTCAACGGCATCGGCGTCGGTTTCCTGCGCCGCTACGACCTGGCCCAGGTGGCCGCCGCCGAGCGGATCGACTACCCGATCTTCGCCGGCACCGGCGGGCGGCAACTGGCCTGGACCCTGGCCGCCGTGGTGCTCGCCGCCGGGCTGCTCGTCCTGGTCCGCGATCACCAGATCGTCGCCCGGTACGCGTACACCCTCGGTCTGGCCGGGATCGTGCTGGTGCTGATCCCGGCGGTGCTGCCGGCGCGGTACTCCGAGGTCAACGGCGCCAAGCTGTGGATCCTGATCGGCGGCTTCTCGATCCAGCCCGGCGAGTTCGCCAAGCTGGCCCTGCTGTCGTTCTTCGCGTACTACCTGGTCCGTAAGCGGGAAGTGCTGTCGCTGGCCAGCCGGCGGGTGCTCGGGATCGACTTCCCCCGAGGCCGCGACCTCGGCCCGGTGCTGGTGGTCTGGCTGCTCAGCGTCCTGGTCCTGGTCTTCCAGAAGGACCTCGGGACGTCGCTGCTCTACTTCGGCATGTTCGTGGTGACGCTGTACGTCGCCACCGAACGGGTCAGCTGGTTGATCATCGGTCTGCTGCTGTTCTTCGGCGGGGCGTTCCTGGCGTACCACCTGGGCAACATCGTCGGCGGCCCGTTCGCCAACTTCTACCAGCGGGCGAACATCTGGCTCGACCCGTTCTCCGACCCGTACAACGACGGTTATCAACTGGTCCAGGGCCTGCTCGGGCTCGGCACCGGCGGGCTGTTCGGTGCCGGACCCGGCGGCGGCCAGCCGCTGAAGGTGCCGGAGGTGCACAACGACTTCATCTTCGCCGGCCTCGGCGAGGAGATCGGCCTGTTCGGGCTCTCCGCGCTGCTCGTGGTCTACCTGCTGGTCGCCGAGCGCGGGCTGCGGGCCGGCCTGGCGGTACGCGACTCGTTCGGCAAGCTGCTCGCCGGCGGCCTGGCGTTCACCCTCTCCCTGCAGGTCTTCGTGATCGTCGGCGGGATCAGCGGGTTGATCCCACTGACCGGTCAGACCACCCCGTTCCTGTCCGCCGGCGGCTCGTCGCTGATGGCGAACTGGCTGCTGGTGGCGATGCTGCTGCGGATCTCCGACGCCGGCCGTCGGCCGGTGGTGGGCGCCGAGCCCCGGCCGCCCGGTGCGCCGGCCGGACCACCTGCCCAGCTGCACGGCGCGCCGACGGAGGTGATCCGCCGATGAACGCCCCACTGCGCCGGGTCGGCGTGGTCATCATGGTTCTGTTCGGCCTGCTCTTCGTCAACCTCAACTGGGTCCAGGGCTACAAGGCCGAGGAGTACCGCACCAGCGACTACAACGGCCGGGTGCAGGTCGCCGAGTACGACCGGCAACGCGGCAACATCGAAGCCGGCGCCCGGGCCCTGGCCACCAGCACCCCGACCGACGGCGAGCTGCAGTACCTGCGGACCTACCCGGACAACGAGCTCTACGCGCACGTGATCGGCTACAAGCCGGTCAACCTGGCCGCCACCGGCGTGGAGAAGGCCGAGAACGAGTTCCTCGCCGGCACCAGCGACCAACTCTTCGCCGACCGGGTCCGGGACCTGTTCACCGGCGAGGAGACCGGCGGCGGGAACGTGCTGCTCACCATCAACCGGCGGGCGCAGGAGACCGCGTACCGGCAGCTGCTGGACAACCGGGTCGGCGTCGACGTGGGCGCGGCGGTGGCGCTCGATCCGCGTACCGGCGCGGTGCAGGCCCTGGTGTCGCTGCCCAGCTTCGACCCGAACCCGCTGGCCAGCCACGACACCGGGGCGGCCCAGGATGCCTTCAACGAGCTGGACAGCGACCCGAACCGCCCGCTGAACAACCGGGCCCTCGGCGAGGTGCTGCCGCCCGGCTCCACCTTCAAGGTCGTCGTCGCGGCGGCGGCCCTCGAGAACAGCACCACCCCTGAGACGCCGATCTCCGCCGGCCCGGTCTACCGGCATCCCGACTCCGGCACCGACATCCGCAACGCCGTCGACTCCATCTGCCCGCAGGACGAGGTCACCCTGATCACCGCTCTGACCGACTCCTGCAACACCGGCTTCGCCAAGCTGGGCGTGGAGCTCGGCGCCGAGACGGTCAAGGCCAAGGCCCGCGACTTCGGCTTCGAGGACGAGGAGCTGGTCGTCGGCCGGACCAGCGGCGACGACGGCCTGCCGGTCGCGGCCAGCCGGACCGGCGACATCGCCAACCCGGACGGCAGCGAGGACGGCGCGGCGCTGGCCCAGTCGTCGATCGGCCAGAACAACGTCCGGATGACCCCGCTGGAAGGCGCGATGATCGCGGCGGCGGTGGCCAACGGCGGCAGCCAGATGCGTCCGTACGTGATCCAGCAGTTGCTGCACGCCGACCGGACCAGCAGCTACTACACTGCGGACCCGCGTGAGCTGCGCCAGTCGGTGAGCGGGTCGGTCGCCGCCGACCTGCAGGAGATGATGGTCAGCGTGGTGCGCAACGGCACCGGCCGCAACGCCCGGATCGACGGCTACACCGTCGGCGGCAAGACCGGCACCGCCCAGGCCGGCGAGGGCGACGAGGACCACGGGTGGTTCATCGGTTTCGTCACGTCCGAGGACGGTGAGCCGATCTCGGCGGTCTGCGTACTGCTGGAAGGTGCCGGCAGCGGCGGCAGCGGGGAAGCGGCCCGGATCGCCGGGCAGATCATGCGGGCCCTCGTCGCCGAGCGTGAGGGGCGATGAGATGCTGAGCTCCGGAGTCCTGCTCGGCGGCCGCTACCGGCTCGACGAGCGCATCGCCAGCGGCGGGATGGGCGACGTGTGGCGCGGCACCGACGAGGTGCTCGGCCGTACCGTCGCGGTCAAGAGCCTGCTTCCCGCGCTGCTGGAGGAGCCCGGCTTCGCTGAGCGGTTCCGCGGCGAGGCCCGCACCATGGCCACCATCAACCATCCCGGCGTGGTCGACGTCTACGACTACGGCAGCGACAAGCACATCGCCTTCCTGGTGATGGAGTACGTCGAGGGCGATGCGCTGTCGCGCACCCTGTCCCGGGTCGGGCGGCTCACCCCGGCCCGCACCATGGCGCTGATCGCCCAGGCCGCCGACGCGCTGCACGCGGCCCACGAAAAGGGCATCGTGCACCGCGACGTCAAGCCGGGCAACCTGCTGGTACGCCCCAACGGCACGCTGGTGCTGACCGACTTCGGCATCGCCCGCTCAGAGATCGTCGGCCAGTTGACCGCCGCCGGCTCGGTGCTCGGCACCGCCTCGTACATCTCCCCCGAGCAGGCGTCCGGCGCGGTCGCGACGCCGGCTTCCGACGTGTACGCGCTCGGCGTGGTCGCCTACCAGTGTCTGTCCGGTCGGCGGCCGTTCGAGGGCGACAATCCGCTGGAAATCGCCATGAAGCACGTGCGTGAGGTGCCGCGCGCGCTGCCGTCGGACATCCCACCGGTGGTCCGCAGCTTCGTCGAGCGCGCGCTCGCCAAGGATCCTTCGGCACGCTGGCAGAGCGCCGCCACGATGGCCGCCGTCTCCCGGCAGGCCGCCACCACACTCGCCGGCCAGGCCCGGCCACCGGCCGGCCCGCCCCGGCCACCACACGCCCAGCAGCACCCGGGCCAGCAACATCCCGGCCAGCACCCGGCCGCGCCCCGGCCCACCTCGGCCGCGCCGGTCTCGCCGATGGCGTCCGGACCCGCACCCATGTCCCCCGGGCCGATGTCGCCGGGCCCGATGTCGCCGGGGCCGATGCACCCCGGCTCGGTGCCGCCCAATTCGGTGCCGCCCGGTCAGCGGCCGCCGCCGGGGCAGCCGATGCCCGGACCACCCGGCTACCGGCCCGCCACCGCGCCGATGATGCCGGGCGGGTATCCGGCCGGCTACCATCACCCTGCCACCCCGGCGCGGCAGCCCCTTCCCGCGTCGGGTCGTCCACCCAACCCGTACGGCTACAACCGGCCACCAGCCCCGCCCCAGCGGTCCGGTGGCCTGCACCGGCAAGTGTTCACCGTCCTGGCGATCATCCTCGGAGCGTTGATCGTGCTGCTCTGCACCGGGCTGGTCGCTTACTGGATCATCGACAGCGCCAACAACTCGACCGCCCTGGGGCAACCCGTGGTGCGATTGGTTACGGCTGAGAACCAGATGGCAGCCGGACACGTCGAAACCAGCGTGGGACCCGTACCGTCGATGGAAGCACCCGACTTGGTCCGACCCGATGACGACCAGACGAGCGAAGGACGGCAAGGACGATGACCGCGCAGGCCCGCCTGCTAGGTGGCAGGTACCAGGTCGGCGAGTTGCTCGGCTACGGCGGAATGGCCGAGGTTCACCGTGGCCGTGACCTGCGGCTCGGCCGTGATGTCGCGATCAAGATGCTGCGCACCGATCTGGCCCGGGACCGGACCTTCCAGGAACGGTTCCGGCGGGAGGCGCAGAACTCCGCCTCGCTCAACCACCCGGCGATCGTCGCGGTCTACGACACCGGCGAGGAGTACGCCGCCACCGGCGAGACGCTGCCGTTCATCGTGATGGAGTTCGTCAACGGCCGCACCCTCAAGGAGGTGCTCGCCGCCGAGGGCCGGCTGCACCCGCGTCGGGCCCTGGAATACTGCGCCGACGTCTGCGCCGCCCTGGAGTTCAGCCACCGGCACGGCATCATCCACCGGGACATCAAGCCCGGGAACGTCATGCTCACCCAGACCGACCAGGTCAAGGTGATGGACTTCGGCATCGCCCGCGCACTGGCCAGCGGCGCGACCACGATGACCCAGACGTCGGCGGTGATCGGCACCGCGCAGTACCTCTCCCCGGAGCAGGCCCGGGGCGAGTCGGTGGACGCCCGATCCGACGTCTACGCGGCCGGCTGCGTGCTGTTCGAGCTGCTCTGCGGCCATCCGCCGTTCGTCGGCGACAGCCCGGTCAGCGTCGCCTACCAGCACGTCCGGGAGGACCCGCGGGCACCGAGCGAGATCAACCGGGACGTCACCCCGGCGATCGACGCGATCGTGTTGAAGGCGCTGGCCAAGAACCCGGTCAACCGCTACCAGAGCGCCGGCGAGATGCGCGCCGACCTGCTGCGTGCCGCCTCCGGCCGGCCGGTGCTGGCCACCCCGGTGCTGCGCGACGACGAAACCGTCGCGATGGGCGCCACCGGGCGTACCGGCTCGACCCAGCGGATCCCCGGCGGCGTCGGCGGCCCGCCGCCGAAGCGGACCTCGCCGGCGGTCATCGCCGGGCTCAGCGCGCTGGGCGTCTTCGCGGTGATCGCCCTGGCCACCGGGCTGATCTGGATGAACTCCGGCCCCGACGAGCCGGTCACCGTCGATCTGCCCAACCTCGTCGGCGCGCAGATCGAGCAGGCCCAGCTGACCCTCACCAACCTGCAGCTGACAGCGGATGTCACCAGCCGCGACGACGCTAACTGCACCCTCAACACCGTCGTCGAGCAGTCACCGGAGCCGGGCGCCGTCGAGCCGGGCACCGAGGTGGCCCTCACCGTCTGCGCTGGCCCGGGCACGGTCCAGGTGCCCGACGTGGAGGGCTTCACCCGAAGCGCCGCCGAGCAACGGCTCACCGACCTCGAGCTGATCGCCGACTTCGAGGAGGTGGACAGCTCGGCACCGAAGGACCAGGTGGTCGAGGTGCCCAGCGTCGGCGAGATGGTGGAGGTGGGCAGCGAGGTCAAGGTGCTCGTCTCGCTCAACAATCTGCGGAACGTGCCGAACGTCGTCGGCCGCACCGAAGCCGAAGCCGTCGCGAGGCTGGAGAATGCTGGCTTCGACCCCCGGGTGATCGACGGGGAGGAAGTCGACCCGGCCGATGCCGGCATCGTCACCAGCCAGAGCCCGAACAACGGCGAACACCGGGTCAACTCCCGGGTGGAGATCGTGGTCTCCCAGCCCCGGCAGGAGGAGGAGCCGTCGCCGGACCCGACCGGCAGCCCGTCGCCGACCGGATCGCCTCCGACGACCAGTCCGCCGCCGGGCGACGGTGACGGCGGTGGTGGCTCCGCTGGCGGCTCCAGCACGCCGGGCGGCGGGACCGGCGGTGGGACGGGCGGCCTGCTGCCCACGGCGACCGTTACCCGACTGTTCGACTGAGTCGCGGTTGGCGGTCCTAGCGGCCAGGCCCGGGCTCAGGCCGACACGAACGCCGCTCGCCGCCGGGTCTCCACCTCGGCGGCGAGTCGCGGTGCCCGCTGCCGGGCCTGCGGCAGACCGCAGCCGGCCAGCCAGTTCGCCAGCATCAGATGGCCGCCCTCGGTGAGCACCGACTCGGGGGGGAACTGCACCCCCTCGACCGGCAGGTTCCGGTGCCGCATCGCCATCACCACCCCGGACGAGGTACGCCCGGTGACCTCGATCTCGGCCGGCAGACTGTCCTCGCGTACCGCCAGGGAGTGGTAGCGGGTGGCGGTGAACGGGTCCGGCAGCCCGGCCAGCACCCCGACGCCCTGATGCTCGACCAGCGAGGTCTTGCCGTGCAGCAGCTCGGGAGCGCGTTCGACGACCCCGCCGAACGCGGCACCGATCGCCTGGTGGCCGAGGCAGACACCGAGGATCGGCAGCTGTCCGGCGTACCGCTCGATGACCTCCAGGCAGATGCCGGCGCTGTCCGGCGCACCCGGCCCGGGGGAGAGCAGCACACCGGCCGCGCCGAGCCGGCCGACCTCGTCGACGGAGATCTCGTCGTTGCGCCGAACGTCGCAGTCGGCACCCAGCTGGCCGAGGTACTGCACCAGGTTGAACACGAACGAGTCGTAGTTGTCGATCACCAGTACGCGCACGCGGACACCTGACTCTAGTCGCCGTTCTCATCGGGTACGGGGTTGTTCGTCTCGGTGTCGTACGGCAGCTCGTAGTCGTCGGCGCCGCCACCGTCCGGATCGCCGACGTCGCCGTCGGTGCCGCCGTCGGCCGGACCACCGTCACCGGGGTCGGTACCGGTGCCGCCGCCGTCCTCGGTCACCTGGACGTCGTCGAACGGCAGCAGCGGCTCCGCCCACGGGAAGACCACGTACCAGAGCAGGACGACCGTCAGCCCGGCGAGCAGCGCCGAACCGATCAGCTTGCCGGGCGTGCCGAACGGGAGCTTGCGCCAGATCCAGGCGTACATGGCTCAGCCGCCGAGTTCCGCCGGTCGGCCATCGGCCTTGGGCTGGCTGCGGACCAGCTCCGCGTGCACGATCAGCCGCTGGTAGTTGTCGAACTTCGGGTGGCAGGTGGTCAGGGTCAGCATCGCCTCGGTCGGCTGCGCCCTGCGGTCGCCGGGTACGGCGGCGACCACCTCGGTCTGGTTCGGCAGCACGATGTGGTTGCGGGTGACCGCGTACACGTGCCAGGTGTCCCGGTCCTCGACGACGATCGTGTCGCCGTCGCCCAGCTCGTCCAGCCGCCAGAAGGTGGCCCGGTTGCGATGCCCGGCCACCGAGAAGTTGCCGATCTCCCCGGGTCCGGCGCTGTCCGGGTAGTGACCCGGTGCGTACCGGATGTCGTCCTGGCCGACGCCCTCGACGACGATCCAGTTCTTGTCCAGCTTCGGGATGTAGAGCCCGGCGACCGGGGTGCCCTGCACCTGGATGGTGGGGGACGCCTCGGGCTCGGGTGTCGGGCCGTCGCTGACGACCGGCTCGGGCACTTCGGCCCACTGCTGGGCGAGCTGTTCGCTGAGCTCGTCCTGGTGGGCGTTGACGATGACCGATTTGCCCCAGATCTCGTAGCCGGCAAAGAGCAGCACCACCATGCCGAAGGTGATCAGCAGCTCCCCGGTGATCCGGGCGGTGGCGCGCAGCGCGGTCCAGATCGTCGGTCGGGTCAGTTCGGAGTACACGCTCTTGTAACCGGTGTCGGTGCGCTCCGGTCGCAACTTGACCACCCGCTCACCGCGGCGGGGTGCGGCACCGTGGCGCTCTCCGGGGTCAGGATCCCGCCCGCTGCCGGTCGGTGACTCACCGTTCGACGGCGGTTGGTAGCTGCTGATCACGACCGGTAGCACCGTGGTGGACGCGGCCGGCTCGGCCGGGTAGGCGGGGATGACAGCGGTGCGGGCGGCATCGTCGCGCTCCGGCTGTCGGGGGCGCTGGTACTGGGCCAGTTGCTGGGGCGAGTAGCCGGGCGGGTGCTGATGCGCCGGGGGTGTCGGGCCCGGGGCCGTTGCCGGGTTCGGCCCGGTGAAGCGGGGAAGCACCGTGGTCGAGTCGTCGGTGTGGTACGCGCGGTGCCGGCCCGAGTCGTGCGGTTGGTCGGGATGGCCGGGCGCCCCTGGACGGCCGGGCACCCCGGGCCGGGTCATCGCGCCGACTCCGGGACGGTGGTGTGCCGCAGCGCTGCCGATCCGTCGAACGCCGGCACGGTCAGCTCGGCTTCGACGGTCTCCTGGTAGCCCAGCTGGAAGTGGGTCACGGCGTCCCTGAACAACTGCACCCCTTCGGAGTCGGCCAGCGCCTGCTGCAGGGCGCTGGGGTCACCGATCGCGGCGATCCGAAATGGGGGCGAGTAGACCCCGCCGTGCAACAACAGCGTGTTCCCGACACAGCGTACCGCGCTGGTCGCCAACACCCGTACATTCATGATTGACATCGCTTCGGCGCCGCCGGCCCACAGTGCGTTGACCACTGCCTGTACGTCGCTCTGGTGCACCACCAGGTCGTCGTTGCTGGCACCGTCCGGCAGGTCGGTCAGCCGCGGCGCGTCGTCGAGCTCGATGATGACGCCCGGGCCGGCCAGCGCGGTGAAGCCGGCCGCCGACCGGTTCGCGTCGATCCTGGCCTGCTGCCGTGCGATCGGCTCGTCCGACCCGGCGACCAGCTCCGTCTGCTGGTCGACCTGGTCGCGCAGTTGGGCGGCGCGCTCCTCGGCGGCGGCGAGCTGGGTACGTCGGTCGTCGATCAGCTGCGCGAGTTGTGGTCGACGGTCCTCCCGCAGGCTGGTGCCGCTGGCGGTGGTGGCGGTCGTGGTGAACAGCAGGCCGGCGAGCAGCGCGATCAGCGGTACGCCGGCGGACCAGCCGGGCTGCTCCGCTCCGCGCCGGCGACGCAGCAGCCCGCGAACGGCGCGCCGGACCACGTCCCGCCAGGACGCGCTGCCGGAGGTGTACTCCACCTCGGCCCCCTCTCCGCCTGCCAGCCATCGACAAGTGTCCGCATAGTGGGCCACCTGGGCGGTCTATCGCACCTGGTGGACCTGGTTGTGCCCAAATGTCGCTGCTGCCGTGCTGCGGCCCGTGGCCGGATCGCGGCAACTTGACTACGCTAGCTCTTGAACATTATTGGCCATGGACCGTCGCCGCTGCGTCCGGTTGCCGGGCCGGATGATAGCCACCAGGAGAGCGTCGTGCCCAAGTCGCAGGTTCGCAAGAAGAAGGTCTACACCCCGCCGACCGACGTCCGCCCGACCCAGACGGCTGCCACCCGCAAGCCGAGTCCGGTCTGGCTACCGATCAGCGCCGTCTCGTTGATCGTCTTCGGCATCGGCTGGCTGGTCGTGTACTACCTGTCGGAGACCGCCTACCCGGTCGCCTCCTGGGGCTACTGGAACCTGGCGATCGGGTTCGGTGCCATGGTGAGTTCGCTGATCCTGCTCTCCCGCTGGCGCTGACCCGGTTCACAGTCGGTCCGCAGTCGGCCCGTCAGTGCCACCCAAGGTCGGTCGGTGTCCACGAGGATGCCGGCCGACCTGCTGTTTTGTCGGGGGCCGGGCGCTGGCGTGGCGGCGACGCTGCCATAGGGTGGCGAGTACCGGTCGCCGGTGCGGTGCGACGCTCGTCACATTACCCATGGGTAACTTGGCGGTAGGCTGAAGCTCCGTGGCCGGCCTTCCGGTCACTCTGCCGCTCGTCCGCAGCACACCGGGAGGCCAACGAATGGGTACGGTCCAGATCGTCACCACGGTGGTCGCCGCCATCGTCACCGCCGTCGCGGTGGTGCTCGCCGGCCGGGCGGTCTGGCAGTTCGTCTCGATCATCCGACTCGGCAAGGCCGACCCGCACCGCACCGGTGACCCGGCCACCCGGGCGAAGGTGATGCTGAGCGAGACCCTCGGCCACACCCGGATGCTCAAATGGAGCGTCGTCGGGGCGGCCCACTGGTTCGTCATGGTCGCCTTCATCGTGCTCTCCATCCTCGTGCTGGAGGCGTACTTCGAGGTGGTCGACGCCGGCGGCGGCATCCCGGTGATCGGCGGTTGGCTGCTGTACGGGCTGGTCACCGAGCTCATCTCGATCCTCGGCATGGCGGGTATCGGCGTGCTGATCGGGATCCGGCTGGCAAACCGGCCGACCCGGACCGGCGGCCGGTCCCGGTTCACCGGCTCGACGATGTGGCAGGGCTACTTCGTCGAAGCCGTCGTGCTCGCCGTACTGATCTGCGGCTTCTTGATCCGCGGCTTCCGGGTGGCCACCGACCACTTCGACTTCCCGGTCTGGGCCACTCCGGTGAGCCACGCCCTCGGCGCGGTCCTGCCCGCCTCCGAATCGGCGATCAGCATCACCGCCCTGGTCAAGATCCTCATCTCGATGACCTGGCTGATCGTCATCGCGTTGACGCTGACCATGGGGGTGGCCTGGCACCGGTTCGCCGCCTTCTTCAACATCTACTTCAAGCGGGACCCCGGCCGGCCCAACTCCGGCCTCGGCGCGCTGCGGCCGATGATGAGCGACGGCAAGCCGCTCGACTTCGAGGAGGCCGACCCGGAGTCCGACCAGTTCGGCGTCGCCCAGGTCGAACAGTTCAGCTGGAAGGGCCTGCTCGACTTCACCACCTGTACGGAGTGTGGTCGCTGCCAGTCGCAGTGCCCGGCCTGGAACACCGGTAAGCCGCTGTCACCGAAACTGTTGGTGCTGTCGCTGCGTGACCACGCCTACGCCAAGGCGCCGTACCTGCTCGCCGGCGGTGGCAAGGACCTCACCGGCGAGGAGAAGGGCACGGCCGAACAGCTCGCCAAGGTCGACGCTCTGGCGCTGGCCGAGGCCGACCGCCCGCTGATCGGCGGCGCCGACGACGGCGGCGTCATCGACCCGGACGTGCTCTGGTCGTGCACCACCTGCGGGGCCTGCGTGGAGCAGTGCCCGGTGGACATCGAACACGTCGACCACATCGTCGACATGCGCCGCTACCAGGTGCTGATCGAGTCGAGCTTCCCCAGCGAGGCCGGCGTGATGCTGCGTAACCTGGAGAACAAGGGCAACCCGTGGGGTGCTCCGCCGAACACCCGGGAGGACTGGACCAAGGGGCTCGACTTCGCGGTCCCCCGGGTCGGCGAGGTGGACGACTTCGAGTACCTGTTCTGGGTCGGCTGCGCCGGCGCGTTCGAGGACCGGGCCAAGAAGACCACCCGCGCGGTGGCGACCCTACTGCACGAAGCCGGCGTCGACTTCGCCATCCTCGGCGAGGGCGAGACCTGCACCGGCGACCCGGCCCGGCGGATCGGCAACGAGTTCGTCTTCCAGATGCTGGCCCAGCAGAACGTCGAGACCCTCAACGAGGCGTTCGGCGACCGGGAGCCGGCGAAACGCAAGATCGTCGCGACCTGCCCGCACTGCTTCAACACCCTCGGCAACGAGTACGGCCAGCTCGGCGGCCACTTCGACGTCGTACACCACACCCAGCTGCTGGCCCACCTGGTCGCCGCCGGCAAGCTCACCCCGGTAACCCCGGTCGACGGTGGGTTGACCTACCACGACCCGTGCTACCTGGGCCGGCACAACCGGGTGTTCAGCCCGCCCCGGGAGGTGCTCGGTGCCGCGTTGACCGCAGGTGCCGAGGCGGGCGGCGACGCGGCCCAGCTGCGGGAGATGCCACGCAACTCCGAACGCTCGTTCTGCTGCGGTGCCGGCGGGGCGAGGATGTGGATGGAGGAGCGGATCGGCAAGCGGGTCAACGTCGACCGGGTCGAGGAGGCGCTCTCCACCGGGGCCCAGACCATCGCGGTCGGTTGCCCGTTCTGCTACACCATGCTCGGCGACGGGGTCACCGGCAAGCAGTCCAGTGGCGCGGCGGGCGAGAACGTCGAGGTCGTCGATGTGGCGACGGTGCTGCTCAGGTCGGTCAAGCCAGCGGTAGCATCTTCGGCGTCATCGTCATCGTCATCGTCATCGTCGGCCGAGGAGTAGGGAGAAGCGGGTGCTGGGTTGGGCCCGCGAATTCCTCTCCCAGCCCTGGCCGTTCCTCACCCTGGCGGCGCTGGCCGGCGTGAGCCTGCTGGTGCACCGGCCGCTCGCCGTACGGCTCGGCTGGGCACGCTGGCCGACGCTCGGGATGCTTCTTGGCGCTGCCGCGATCGCCGCGCTCACCCTGCCGCCGGCACCGACCGGGTCCGGCGTACCGCTCGCCCCCGGGGTCTCCGTTTCCGGCCCGGACGGCCAGGTATTCGCCGCGTGCCTCCGGTCGCTCACCGATCCGGCGGTGCTGTGGTCCGGGCTGGTCACCGTCGACTCGCTCGGTGAACGGGTCGGCAACGTGGCGATGTTCGTACCGCTGGCGTTCTGTACGGTGCTGGCGGTCCACCGGCCAGCGCTGGCCACCGGGCTGCTCGTGCTGGCCCCGGCCGGCGTCGAGGTCGCCCAGGCGGTGCTCGGCGTCGGCCGCGAGTGTGTCGGCTACGACTGGGTCAACAACGCGACCGGGGCACTGATCGGGGCGGTCGGCGGCGGTGTGGTCCGGTTGCTGTGGCGGCGGTTCGCGCCGTCGCCTACCGGGGTCAGCTAGCTGCCAGTCGCGACGTCGGTGGCGGTGAAGACGCTGCGGGCGACCGTCGCCCGGTACCCGTTGACGACGTCGGTGGTCGCGGCGATCGGCCAGGCCGCCGGCCCGAGCACCGCGGGCGGCCGGCGCCGCGCGTCCGAAGGCCGTGCAGCACCGACGTCCGGCACGTCGAGTGCGTTCAGCAGGCAGGCCAACGCGGCGGTACGTGGTCCGACCGGTCCGGCGCCGCGCTCGGCGGCGGCCAGCCGTCGCCGGGTCTCCGTCTCGGCGGGCGGTTCGACGCCGTCCGGCGGAGCGAACCTGGTCCGGGGCAGCACCCAGAGCACCCGGTCCCGTTCCCGGCGGAGCACCCCCGAGGCGACCAGCCCGTCGAGTACCTCTTCGACTACACCGTGGGACAGATCGACCACCCAGTCGCGGGTCGCGCGGCCAGGCTCGGCCTGGATCCTGGTCCGTACCTGGTCGAGCAGCTCCCGACCGTGGCCTCGACCCGGGGCTCCGCCGGGCGCGTACCCGCCGGCGGGATCGTCGTCGGCCTGGCTGTCGTCGGCTGGGTTGCCGGCGGTCGGGTTGTCGTCGGCCAGCACCCGGCCGTCTGCGTCAATCGCAATCTGGCCGCCGACGGCGAGGTCGCACAACACCGCCCCGGCGACGGCGTAGTCGAGCTCTGGGGAAGCGACGGTCGCGGTCCCGGAATCGTCATAGCTGAGCAGGACCAGCTCCTCCGCGAGGCTGAGCGACTCCATGTCAACACGCTAACCGCCCAGACCGGTGACCGCAGGAGAAGCAGTGCTGCGGGCGGCGCCGAGCGGTTGCCACGGAGGAAGCAGAGGCGGCAGGCGGTCTTGAACGAACACCGCGCTTTCCAATAAGGTGATGCACCGACCGCTGCGGATGTCGGCCTCCGTACCCCCGCCCGTGAGGCCCCAGCGATCGAACCGTTGAAGGAGTCGCTGCCAATGGCACGTGCGCTCGCAAATTCGCACATCCATCGTCACAGTGGGTCCCGATATCGACGCGGAGAGCATCGGCCTTTACGATTCTTGCGGCATAGTGCGATCACACTGTTGCTCGCCGTAATCGCGTTGGTCTCCCCGGCTGGGCCGGCCCACGCCGAGCCGACGCTGGCTGAGATTGAAGCCGAGTTGGATGCCCAGTGGCTGAAACTGGAACCGGTCATCGAGCAGTACAACAAGGTGCACAGCGAGCTCAAGGCCAACGAGAAGAAAGCGGCCGCGCTCGACGAGAAGATCCGCCCCCTGTCGCTGCAGGCCAACCTGGCGGCGGACGAGATCGGCGAGGTTGCCAACCGCTACTACCGGACCGGGCCGTCGAGCGAACTGAACGCCCTGCTCCGGACCGGATCACCGACCAGCCTGGCGGATCAGCTCGTGGTGCTGGACCGAATCTCCAAGCGTCGGCAGGAAAAGATCACCGCTGTTCTGGAGACCCGGGACCGCTATCTCGCCGAACGGCAGACGCTGGACGAGTTGATCACGAAGCAGCAGGCACAGGACAAGACGCTCGCCGAGCAGCGCAAGACCATCGACGCCGAGATCAAGCGCCTGGAACGGGCGCGCAACGCCGCGTACCAGTCCACCGGCTACACCGGCGGATCCGGTGCCTCCGGCCCGTGCCCGGCGGTGTCGGTCGGCGGAGCCGCCGGAACCGCGGTCCGTACCGCGTGCGCACAGCTCGGTAAGCCGTACGTCTGGGGTGCCACCGGGCCGAACGCCTTCGATTGTTCCGGCCTGACCCAGTACGCCTGGGCAAGTGCCGGTGTCAGTCTCACGCATTACACCGGAACTCAGTGGAATCAGGGCAGTTCGGTCAGCCGCGCCAACGCCAAACCCGGGGATCTCGTATTCTTCTTTAGTGATCTACATCACGTGGGGATCTACATCGGTAATGGCCTGATGGTGCACGCTCCCCGCGCGGGTCAACCCGTGCAGATGGAGAACATCGACAACATGCCGCTCGCCGGATTCAAGCGGGTCGGCTGATCGCGGCAGGTCAGCCAGCCCGCCGAGGCAATCTGAGTGGCGCGCGTTGGTCGGCCGAACGTACGGGCGGACCGGTATGAACGGGCCGGTCCGCCCGGCAAAATTCGAACGCTTGAACGATGGCAGCCTATGCACGATACGCAATCGCCTGCGTACTCAATGAGATAGTCCATGTTCTCGCTTGCGTAGCGAGAACGCCGCTCTCTACCCTTGGGGATCGTCGAGTCGGGAGGACGTCAACCAGCCGGGTTGACCTCGGCCTGACACCGCCTAATCGCCGTCTGACGGCGAGCCGGGGACCCACGGCACTTCCGGGGTGAATCCGCAGGCCACCTGCGGTAGGGCGTCTCCTTTCCGCCCGAACCCGTCAGCTAACCCGGTAGGCGGTCTGGGGAGAAGGAGTCCGGTGGCTACGAGCGCCCCTCGGCGATACCTCCGGTGGTCCAGCCGCGACCATCGGCGAAAAACGCCGCACGACCCTAGCCGAATACTCACCGCGCTGATCGCCGCCACCACCGGCGTCGGTCTGCTGCTGGTCGGAGCGCCGGCGCAGGCGCAGCCGACCGTCGCCGAAATCGAGTCGCAGATCGACGAGGTCTGGGCCGAGCTCGAACCGACGATCGAACGGCACAACGCCGTACGGCAGGACCTCGCCGCCAAGAAGAAGCAGGCGGACGAACTGCAGAAGAAGATCAAGCCGCTGCAGATCCAGATCGACCTGGCGATGGACCGGGTCAGCGAGTTCGCCGCCCGGTCGTACAAGGGCGGTAGTCCGTCGGTCTTCAACGCGATCCTGACCAACGGCAAGCCGACCCACCTCGCCGACCAGCTCGAGCTGCTGGACCAGTTCGCCCGGCGGCAGGCCCGCGACGTGCAGGCCGTCGTCGACCTCAAGAACGAGTACGCCGCGAAGAAGGCCCCGCTCGACGATTTGATCGTCGAGCTGACCAGCACCGAGGCTCAGCTGGCGGCGAAGGCCAAGGAGATCGACGCCGAGGTTGACCGGCTGCAGGACCTGCGCCTGGAGGCGTACGGCTCGACCAACACCCTCGGCTCGCTGCGTCCCGCGCCCTGCCCGGCGACCTACCCCGGCGGTGCGGCCGGCAAGGCGGTCACCTTCGCCTGCGCGCAGATCGGCAAGCCGTACGTGTGGGGTTCAGCGGGACCGGGCAGCTACGACTGTTCGGGTCTCACCCTGGCCGCTTGGGCGCAGGCCGGCGTCTCGCTGCCGCACAACGCCGCCCGGCAGCGTCAGGTGACCGCCAACGTCAGCCGGGACGAGTTGCGCCCCGGCGACCTCATCTTCTACTACAGCGGGCTTTCCCACGTCGGCATGTACGTGGGTAACGGCTGGATCGTGCACGCCTCCCAGGCGGGCGAACCGGTGCAGATGCGCAAGATCGGTTCGAGTGTGCACAGTTACGGCAGGCCCGGCTAGACCTCACTCCTCCCCATGGCCTGGCGCGTGCCGCTGATCCCCCCGTCAAGCGGCAGCACCGGCCACCGGAAAGGCGCCCTCCCATGTCTCCCCCCGGCTTGGGAGGGCGCCTTTCGCCTCCCCGCCGCCGGTGCGCAGGCTCGCCAACAGCCCTGCCGGTTCAGCTGGTCGGCCAGGTGCGCCACCGCTGCCAGGACCGGCTCGGAGTGGGTCCACGCTGCCCCTGGTACCGGGATCCGTAGACCGCCGACCCGTACGGATGCTCCGACGTCGACGAGAGCCGGAAGATGCACAACTGGCCGATCCTCATCCCGGGCCAGAGCTTGATCGGCAGGTTCGCCACGTTGGACAACTCCAACGTCACGTGGCCGGAGAAGCCGGGGTCGATGAAGCCGGCGGTGGAGTGGGTCAGCAGGCCCAGCCGACCCAGGCTCGACTTGCCCTCCAGTCGGGCGGCCAGGCCGTCGCCGAGCGAGACGACCTCGAGCGTGGAGGCGAGGACGAACTCACCGGGGTGCAGGACGAACGGGTCGCCGCTGGGCACCTCGACCTGGGACGTCAGATCGTCCTGCCGGGTGGCCGGGTCGATGTGGGTGTACAGGTGGTTGTTGAAGACCCGGAAATACCGGTCGAGCCGGACATCGATGCTCGACGGCTGGATGAGCGAGGGTTCGAACGGCTCGAGGGAGAGGCCGCCGGTCTTGGTCTCCGCGACGATGTCCCGGTCGGAGAGGAGCATCGTCACACGATAGCGACCGTGCGGCCGGTGCGACCGCGCAGCCGGTGTCCTGGCCGGAACGTACCCGGATCGGCGTGGCCGGGCGATTCCACTATCTCTTCGTACACACGTTCGATAGAATCATCGCATGGCAACCTGGTCCGAGTTCGCAGCCGACGAGCCCCGCCTGGCCACGGCGATCCGACTCCTCATGCAGCAGTACGGTCCCGGCCTCGGCTACCTCGCCACCGTCCGAGCCGACGGTGGTCCCCGGGTGCACCCGGTCTCCCCGGTGATCACCGACAGCGGGCTGTTCTGCTTCATCATCGACTCGCCGAAGCGGCGTGACCTGGAGCGGGACGGTCGGTACGCGCTGCACTCGTTCCCGCCGGAGGAGAGTGACGACGAGGCGTACCTGGCAGGTCGGGCGCATCCGGTCACCGATCCGGCCAAGGTGGGTCGGCTCGCCAGCGATCTCGGGGCCGTGCCGCACGTCGACTGGCGGCTGTTCGAGTTCACCGTCGACGTGGCGATGGTGGCGCAACGCGGTGGCAGCACCGGCCACTACGCGGCGGCGGCGCCACGGCAACCAGCCGTCCAGGTCTGGCTCGACCCGACCAGCGGCAGCGTCTCCCACCCGGTGCCGACCCCGGTCGCCTGCTGACCCGCCGCGTGACACCGGCCGACGCGTCGACGCGCTACCCGTTGACGCTCGGTCGACGGGTGTCGAGCCGTACCCCATGCTGTGCTCGGCCGGCGGCCGGGCCTGTTGCGCAGTGACCGGGCGGACCGGGTAGAGTGGGGCCGCTCGCGGGTGTAGTTCAATGGCAGAACATCAGCTTCCCAAGCTGACAGTGCGGGTTCGATTCCCGTCACCCGCTCCACACCGAAAGCCCTGGTCAGGACCTCAGTCCCAGCCAGGGCTTGCGTTGTAGTGCTCCGAATCGCCGCCGGGTCCCTACTTTCGCGGGTACGCGGCCTGCAGCACCTCGCGGATCAACTCGCTGGGGCTGCGGTTGGTCAGCTCTGCCACCTTTTTGATCATTTCGTAGGTTTGGTCATCAACTCGGATGCTGATCTTGTGCGAGGCGCCGCCGCTGCTGGAGAGCGGCGGTCTGCCGACCCGGCGGGGGGCGAGACTGTCGGGGTCGTATCCAGCCTCTGCTTCTGCGACCAGCTCGTTCTCCAGCTGCGACGTGAGCGCCGTACCGTCCTTGGTCTGTCGGCTGGCTGCCCGAGTCGCCCGGCCTCCGGTGGTGGTTGCCCGGCGCGGTGCCTTTGCCTTGTTTGAGGTCGTGGAGGTCGTTCGGTCCTTCATTGCTCGCGTTACACCCGCCATGGCTTCGCCTCCTTGTAGAGCCGGTTGTACTTGGGTCGCATGTCCATCGAGTGGATCACGCGCAGCGTCCCGTCCAGCAACTCGATGGCGACGACTTCGAGGGCAACGCCGTCTCTGTCGTCGCCGAGGAACAGCAGCCGTTCGGGTCGGTCTGGGGGTTCTGGAGGGAGGGCGTACGGTTGACCGCAGTGTTCGATGACGTACCGTGATCGATGTTGCGCTATGTTGTGCTTACTGGCGGACTGCGCCCACGAGTACCTGTACCTGGCCACGCGTCGTATTTTGTCCGACGAAACCTGTCCTGGCTAGGATGACACGTGCACTCGACCGCCGGCAAGGGCTCGGTTAGGCAGCTCGATCTGTCGTTGCGGTGGGAGTTCCCCGTGCGCTGTTCGGTCGTGCCATCGGCGTGCCAGTAGGCCAGGATGATGGAGGCCAGCCCAGGCTACGGGAGGCCGCTGTGACCTGGGCGGGTTGCCCGGCACGGGCCGGTGTCCGGCGATTCCCAAGCTGACAGTGCGGGTTCGATTCCCGTCACCCGCTCTCCAACACACGAAAGCCCTGGTCGGGACCACAATCCCAACCAGGGCTTGCACTGTACGTACGCGGGATCGCCGCTAGGTCCCTACTTCCGTGGGTACGCGGCCTACAGCACTTCGCGGATCAACTCGCTGGGGCTGCGGTTGGTCAGCTCTGCCACCTTTTTGATCATTTCGTAGGTTTGGTCATCAATCCAACTGCCTGAGTTGCCCGCCTCGGAACCCATGCTGCCTCCGCGGACGTGATGCCGCAGGTGCATCCTGATGCACCTCTGGCATCAAGCTGAACAGGTAACCCCTGGCCCGAGGGGGTCACACTGCGTGCAACGACCGTCGCGCGTCATCACCGACCTTGCGGTGCGGACGACGTCGGGCCGATACCCAGCAGCGCCAGCGCGGCGACCCGGCTTTCGATCACCTGGATCCGGTCGGCCCGTTCCGTCGGGGACCAGTGGGCCTGCTGGTTGGTCACCTGCCCGGGCCATTTCCGGTAGAGCAACCCCGGCTCGTCGATGAAGTGACCGTCGCTGACCGTGCTCGCGGCGAGGAGCAGTCCGGTGTCCTCGGAGGCGGGCAGCGCCAGCCAGCCGCCCAGGGCCAGCAGCAGGTCCGTACGGATGCACAGCGTCGCCGGGTGCACCGGCAGCCGGTAGGCGTCCTCCTGCCAGCACCGGTGGACCGTACCGGCGGGCAACCGGCCGCCCGGTGGATCGGTGGCCATCCGTACCGTGCTGTGGTCGCTCAGCAGATCGAGCGCCGCAGCCGTCGTCCAGCCGACCGTCGGGTCGGCGGTGAGGACCGCGATGTCGCGGGCCAGCGCGTCGGAGGTCAGCCGGTCGTCGGCGTCGAGCACCTTGACCAGCGGCCCGTCGACGCGGGACAGCGCCATGGTGCGGGTGACGCCGGGGCCACCAGGGCGGTTGTGGCCGACGCTGATCCGTCGGTCTTGAGGCAGCGCGGCGGCGACCTCACCGGTCTGCCCGTCCTCCTGCACCAGCCAGCGCCACTGCCAGCCAGGCGGCATCCGCTGCGCCCGCAGCGAGGCGTACGCGTCAGTGAGGTACGGGATGCTCGCGGGATGGACAGGAGTGACCACCGAGATGGTCTGCGGGGGCCGGTGCATCGCTCCGACTCTACTATGGGTTGTTGATCGGTGACCCAACGTTGCTACGCTCCGGTCTCTGGTACGAATGTTCCATGTCGGAACCGAAGGATTTGCCGGCTGTGGATGCCGACCACGCCCGACCTCGAGGGGTGGACGACGCCACGGTCGCGGCGCTCGGCGAGTTGAGCAAGGCACTGGAGACGGTGCACCGGGCCCGTGGCCACCTCTACTCGATGCACCAGCTGATCGGCGGCGCGGACGCGACCCTGGACCGGGTCGTCCAGCTGCTGCGCGGGGCCGGTCACCGGCACATGGCTGACCGGGTCGAGACGGAGCTGATCGGTCGCAACGTCCTGCCGGGCCGCTGGACGTTCCAGATCGTCGAGGAGTTCGACGACGGCTACTACGCGACCTTCCAGGCGGTCGAGCGGGCGGCCCGGGAGGCGCTGGTGGACGGCCGCCGGCACATCCACGAGGCAGAGATGAAGCAGGCCCGGCGTACCGTCGGCCGACCGGGACACGAGGCGACGCCGTAGCCGATCCGACCCCGGCGGTTCACAGGTCCTTGCTGTGGATCAGGCTGCGGATCCGGAGTTCGTCGACGACGGGGGGCGGACAGTCGGCGACGATCACCGCGCTGCCGACGACGACCGCCCCGCGAGCTGCGGCGAGCTGCGCCATGGCCCGCAGCTGCGCGCCGCTGGTGACCCAGTCGTCGACCAGCAGGACCCGGTCGCCTGGGCCGAGGTGCCGGTCACGGACACCGAGCCGCAGCGTGCGGCCCCGGTAGTCGGGCGCCGTCGTGGCCCAGGTGGTCGCGTCCGCGAATGCCCGCTGCGGATCCTCCTTGTACGCGGGTACGACGCCAACGCCGAGCGCTGTCGCCACCAGCGGGCCGACAAGCAGCCCGGTGACCTGCGGGGTCATCACCGTGCTCGGTCGGTCCGCGTCGGCCAGATCGGCGCTGGCCAGATCGGCGAGGGCCGGGCCGATCCCGGCGAGAATCCGGGGGTGTCGCCACCATCCGGACAGGTCGCTCACCAGATGGCTGCTGGCCGGGCCGGGGTCGTGCCAGACGAAGGTGTCGAGCAGCAGCCGCCGAAGTTCAACCGGGTCCGGCGCGTCGCCGGCTGCGGCCAGGCGTGGCACGTTGCCGGCTGCGGCCGCGCGTGGCACGTTGCCGGCTGCGGCCGCGCGTGGCACGTTGCCGGCTGCGGCCGCGCGTGGCACGTTGCCGGCTGCGGCCGCGCGGGACCGGTGCGGGTGAGCGGCTGCGGCGTCGGTCACCGGCCGAGTATGCCGGGACTCCTCGCCGGTGAATCTGCCGGGCACACTTGACACGACACGGCCTGCTCCGGCTACGGTGCGGCGGCTAAATTATGTTGTCAGCTCGTCAGGAGACGTCATCGCCGCGCGCCATCGCAACCCGCGTCCGTACCGTCTGCGGCTGGCACCGTGGTTGGCGGTGGTCCTGCTGGCCGGTGTGCTGGCGGGCGGAACGGCCATGGCGTTCGAACTGACCGCCGGTACGTCGACAACACCGCGTGCGGCGTCCACGGCCACACCGCCTACGACCACGCCGTCCACGACCACGCCGTCCACGGCTGCGGCGTCCGGCTCCCCTGTGCCGGACCGCTCGACCGCGTCGACCCGGGCAGCACGTGGGGCCGACCGAGCCGCCTCGACGCCGAAACCGTCCCCGACGCCAGAACGGTCCCCGACCGGCGGGCCGTCCCCGACCCAGAACGAGGCCCCGGCTGGTGGCCAGGTGGTGGAGAGCGGCACCTGTGGTGCGTCGTACTACGCCAGCGGACAGGTCACCGCGAACGGCGAGTCGTTCGACCCGTCGGGGATGACCGCCGCGCACCGGACCCTGCCGTTCGACACTCAGGTGCGGGTGACCAACCCGCAGACCGGTGCCAGCGTGGTGGTTCGGATCAACGATCGGGGACCGTTCGTCGACGGGCGGTGCCTCGACCTGGCCCGTGCCGCTTTCGCGAAGATTGCCGCTCTTGACCTGGGTCACCTCCAGGTCCGCTACGAGATTCTCGGCGACTGACCGCGATCCTGAGTTGCCACTCAGTGTCGAGCTGCTGGTCAGCGGCGTGATGTGCCATTTCCAGGTTTGCCCACAGGTTGAGCAACCGCTCGCCGCCCGCCCGGGGGATAGCCAGGGTGCCAAGGTTGTCCAATACTCCGGGTGGCCATATCCGGATCAGACGACAGGCCAACTCCGTTGGGCCACCGCCACCGATGAGTCATGCTGTTTCGCGTACCCATGCACATCATCCCGATGGGCGGCCGCCGCCCACTCAGCGCTGGTTCCCGCGTCGGCCTCGGCGCGGCCCTCGTGCTGCTCGCGCTCGTCTCCGTGGTGGAGATCGCGGACGGGTCCGGTGTCAACTACGTCGGTCTGGTCGCCGCCGCTCCGTTCCTCGCGGCGGCCTTCGCGACGTGGCGGGTGGTGCTCTCCACCGGGGTGCTGGCCACCCTGGTCGGTGGCATCTTCGCGCTGACCGGTCAGATGCTCTCGCTGGCGACCGCGGTGAACGTGGTCGGTATCGCGCTGGCCACCGGACTGGCGGCGGCGGTCGCGGTCATCCGCGAACGGCAGGCACAGCAGATCGCCGAGCTTTCGCGGCTGGCGTCGGTGGCCCAGCAGGCGGTGCTGCGTCCGCTCGGACCGCAGGTCGGCACGCTCGCCGTGGCGGGACGCTACATCTCCGCCACCGCCGCCGCGGACATCGGCGGTGACCTGTATGAGGCGCTCGACACGCCGTACGGCGTACGCATGATCATCGGGGATGTGCGGGGCAAGGGCCTGGACGCGGTCCGACTAGCCAGCATCGTCCTGGGTTCGTACCGGCACGTCGCCTATGAGCGGGCCGACCTACGGGCCATCGTGGCCGACCTGGACCGGGCGGTGGCGCGCAGCGTGGGCGACGAGGATTTTGTCACCGCCGCCCTGGTCGAGGAGCGCGGTGGAACGCTGACCATTGTCAACTGCGGGCACCCGGCGCCGCTGCTGCTGCGCCGGGGCGAAGTGATCCCGCTGGAACCGCCGGCTCCGGCGCCGCCGCTCGGGTTCATGCCGGTGGTACGTCCCCGGGTCGAACGTCTCGAGCCAGGTGACCGGTTGCTGCTGTTCACCGACGGACTGGGCGAGGCACGCCGGGACGGCGCCTTTTTCCCCACTGCGGACCGGGCCTGGCGGCTGCTGGGTCACGGCACCGTCGGTGACGGCCTGGCATCGCTGGAGACGGCGTTGGTCGAGTGGGTGTACGGGCGGCTCGACGACGACATCGCCCTGGTCCTGATGGAGTACTCGGGCTCCGGGGTGGTGCCCGCTCCGTCCGTGCCGAGTTGGGAAGTCGGCGCGCCGGGCGGCTGACCGGCCGGATCGCCCGACGGGGCGGAGCGCCGACGGCAGGTGGTGCCGAGGCCCCGGGCGGGTCAGACCGGCTGGGTGATCGCGAACAGGAAGCTGGTGCCGCCGAGGGCCCGGTGCCGGCCGACGTAGCGACGGCTGGCGATCGGCTCGACCAGTGCGTTGAGCAGGCGGGTGACGGACATCTGTGCCTCCTGATGGCAACTGCGGCGCTTCTTGGGTTTTGCCCAATTTTTGCCTCTTGCACCGGGCAAAACGACCGTATTCCGGACAGGTAACGGCTGGTGGCCGTCAGTTGCCCCGTTGCTGTCCTCGGTTTGCCAGACGGCGCGCTTGTCGTTGGCTACCCGGGAGTAATACAGTGGTGGTTACTGACCAGTAACAGCTGTCCGGAAGCGGGGCCACCACGCGATGACCCACTACAAGAGCAACCTTCGGGACCTCGAGTTCAACCTGTTCGAGGTTTTCGGCGCCGACCGCACCTTCGGCCAGGCGCCCTACGCCGACCTGGACGTCGACACCGCCCGGAGCATCCTCAGCGAGGTCGAGCGGCTGGCCCGCGAGGAGCTCGCGCCCAGCTTCGTGCCGGGCGACCGCAATCCGCCGGTCTTCGACCCGGCCACCCACTCGGTGACCTTGCCGCCCGAGTTCCACCGCTCGTTCGAGGCCTTCATGTCGGCCGAGTTCTGGCGGCTGGACCTGCCGGAGGAGCTCGGCGGCACCAACGCGCCACGGGCGTTGTGGTGGTCACTGGCCGACCTGGTGCTCGGCTCCAACGCGCCGGTCTGGATGTACGCCTCCGGGCCGTCCTTCGCGCACACCCTCTACGTCGAGGGCACTCCGGAGCAGAAGGAGTGGGCCAAGCTCTTCGTCGAGCGGCAGTGGGCGTCGACGATGGTGCTGACCGAGCCGGACGCCGGCTCCGACGTGGGCGCCGGGCGCACCCGGGCGATTCCGCAGCCGGACGGCTCGTACCACATCGAGGGCGTCAAGCGCTTCATCACCAGCGGCGAGCACGACCTCAGCGAGAACATCATCCACTACGTGCTGGCCCGTCCGGTCGGCGTCGAGGGCGCCGGTGGTCCGGGCACCAAGGGCCTGTCGCTGTTCGTCGTGCCCAAGTACCACTTCGACGGGGCAACCGGTGAGCTGGGCGAGCGCAATGGCGTCTTCGCCACGAACGTCGAGCACAAGATGGGCCTGAAGGTCTCCACGACCTGCGAGCTCACCTTCGGTGAGCACGGCGTGCCGGCCAAGGGATGGCTGCTCGGCGACGTGCACGACGGAATCCGGCAGATGTTCCTGATCATCGAGTACGCCCGGATGCTGGTCGGCACGAAGGCGATCGCCACCCTCTCCACCGGCTACCTCAACGCCCTCGAGTACGCGAAGAACCGGGTCCAGGGCGCCGATCTGCTGCAGATGACCGACAAGGCGGCCCCCCGGGTGACGATCACCCACCACCCCGACGTCCGTCGGTCGCTGATGCTGCAGAAGTCGTACGCCGAGGGCCTGCGTGCGTTGGTCTGCTACACGGCCAGCTGGCAGGACAAGATCAACATCGCCCGGGCGGCCGGCGACGAGGAGACCGTGGAGCGCGCCAAGCGGGTCAACGACCTGCTGCTGCCCCTGGTCAAGGGGTGTGGCTCGGAACGGGCGTATGAACTGCTCGGTCACGAGTCGCTGCAGACCTTCGGCGGATCCGGCTTCCTCCAGGACTACCCGCTAGAGCAGTACGTCCGGGATTCCAAGATCGATACCCTGTACGAGGGAACCACCGCGATCCAGAGTCTCGACCTGTTCTTCCGCAAGATCGTCCGGGACAACGGCCAGTCGCTGATGGCGATCGCCGGCGAGATTCAGGCCTTCATCGCCGCCGAAGGTGGCAATGGCCAGCTCAAGGAGGAGCGCGCCGCGCTCGGCCGGGCACTCGGCGAGGTGCAGAACATCCTCGGCGTGATGACCGGCTGGCTCGGTGAGGTGCAGAGCGGCGAGCCGCGCTCGCTGTACAAGGTCGGCCTGAGTAGCCGGCGACTGTTGCTGGCGCTCGGCGACGTGGTGATCGCCTGGCTGCTGCAGCGGCAGGCCGAGGTCGCCCTGACCGCGTTGGGCGGCGACGGGGTCTCCGACGCCGACCAGAGCTTCTACCAGGGCAAGGTGGCCGCCGCCCGGTTCTTCGCCAGCGAGGTGCTGCCCCGGATCGGTGCCGACCGTCGAATCATCGCCGGAACCGGACTCGACCTGATGGACCTACCCGAGGACGCCTTCTGAGCCGCTGACCGGAGGTTCCGCCGCCACCGTTTCGGGCCCTCCCCGGCGGGTAGATCAGCAGGCGACCGCACAACTTGTAGCCACCGCACAAGGAGTGCACGCATGGGTATCGGCAGTGGAATCTTCCTCATCGCAATAGGCGCCATCCTGGCGTACGCCGTCCGGGCCGACGTCTGGTGGCTGGACGTGCGGGCCGTGGGCTGGGTGCTGATCCTGGCCGGGTTGGCGATCCTGCTCACCGTGCTCTGGTTCTGGAACGATCGCCGCCGCCGGGCCCGGACGGTCATCGTCGAGGAGAACAAGCTGGCCCATCCGGCGCAGATGGTGCCGCCGCCAGCCGAACCGCCGCAGCCGCCCAACTGACCACGTCGCCTACCTGACTGGCCGCGTCGGTCGAGCTGATCGGGGCCACGTGGTCAGCTGGTTCGGGCCGCCCGGGCGGTGTACGTGTGGGTCGCAGGAGCCGTCTGCGGCCCACACGCCGTCCAGTCGCCGGTGAACTCGTGAACGGCGATCCCACAGGTCCGCAGTCCGCTGTCGCTGGCACCGACCGGGTCGAGCAGCGCTGAGGCGTAGGAAACCGTCGGGTTGTGCCCGACGATCAGCACCCGGGACACCGGGTCGTCCAGTTGCCGCACCAGGCCGAGCAGGTCGACCGCGGTTCCGCCGTACAACAGGGGTTCGAAGCGGGCGGGGGCCGGCGGACCCGCCGCGGACACCTCCTGCCAGGTCTGCCGGGTACGCCGGGCTGGCGAGCAGAGCACCAGTTGCGGCCAGAGCTGGTGTTCGGCCAGCCACTGCCCGGCGTGTGCCGCGTCCGAATGTCCGCGCGGGGTGAGCCCGCGTTGCTCGTCTGCCATCTGTTCGGGCTGCTCCGCCTTGGCGTGCCGGAGCAGCACGATGCTGCGTCGGGTCATCGGTTCAGCTTGCCTGATTGAGTTCACAAGCGCCCGGGTACATCCGTGCCCGCCGCTACCTCACAAGCGGCATCCGGCCGGCACGACGGTGCCGGCAACAGCCAAGGAGGTACGAAGTGGGTATCGGCGGAAGCATCTTCCTCATCGCCCTGGGCGCCATCCTGGCCTTCGCGGTCGAGGCCGAACTGGGCTTTCTCGACCTGACCACGGTCGGCTGGGTGTTGATGGTGGCCGGCGTGTTCGGGCTGGCCCTGACGTTGTGGTTCTGGCAGAGCCGCCGCCGTACGGTGGTGTCCGGGACCTCGCAGGACGAGCCGGCACCGGCTGCCCCGGTCGAGTCGGACCGGGTCGTGGAGGAGCAGTACCGGGAGGTGCGTCGCCCGGGCGGCCCGGTGCGGCGGTGATCCGGACCCCGAGCAGACCGCCACCCCCCGACGGATCAGGATCTGCCACGAACGGATCAGGATCTCCGACGGTCCCGAACCGGGCGGTCCCCGCCGGGGTGGTGGCGGGTCAGGCGTAGAGCGCGAAGTAGATCGCGATGTGATGGCACAGCGCGGCGACGAGGGTGCAGGCGTGGAAGAACTCGTGGTGGCCGAAGACGGTGGGCCACGGGTTGGGGCGGCGCAGCGCATAGAAGATCGCCCCGACGCTGTAGACCGCACCGCCGACGATCAGCAGGACCAGCGCGGTGACCCCACCGTGCTGCAGGATGTCGGGTAGTACCACCACCGCGACCCAGCCGAGGGCGATGTAGAGCGGGGCGCCGGCCCAGCGCGGCAGATGCGGCCAGATCAGCTTCATCGCCACCCCGGCCAGCGCACCGACCCAGACCACGGTAAGCAGGGTGGCGGCGCTACGCCCGGGCAGCAGGAGCAGGCAGAACGGTGTGTAGGTGCCGGCGATGAAGACGAAGATCATCGAATGGTCGAGGCGGCGCATGATCTGGTACGCCCGTTCCGACCAGACCCGGCGGTGATAGAGCGCGCTGGTGCCGAACAGGCCGCACACCGTCAGGCTGTAGACGACGCAGCTGACCAGCGCGGTCCAGCCGGGTCGGGTGGCGGCCAGTGCGCAGAGCACAATGCCGCTGACCAGGGCCACGAAGAATGCGTACGTGTGCAGCCAGCCGCGCATCCGGGGTTTGCCGATGTCGACCGGCTTGAGGCGAAGGGGCGCTTCGGTGGTCACCAGACAAGGTTACGGCACCGTAGGTTACCCGCTGGTAGTGGATCGCCTCACGTCCGCCTAACGTCCAGCTGACGCCTCGGCGGCCGACAATGGACCCATGCGGATCCACCCCGTCGGCCGGCACGCGCTACTGCTCGAATGGGCGGCGCCGGCTGGCACCGTGCCGCCCGGGGGCAGCGAACTCGGGGGCAGCGAACGCGGCCCTGTCGACGCTTGGCGCGCCGAGCTGAGCCGGCGCCGTGAACTTGGCGAACTGCGGGTAGCCGAGATCGTCCCCGGAGCCCGGACCATCCTGCTCGACGGCCTGCCGGACCCCGCGCTGACCGCCAGCCAACTGGCCAGCTGGCAACCGGCGGCGGCCGAGGCCGTCGACGACACCGGACGGTGGATCACCGTACCGGTCCGGTTCGACGGTCCCGACCTGATCGACGTCGCCGGGCAGTGGGAGGTCGCCGTCGCCGACGTCGTGGACCGGCTGACCCGGATCGAGTTCACCGTGGCGTTCTGCGGCTTCGCGCCCGGCTTCGGATACCTGACCGGCCTGCCCAGGCGATGGAGCGTGTCCCGCCGAGCCACGCCCCGCCCCGCCGTCCCGGCCGGCTCGGTGGCCCTGGCCGGTGAATACGCCGGCATCTACCCGACCGCGTCGCCCGGCGGCTGGCAGTTGGTGGGGCGTACCGACCTGGTGCTGTTCGACCTGGACCGGGAGCCGCCCGCGACGCTGACCCCCGGCACCCGGGTCCGGCTGACCGCCACCGGGCCAGCCGCACCGCAGGCGCGGGCCGGAACCGGGGCGGACCGATGATCGAGGTGATCCGGGCCGGCGCGCTCACCACCGTGCAGGACCGCGGCCGGTACGGCTGGGCGCACCTGGGCGTACCCCGGGCCGGTGCGCTCGACCAGCCGGCGTTGGCGCTGGCCAACCGGCTGGTCGGCAACCCGCCCGACGCCGCCGGTCTGGAGGTCACCCTGACCGGCTGCACGCTTCGGTTGCGCACCGGCGGCTGGGTCGCGCTCACCGGGGCACCGGCAACGGTCCGCATCGCCGGCCGGTCCGGTGGCTTCCTCACCCCAACACCGGTGCCGCCGGACGCCGTGGTCGAGGTCGGCCCGGCCCGGTACGGCGTCCGCAGCTATCTCGCGATCGCCGGCGGGATCGCCGTACCGGCGGTGCTCGGTAGCCGGTCCACCGACACACTCGCCGGCATCGGACCGCCGGCCGTACGCGACGGCGATCTGCTGCCGGTCGGCACCGCACCGCCGCCAGCGGCGCTGAGCCGGGCTGCGGCCGACGCGGTGCCCTGGTCCGCGCCGGCCGTTCCGGTCCGGCTCACCGTCCGGCTCGGGCCACGGGCGGACTGGTTCACCGCCGAGGCGGTCCAGCGGCTGCTCACCACCGAATACGAGGTCAGCCCGTTGAGCAACCGGATCGGTGTCCGACTGACCGGCGCGCCGCTGACCCGGTCCGTCCGCGAGGAACTCCCCAGCGAAGGGCTGGTGCTCGGCGCGGTCCAGGTCCCCGCCGACGGCCAGCCACTGGTCTTCCTCGCCGACCATCCGACCACCGGCGGATACCCGGTGGTCGGCGTCGTTGACGACTTCACCCCGCTGGCCCAGGCGCGGCCCGGTACTACTGTGCGGTTCCATGGATCTCAACGCGGACCTCGGTGAGGGCTTCGGCGTCTGGCGTCTCGGCGACGACGAGGCGTTGCTGGACGTGGTGACCTCCGCGAATGTCGCCTGCGGTTTTCACGCCGGCGACCCGATGACGATGCGCCGCATCTGCGCCGCCGCCGCCGAGCGGACCGTCGCCGTCGGAGCCCAGGTCGGCTACCGCGACCTGGCCGGCTTCGGGCGGCGGCGGATCGACTACCGCTTTGACGAGTTGCGCGACGACGTGCTCTACCAGCTCGCCGCGCTGGACGGCTTCTGCCGGGTGGCCGGGACCCGGGTCCGCTACGTCAAGCCGCACGGCGCGCTGTACAACACGGCCTGCGTGGACGAGACGCAGGCCGCCGCCGTCGTCGCCGCGGTGGCCGACTACGACCCCGCGCTGCCGGTTCTCTGCCTGCCGGGCTCGGTCCTCGGACAGCTCGCCACCGGTGCCGGGCTGCGGGCCGTCGCCGAGGGTTTCGCCGACCGTGGCTATCTGCCCGACGGTCGGCTGGTGCCCCGATCGGACCCGGGCGCGCTGCTCGGCGACCCCGACCGGGTCGTCGGGCAGGCGGTGTCCCTGGCCCGGCGACACAGTGTCACCGCGACCGACGGCAGCATCGTCGCCTGCCCGGTCGAGTCGATCTGCCTGCACGGTGACACTCCCGGCGCGGTCGAGTTGGCCGGACGGATCCGCGCCGCACTCCGCGCGGACGGACAACGCCTCGCCGCCTTCGTCTGACTGACGACCCGGCAGCGGTAGCGGTCAGCGGTCAGTGTGCGTCGACTCCGCGCAGGATCAGCGGCAACCGACCGGCCCCGGCCGGATCGATCCGTACCGGCACTCCCCAGTCCTGCCGGGTCAGGTGGCAGGCGGCGTGCTCGGCGTCCGCGTCGCATGTCGCCGCCTGGGCGACCACCTGCAACACGCCAGCGGCCACCGCTGGGTCGATGACCAGCCGCCGGGTCAGCCCGGTGTCGCTGCCTGCCCCGTCGAGCAGCAGCTCCGGTGGGTCGGCCGAGACCTCCAGCCGGGTCGCCGGACCGAAACTGGCATCCAGCTTCTGACCGGGCGCCGGAGTGAACACCACTTCGAGCGACAGTGCACCGGGCGCGATCAGCGTCGGCGGACGCTCGGCGCGGCGTCGGGCACCGACGATCGTGGCCCCGGCCGCCGACAGGGCGCCCGGGGCCAGCCGGGTGAGCCGGTGCGCCGCCGACTCCACCACCCATACCGTGCCGTCCGCGGTCACCAGCACGTCACTCGGCTCGGCCAGACCGTCGGTCACCGTGGACACCCGGTCGGTGGCCGGGTCGTAGCGACGGACCGCGCCGTTGTAGGTGTCCGCCACCAGCACCGAGCCGTCCGCGAGTGCGCACACACCAAGCGGATGCTGCAGCAGCGCGTCGGTCGCTGCCCCGTCGACCTGGCCGAAGTCGAACAGGCCCTGCCCGACGACGGTACGCAGCTCGCCGTCGGCGAGCCGGCGCAGCGCGCTGGTCTCGCTGTCGGCGATCCACAGCTGGTCGCCGTCGACGCTGGTGGCGAGGCCGGACGGCTGGGCCAGCCAGACATCCGGGATCGGGCCGTCGCGCAGCGACTCCACGGTGGTGCCGGCGTACATGCCGGCGGTGCGGGTCACCGGGTCGAACCACCAGAGCTGGTGGATGCCGGCCATGGCGACGATCACCTTGCCGTCGTACCAGGCCAGGTCCCAGGGCGAGGAGAGGTCGACGGCGTGGGCGTCGTGCGGGTGGTAGTCCACCGTCGAGCGCCACTGGCGGCCGGAGCCGGCGACCGTGCGTACCTCCCCGGTGGCGTACTCCAGGCCACGCAGCAGATGGTTGACGGTGTCCGCGACCACGATGTCGTACCCGGCCACGGCAGCGACGTCGGCCGGTAGCCGGAGCAGCCCCTGCGGTTCGTTGAACGTCGCGGACCGGGCGGACCCGTCAGCGCCGCCGCGCTCGCCGGCGCCGATCCGGCGACGGACGGTCTCGCCGTCCGGTTCGAGCTCCACCAGCTGGTGCCGGGCCGAGTCGGAGACCAGCAGGGCACCGTCGTCGAGCGCCACCGCCTTGCCGGGGAAGCGCAGGGTGGTGTCGGCCGGCGTCGGCGGCAGGTACGGGCCGTCGCCTCGGTGCAGCGTGCCCTTCGCCTCGTGCGTCCGGATCAGCTGGTCGATCTCCCTGGCCAGACCGTCGGCGTGTCCCTCGCCGGCCATGGTGGCGACGACGTAGCCCTCCGGGTCGACCAGTACCAGGGTCGGCCAGGCCCGGGCGGCGTACTGCTGCCACATGTCCAGCTCCGGGTCGTCGAGCACCGGGTGGCTCACCCCGTACCGCTCCACTGCGGCCGCCACCGCTGCCGGCTCCCGTTCGTGGGCGAACTTCGGCGAGTGCACCCCGATCACCACCAGGACCTCGGCGTACTTCTCCTCCAGCGGCCGCAGTTCGTCGAGCACGTGCAGACAGTTGACGCAGCAGAAGGTCCAGAAGTCCAGCAGGACGATCCGCCCACGCAGCTCCCGTAGGCTGAGTTCACGGCCGCCGGTGTTCAGCCACTGTCGACCGTTGAGCTCTGGTGCCCGGACGCGGGGTGCGGTCACTCGGTGGCTTCCTCGCCAGTGTCGGCACTGCTCTGCGGGTCCGGTTCGGTCGCTGCGGTCTGCAGGCAGAGGACCTGGGCCCGGCCCGAGTCCGCCGGGATCTCGATGTGCGGGGCGGTCGGGTCGTCGCACTGGTCGAGCTGGTCGACCTTGGCGATGACCTGGTACGCGCCCGGCTCAGCGCAGTCGGCCGGTGCGGCGGTGTTGCCCGACTGCTTCACACAGTCGCCGACGGCCGGGTTGAACGGCTGCTCCCCGGGCCGGGTGATGAGCCAGACCAGCGACATCGGGATTCCCACCAGCAGCACGGCGGCGACGAAAACCGCGACGAGTACCCGTCCGTTGCGGACCTGAGGGGCCGGCTCCGGCTTGGCCTCGTCGGCTGCTGGTTCGGCCGCATCCGGCCGGAACGCGTCGAACCGGTTCTGTTCCGGATCGGACGGCCCCCACTGGCCGGCCGGCGGGGCGCCGTCGGCAGCCGGTGTCGCTCCTGGCTGGCCGGGGCCGGCCGGGTGCTGCCGGCCGGCCAGGTCCGGGTGGTTCCAGTGACCCGCCCCGGGGTTGCCGGAGTCGACGAGATCACCGTACGGCGGCGCACCGGCTGGCCGGTAGCCCTGCGCCGGCTCCGGCGGTGAGCTGGGCTGGATGTGCGCCCCGGCGCTCAGGTGCGGCAGCGCGAGCGCAGCAGCGTCGGGGCCGGGACGGTCCGGTGCCCCGTCCGGCGTCGGACGGGCACCGAACGGAGGTGCGACCTGTCCGGGTCGGCGCGGGGTCAGCGGAGGCAGCCCTGGGTTGTGCTCCGGCATGGGGACCGGTGAGCCGGGGGGTGCGAACGGAACGCCGTTCTGGCCGGGCTGCTGGGGCCGCTGGCCGAACGGTTCGGGGTGCTGCTCGGCGGCCGGTGCGGCGCCACCGACCGGCCGGCCGTAGACGCGGGGCTGGGCCGGCGCCCGACCGGCGGGCAGCGCCGCCGGATCCGTCGGCGGGGCGACCCGACTGGTGCTGGGCACGGCTGCGGTGGCGGTCACCGCTCGGCCGGTGCTGCCGGCTGTCGCGGCCGCTGGGCGGTGCTGCTCGACCCCGGGACCAGCCGGTACCGACGGCTCGGCGGCCATCGCCGGGCGGTCGGCGGCCGGCTCCGGGCCGCTGGCTTCGCCGCCGGGTTGCCCGGACCCGGGGAAGCCCGGGTGGGCGTCGGCCAGTGCCGGATCGGGGTACGGACCACGTTGTTGCGGTACGTGCGGAGCCTGCTGCTGTGGGTGCGGAGCCTGCTGCGGCGGTACGTGCGGAGCCTGCATCGGATCGGGCGGCATCGGAGCGCCGCCAAGCGCGGCGGCCAGCGACGCACCGGGCACCCGCGTCTCCTGGGGCGGTAGCGGCGTGGGGCCGGAGGGGGAGAACGGTAGCGCCCCGCCGGGCCGTGGCGACTCCGCCGGCGGACCCGGAGCGAATCGCGGTGGCTCCGGCTGCTCGGGTTGCTGTTGCGCTTCCGGTCGGCGGAACGGCTCGGGTTGCTGTTGCGGCTCCGGCTGACGCTGCGGTAGTTCCCCGAACCCTGCGGCGGCCGGCGGCACGGCGGGGGGTGGCGGCGCGGGAGCCGGCGTCACGGGCCGCTCCGGGTCGGTCCGCCAGGCTTGCTGGGGAGACCAGGGCTCGGCCGGCGGAATGCTAGGTGCCGGAATGCCGGGCGGGGCAGGGTAGGGCGGCGGCGCCGGGTAGCCGGCACCGCCCGGCTGGTCGCCGAATCCGGTCCGCCAACCGCCACCGGCCGGTGCCCACTGCTCGGGTTGGTGTCCGGCGCCGGGGTCGCCGGGATCGGGTGCCGCGCCGCGTTGCGGCTGGCTGCTGCCGTATGGCGCGGGTCCGCCGACACCCGCCTCGTCCGGCTCCTGGCCGGGATGCTGCGTGCCCTCGGACGTCATGTGCGCCTCCTCCATGACATGTCAGCCGCGCCGGTGCCGCCGACCTGGCTGGTCGGTCGACCAGGGACACCGGTGGACCGGCCGGGCGGGCTCACCCGACCTGCGGCGGCTCTGCTGCCACCGTGGCCAGGCGGGCCCGGCTGGCTCTCTGCACTACCAGCCTGGGTGTGCCGGCTGGTCGTCCGGCGGCTGCCGACCGGTTCTGGTCTCCAGCGCGCCGGATCGACCCGACGGCGACCGAGCCCACCGTACCGGGCCATCCCGCAACGGAGGAATCCTGGTGCCGTCGAAGTGGCGGAGGTGTCGCGGGACAGCGGACCGTGACGGCGGTCCGTTCAGCTGTGGTAGCGCTGTGCAATGGCGCGGATCTCGTCGCGTACGGCGGCCGAGTCGGTGGAGCGCAGCGCGCGCTCCAGGGCCCGGGTCCGTCGGCTGGCTTCCCGGTGGCGGCGGATGCGATCGATCATGGACATGGTGCTCTCCTGTGGATCTCTTGTCGACCGCTTCGGCGGTCAACTCAAGTGAAGCGCACCGGCCCCCTGAGTTGCCAATGATTCTTAGGTGAGAGCCGCCACTTGCCTAAGAATCTTTGATCTGGTCGGGCTTGGTCCGACGATGATTAGGGTTACAACGAAGAACGGCGTCGCCACCAGTGACGGTGGCGACGCCGTTCGTAGTCGCGTCGGATCTCGGCGGTCAGGTCCAGGCGAGCAGTGCCGCCTCCGGGTCGGTCAGGAACGCTCCGACGTCGCGCAGGAAGGCGGAGCCAAGTTCGCCGTCGATGATCCGGTGGTCGAACGACAGCGCCAGGGTCGCTACCTGGCGTATCCGAATCTTCTCCTTGTGTACCCAGGGTGCCTTGCGGATCGTGCCGATCGCGAGAATCGCCGACTCGCCCGGCGGGAGGATCGGAGTGCCACTGTCCACTCCGAACACCCCGACGTTGGTCACGGTCATCGTGCCGCCGGCCATGTCGGCCGGCGCGGTCCGCCCCGCTTTCGCGGTCCGAACCAGATCGGCCATCGCCTCGGCGAGTTCCCGCGTGGTCAGCCGCCCAGCGTCCTTGATGTTCGGCACGATCAGGCCCCGCTCGGTCGCCGCCGCGATGCCGAGATTCACGTACTCCTTGACCACGATCTCGTCGCCGGCCCAGGTGGAGTTCACCAACGGGTGCCGGCGTGCCGCCAGCAGCATCGCCCGAGCCACCATCAGCAACGGCGAGACCTTGATCCCCTGCCAGTCGGGCTGGCTCCGGATTCGGTCCAGTGCCTTCACCGATCTGGTCAGGTCGACGGTGAGGAACTCGGTGACGTGCGGCGCGGTGAACGCCGACGCGACCATGTTCTCCGCAGTCAACCTGCGTACCCCTTTGACCGGGATCCGCTGTTCGCGGTCGGGGCCGGGCAGCAGTGCGGCCGACCCGTTCTGTGCCGACCCGTTCTGTGCCGACCCGGCCTGCGTCGACCCGGCCTGCTCGTTGGCACGGAGCACGTCGTCGCGGGTGACCGAGCCGAGCGGACCGCTGCCGCGCAGCCCGGCCAGGTCGACCCCGAGGTCCCGGGCGAGTTTGCGTACCGGCGGCTTGGCCAGCGCCTTCGTCGCCGGACCGGCTGGGCCTGGTCCGGCCGGTGCCGGTTCAGTCTGGGCCGGTTCAGTCTGGGCCGGTTCAGTCTGGGCCGGTTCAGTCTGGGCCGGCTGGGCCGTCAGCGGGCCGGTCGACACCGGCATCGGTTCGGCGGGCTTAGCCAGTTCGCCCGTGGTGCGGCGCGGCCGGCGCTTGGCCGCGGTGGTACGCGGGCCGTAGCCGACCAGCACGGCGGTCCGACCACCGGGGGCCGGCCCGCCGATCATGCCCGGCTCGATCGCACCGCCGGGCGGCGGGATCTCCGGCTGTGGCGATTCGGGTCGGGACGGTGCCGGCACCGGGCCGGTCGGTTCAGCGGCGGGGCCGGCGGCCGGCTCGGTGTCGATCGCGATGATCGCCGTGCCGACCTCGACCGTGGCGCCTTCCGGGTGGAAGATGGCCTGCACCTGCCCGCCCCATTTGGCGGGGATCTCCACCGCGGCCTTCGCGGTCTCCACCTCGACGATCGGCTGGTTCAGCTCGATGACGTCGCCGACCCCGACGAGCCACTTGAGGATTTCTCCCTCGGTGAGGCCTTCGCCGAGGTCGGGCAGGTCGAACTGTTTGATCCGAGACATCGGCGCTCACCAACCGAACGCGCGGTCGACGGCGTCGAGTACCCGGTCCAGGTCCGGCAGGTACTCCTCCTCCAGACGGGCAGCCGGGTACGGCGTGTTGAAGCCGCCCACCCGCAGTACCGGCGCTTCCAGGGAGTAGAAGCACTCCTCGGTGATCCGGGCGGCGATCTCGGCACCGAGACCGAGGTTCGTCGGCGCCTCGTGCACCACCACGCAACGACCGGTCCGCCGGACCGACTCGTACGTGCCGGCCAGGTCCAGCGGGGACAGCGACCGCAGGTCGATCACCTCGAGTTCGCGGCCCTCCTCGGCGGCGGCGGTCGCCGCGTCCAGTGCGGTGCGCACCATCGGCCCGTACGCCAGGACCGTCGCGTCGCTGCCGGGCCGCACGGTGCGGGCGGCATGCAGCGGGTACGCCGTACCCGGCGGTGTCTCCAGCTCGACCGGTGCCTTCTCCCAGTACCGCCGCTTCGGCTCCAGGAAGATGATCGGGTCGTCGGAGAGCACCGCCTGCTGGATCATCATGTAGCCGTCCTGCGGGTTGGAGCAGGCGACGACCTTCAGCCCGGCGGTGTGCGAGAAGTACGCCTCCGGCGACTCGGAGTGGTGCTCCACCGCGCCGATCCCACCGCCGAACGGGATCCGGATCACGATCGGCAGCTTCACCTTGCCCTGCGACCGGTAGTGCATCTTGGCCACCTGGGACACGATCTGGTCGTACGCCGGGTAGACGAAGCCGTCGAACTGGATCTCGCAGATCGGACGGAAGCCGCGGATGGCCAGACCGACGGCGGTGCCGATGATCCCGGACTCGGCCAACGGGGTGTCGATCACCCGGTCCTCGCCGAAGTCCTTCTGCAGCCCGTCGGTGATCCGGAAGACACCGCCGAGCTTGCCGACGTCCTCGCCCATCAGGATGACCTTGTTGTCGCTGTCCAGCGCCCTGCGCAACCCGGCGTTGAGCGCCTTACCGAGAGTGAGTGTCTCAGCCATCAGTGCGACCCTCCCTCGAACGACGCCAGGTACCGCTCGAACTGGGCCCGTTCGGTGTCGAGCAGCGGCGAGCCGTGCGCGTACACGTGATCGAAGAGCGCGCCGGGCTGCGGGTCGGGCATGCTCAGCACCCGCTCCCGCAGCTGCACCGCGTCCTGCTTGGCCTGGGTGTCGACCTCGGCGAAGAAGTCGGCATCGGCGATCTGCTGCTTCTCCAGGAAGGCGCGGACCCGGGCGATCGGGTCCTTGGCCTGCCACGCCTCCACCTCGCTGGCGATCCGGTACCGGGTCGGGTCGTCGGAGGTGGTGTGCGCCCCCATCCGGTACGTGTACGCCTCGATCAGCGTCGGGCCCTGCCCGTGCCGGGCGTTGTCCAGCGCGGTCCGGGTCACTGCGTAGCTGGCCAGCACGTCGTTGCCGTCCACCCGTACGCCCGGAAAGCCGAAGCCGGACGACCGCTGGTAGAGCGGGATCCTGGTCTGTCGTTCGAGGGGTTCGGAGATGGCGTACTGGTTGTTCTGACAGAAGAAGACGATCGGCGCGTTGAAGACGCTGGACCAGACGAAGGCTTCGTTGACGTCACCCTGTGCGGACGCCCCGTCACCGAAGTACGCGATGACCGCCTCGCCGTCGTCGCCGCCGACCTTGCCGTCCATGGTGATGCCCATGGCGTAGCCGGTGGCGTGCAGCGTCTGGGCGCCGATCACGATCGTGTACATGTTGAACTTGAACTCGTTCGGATCCCAGCCACCCTGGTCGACCCCGCGGAACAACCCCAGCGGCATGATCGGGTCGATGCCGCGGCAGTAGAGCACACCGTGTTCGCGGTAGGTGGGAAACGCCATGTCCTGAGCGCGCAGCGCCCGTCCGGAACCGACCTGCGCGGCCTCCTGACCGAGCAGGCTCGCCCAGATGCCCAGCTCACCTTGGCGCTGCAGGGCGGTCGCCTCGGCATCGAGTTTCCGCACCACGACGAGGTCTCGGTAGAGGGCACGGTACTCGGCGTCGGTGAAGTCGACCGTGTACTGCGTGCCGTCGGGGCCGGTCACCCGGTCGATCCGTTCGCCGTCCGGAGTCAGTAGTTGCACCAACTCCGGATCGGCGGCGTTCCTGTTGACGCGCCGTCGAGCCGCGGCCGGTCTGGCGCGGGTCGCTGTCCCGCGCTCGCCTTTCGCCATCCGTCTCTCCCATCGTTCGTGCGTGGCAGCGGGGGTGTCCCGACCGCGCAGCTCGTCCTGCTGCCGGCTGCTGCCGGTGCAGGTCCTCTCGCCGCGCCTGGCCCGGGTCAGGGTTGCCGCGCGGCACGGGCCGGGTTCTGGCTGGACCCGGTCCGGGAGGGACGTCATCGAGTCGTGCCCGCCGCGGTAGAGGCGGAGGCAGCGGCTGCGGTGCCGTCCGGTCCATATTCGCATTGGAGGTGAGGGGTGTCATAGGTCGGTCCGGTCGTGCAGGTGCGATGTCCGCGTTGCGCGGAACTTGTAGCCTCGCGCTGCGTTCGGCCGAGTGTGACTCATCCGTCCGGTTCTGATAACACGATGTATTGAACTGGAAAACTTTCTGTCACTGCTTCACGATGTATCCAGAGCCGGTGATCTGTGGGACCGTGGATCGACCGGAGGCCATACCGATGAGGAGACGAGCCGTGCTGCTGCCGCAGGATCGCGTGGCCCGGCCCACCGGGGTGGACGGACCTGCCCGGCGGTTCGCGTTGATCGTGGCGTTGCTGGTGCTGACCGCCTCGTTGCCGCTGCTTGCGACGCTCGGCGCGGGTTCGGCGACGGTGGCCGGAGGTGGCCCGGCCACGGTGCTGCCGCTGATCGGTCAGCCGGGCGGCGGACCGATCATCGTGCAGCCGCTGCCGCACCCGACCCCGTCCGGACCGGTCGAGCCGACCGGCGGGGACGGTACGGAGCAGGACGCGCCGGCGGACCGTCGTGCCGGCGGCCGGGACGGACCCTCCACCGGCACGAAGCGCGACAGCGGGAGCGGGTCGTCGGATCGTGACCGGCCGGCACCGGGCGCACCGGCGGACTCCGATGGTCCGGCACCGACGACCCCCAGCGATCCTGGGTCCGAACAGCCACCATCCGACACTCCGGACAACTCGCCGGACCCTGACGACCCGCCGCCCGTCACCGACGTCGACCCCGACGTCGACCCGGAGCCCGATCCGACGCCAACCCCGTCGCCGAATCCAGACGTGGACCCGGACATCGACCCGGACATCGATCCCGACATCGACCCGTCCCCTGATCCCGATCCGACGCCGACCCCGGACCCCGATGTGGATCCGGACATCGACCCGTCGCCGGACCCCGATCCGACGCCGACCCCGACCCCGGACCCCGACGTGGATCCGGATCCGACGCCGGATCCGTCCTGCAGTCCGCACCCATCGGACGCGGCATGACCGGGTAGACCCGTCAGGATCCGCCCTGCTCGTCGGCGAGCCGTTGCCGGTTGGCCTCGATCCAGGCGTCGAGCGCCTGCGGATCGTTGAGGTCGACACCCTCGGCAAGGAGCTGGGCGACCGCGGCCGTGGCCGGGCTGCGGCGCTCCCCGGTGGTGTAGAGGCGGACGAACTCCGGCACCATCTCGGCGATCGCGGCGTCCGTCTGGCTGAACGCCGCCGCCGGTAGACCGCGCTGCCGGCCGGCGTACGCGGACCAGCCACGAACCACGCCGGGCAGCATCGCCGCGTCGTCGATGTCCAGCACCGCCCGGCGGTGCACCCAGTCGAGCAGGAACATGCCGGCCACCGCCGGGCTCCAGCGCATCGGGTCGGGGTCGAGCAGGCTCGCCGAGTGGTCGAGCACCAGGCTCAGGCAGAAGTGCAGTGAGGCAAGGTCGGCGTCGCCGGCCGCGTCCAGCCCGAACCGCTTGGCCTCGGCAGACGCGAGGAACTCCCGCACCAGAACGGTCCGCCGGTCGGCGGGCAACGGGTCGTCCGGTGCCGGCGCCACGGTCCGCAGCGGCGCGGGCAGTACGGCGAGCCGCGCGCCGACCAACGCCCGGTCGGTGGCGAGCGACCCCTCGCCGGGCAACTCGCCCAGGCCGTCGGTGATCGCCAGGTGCCGGCTCACCTCACCGCGCAGCACCCGGGGATCCTCTTCGCGGAACCAGGTCAGCTCGTCGTTGGCACACATCTGCCGGACCTGACCGAGGACCCGCTCGGCCGGACCACCGACGAAGACGTCCTTGGTGATGCCGATGTTGTGGTCGACCAGCGCCACCATCGCGTGCTCGGGGCCGCCGAGCTCGTCATCGTAGGCGAAGGTGGCCAGGTACGAAGTCTGGTCGCCGTACACGTCGCCGTAGGCGTAGCTGCCGGTCAGCCGGACCCGGCCCAACCGGTCCGACCAGGGCGGCGCGGTCTTGCCGACCTTCACCGCTGCGGCGCCTGCCGCCTCCGGCACCAGCCGGGCGAAGACGGTACGGATGGTGGTCGCGGCGGCGGCGCGCCGGCGGGTGGTGGCGGCGAGAAAGCCGCCGACGAACTCCCGGACCGCGTCGGCCCGGTCCGTCTCCGCCACCGCGTACACGCTGCCGAGCAGGGCGGCGCCGAGCATCTCCGCGTCGAGGGCACACTCCAACTTGGTCACGTCACGGGCGGCGGCGAGCACCGCTTCGTAGGGGGTTTCAGGCGTGGCCATGAATCGACCCTACGCCGTGCTGCGGCGGCTGGCATCACCTGTGCGTCACATGTCGGGCACGCCGGGCGGGTGGACTCCGGCCCCGTCCAGCCAGGCGGTGGTCCGCGCTCCCACCGGGAGACCGGACGGGGTTCTCAGCGGTGGGACGACCGGGCACGGTCCAACGCGTCACGGGCGTCGGCGTGCGCCTGCAGGACCGCCCGGACCGGGGCGACGACCAGCCGGCGGGCAGTCTCGGCCACCACGTCGTACAGCCGGTCCTCGGCCCGTCTGCGGACCCGCCGTGCCGCCCACCCGGTCACCGGCCGGATCAGCAGACTGAGCAGAATCCCGCCGAGCAGGCCGCCGAGCAGCATCGCGGTCGGCACCGGCAGGACACCGACCGTCGGATAGTCGAGGGCCGGCAGACCCAGCGTACGGATGACGAAGCCGACCAGCAGCCAGCCGAGCCCGGCGGCGGCCGTAGCGGTGACCGCCCACTGCACCGCGCCGACCAGCCGCCACCACATCGGCTGCCGGTCCAGGCCCAGATCGGCGCCGCCGATCGCCCGGTCGAGAGCGTCCGGCAGCTCGGCCCGTTGCGACCGGGCGGCGGCGGCGACCGCCGCCGACCAGGGGGTCGGCAGCCGACTGCCGGCCTGCTCGGCGAGGCCGCGTACGGCCAGATCGACCGCGGCGCGCTGCGCGGCACTCGGTGCCGGCAACGAGGTGACCGGCACCGGTCCACCAGCCCCGGCCAGCGACGGCGGCCCTGGTCGATCGGGCGCGGTCACCGGCGCTGGCTGGTCGGCCGGGTCGATCCCGCCGGCCCGGCGGGAGCCGAGCAGGTGCAGCCGTAGCAGCGGATCCGGCCGCAGCCTGCGCCAGGCCCGGGTGAGCGGCCAGCCGGTCGCGGCCCCGGCCCGGTGCCGGTACGCCGAGTCGACGGCGTCGACCACGCTCGGCACCCCGGCCGCCGCCGCCAGCGCCAGGCTGAGCCGGCGCACAGTGCCGCGGTTGATCTCCTCCTCGGCGTGTTCGCCGGCCGGGCCGACCAGTTCCGCCAGGCCGTCGGTGACCGAGTCCAGGTCACCGGAGAGTCGCCGCAGCGCCGCCTGCCGCTCGGCCACCGTGCCTTCCAACAGCCGGCGCAGCTCGGTCATCGCGGCCGGCACCAGCGCAGAGGTGGCCAGCAGCGGGACTCCGTCGAGCCCGTCGGCGTCGAGCAGCCGGCGCAGGTCGGCGAGCAGCCGGGGCAGCTCGGTCCGGTCCAGCCGGTCGGCGTGGTTGAGCACCACCACGGTGACGTCCCGGTTGCGATGGAACTCCCGCAGATAGCTGCGGTGGATCACCCGGTCGGCGTACTTCTGCGGGTCGACCACCCAGATCACCAGGTCGACCAGGCCGAGCAGCCGGTCGACCTCGAGCCGGTGTCCGTACTCGACCGAGTCGAAGTCGGGCAGGTCGAGCAGGACCAGCCCGTGCAGCCCGGCCTCGTCGGTGCCGTCCAGGGCGCTCTCCCGGACGAACCGGTGCCGGGGCAGGACCCCGACCCAGTCCAACAGCCCGCTCGCCCCGTCGACCGCCCCCCACCCGCACGCGTGCGCGTACCCGGTGGTGGGCCGGCGTACGCCGGCCGGAGAGAGGTCCCGCCCGGCCAGCGCGTTGAAGATGCTGGACTTGCCGCCGCCGGTGGCGCCGGCCAGCGCCACGACGGTGTGCTCCCGGGACAGCGCCAGCCGGGCCCCGGCCCGCTCGACCAGGGTGCGGGCGGCTCCGAGACGGTCGTCGGGAATCCGACCGTCGGCGGCGCGCAGGAACCGCCCGAGCGCGTCGAGCCGGTCGACCAGCAGGTCGGCGTCCACCCGTGAGTTCCCTCGGACCAGGTGCCGGACCCGGTCGACGAAGCCGGTCACGCGACCGCTCCCGGCAGCGGTCCGGTCGCGCCGGGCAGCGTTTCCGGCAAGCGGTACGGCGTACCGCCGCTCAACCCGGCGGCCGCCCGGGCCTGCTCGACCTCGACGGCTGCGGCGCGCAGCCGGTCGCCGGGTGCGGTGGCCGTGGCGTCAACGGCCTGCGGTGGGACCCCGGCCGCTTCGATCAGCCGCAGGTAGCGTCCGGCCTCCTCGTCGAGCAGCGCCCGGATCCGGCGCAGCAGGCCCTCCCGGGACCGGTTGGCGAGGTTGCGGATCGCCTGGTCGCCGAAGATCGCCTCGAGGACCTTCTGCGCCGCGACGGTGGTGCCGCCGGCGGCGGCGACCTCCAGCCCGGTCGGGATGAAGGCGGTCGAGGCGAAGACCGCGATCATGACGGCGAGCCCGGTGGCGTTCACCGCGTACGCGGCGGTGCGGGCGACGAACCGCTTGTCGCCGGCCTCGGCCCGGACCAGTTCGAGCACGTCGCGTTGCCAGTCGCGGACCAGTCGCTCGGCGCGTTCCGGCAGGTCGGCGGAGGGCCGGGCGAGGTCCGGGGTGAGTAGCGCGGCGCCGGCCGGGTGGGTCCGCCAGGCGAGGTGCGCGGCGTCGGCGGCTTCGGTCGCCGCGCCCTTGATCAGGGTGACCAGTTGTGACTCGATCGCGGTCCGCAGCTGGTTGGCGGGTGCCGGCCGCCCGGTGACGGCGCTGAGCACCCGGTCGCGAAGCCGCCCCACCCTGGCCTCCAGTGAACGGAACAGTTCGCCGGTGCCGACGAAGTCCTGCCAGCGGCCGAGTACTTCGCCGCGGAGCAGCCGGCCGTCCTGCACCGCCTGCTCGGCGTTGCGGCTCGCGCTGCGGTACGCGGCGCGGACCCGGTCGATCAGGGTGCGGGCCGCGTCGAGCTGGTCGTCGGCAGCGGAGGCCAGCCCTTCGACGGTTGGTGCCAGCGCGCTCAGCGCCCCGTCCAAGGACTGGCGGATCACCGCGGCGCGGGCGGCGGCGTCCCCGGCGAGCCGGCCGAACCATTCGCGCAGCGGCGCGGCGACGATCTCCGGCAGCAGCCCTTGGCCGCCGACCACCGTCTCCGGCACCACGAAGATCGGTACGTCGCCGAGGTCGTGGTCGGTGAGCATCTCCCGCAGGTGCGCGGTGATCTCGTCGACTGCCTCGGTCGGCACCCGGTCCAGGGCGAGCGCGACCATGGTCCCGCGCAGCTGCGCGGTCTGCAGCAGCTGCCAGGGGACCGCGTCGGCGTACCGGGCGGCGGTGGTGACGAACAGCCACAGGTCGGCGGCGGCGAGCAGTTGGACGGCGAGCGCCCGGTTGGCGTCGACCACCGAGTCGATGTCCGGCGCGTCGAGGAAGGCCAGCCCGGGGGGTAGCGCCGGCGCGGCGACGAGCTGCAGCGCGTCCGGCGCGTCGGTGGGGCCGGCGGTGCGGGTCAGGCCGGGCAGCAGCTCGCCCTGCCGGAACCAGCTGGCGTCCGCCGGATGGCTGACCAGCACCGGGGACCGGGTGGTGGGCCGCAGTACGCCGGTGGCGCTGACCCGGGCCCGGACCATGCTGTTGACCAGGGTCGACTTGCCCGCACCGGTGGAGCCGCCGACCACCACCAGCAGCGGTGCGTCGAGTCGGGCGAGCCGGGGCAGTAGATAGTCGTCCAGCTGGGCGATCAGGCCGGCACCGACCTCGCGGCCCTCCTCGGCTGAGGGCAGCACGAGGGGGTACGCCATCGCCGCGATTGCGGAGCGTAGTCGATTGAGAGCAGCGGGAAGTTCGGGTGCGCCGGGGTTGGGCGCGGCCGGTCCGCCCTGCGTGGTCACGGGTAAAGCGTGCCCGATCAATGCATGCCAGACAACCTGAACCGGCCCGGCGTGGCTGCCGATGCCACTGTGTGCGACGCGGCCCGAGGGGGTATCGGTGCTGGTGGGGGCATGAGTTGCGCGACTCCGACTCAACCTGACTTGACGGTGGCTGCGATCGTGGCAGTATTGAGTCAAGTCCACTCAACTTGTGGTGGGTGTACGGCGGGGCGGTGCCCCGGCACCTGCTCTACGAACGAAGCGAGGAAGCGACCATGGCACGTGCGGTCGGTATCGACCTGGGCACGACGAACTCCTGCGTCAGTGTGCTGGAGGGTGGTGAGCCTACCGTCATCGCCAACGCGGAGGGCTCCCGGACCACTCCTTCCATCGTCGCGTTCGCCCGCAACGGTGAGGTGCTCGTCGGCGAGGTCGCCAAGCGGCAGGCGGTGACCAACCCGGACCGGACGATCCGGTCGGTCAAGCGGGAGATCGGCACCAACTGGACCGTCGACATCGACGGCAAGAAGTACACGCCGCAGGAGATCTCCGCCCGTACCCTGATGAAGCTCAAGCGGGACGCCGAGGCCTACCTCGGTGAGCGGATCACCGACGCGGTGATCACCGTCCCGGCGTACTTCAACGACGCGCAGCGTCAGGCCACCAAGGAAGCCGGCGAGATCGCCGGGTTCAACGTGCTGCGGATCGTCAACGAGCCGACCGCGGCGGCCCTGGCGTACGGCCTGGACAAGGGCTCCAAGGAACAGACCGTCCTGGTCTTCGACCTCGGTGGCGGCACCTTCGACGTCTCGCTGCTGGAGCTCGGCGAGGGCGTGATCGAGGTCAAGTCGACCAGTGGTGACAACCTGCTCGGTGGTGACGACTGGGACCAGCGGATCATCGACCACCTGGTGAAGACGTTCCGTGGCCAGCACGGCGTCGACCTTGCCCAGGACAAGATGGCGATGCAGCGGCTGCGGGAAGCCGCGGAGAAGGCCAAGATCGAGCTGTCCGCCGCCACCACGACCAGCATCAACCTGCCGTACATCACCGCCGGCCCGGCCGGGTCGGACGGTGCCCCGTCGGCGCCGCTGCACCTGGACGTCACGCTGACCCGCGCCGAGTTCCAGCGGATGACCCAGGACCTGCTGGACCGCTGCAAGGGCCCGTTCGAGCAGGCGATCAAGGACGCCAGCGTCAAGCTGGCCGACGTCGACCACGTCATTCTGGTCGGCGGGTCCACCCGGATGCCGGCCGTCTCCGACCTGGTCAAGCAGCTGACCGGCCGGGAGCCGAACAAGGGCGTCAACCCGGACGAGGTGGTCGCGGTCGGTGCCGCGCTGCAGGCCGGTGTGCTCAAGGGCGAGGTCAAGGACGTCCTGCTGCTCGACGTGACCCCGCTGAGCCTGGGCATCGAGACCAAGGGCGGCATCTTCACCAAGCTGATCGAGCGCAACACCACCATCCCGACCAAGCGCTCCGAGGTGTTCACCACGGCTGACGACAACCAGCCGTCGGTGCTCATCCAGGTCTTCCAGGGTGAGCGGGACATCGCCGCGTACAACAAGAAGCTCGGCACCTTCGAGCTGACCGGGCTTCCGCCGGCGCCGCGGGGCGTGCCGCAGGTGGAGGTCGCCTTCGACATCGACGCGAACGGCATCGTCCACGTCAACGCCAAGGACCTGGGCACCGGCAAGGAGCAGTCGATGACGATCACCGGTGGCTCGGCGCTGCCGAAGGACGACATCGAGCGGATGATGCGCGACGCGCAGGACCACGCCGACGAGGACAAGCGACGTCGCGAGGAGGCGGAGACCCGCAACCTGGCCGAGCAGCTGCAGTGGCAGACCGAGAAGTTCCTCGCCGAGAGCGGCGACAAGCTGCCGTCGGACTCCCGCGACCAGATGAACGACGCGCTGGGCGAACTGCGTGGCGCGTTGGCCGGCAGCGACATTGAGGCGATCAAGTCCGCGCACGAGAAGCTGGCGCAGGTTTCCCAGCAGGCCGGCTCGCAGCTCTACGCCCAGCAGGCCGAGCAGCCGGGTCAGCCGGGCGCTGCCGGCGGCCCCGGCGAAGCCGGACTGGGCACCGCCGGACCGGGCGCCGCTGGGGCGTCCGCGTCGGGTGGCACCGCTGGCGGGCCGGACGACGTGGTCGACGCGGAGATCATCGAGGACGACAAGAAGTGAGTCTTCGTCGAGGCCGAGGACCAGCGATGATCTTCCCTCGAACTGCCGCACGGAGCGAGGTAGCCACATGACGGAGAAGTCACGGGCCGCTGACCCGACCGGCAGCGGTACGCCGAGGCGCCGCTCGGCACCGGCCGGGCAGGCGGACGGTGATTCCACCGAACGCCTGGTGATCCGGGACAAACGTCGGATCGACCCGACCGGGACGCGGCCCCGGACCGCGCGGCACGCGGCGGCCGAGCCGACGGGTGCGGCACCCCCCACCGACCATCGTCCGACCGGGCGGCACGCCCGGTCGGGCACGGAGGAGGAGCCAGTGAGCGGGAAAGCCGACGACAGGTCCGCTGACGGGCCGGCCGCCAGCGACACCGGAAAGGACGAGCCGACCCGGTCCGCGACCGAAAGCCGGTCCGCGACGAGCAGCGGGTCCGCGACCGGCACCGGGGCCGGCACCGACCGGGCCGTTCAGCCCGACTCGTCGGACGCCGCCGTCGTCGACGAGCCGGTGGTCGGCGAAGTGGTGGAGCCGGCACCGGAGTCGGACGCCGAGGAGGCGGCCGGGGGCGTGGCCGGTTCCGGTCCGCTCGGCGCCGAGCTGGAGGCGCTCCGCGCCGATCTCGACGAACGCACCCGCGACCTGCAGCGGGTGACCGCTGAGTACGCCAACTATCGCAAGCGGGTCGAGCGGGACAAAGGGGTCGCCGCCGATCAGGCCACCGGTGCGGTTCTCGCCGCGCTGCTGCCGATCCTGGACGACCTGGACCGGGCGCGGGAGCACGGTGACCTGGTCGGCCCGTTCGGCGCCGTGGCCGAGCAACTCGGGGCGGCGCTGGGCAAGTTCGGGCTCACCGGCTTCGGTGAGAAGGGCGACCCGTTCGATCCCACCCAGCACGAGGCGGTCGCGCACCTGACCTCCGCCGAGGTCACCGAACCCACCTGCGTCGACGTGATGCGGCGGGGCTACCTGCTCGGGGACCGGCTGCTGCGGGCGGCACTGGTCGCTGTCGCAGACCCGGAATGACCGCCGCCGGTGGTCCACCGGCGCACATCACGGCCGGCGGCGGGACGCGGAGTGCGTCCCGCCGCCGGCACCGCGGTACCGGCCGGCGCTCGTGGGCCGGGCCCGCAGTGGTCGGCCGGTCGTCCACCTGGCACCAGGGCGGTCAGGGTCGGGGTCCGGTGACGGACAGGAGGAGGACAGGGTGAGTTCCAAGGACTGGCTGGAAAAGGACTTCTACGCCGTGCTGGGGGTGCCCAAGACAGCCTCCGCCGACGAGATCAAGAAGGCGTACCGCAAGCTGGCCCGCGAGTTGCATCCCGACCACAACCCCGGCAACTCGGCCTTCGAGGAGCGGTTCAAGGCGGTGTCGGAGGCGTACAACGTGCTCGCCGACGATCGGCGGCGCAAGGAGTACGACGAGATGCGCTCGCTGTTCGGTTCGGGTGCGTTCCGTCGGGGAGCGCGTGGCGGCGGGCCGGGCTTCGACCCGGCCGACCTGTTCGGCGGCTTCGCTGGTGCCGGCGGTGCCGGCGACCGTCGGTTCGGCGGGGCCGGGTTCTCCGACATCTTCAGCTCGATCTTCTCCGGCGGCGGCGGGGGCGGGATGCGTACCCGTGGACCGGCCCGTGGCCGCGACGTCGAGGCCGAGGTGGTGCTGGACTTCGGCGCCGCCGTACGCGGCACGACGTTGCCGCTGAGCCTGCGGGCACCCGGGGTGTGCGACACCTGCCACGGCAACGGTGCCAAGCCAGGCTCGGTGCCGAGGACCTGCCCGACCTGTGCCGGGTCCGGGCTGACCACCCGCAACCAGGGGTCGTTCAGCTTCTCCGAGCCATGCCGTGACTGCCAGGGGGTGGGCACGATCGTCGACGAGAAGTGCCCGGAATGTCATGGCTCCGGTGGGGTGACCAAGACCCGGACGCTGAACGTCCGTTTCCCACCCGGCGTGGCCGACGGCCAGCGGATCCGGTTGGCCGGGCGGGGCGAGCCGGGCGACCGGGGTGGCCCGGCCGGTGACCTGTACGTGCTGGTCAAGGTCCGCAACGACGAACTGTTCGGGCGGACCGGCGACGATCTCACGTTGACCGTGCCGATCACCTACGCCGAGGCGGTGCTCGGCACCGACCTGCGGGTCCCGACCATGGACGGGGCGGTCACCTTGCGGGTGCAACCAGGTACGCCGAGTGGGCGTACCTTGCGGGCGCGTGGCAAGGGCGTGCCCCGCCGGGACGGCACCACCGGCGATCTTCTGGTGACCGTCGAGGTCGTCGTTCCGGCTACCGTGGACGAGTCGGCACAGGCCGCCCTGCGGACCTTCGCGGAGCACACCCCCGCTGCCGACCGGGAACGTCTCGCCGCCCGGCTGCGTCGCAACGAGGAGCAGGCCGCCGGGTCGCCGCGAGGGACAGACGGGAGGTGAGTGAGGGGTGGACGAGGAGCTGCTGATCACGTTCGAGGCCGCCTCCGACGCCAAGGTCCTGATCATCTCGGTGGCGGCGCGGATGGCCGGCATGCATCCGCAGACGCTGCGCCAGTACGACCGGCTGGGCCTGGTACAGGCCGGCCGGGCGGCCGGCGGCGGCCGCCGGTACAGCGTCCGGGACGTGGTGCTGCTGCGCGAGGTTCAGCGGCTCAGCCAGGACGACGGCGTCAACCTGGCCGGCATCAAGCGGATCATCGGGCTGGAGCAGCTCGTCGGCGACCTGCAGCAGCAGGTTGACGGGTTGCGCGCCGAGCTGGCCGAGGCGTACCAGCGGATCGCCGAGCTGGAGTCGGTCGGCCCGTACCCGCGACGTGACCTGGTCCCGACCAGCCGCACCTCGACCGCCCTGGTGGTGTGGCGGCCCCAGCGCCGGGACCGGCCGGCCCGCCCCGGTTCCGAGCAGACCGGCTAGCCGGTCCTGCGGACCGGCCACCAGGCGCGGTGACCGAGCAGGCTCAGCACCGCCGGGGCGAGCACCACCCGGATCACCGTCGCGTCGATGACCACGGCGGTGGCCAGCCCGATGCCGATCATCTTGACCAGGGTGTCGTCGATCCACACGAAGCTGAGGAAGACCACCGCCATGATCGTCGCCGCGGCGGTGATCACCCGACCGGTGCCGGCCAGCCCGGCCACCACCGCCGCACCCGGGTCGCCGCTGCGGCGGTACTCCTCGCGGACGGCGGAGAGCAGGAACACCTCGTAGTCCATCGACAGTCCGAACAGCACGGCGAAGAGCAGCATCGGCACCACGGACATGATCGGCACCGGGCGGTCGACACCGATCAGTCCCAGTCCCCACCCCCACTGGAAGATCACCACCAGTACGCCGTACGCGGTGCCGATGGACAGCAGCGCCAGCACAGCGGCCTTGACCGCGATCAGCGGCGCCCGGAACATCGCCACCAGCAGCAACCCGGCCGCGATGATCACCGCGAGCACCACCCAGGGCAGCCGGTCGGCGACTGCGTCCGCGATGTCGATCATGAACGCGGTGGTGCCGGCGATCAGCACCTCGGTGCCGTACCGGTCGAGCGTCGCCGGGCCGATGTCGGACCTGACCCGGTGCACCAGGTCGGCCACCCGGTCGTCCTGGGGCGCGTACCGGGGCACCACGGTGAGCAGCGCGACCTGACCGTCGGCGCTGAGCTGGGCCGGGGTGACCAGTTCGACCGCCGGGTCTGCGGCGAGTCGGCGGGCGAGACCGTCGGACGCGTCGGCTGCCTCCGTCGCCGACAGCGCCGCCGGGACCGGTACGGCGAGCACCAACGGCCCGTTCCAGCCCGGCCCGAAAGCGGCGGCCACCCGGTCGTACGCCTGCCGCTGCGGCCAGTGCGCCGGCTGGTTGCCGTCGTCCGGAGTGCCCAACCGCAGCGTGAGCACCGGTGCGGTGACGACCAGCAGCAGCAGGGTCGCCCCGACGGCGTACGCCAGCCGGTGGCGCTCGACGTGCCGGCCCCAGCGTGGCCAGCGGGATCCGGCCATCTGGTCGCGGGGACGTCGGCGGAGCCGACCCGCGTCGACCCGGCCGCCGAGCAGCCCGAGGACCGCCGGTAGCAGGGTCAGCGCCGCGGCCATCGTCGCGGTCACGGTCAGCGCGCCGGCCAGCCCCATCGCCCCGACGAACGGGATGCCGGTGAACAGCAGCCCGAGGATCGCCACCACGACCGTACCGCCGGCGAACAGCACCGCGTGCCCGGCGGTGCCGGCGGCCCGGCCGGCGGCGGTGACCGGGTCGGTGGTCCCGTCGGCCAGGGCCGCCCGGAACCGGGTGACGACGAAGAGCGCGTAGTCGATGCCGGCACCCAGACCGAGCATCACCGCGACGATCGGTGCCGAGCTGGGGATGTCCACCGCCGCCGCGGCGATCAGCACCAGCGCGGTGCCGGCGGCGAGGCCGACCAGGGCGACCAGGATAGGCAGTCCGGCCGCGACCACCGAGCCGAAGGAGACCAGCAGCACCACGGCGGCGGCGGCCAGGCCGACGAGTTCGGCGCTGCCGGTGGTCGGCTCGAACGCCACGTCGACGACCAGGCCGCGAAAATCGACGTCGATGCCGGCGGCGCGGGCCGGCGCGACCGCCGCGTCGAGTCGCTGGTACGCCGTCGGGCCGAGCTCGCCGGCGTGCCGGTCGTAGCGGACGGTGCTGGTGGCGGTGCGACCGTCCGGGCTGAGCAGCCCACCGGAGGTGGGGTCGGTGGCGTCGGGCAACGGGTTGCCGGCGTCGACGACGGACGGCTGCTCACGGATCGCCCCGATGGCGGCGGTGATCGCGGCGGCGCGGTCGGCCTCGCGCAGGTCGCCGTCGGCGGCGTGCCAGACGATCTCGGCGCTGTCCGCGCCGTACGCCGGAAAGTGCCGTTGGATCAGGTCGGCGGCGCGTTGCGACTCGGCGCCGGGAACCCGGAAGTCGTTGACGAAGCTGCCGCCGGCGAGCTGGCCGATGCCGACGAGGGCGACGGCGACCAGCAACCAGGCCGCGATGGTGTGCCAGGGCCGGGCGGCGCAGGCAAGGGCTACGACGAGACGACCGTCGCCGAGATCGCCGCCGCCGAGGTCTCCACCCGAACCTTCTTCAGCTACCGGAATGCGGGCCAGTGCTCCGGCCTTCAGGCCGGGGGTGAAGGCCCGCGCTGGGAGGGCCGCCAGGGCCCGAGCAGTGCTCTAACCTGGCCGGTTTTCCTGCTCGATGTGCTGCTTCACGATGCTTGGTGGCGCGCCGCCGACGGAGCCCGCGAAGTACGAGCCCGACCAGAGCTTGCTGGCCCGGTAGTAGTGCTGCACCAGGTCGGGGAACTCCTGCCGCGGGCGGCGCGACGGGACGCCCTTGAGTGAGTTGACCAGGCGGGCCACTGCGACTTTGGGTGGGTGGTCGACCAGCAGGTGGACGTGGCTGTGGCCGCCGTTGAACTCGACCAGCTCGGCCTCGAGTCCGTGCATACGTCCCGCATGATCGCCTCCATGCGGGTCAGGTGACGGTCGGCGAACACCGTGTGCCGGAACTTCGTCACGAAAACCAAATGGACATGCATCGCGAAGACACAGTGCCTGCCGGTACGGATACCCTCACGTTCTGCCATAGACCAACGTGATATCGTGTGGTTCGTGCAGCTCCGGTACCAGTTCCGGGTCTATCCGACACCCGGCCAGCAGATCGCGCTGGCGAAGGCGTTCGGATGCGCCCGGGTGGTGTTCAACGACGGGCTGCGCCTCCGGCA
>Ga0207773_100137_pt1 | contig 60869 bp, 59 predicted proteins | sample TtaePargueraPR_2_FD_187281 | JGI IMG/M metagenome (GOLD analysis project Ga0207773, IMG submission 187281) | Aerobic enrichment media microbial communities from Bioluminiscent Bay, La Parguera, Puerto Rico - Tt and M1 (3) (SPAdes) | ecosystem: Environmental > Aquatic > Marine > Unclassified ...
CTGCCGTTGGCACCGACCACGGCGGCGATCTCGCCGGCCCGGACGGTGAGTCGCACCCGGTCCAGTACGGTGTGTCGGCGGTACCGCTTGGTGACGTCCTGCACGTCGAGCCGGACCGGGCCCGGGTGGACGCGGCGCGGGATCTGAGCCGGCCCACCGACGCTGCGCGCCACGTCGGTGGCGTAGTCGGCCGGGGTGCCGAAGACCGCCAACGGCGCTTCGCCGCTGTCGTACAGGTGGGCCGCGGCCTCCGCGACGACGTGTCCGGCCAACTCGCGGTCGATGCCGTGTCGGTGCAGCTCGCCGGTCAGGGCGGCGAGCCAGGTCTGCTGGTTCACGAGGTGGTCACCTCCTGCAGGATCGTGTCGACACCGGTGGCGAAGGACCGCCAGTCGGCGGTGGTCTGGCGCAGCCGCTGCGCACCGGACTCGGTCAGCCGGTAGTACTTGCGGGCCGGGCCGCTGGTGCCGGCGCGCCATCGGGCGTCGACCAGGCCGGTCCGTTGCAGCCGGAGCAGTACGGGGTAGAGGGTGCCGCCCTTGATCGGCCCGAGCCCGGCCGCCTGCAGCGACTGGGCCAGCTCGTAACCGTACGACTCGTGCCGGTGCAGCGCCGCGAGCACACAGAGGTCGAGCACCCCGCGCAGCCACTGGCCCCGCCGTTCCTGATCCACGGCCAGAAAGATAGCAGCGCTATCTAGGTGGCGCCACAACCTACCCCGAGTTCGCTGGTTCCCGTACGGCCCTGTTTCCGTACGGCGCTGTTTCCGTACCGGGCCGGCGGGTACCCGATCGACAGTGACGACCCGTCGGAGAGGGAGAGAATGATGGACATCGGCATCATCGGCGCCGGCAACGTCGGCTCGGCCCTGGCCCGGCGGCTGACCGAGGTCGGTCACCAGGTGACGATCTCCGCGTCCAGCCCGGATTCGCCGCGGCTGGCCGAGGCGACCACCGGCACCGGGGTGACCGCCGGCGACGCCGCCCAGGCGGCGGACGCCGAGCTGGTCGTGCTGGCGGTGCCGTACACCGGGATCGGTGACGCGCTCGCCGGGCCGGTCGCCGACGCGCTGGCCGGCAGCACCGTGATCGACGTGACCAACCCGCTCGGTCCGGAGCACATGTCGCTGCGGATCGGCCACGACACTTCCGCCGCCGAGCAGGTCGCCGCGATGGTCCCGGCTGCTCACGTGGTGAAGGCGTTCAACACCGTGCTCGCTCCGAACCACGCCCGGCCGGTGCTCGGCGGCGTTCGGCAGTCGGTGCCGGTCGCCGGCGACGACCTGGCCGCGAAGAAGACCGTCCAGGAACTCGGCACGCAGTTGGGCTTCGACACGGTTGACGCCGGCCCGCTGTCCAGCGCCCGCTACCTGGAGCCGGTCGCCGCGCTGCTCATCCAGGTGGCTTACGGCGGCGGTGCCGGTCCGACGGTCGGTTTCGCGCTCGCCCGCGACTGACGGCGGTCGAGCCCTCGGGTCGGGAAACGCGCCATCCTGGCCGTATGGTGGACGGGTGTCGTGCGTGCCGTGTCCGGCAGGACGGACGCATCCGTTGAGACCCGAGGAGTTCTAGTGACCGTCACTCTGACCGCCGACAGCGCCGGGTCGGTCAGCGACTTCAAGGTCGCCGACCTGTCCCTGGCGACCTTCGGTCGCAAGGAGATCGAGCTCGCCGAGCACGAGATGCCCGGGCTGATGGCACTGCGCCGTGAGTACGCCGCCCAGCAGCCGTTCAAGGGCCGCAAGATCGCCGGATCGCTGCACATGACCGTGCAGACGGCGGTGCTGATCGAGACGCTGACCGCGCTCGGGGCCGACGTGCGCTGGGTCTCCTGCAACATCTTCTCCACCCAGGACCAGGCCGCCGCGGCGGTCGTCGTGGGCCCGCACGGCACGGTCGACAACCCGCAGGGTGTCGCGGTGTACGCCTGGAAGGGTGAGACGCTCGACGAGTACTGGTGGTGCACCGAGCAGATGCTGACCTGGCCGGACGGCAGCGGGCCGGACTCGATCGTCGACGACGGCGGCGACGTGACCCTGCTGATCCACCTCGGCAAGCAGTTCGAGGAGGCCGGCGCGGTGCCCTCCACCGCGGAGACCGACTCGGTCGAGTACGGCATCATCCTGGAGACCCTGCGCCGCTCGCTGGCCGCGAACCCGACCAAGTACACCGAGATGGCCAAGCCGATCATCGGTGTCTCCGAGGAGACCACCACCGGGGTCAACCGCCTGTACGAGTTGGCCCGCGAGGGCAACCTGCTCTTCCCGGCGATCAACGTCAACGACTCGGTCACCAAGAGCAAGTTCGACAACAAGTACGGCATCCGCCACTCGCTGGTCGACGGGATCAACCGGGCCACCGACGTGATGATCGCCGGCAAGCTCGCGGTGATCTGCGGCTACGGCGACGTCGGCAAGGGCGCCGTGGAGTCGCTGCGCGGCCAGGGGGCCAGGATCGTGGTGACCGAGATCGACCCGATCTGCGCGCTGCAGGCGGCGATGGACGGCCTCGACGTGGTGACCCTGGACGACGTCGTCGAGCGCGGCGACATTTTCATCACCACCACCGGCAACAAGGACATCATCCTGGCCGATCACATGGCGAGGATGAAGCACAACGCGATCGTCGGCAACGTCGGGCACTTCGACAACGAGATCGACATGGCCGGTCTGGCGAAGGTGTCGGGGATCGAGAGGATCAACGTCAAGCCGCAGGTCGACGAGTGGCGTTTCCCGGACGGACACTCGGTGATCGTGCTCTCCGAGGGTCGGCTGCTGAACCTCGGCAACGCGACCGGTCACCCGAGCTTCGTGATGTCGACGTCCTTCTCCAACCAGGTGATCGCCCAGGTCGAGCTGTACGCCAAGATCGGCGAGTACGGCAAGCAGGTGTACGTGCTGCCCAAGCATCTCGACGAGAAGGTGGCCCGGCTGCACCTGGACGCGTTCGGCGCCAAGCTGACCGTGCTCACCAAGGCCCAGGCGGACTACATCGGCGTCGACGTGGCCGGCCCGTACAAGCCGGAGCACTACCGCTACTGACCCGTCCAGCGCGTCCGGTCTGGCCGCTCAGGCGGCCAGGCCGAGGGCCTCGGCGGCGGCCCGGCCGTTGGCGTGACTCGCACCGTAGGTGGTGACGAAGGCCCGTACTCCGGCCGGGCGCCAGGCCGACGGCCAGCCCATCTCCACCACCGCGACCGGGTGCCGGGCGGCCAGCCGTTCGATCAGGTCACCGGCGCCGGGCACCCGGTGCAGGTGCCGTCCGACGAGCACCAGCGGCCGGCCGGCGGCGGCCGCCGAGACCTGCTCGGCGGTCACCTCCGCCGGTGCCACCCGCAGTTGCCGGGCGTTGCCGAGGTGCGGTCCGAGGCCCCACGGCACCCGGCCTTCGGCGATCGTCGAGCCGGCGGTCAGCTGCACCACCAGTGCGTCGGCCAGCCCGTCGAGGGTGCCTTCCACCCGGACGGCGCGGCGGGCGGCGGCGTACCCCAGATCGGCCGGGCCGGCGGTCCCACCCGCTGCCGGTCGGACCACGGCGGCCAGCGCGGTCACCCGGTCGGCCGCCTGCTCGACCCGGCCGACCGGCAGCGTCCCGTCGCCGATCGCCGCGACGATGCCCGCCGCGACCCGTTCGACCAACGCGTGGTCCACCCGGGCGCCGATGCAGAGCAGGTCGGCACCGGCGGCCAGGGCGGCGACCGCCGCCGGGCCGATCCCACCGGCGGCCAGGGTGGCACCGCGCATCTCCAGCGCATCGGTGACGATCACCCCGGTGAAGCCGTACTCATCGCGGAGCAGGCCGGTCAGCGCGGCCCGGCTGAGGGTGGCCGGTGCGTCGCCGGTCAACGCCGGGACCCGGATGTGCGCGGTCATGATCGCCGGGGTGCCGGCTTCGACCACGGCGGCGAACGGCGGCAGGTCCCGTCGGCGCAGCACCGCCATCGGTACGTCGACAGTGGGCAGTTCGAGGTGTGAGTCGGTGACCGTGGCGCCGTGGCCGGGGAAGTGCTTGGCGCAGGCGGCGACTCCGGCGTCGGCCAGCCCGGCGACGGCCGCCGCCGCGTGCGTGGCGACCAGTGCCGGGTCGGCCCCGAACGACCGGGTGCCGATGATCGGGTTGTCGTCGGCGGTGTTCACGTCGACGGTCGGTGCCAGGTCGAGGTTGGCGCCGCAGGTGGCGAGCTCGTCGCCGATCGCCCGGTAGACCTGCCGGGTCAGCGCCGGGTCGTCGACCGCACCGAGCGCGGCGTTGCCGGGGTACGGGCTGCCGGTGGCGTGCGCCAGCCGGGTCACGTCGCCGCCCTCCTCGTCGATGGCGACCAGCACGTCGGCCCGGGCGGCCCGCAGCGCGTCGGTGGCGGCCCGCAGCTGTTCGGGTCGGTCCACGTTGCCGCCGAACAGGGTGTGCCCGGCGAGTCCGTCGCCGACCAGGTCGACCGCCCACTGCGGGACGGCGGTGCCGGGGTAGGCGGCGAGCAGGGTGCGCAGCGCCAGCCGCCGCAGCGCCGGGTCGTTCGGCATGTTCTCCCCCTCCGTGGCGTCTCCGCGGTCCGAGTGGCGCACCGGGGAGGCGCTGTTCGTTGCCGGTGAGTGCCGGGTCGTCCGACCGCCGAGGGTGTCACCGGCGACTACGCTACGGCTACTTCCGTTGCGGATGCCAAGATAATAGTTAACTTTCCTAAATGCTAGAGGACGACCACATGGGTTCCCCGCGCCTGCCCGGCACGCCCCGGCTGCTGCGAGCGCTCAACGACCGGGCGGCGCTGGAGCTGCTCATCGCCCGCGGACCACTTACCCGGGCCCAGCTCGGCGAGCTGACCGGACTGTCCAAAGTGACAGCATCGCAGCTGGTCGAGCGGCTGGAAGGACGCGGGCTGGTCACCCGGGTCGGCGAGCAGGCTGGTGGCCGGGGCCCCAACGCCCAGCTGTACGCCGTACAGCCGGCCAGCGCGCACGTCGTCGGAGTCGACGTCGGACCGGACCGGGTGGTGGCCGCCTGCGCCGACATCACCGGATCGGTGATCGGCCGGGTCGAGCAGTCCACCAGGGACACCGACGACCCGGTCGGTGTGGTGCACAACGCGGTCGTGCAGGCCGCCAGCAGCGCCGAGACCCAGCTGGCCAGCGTACGGCGGGTGGTGCTGGGCACCCCCGGCCTGGTCGACCCGGCCAACGGCGACATCACCTTCGCGTACAACCTGCCGCGCTGGCACCGCGGCCTGCTCGCCGCGCTGCGCGAGGACCTGGACACCACCGTCGTTTTCGAAAACGACGTCAACCTCGCCGCCGTCGCCGAGGCACACGCCGGCGCCGCCCGCGACGTGCCCGACTTCGTGCTGGTCTGGGCCGGCGTCGGGGTCGGCCTGGCGATCATGCTCGGCGGCCGGCTGCACCACGGCAGCACCGGCGCGGCCGGTGAGATCGGCTACCTGCCGGTGCCCGGCGCGCCGATCCCACGCGACGTCTCCCGCCGCGCCAAGCCGGCCTTCCAGCAGATCGCCGGCGCCGACGCGGTCCGCGCGGTGGCCCGCGAACACGGGTTCCGGGCGGCCAGCGCGGGCGACGCGGTGCGGGCCGCGATCGCCGCCGGCACCCGGGGCGGGCCGCTGCTCGACGAGCTGGCCCGCCGGCTCGCGCTCGGCGTCGCCAGCAGCTGCGTGGTGCTCGACCCGCCGCTGGTCGTGCTGACCGGTGAGGTCGGCCAGGCCGGCGGCAGCGCCCTGGCCGAACGGGTGCAGCACGAGGTGGCCGCGATCACCCTGGTCGCCCCCCGGGTGGTGGTCACCGAGCTGACCGAGGAGCCGGTGCTGCAGGGCGCCCTGCGGACCGCCCTCGACGCCGCCCGCGACGAGGTCTTCGGATCCACCGTGGCCTGACCCCGGCGCCGGCACCGCCGCGCAGCCACGGCGGTCCAGCCGCAGACCTGAGCAGTCCGTCGGGTGGTGCCGGCCACCCCGGCGCGGCCAGGTGGGGCGGCACCACCCACGGCGTGATTGGATGGTCCGGTGCCTACCGTTGCTGACGACCTGGTGATCGAGCTCGACTCAGTGGGCGTGACCCGCTCCGGCACGGCCCTGCTGCAGGACATCACCCTGCGGGTGCAGCCCGACCAGCGGTGGGTGGTGCTCGGCCCGAACGGTGCCGGCAAGACCACCCTGCTCAGCCTCGCCGCCGGCCGGCTGCACCCGACGACCGGGACCGTCCGGGTCCTCGACGAGCAGCTGGGGCGCACCGACCTGGCGGAGCTGCGGACCCGGATCGGGCTGACCACCGCCGCGCTCGCCGAACGGATCCCCGGCACCGAGCGGGTGCTCGACGTGGTGCTGACCGCCGCCTGGTCGGTGGTCGGCCGGTGGCGGGAGCGCTACGACGAGCTCGACGTGGGTCGGGCGCAGGAGCTGCTCGGCCAGTTCGGCGTGGCCGGGCTGGCGCAGCGCGAGTACGGGACCCTCTCCGAAGGTGAGCGCAAGCGGGTGCAGATCGCCCGGGCGCTGATGACCGACCCGGAACTGCTGCTGCTCGACGAGCCGGCGGCCGGGCTCGACCTCGGTGCCCGCGAGGAGCTGGTCGGCCGGCTCGGGGTCCTCGCCCTGGATCCGCATTCCCCGGCGTTGATGCTGGTCACCCACCACGTGGAGGAGATCCCGCCGGGCTTCACCCACGCCCTGCTGCTGCGCGGCGGCACCGTCGTCGCGGCCGGCGAGCTGGCCGCCACGATCACCGGCGAGCACCTGTCGGAGACGTTCGGCGTACCGCTGGTCGTCGAGCGGGCGGGCCAGCGGTACACCGCCCGGGCCGCCTGAGCGGAGGACGTCGTGACAGCGCCGCGGATCGCGGTGGTCGGCAGCGCGAACATGGACCTGGTCGCGACCGCGCCGAGACTGCCGTCGCCGGGGGAGACCCTGCTCGGCACCGACTTCGTCACGGTGCCCGGCGGCAAGGGGGCCAACCAGGCGATCGCGGCGGCCCGCGCCGGTGGCGACTGCGTGTTCCTCGGCGCGGTCGGCTCGGACGCCTTCGGTGTCACCCTGACCGGCCGGATCGCCCGGTCCGGGGTGGACACGAGCCAGCTGCGGGTGGTGTACGGGTCGTCCGGCGTCGCGATCGTGATGGTCAACGCGGCCGGTGAGAACGCGATCGTCGTCACCCCGGGCGCCAACGCGGCGTTCCGTGGGCTCACCGAGCCGGAGCTGGCGGCGGTACGCGACGCCGACGTGCTGGTGGCGCAGTTGGAGATTCCGCTGGAGACGGTGCTGGCCGCTGCGGCGGCGGCCCGCGAGGCGGGCACCCGGGTGATCCTCAACGCCGCCCCGGCCCGTGAGCTGCCGGCCGAACTGCTCGACGCGGTGGATCTGCTGGTGGTCAACGAGGCCGAGGCGCGGGCAATCGTCGGCGTCGGGCGGGAGGATCCGGCGGCGCTGTTGACGGTGGTCCGTCGGGCGGTGCTCACCCTGGGTGCCGAAGGCGCCTGGTTCGCCGACCGCGACGGTACGGTGCATCACGTGCCGGCCTTTCCGGTCGAGACGGTGGACTCCACCGCCGCCGGTGACGCGTTCACCGGCGCGCTCGCGGTCGCCTGGGGCGAGGGACGGGACCTGGTGTCCGCGGTCCGGTGGGCGTCGGCGGCCGGTGCGGCCTGCGTACGCCGCCTGGGGGCCTCGGTGTCGTTGCCGCAGCGGTCCGAGATCGACGCCCTGGCCGGTGACGTACCTCCGGCCCGCTGATATACCGCTGGCGGGCAGACGTACCTCCGGCCGGCAGACCGTCCGCTCGCGAAACGCCGGTGCCGGGTGGCGCGGATGCGGGATCATCGAGACATGCGAGTCATTCTCAACCTGCTCTGGCTCATCTTCGGCGGCGGCATCGTGCTCGGCCTCGGGTACGCGGTGGCGGCCCTCGTCTGCTTCGTGCTGATCGTCACGATCCCGTTCGGAGTGGCGTCGCTGCGGTTGGCCTACTACTCCCTCTGGCCGTTCGGCCGGACGCTGGTCGCGAAGCCGGGGGCGGGGATCGGCTCCGGGCTGGCGAACATCCTCTGGGTGGTGCTGGCCGGCTGGTGGCTGGCGCTCACCCACATCGTCACCGGCGTGACGCTCTGTCTGACGGTCATCGGCATCCCGTTCGGCATCGCCAACTTCAAGTTGGTGCCGGCGGCGTTCTGGCCGCTGGGCCGGGAGGTCGTCGACACCGAGGATCTGCGTCGCCCAGGCCTGGTCCACGCCTGACCCGGCCGGCCAGCGGTCCCGTCCGGGTGTCGGGCGGGTGGTCGACGGCACCTGCTGGCGCCCCGGTACTTGCCCGAGTCCGTGTCAGTGGCGGCGCCGGGGCGGTCAGGCCGTGCCGGTGTAGAAGGCGGTCGTCCGCTCCGCAGCCTCGCCCGCCTCGGTCGGATCGGTGCCGGCGGCGACGCTCGCCGCACGCCACTGGTCGCTGCTGCGGGTGATGAACTCTCGCCCCTCGGCCGACGTGCTCCACGCCTCGACCGCCTGGGGGTCGACCGGCTGTTGCGGGGCCGCCAGGTGCAGGGTGAGCCCGATCAGGGCCAGGTCCCAGCCCACACCGGTGGCACCGGGCCCGAACTGTGCCCACCGTTCGTCGTCGACGTGCGCCACGTGCTCCAGCTCGAACCGGGTCGTTCCGTCGGACAGCGGGCTCAGCCGTACCTCGATCCAGCTCACCTCGCCGCCGAACTCCCAGGTGGCGGCGAAGCTCTTCGGCGGGTCGCAGCGCTGCACCACACCCCCGGCGTTGCCTTCGAGCTGGTAGCGGCCGTGCAGTCGGAGCTCGCCGGAGACCGGCAGGAACCAGCGGGGGAGGCGTTCGGCGTTGGTGCAGGCGTCCCAGAGTTCGTCGACGCTTGCCGCGTAGGTGCGGGAGATGGTCTGCACCCGGGCGGTGCCCGCATCGAGGACCCGACTGCCGATCCGTCGTTCGACGGTGCTGATCTGCTCGTCAATGTCGATCATCGTCGCTCCATAGACGTGTGTGTCCACCGGCCGGGAGGTCCGACCGGTGGGCACAGTATCAGCAATATCTTATATAAGCTACTCGTGTTGTTTTCCGGGTTCAGGGTGTCGGGCGGCCGGTCAGGACTCGGGGCCCGGACGGTGTGATGGCGACCGTGTGTTCGGAGTGGGCGGTACGGGAGCCGTCGGCGGAACGGATCGTCCAGCCGTCCTCGTCGTACCTGATCTTGTTGGTGGAGTGACAGAACCAGGGTTCGATCGCGATGGTCAGGCCGGGATCGAGCCGCATCCCACGGCCGGCACGGCCGGTGTTGGCGACGTGCGGGTCCTCGTGCATCGTGCGGCCGATGCCGTGACCGCCGAATTCGCCGTTGACGCTGTAGCCGTACGAACCGGCGACGTCGCCGATCGCGGCGCAGACGTCGCCGAGGCGCCCGCCGGGCTGGGCGGCGGCGATCGCCGCCGCGAGGGCGACCTCGGTGGCCTCGATCAGCCGCAGATCGGCCGGATCGGGGGTGCCGACGATGACGGAGACCGCGGAGTCGGCCACCCAGCCGTCGATGCCGACCGCCATGTCGATGCTGAGCAGGTCGCCGTCGCGCAGTACGTAGTCGTGCGGGAGGCCGTGCAGCACCGCGTCGTTGACCGACAGGCACAGTACGTTGCGGAACGGACCGCGGCCGAACGACGGGGCGTAGTCCCAGTAGCAGGACTCGGCGCCGCGTTCGGCGATCCGCCGCCGGGCGTGGTGTTCGATGTCCATCAAGTTGACGCCGACCGCGGCGACACCGCTCAGTTCGGCGAGCAGTTCGCCGACGAACTGCCCGGTCACCGCCATCCGGTCGATCTCCTGGGCGGACTTGAGCTCGATCACGACAGACTCCCTCTCCCTCTGCGGTATTTTTATACCACGCCGGTCCGAGGGCGCTCCGGACGGCTATCCTGCTGGGCATGGTTCGCCAACCGCTCACCGCCGAACAGATCGCCGCAGGCCAGCGACTCGGTGCCGCGCTGCGGGTCGCCCGGGCCGGCCGCAGCCTCGTCGAAGTGGCGCTGGCGGCCGGCATCTCCCCCGAGACACTGCGCAAGATCGAAGCGGGCCGGCTTCCGGCGCCGGCGTTCGGCACCGTCGTCCGGCTCAGCCAGGCCCTCGACGTCCCCCTCGGCGACCTGGCCGACGTCTGGCTGGCCGAGATGCCCGTCCGCCAGGCGTCCTAGCGCTGTCCTGACGCTCACTCACCCGACGGCAGGGCCTCGTCCTCGCCGAGCCGGTCCGCTCCCCGGCGGCGCAACATCCGCAGACCCGGGATGCCGGCCACCGCCAACTTCAAGTCCCGGGTCACCTCCAGCAGGTCGTGGATGTCCGGCCCGACCCGGTCCAGGGTGGCCAGGATCGGCAGCACGTCGGCCTTGAGATGCTGGGTCAGCCGGGGCAGTTCGTCGACCAGCCGGACCGCCGCGTCCACCTCGTCCTCGCTCAACTGCTCGACGAAGTGCCGGGCCATCGGAGCGCCACGGCGCAGCGCCGGCTCGTACTCGCCGATCAGCTCGACCGACCGCTCGGCGATCTCCTCGCTGCGCCCCACCACCCGACTGGCCCCCACCGCCACCCGGTCGGCGTCGGTGAGCAGCGTCTGCGCGGCGGCCGCCACCCGGGTCGCGGCCGCCACCGCGTCGGTCGCCGCCGTGGCGATCGTCTCCACCCGTAGGGTCGCCTCCTCTGCCTCCGCGACCACCCGTTCGCTTCGGTCGAGCAGCACCTCGACCCGGTCGACCACCGTGCCGACCCGTTGCACCAAAGCCTCGATCTCATCCAGTACGGCGAACGCGCGCGACGGCACGGCGGCGTACTCGGAGGTGAGTCGGCCCATCCGGGTCGCCACCTCACCGACCTGGCCAGTGGCCCGCCCGGCCGCGCCGGTCACCGCACCGGCGACCTGCCCGACGGTGGATCTGGTAAGTGCGACAAGACTCGCCGGGGACGGCAGCGGGAGTGGCATCTCCCTATTGTGCGGCGCGCCGGCCACCACCGCCGGCGCGCCGGTCGGCGGCACCCGGCGCGGGCCGGGGCAGCGCCGGTCGGCCCGGTGTGGCTCGGGCCGGTGTTGCTCGGGCCGTTATGGCTCGGGCCGTTATGGCTCGGGCCGGAGCGGCTCGGCCCGGTGTTGCTCGGGCCGGGACAGGCGCTTGCGATGCCAGCGCGGCCTCGACCGCACGGCGTAGCGCGCGGTGGATGCGTCCCACCCGCAGCGCGTCCCGGTCGGACACCAGTAGCACCGGGGCGCCCCGTACCTCGGCCCAGAGTTCGAGCAGGTGTGCGCCCCGGTCGTAGGAGTCGTCGAGCAGCCCGAGCAGCAGGTCCGCGATCGGGATGATGACCAGCCCGACCAGGATCGATCCACCGATCAGCGCGATGGTGACGGTCGGCGAGGCGTCGATGGTCAGCGCGGTTACCAGCCCGATGATCGCGGTCGCCACCGGGGCCAGGAAAGCGACGCCGACCATGCCCCGGCCGGCCAGGGCACTCCACGAGCGGGCACCCCGCCGCTGCCAGATCCGGTGCACCTGGGTGAGCGGATGTCGGTGCTGGTCCACCCGGATCTCGGTGGAGGTGATCCGTACGGATTTGTCATCGTAGTAGGTGATCATCCGTCTGCCCCCCTCACGTTGTGGATCACGTTACCCACTCTCCGGCGCTCCCCGTAGGCTGTCCCAGAACGCGACGTCGATGGGGAGGTCCGCCGTGCCGGAGTTGGTGCTGGTCGAGGTCGAGCAGGGGATTGCCACCATCCGGCTGGCCCGGCCGCCGATGAACGCGCTGAACGCGGCGGTGCAGGAGGAGCTGCGCGACGCCGCGCGTACCGTCGCCGACGACGAGCGGGTCCGGGCGGTCGTGGTCTACGGCGGAGAGAAGGTCTTCGCAGCCGGCGCCGACATCAAAGAGATGGCCGACATGTCGTACGTGGACATGGCGGCACGCGCGGCGCAGCTGTCCAGCGCCTTCGACGCGGTCGCCCGGATTCCGAAACCGGTGGTCGCCGCGATCACCGGCTACGCCCTCGGCGGCGGCTGCGAGCTGGCCCTGGCCTGCGACTGGCGGGTGGTCGCCGAGGACGCCAAACTCGGCCAGCCGGAGATCAAACTGGGGGTCATCCCCGGTGCCGGCGGCACCCAGCGGCTGGCCCGGCTGGTCGGCCCGGCGCGCGCCAAGGACATCATCCTGTCCGGACGAATGGTCGACGCCGCCGAGGCCGAGCGGATCGGCCTGGCCGACCGCGTCGTCCCGGCCGACCAGGTGTACGCGGCGGCGCTCGACATGGTCCGGCCGTTCGTCACCGGCCCGGCCCAGGCGGTCAAGGCGGCCAAGTTGGCCATCGACGGGGGTCTGGAGATGGACCTCGCCTCCGGCCTGGCCTGGGAGAGTCAGCTGTTCGCCGGCCTGTTCGCCACCGACGACCGCACCGAGGGGATGGCGGCGTTCGTCGCCAAGCGTAAGCCCGACTTCACCGGTCGCTAGCCCGTATCGGCCCTCCGCCGGCCCCTCCGCCGGCCCTTCGGCCGGCCCCTGAACCGGCTCGGTGCCGGCGGTGCCGGTCGCACGTGGATGCCGAACGAAGTGACCGGGCGGTAACCTGCTCGGGGGCGCGCCGGCCGGGCGGGCCCGGGGCGACGGGAGGCATCGGCGATGGCGGAGCGGATCGAGGGACACGGCGGGACGTTGGCGCTGGCCGCCGCCCAGGCGTACGGCGTACGTGAGCTGTTCACCCTCTCCGGCGGCCACATCTTCCCGCTCTACGACGCCGCGCACGCGGCCGACTTCCCGATCTACGACGTACGGCACGAGCAGACCGCCGTCTTCGCCGCCGAGGCGGTGGCGAAACTGCAGCGTCGCCCCGGACTGGCCGCACTCACCGCCGGCCCCGGCGTCACCAACGGCATCTCCGGTCTGACCAGCGCCTTCTTCAACGCCGCGCCGGTGCTGGTGCTCGGCGGCCGGGCACCGGCGTTCCGCTGGGGGTCGGGCAGCCTGCAGGAGATCGACCACGTACCGCTGGTCGCCCCGGTCACCAAGCACGCCGCCACGGTCGCCGCGACCGACGACGTACCGGCCGCGGTCGGTGCCGCGCTGTCCGCCGCGCTCACCCCGCACCGCGGCCCCGCCTTCCTCGACCTGCCGCTGGAGGTCGTCTTCTCGACCGCCGAGGTGACCGCGCCGACCGCCGACGCGGTGCCGGTGGTCGAGCCCGACCCGGACGAGGTCGCCCGCGCGGCCCGGCTGATCGCCGCCGCCGACCGTCCGGTGATCGTCGCCGGCTCCGACGTGTACGCCGGGGACGCCGTCGCCGCGTTGCGGGAGGCCGCCGAGGCGCTGCAGGTGCCGGTCTTCACCAACGGCATGGGGCGTGGATCGCTGCCGCCGGGGCACCCGCTGGCCTTCGCGAAGGCGCGGCGGGTCGCGTTCGGTCGGGCCGACGTGGTGGTGGTGGTCGGCACCCCGCTGGACTTCCGGCTCAGCTTCGGTGACTTCGGCGCCGCCCAGGTGGTGCACGTCGTCGACGCGCCGAGCCAGCGGGCGACCCACGTACAGCCGGCCGTTTCGCCCGCCGGTGACCTGCGGCTGATCCTGTCCGCGTTCGCCGACCACTCCGGCGACCGGGCCGACCACACCGGCTGGCTGGCCGACCTGCGCGCCGCCGAGGAGCAGGCCAGGGCACGAGACGCGGCGGAGCTCGCCGCCGAGTCCGACCCGATCCGCCCGTCGCGGATCTACGGCGAACTGCGGGCGGTGCTCGACCCGGATGCCGTCACCATCGGCGACGGCGGTGACTTCGTCTCGTACGCCGGCCGCTACCTCGAGCCGTCGGTGCCCGGCAGTTGGCTCGACCCCGGCCCGTACGGCTGCCTCGGCACCGGCATGGGCTACGCGATGGGTGCCCGGCTCACCTACCCGGACCGGCAGGTCTGCGTGCTGATGGGCGACGGCGCGGCCGGCTTCTCGCTGATGGACGTCGAGTCGCTGGCCCGGCAGAAGTTGCCGGTCGTGATCGTGGTCGGCAACAACGGCATCTGGGGGTTGGAGAAGCACCCGATGCGCGCCATGTACGGCTACGACGTCGCCGCCGATCTGCAGCCGGGGCTGCGCTACGACGAGATCGTCGGGGCGCTGGGCGGCGCGGGGGAGACGGTCACCAAGGCCGGCGACATCGGTCCAGCGCTGCGTCGGGCCTTCGACGCCGGGGTGCCGTACCTGGTCAATGTGTTGACCGACCCGGACGACGCCTATCCGCGCTCGTCGAACCTGGCCTGACCGCTGGTCGAACCTGGCTCTGACCGCTGGTCGGACCTGGCCTGACGGATCGCCGATCCGGTCTGGTCGGCAAATGCTTGGCGGAATGTCGGTCCTGTCGTTCATTGTGGGTCTGCAGACAAACGACAGGAGTGAGGATGTCGCACGCGATCTGGGCCGAGGGCCTGGTCAAGCGGTTCGGCTCGACGACCGCGTTGGCCGGGGTGGATCTCGCGGTCCGTACCGGCACCGTGTTCGGGCTGCTCGGGCCGAACGGGGCCGGCAAGACCACTGCGGTCCGGGTGCTTGCCACCCTGTTGCGGCCGGACGCCGGGCACGCCCGGGTGCAGGGCTTCGACGTGGTCGGCCAGGCTCACCAGGTCCGCCGGTCGATCGGCCTGACCGGGCAGTACGCCTCGGTCGACGAGACGCTGACCGGCGTGGAAAACCTGATCATGATCGGTCGGTTGCTGGGGTCGTCGCGGCGTGACGCGCGCTCCCGTGCCCGGCAACTGCTGGCCGAGTTCCAGCTCACCGACGCCGCCGACCGCGCGGCGAAGACCTACTCGGGCGGTATGCGCCGCCGCCTCGACCTGGCCGCCAGCCTGGTGGGACGGCCCCAGGTGCTGTTCCTCGACGAACCCACCACCGGGCTGGACCCGCGCAGCCGCAACGAGCTGTGGGAGCTGGTCCGTGGGCTGGTCGCCGGTGGTGTGACGGTGCTGCTCACCACCCAGTACCTGGAGGAGGCCGACCAGCTGGCCGACGAGTTGGCCGTGGTCGACCACGGGCGGGTGATCGCCGGCGGTACGCCGGAGGAGCTGAAGGCCAAGACCGGTGCCCAGGTCCTCGCGGTGCGCCCGACCGATCCGAAACAGTTGCCGACGGTGCTGACCACGCTGCGGGACCTGTCTGGCAACGAGCCGTCGTTGGCCCAGACCACGGTGACGGTGAGCACCGCCGATGCGGACCTGCTGCCGGCGGTGGTCCGCCGGCTTGACGAGTCCGGGGTGAAGGTCGGTGAGCTGGCGTTGCGCAGCTCCAGCCTGGATGAGGTCTTCCTGTCGCTCACCGGCCACCGGGCCGATCCGGGCTCCGGCGGCTCGGCGGCCGGCACCGGTTCTGCGGCGGGTACCGGCGGTTCGGAGGCCGGCACCGGCGAGCGGCCGACACCGGCGACCGGGCCGGCCGGTACGGGAGCACAGCCGACCGCCGCCACCATGGAGGGAATCCGTTGACCGCCACCACCGTCACCACGCCCGAACTGCCCGGGCGGCACCAGTGGGTCAGTCCGGTGGCCGGGCTGCGGCACACCGGCACCCTGGCCTGGCGGAGCCTGGTGCAGATCAAGCACAACCCGTTGGAACTGCTCGATCTCAGCGTCCAACCGCTGATGTTCCTGCTGCTGTTCACCTATGTGTTCGGCGGTGCGATCGCCGGCACGCCGGGGGACTATCTGACCTTCGCGTTGCCGGGAATCATCGTGCAGAACGCCCTTTTCGCGACGATGACCACAGGGTTCGGGCTGAACACCGACCTCACCAAAGGGGTGTTCGACCGGTTGCGGTCGTTGCCGATCGCCCGGTGGGCGCCGCTGGCCGGGCGCATTCTGGCCGACACCGTCAAGCAGGCTTGGTCGGTGCTGCTGCTGCTGGGTGTCGGGATGATCCTCGGCTACCGGGTCGAGGGTGGCCCGGTCGGCGTGCTCGGCGCGTTCGCGCTGATTCTGGCCTTCACACTGGCCGCGTCGTGGATCTCGGTGCTGGTCGGGGTGATGGTCAGCGAGCCGGAGAAGGTGCAGATCTTCGGCTTCATGGTGATCTTTCCGCTGACCTTCACCAGTAACGCATTCGTGCCGACCGAGACCATGCCGGGCTGGCTTCAGGCCTGGGTCGAGGTCAACCCGGTGACGATCCTCGCCGACGGCCTGCGTGGCCTGCTCAGTGGCGCGCCCGCCGCCGGCCCGGTCGGCTACTCGCTGCTCTGGGCAGCCGGCATCGCGGCGGTGTTCGCGCCGCTGGCACTCGCCCGGTTCAGGCGTCGGGTCTGACCTGACCATTCTCCGGGCGGGCCGCTCGGGTCGCCCGAGTCAGGCACCTGACTCGGGCCGGCGGTCCTCCCGGGGGTCTGCGGCGTCCCGGCGGCGCAGGTCGTCCTCCCGGCGGCGCAGATCCTCCTCCCACCGTTCGAAGAGCTCGCGATCCTGCTTCGACTTCTCAGCGTCGAGCGCGCGCAGGAACTCGGGATCGTCGTCGGGGGCCGCCGGGCGGTTGCGCGGTGGCGGGGTGCCGGTCGGTCGGGGGACGCCGCCGAGCGGTGACGGGCTGCCGAAGCCGGGCCGGCGGCTGAGGAACCAGGCGGCCGGCCCGAGGAGGGGGATGACGATGATGACCGGCACCCAGAGCAGGCGCGGCAGGGCGCGGACGTCACCTTTCTCCGCTGAGAGGCAGCTGATCAGCGCCACCGCCATGAGCACGACGTGGAGCATGAAGAGCAGGATGAACACGCGGGCCATCCCGCAATGATGCCCCGCCCGGCGGGCTCAGCCTAGTCAGCTGAGGATCAGGATGGCGCCGAGCACCGCGTAACCGGCGGTGACCAGCCCCAGCAGGGGCACCTCCGCGCTGATCTGTCCGGCTGCCGGACGTCGTGGGCCACTGGCGTGCCGGTAGGCGTAGCCGATCAGCCCGGCCCAACCGACCACCGCGAACAGCCCGAGGAGCAAGGCGGCCCCACCCCGCTCTACTGCCAGCCGCATGGTCAGCGCCACCACCAGGGTGAGGGCCAGAGCCGACCGCCGCCAGGCCAGCCGGGTCCGTTCCGGCTGCAGCCCCGGATCGCGGGCCGGTGGGCCGGGGTCGGGTGCTGGTCGGCCGGGGTCGCGGGCCGGTGGGCCGTGCTCGTTGGCCGGCGGGTCGGGATCAGCCACTGGCCGCCTCGACCAGTACGACGATGGTCAACGCGGTGGCACCGACACCGACACAGATAGCGAGGAACGCCGGAAACCGGGACGCCGGTAGGTCGGTGCCCAGTCGCATGGCCCGCTCGGTACGGGCCCAGTGGTCGACCGCCCGCAGCGCGACGGTCCCGCCGAGCAGCAGCAGGGTCACCGCCAGCCCTTCCCGAAGGTGGACCACGGACAGCTCAGGCAGGAACTGCGCGATGGCCAGGCCGCCGGCGACCAACGCCAGGGCGGTCCGGATCCAGGCGAGGAAGGTCCGCTCGTTCGCCAGCGAGAACCGGTAGTCGGGCGCGGTGCCGATCCGGCGCAGCTCCTGGGGATCGAACCACCGGCGCAGCGCACTCCACACGTGGATCATTATCGCCGGCTAGACTCACTGTCTGTGGCCGAGCTGACCGATGACGAGCGCAGCACGCTGAAGACCGGCGCTTTCGGCGCCGTCTACCTGGTGTCGGCTGCGGACCCGGGGCTGGTGTCGATGGTCCGGGAGAGCTTCGCCGCCTCGGACGTGTTCGCCGGGACATCGGGTCTGGTGAACGACGTGCTGACCAGCGGCGAGTTGCCCAAGTTGGCGCGGGACACCCCGGAGGCGGTGGAGCAACTGGTGCTGCCGGCGCTGCGGCAGTCGGTGGCGGTGCTCACCGCGAAGGCCCCGCACGATCTGGAGCACTACCGGTCGGCGGTGACCGAGGCGGTCGACCGGGTGGCGCGGGCCGCGTCCGGGGTCGACCCGGCGGAGACGGCGATGATCTCCAAGATCAGGCAGGCGCTGGCTACTCCCTCCTGACCGATCCGTCCCCCTGACCGATCCGTCACCCCTGCTGACCAGGGCAGTCGTTCGGTCCGGTCGGCCTGTCGGCGGGGCCGTTTGGCCCTTGGCTACTTGCGGGTAACATAGTGGGTGGGGCATTCCACAGCGGTGCTCGGTTGACCGATCGTTAAGGAAAGCGGCAGGCTGCGCCGAGAGTGGTAGAGCAGCACCACCTACAGGAGGGGTGTCGAAGCGCGATGAACATCGTCGTACTCGTCAAGCAGGTGCCCGATTCCGGCGCGGAACGCGCCCTGCGCGGTGACGACAACACCGTCGACCGCGGGTCGGCCAACAACGTGATCAATGAGATGGACGAGTACGCGATTGAGGAGGCGCTGCGGCTGCGGGAGGCCAACGGCGGTGAGGTGACCATCCTCACCATGGGCCCGGACCGCGCGGCCGAGTCGATCCGCAAGGCGCTGTCGATGGGGCCGGACAAGGCGGTGCACGTCGTCGACGATGCCCTGCACGGGTCCTGCGCGGTCGCCACCTCCAAGGTTCTCGCCGCAGCCCTCGGCACCCTTGGGGCGGATCTGATCCTCTGCGGCGCGGAGTCCACCGACGGGCGGGTACAGGTGATGCCGCACATGCTCGCCGAGCGGCTCGGCATCGCCGCCCTGACCGGCGCCCGCAAGCTGACCGTCGACGGCGACACGCTCACCGTCGAACGGCAGAACGAAGAGGGCTACGAGGTGGTAAGCGCCACCACCCCGGCGGTGGTGTCGGTGTGGGACACCATCAACGAGCCGCGCTACCCCTCGTTCAAGGGGATCATGGCGGCCAAGAAGAAGCCGGTACAGAGCCTGTCCCTGGCCGATCTGGGCGTCGCCGCCAGCGAGGTCGGCTTCGACGGGGCGACCAGTGAGGTCGTCGAGCACCGCAAGCGCCCGCCACGGTCGGCGGGGCAGAAGGTCGTCGACGACGGCGAGGCCGGCGTACAGCTGGTCGAGTTCCTGGCGTCCGAGAAGTTCGTGTGAGCGGGGAGGTTGACATGGCTGAGGTTCTCGTTGTCGTCGAGGCCACCGGTGAGTTCGGCGTCAAGAAGGTCACCCTGGAACTGCTGACCCTGGCCCGCAAGCTGGGCGGCGAGGTGTCCGCGGTGGTGCTCGGCGGGCCGGGTGCGGCCGCCGCGATGACCGACAAGCTCGGTGAGTACGGCGCCAGCAAGGTGTACGCCGCCGAGAGCGAGGAGATCGACGGCTACCTGGTCGCTCCGAAGGTGACCGTGCTGGCCGAGCTGATCGGCCGGGTGCAGCCCGGCGCGGTGCTGCTCGCCTCCTCGCAGGAAGGCAAGGAGATCGCCGGGCGGCTCGCCGTACGGCTGGACAACGGCCTGCTGACCGACGTGGTCGACCTGGCCGCCGACGGCACGGCGACCCAGATCGCGTTCGCCGGCGCCACCATCGTCACCTCCCGGGTCACCCGGGGCCTGCCGCTGGTGACGCTGCGGCCCAACTCGGTGGCGCCCGAGCCGGCCCCCGCCACCCCGCAGGTGGAGCAGGTGCAGGTGCAGGTCACCGACTCCGACAAGCTGGCCAAGGTGGTCGAGCGGGTCGCCGAGCAGTCCGGTTCCCGGCCGGAGCTCACCGAGGCTTCGGTGGTCGTCTCCGGCGGGCGCGGTGTCGGCAGCGGCGACAACTTCAAACTGGTCGAGGAGCTCGCCGACCTGCTCGGCGGCGCGGTCGGCGCCTCCCGGGCCGCGGTCGACTCCGGGTTCTACCCGCACCAGTTCCAGGTGGGGCAGACCGGCAAGACCGTCTCCCCGCAGCTGTACGTGGCGCTGGGCATCTCCGGGGCGATCCAGCACCGGGCCGGCATGCAGACCGCGAAGACCATCGTGGCGGTCAACAAGGACGGCGAGGCGCCGATCTTCGAGCTCGCCGACTTCGGTGTGGTGGGTGACCTGAACAAGGTGGTCCCGCAGGCAGCCGAGGAGATCCGCAAGCGCAAGTGACGTGATCCGTCGACGGCGGTGGCCGGGACCAACTGGTCCCGGCCACCGCCGTAAACGGTGTCAGCCGGAGAGGGTGCCGCGCAGCAGGCTCTGCCCGGAGTGCGTCGGATCGTTGTCGTACTCCTCCGCCGAGACGTCCACCAGCCGGTAGGCGTCGAGATCGACGTTGGTCGGCAGCGGCATCAGCACGTCGGCGGCGTCGGCCAGGGTGCCGACCGGGAACATCTGCATCGTGTCCGGGTCGATCAGCCAGACCTGGTAGTAGCCGGCCGCCCGGGGCAGGCCGGAGACGTGCAGGTGCAGCCGGCCGTCGTCGAACACCCGGGCCTGCCCGCCCGCGTCGGCCGGGGCGTCGCCGAACGCGGCGAGCGCGGCACTGGCCACCACGTCGGCCTCCGGCTGGGCCGGGCTGACGAGCCGGACGACGGTCACCGTACCGACGACCCCCGCGACTGCGGCGGCGAGCGCGGTGACTACCGGAGCCCACCGACGAGCCCGGCGTCGCGGCCGCACCGCCACCGGCGCGGGCGCCGGAGCCGGCGGTGCCGAGGGCTCTGCCGGTGCCGCTGCGGCGTCGAGTTCCGACACGATGCGCTGCCAGACGTGTTCCGGCGGCTCGGGCAGATCGGCCAGGTCCTGGGTCTGCGCGCCGAGCCGGCTGACGTGACGCAACGTTTCCAGCTCGGTACGGCACGACGGGCAGTCAACGAGGTGACCGGACTCAGCGGCGTCCGCCGTAGTCTCACCGAGTGCCAGGAAGACCAGTCGGTCGTGCTCCAGATGCGGCACCGTCCACCTCCCATCGTCGTCGCAGACTCGCCATGCCCCGGCGGATGTGACTCTTGACCGTGCCGAGCGGAACCCCGGTCACCGCCGCGATCTGCTGGTGGGTCAGATCGTCGAAGAACGCCAACTCCAGCATCCGGCGTTGCTCGTCGGGCAGCGCCGCCAGCTCATCGGCGATCACCAACCGATCCACCACCTGGGCCGGATCCGGGCTGACAGCCGGGGCGGCAGCCGTCGCCTGCCGTACCGAATCGGTGACCCGGTCCTCCCGCGACAACGCCCGGATCCGGTCGACGACCTTGCGCCGGGCGATGCCGAGCAGCCAGCTGAGCAGCGAGCCCCGGGCCGGGTCGAACGCGTCACGACCCAGCCAGGCGGCCACGAACGTGGTCTGCACCACGTCCTCGGCGTCCGCCCGGGTCGCCAGGGTGCTGGCGGCCAGATGCAGTACGGCCCGGCCGTACCGGTCGTAGACCTGCCGCAACGCCTTCTCGTCGCCGGCGGCGAACCGCTGCGCCAGCAGCTGGTCGTCGGTGACAGAGCCCCTGGGTGCCGGGGCACGGCCGTCCCGGTGCCCGTCGTCGGTGTCCCCGCTCACCCGGGACATCGCCATCTGTACGGCATGCCTGACTGTAACTCCCACCGAAATCGCTCCGACCGCCCAGCCGTGCCGAGAAATCCAGGTCGTCAAGGGTTCGGCGACGGACCGCCGGCCGGATGCGGCGCAGACGCAGATGCGGTGGAGACGAATCTGTGGAGGAGAACCAATCCGCGTCGGCTGCATCCGGACGACACCCGACGGTCGAATCCTGCACAGTGAGGCCGTTCGCCGAGGGCCCCGGCGGGCGGCATAGTCGCAATCGACGCTGAGGAGCAGAAATGCGAGCTACGTCAGCTCATCGGGCAGTTGCCGGCACCGCAGCCGCAGTCGCCGCCTTCGTCGGGCTCAGCGCGGTGACCGCCACCCCGGCGTTCGCCGCGACGTCGGACGTCGCGGTGGTGCACGGCATTCCGGACACCCCGGTCGACGTCTACGTCAACGGCGAGCGCACCCTGGAAAACTTCCAACCCGGCGACGTCGCCGGACCCCTCGCGCTGGAGGAGGGCTCGTACGATCTGGCCCTGACCCGACCCGGCGAGCCGGTCGAGGACGCGATCCTGACCGCCGACGACGCTGCGGTGCCCGGCGGCGCGAACATCAGCATCGTCGCGCATCTGGACGCCGACGGCGCGCCGACGATCACCCCGTTCGCCAACGACGTCTCGGCGACCGACGCCGGGCAGGCCCGGCTGATCGTCCGGCACACTGCGGCGGCCCCCGGGGTCGACGTGCGGGCCGGCGGCGAGCCGGTGTTCAGCAACCTGACCAACCCCAACGAGGAGTCGGCCGACCTGCCGGCCGGCGCCGTCACCGCCGACGTCGTGCTGACCGGAACCGACACGGTAGTGCTCGGGCCGACCGAGCTGAACCTCAACGAGGGCACCGCGACGATCGTCTACGCCATCGGTTCCGCGTCGGACGAGACCCTGGACATCGTCGCCCAGACGGTCTCCGGGCTGCACTCGGCACCGGACGGGGTGCCCAGCGGCACCGGTGGCCTGGCCGACACCGGATCGAACACCGGCTGGTACCTGGCCGCGCTTACCGGCGTACTGCTGCTGGTCGTCGGTGGCGGGCTGCTCGCGGCCCGGAACCGGGTCGCGACCCGCCGGTGACGGTCGACCGCACGACGGCGCCGGCGGCCACGGTCGCCGGCGCCGTCGCCGGGACCGGTGTCGGCATCTCCGCCGGCACCCGCGCCTTGGTCATGGCCTTGGTCGTCGCGTTCGTCGCCGGCTGCGGTACCGGCTCCGAAAGCGTCGGTGCCGACCAGGTCCGGCGGCTGGCCAGCCCGTCTCCGTCGGCCGCGGCACCGGCTGCGACGGTGCCGGTCCGCCCGGGCGCGCTGCCCGGCCCGGCCGCCGTGCTCGCCCCGACCCGGCTCGCGATCCCGGCGATCGACGTCGTCGCCCGGGTGGCACCGGTCGGTGTCGTCGCCGACACCGGCGAGTTCGACGTGCCACCCAGCGTCGACGAGGTCGGCTGGTACCGGTTCGGCCCCGGCCTGGAGGCCGAGGCAGGGTCGGTGGTGATCGCCGGTCACGTCGACGGCGCGGGCCAGGGACCGGGAGCCTTCTTCCGGCTGCGGGAGCTGGCCGCCGACGACCGGATCGAGGTGGTCGCCGGCGACCAGGTCCGCGAGTTCCGGGTGGTCGGTCGGGAGGAGTACGACAAGTCGGAGATTCCGCTGGCGCGATACTTCGCCCGGGACGGTGCCGTCCGGCTGACCCTGATCACCTGCGGCGGTCCGTTCGACGAGACAGCCGGGCGGTACCGCGACAACATCGTGGTCACCGCCGTACCAACCTGACCGGTCGGGCCCGGCCGCCCCGTCGCCGGACCCGACCCGGCGGATAGGCTTGCTGGTGATGGCTTATCTCGACCACGCCGCGACCACGCCGATGCTCGACGAGGCGGTGGAGACCTACGTCGCCACCGCCCGTCGGGTCGGTAACGCGTCGTCACTGCACGCCGCCGGACGGGCGGCCCGGCGTACGGTCGAGGAGGCCCGGGAGCGGGTCGCCGCCGCCCTCGGCGCCCGGCCGTCCGAGGTGATCTTCACCGCCGGTGGTACGGAGAGCGACAACCTCGCGGTCAAAGGGATCTTCTGGGCGCGGTTGGCGGCAGCTCCTGCCCGGCGGCGGATCCTGGCCAGCACCGTCGAGCACCACGCCGTACTCGACGCCGTGCAGTGGCTCGCCGAGCACGGGCAGGCCCAGGTGACCTGGCTGCCGGTGGACGCCACCGGTCGGGTCGACGCCGCCACCGTGCAGGCCGAGCTGGACGCCGCCGCTGACGAGCTGGCCCTGGTCACCGTCATGTGGGCGAACAACGAGGTCGGCACCGTGCAACCGGTCGCCGCCGTCGCGGCGATGGCCGCGCGGGTCGGCGTACCGCTGCACACCGACGCGGTCCAGGCGGTCGGCCAGGTCCCGGTCGACTTCGCCGCCAGCGGCGCCGCCGCGTTGACCGTCAGCGGTCACAAGCTCGGTGGCCCGGCCGGCGTGGGTGCCCTGCTGCTCGGCCGCGACGTCACCTGCACCCCGCTGCTGCACGGTGGTGGCCAGGAGCGCGACGTCCGCTCCGGCACGCTCGACACCGCCGGGATCGCCGCGTTCGCGGTCGCCGTCGAGGTGGCGGTGAAACGCCAGGCCGAGCACGCGGCGCGGGTCGGCGCGCTCCGCGACGACCTGGTCCGACGGGTACGCCAGGTGGTGCCGGACGTGATCTACAACGGGGACCCGACCGACCGGCTCCCCGGCAACGCGCACTTCTCGTTCCCCGGCTGCGAAGGCGACGCGCTGTTGCTGCTGCTCGATGCCCAGGGCATCGCCTGCTCGACCGGCTCGGCCTGTTCGGCCGGGGTGGCGCAGCCGTCGCACGTGCTGCTGGCGATGGCCGACGACGACGAGCGGGCCCGCTCGTCGCTGCGGTTCAGCCTGGGCCACGACTCCACCGGGGCTGAGGTCGACGCGCTGGTGGCGGCCCTGCCCGGTGCGGTCGAGCGGGCCCGTCGGGCCGGCGCGGTCCGCGGCACGAAGCCAGTGCCGCCCGCCGCCGGCTGACCCGGCACCGCTGCGGGACTACCCTCGAGGGTGCGGCGACGATCAGGCAGGAGATGGGTACGGTGCGAGTACTGGCGGCGATGTCCGGCGGGGTCGATTCGGCGGTGGCGGCCGCCCGGGCGGTGGCCGCCGGGCACGACGTGACCGGCGTGCACCTGGCGCTGTCGCGCAATCCGCAGACGTACCGTACCGGGGCCCGTGGCTGCTGCACCGTCGAGGACGCCCGGGACGCCCGGCGGGCCGCCGACGTGATCGGCATTCCGTTCTACGTCTGGGACATGGCCGAGCAGTTCCACAGTGACGTGGTGGACGACTTCGTCGCCGAGTACGCCGCCGGGCGTACCCCCAATCCGTGCCTGCGCTGCAACGAGAAGATCAAGTTCGCGGCGGTGCTGGACCGCGCGGTGGCGTTGGGGTTCGACGCGGTGGTCACCGGCCACCACGCCCGGCTCGGCCCCGACGGCCTGCTGCGGCGCAGCGTCGACCTGGCCAAGGACCAGTCGTACGTGCTCGCCGTGCTCAACCGGGCCCAACTGGACCGGGCGATGTTCCCGCTCGGCGACTCCACCAAGGCGCAGGTCCGGGCCGAGGCGGCGCGGCGCGGGCTGGCGGTGGCCGACAAGCCCGACTCGCACGACATCTGCTTCATCGCAGACGGCGACACCCGCGGCTTCCTCGCCGACCGGCTCGGCAACGCCCCGGGCGACGTGGTCGACGCGACGACCGGCGCGGTCGTCGGCCGCCACGACGGGGCGTACGCGTTCACTGTCGGCCAGCGGCGTGGCCTGGGCATCGGGGTGCCCGCGCCGGACGGTCGACCCCGCTACGTGCTGTCGATCACCCCGACGAGCAACACGGTGACCGTCGGCCCGGCCGAGGCGCTGGACGTGGACACGGTGACCGGTGTCCGCCCGGTGTGGATCGGCGGGGACCGGCCGACCGGCCCGGTCGAGGCGATGCTCCAGGTGCGCGCGCACGGCTCGACCACCCCGGCGGTGGTCGAGCTGACCGATGCCGGCATGCACGCCCAGCTGCACCGACCGGTCCGGGGGGTGGCCGCCGGCCAGGCGATGGTCGCCTACCGACCCGATCCGGCCGGCGACGTGGTGCTCGGCTCGGCGACCATCGCCGGCTGACCGGTAGAGTCGGCGGACGTGACCGACGCGAGTGACCTGCCGTGACCGACGCGAGTGACCTGCCGGGACCGGAGCCGGCCGCAGCGGCGGCGGCGGCGGACACACCATGGCCCTGGCCGCCGGGTGCCGCCAGCGGGATCGGATCGCTGCCCGGCACCGACGTCGCCGAGGCGCAACGGATCGTCCTCGGTGAACTGCCGGGCCTGCCGCACCTGCCCGAGCTGCCGGCCCGGGGGCCTGGGGCGGAGATGATCGGGCGCGGTGCCACCTTCCTGGTGGACCTGCCGGTCGAGCTGTACGCCGGTCGGTGGCGGGTCGCCGCCCGACCCGGCCGGGACCTGCGCCGCGCACTCGACCTGCGGGAACGGGACCTCGACCAGTTGACCGAGCAGGCCGACGGCTACACCGGGCCGGTCAAACTGCAGGCCGCCGGGGTGTGGACGTTGGCCGCCAACCTCGACGTCGGCCTCGGTGGGCGGCTGGTCCGCGACCACGGTGCCGTACGTGACCTCGCCGCCTCGCTCACCGAGGGCCTGCGGGAGCACGTCGCGGAGGTGTCCCGCCGGGTGCCGGGTGCGCGGCTGCTGCTCCAACTCGACGAACCCTCGCTGCCCGCCGTGCTGGCCGGGACGCTGCGCACCGACAGCGGTCTGCACACCTACCGGGCGGTCGCCGCCGGCACCGTCCGGGACCTGCTCGCCGAGGTGATCTCCGGAGTCGGTGTGCCGGTGGTAGTGCACTGCTGCGCTCCCGGTGTGCCGGTGGGTCTGCTGCGGGCCGCCGGAGCCGTCGCGATCGCCGCCGACCTGGAGCTGCTCACCGACCTGGACCCGGTCGGTGAGGCGATCGACGCCGGGATGGGGCTGTTCGCCGGGGTGGTGCCGGCGACCGGGGAAGCGACCGGCGCGGCGGCACCGGCCTCGGCGCGGGCGGCGGGACAGGTGCGTACCCTCTGGTCGAAGCTGGGGTTCCCGGCGGAGCGGGCCGCTGCCCAGGTGGTGGTGACCCCGGCGTGTGGGCTGGCCGGGGCGACCGTGCCGTACGCCCGGGCCGCGCTCGCCGCCTGCCGCGACGCCGGCCGGCGGCTGGCCGAGGGCTGACCCCGGCCGGCGGCCGGCGGTGGAGTGCGGTGGGGTCTCGGCCGGTGGAACAGTGCCGCCCGGGGTGTGCCTACGGTTACCGTTGGTGGCGATGAGCTACCACGGTGACAGCGACGGTGACCCGGCCGCCGGTCGGCGCGGCTGGTGGCGGATGTACCGCGGGCTGATCGTCGCCGTGCTGGTGGTGGTCTTCGTGCTGTGCTTCCTGTGGTGCGCCGGGGTGGCCGTGTTCAACCTCGTTGAAGGCGAGTGACCGGGCCGGCCCACCGCGCGGGTGACTGTTGCCGATCCGCCGGCCCGTACCCGCGAATGTCGGTGCCGACCGATACGGTGCGCAGGTAGATCCGAACACGGAGGTCAGCCGGTGTCCGAGGAAGTCGTTCCGCAGCAGGTCAGCGCCGCCCAGCAGGCGCAGGCCGGTGAGGAGCCCGACGCGGCCGCCCGGGAGCGGCACGCCACGCTCGCCGAGGAGATCGATCGCCACCAGTTCCGCTACCACGTCCTCGACGCGCCGGAGATCTCCGACGGGCAGTACGACCTGCTGATCCGGGAGCTGAACCAGCTGGAGGAGCGACACCCGTCGCTGCGCACGCCGGATTCGCCCAGCCAACGGGTGGGCTACGCCTACGCCACCCAGTTCGCCCCGGTGGACCACGCCGAGCGGATGATGAGCCTGGACAACGCCTTCGACGACGACGAGCTCACCACCTGGGCCGACCGGGTCGAGCGCGACGCCGGTGGCCCGGTCAACTACCTGTGCGAGCTGAAGGTCGACGGCCTCGCGGTCAACCTCACCTACGAGCGGGGCGTGCTGACCCGGGCGGCGACCCGGGGCGACGGTCGGGTCGGCGAGGACATCACCCCCAACGTGCGGACCATCCGGCAGATCCCGGAGCGGTTGGCCGGCGAGGCACCCGAGTTGCTGGAGGTGCGTGGCGAGATCTACTTCCCGGTGGCCGCGTTCGACGAGCTCAACGCCAGCCTGGTCGCCCAGGAGAAGGCGCCGTTCGCCAACCCGCGTAACGCCGCCGCCGGCTCGCTGCGGCAAAAGGATCCCCGGATCACCGCCGGACGCGGGCTGCGCATGGTGGTGCACGGACTGGGGGCGCGCAAGGGCTTCGAGCCGGTACGCCAGTCCGACGCGTACCGGCAGCTGGCCGACTGGGGGCTGCCGATCAGCCAACGCTGGCAGGTGGTCGGCGACCGCGACGGGGTGCGTGACTTCATCGCCCACTTCGCCTCGCACCGCCATGAGGTGGAGCACGAGATCGACGGCGTGGTGGTCAAGATCGACGAGGTGTCGGTCCAGCGCCGTCTCGGCTCCACCAGTCGCGCCCCGCGTTGGGCGATCGCCTACAAGTACCCGCCGGAGGAGGTCAACACCCGGCTGCTCGACATCAAGGTCAACGTCGGACGGACCGGGCGGGTCACCCCGTACGCGGTGCTCGACCCGGTCAAGGTGGCCGGCTCGACGGTCGGCTTCGCCACCCTGCACAACGCCGGAGAGGTGGCCCGCAAAGGGGTACTGATCGGCGACATGGTGGTCCTGCGGAAAGCGGGCGACGTCATTCCCGAAGTGGTCAGCCCGGTCGTCGATCTGCGGACCGGCGCCGAGCGCGAGTTCGTGATGCCGACCGAGTGCCCGGAGTGCGGCACCGAGCTGCGCTACGAAAAAGAAGGTGACGCCGATATCCGGTGTCCGAATCTTGACTGCCCGGCGCAGTTGACCCGCAAGCTGGAGTACATTGCCGGTCGCAGTGTTCTCGACATCGAGGCGCTGGGGGAGCGGTCGGCGATCGCCCTGGTCGATTCCGGTGCCGTGCAGAGCATCGGCGACCTATTCGATCTTGATGCGGACCGCTTGTCCGGAGTCGAGTTCTTCTGCAACCAGAGCGGGGAGCTGACCGAGAACGCGAAGAAACTGCTGGCCAACCTCGCCGAGGCCAAACAACGGCCGCTGTGGCGGATCATCGTCGCGTTCTCCATCCGGCACGTCGGCCCGGTCGCCGCCCAGGCGCTGGCCCGCGAGTTCCGTTCGATCGACGCGATCGCCGCCGCGAGCCAGGAGCAACTGGTCGACGTCGACGGGGTCGGTCCGGTGATCGCCGCGGCCGCCGCCGACTGGTTCGCCGCCCCGCACGCTCAGGAGGTGGTCCAGCGCTGGCGTGCGGCGGGCGTGCGGATGGTCGAGGAAGCCGGTGACGACCAGGCACCGCGCCCGTTGGTCGGCGTCACCGTCGTGATCACCGGTTCGCTTGCCGGCTACTCCCGTGACGAGGCGGCCGAGGCGGTGCAGTCCCGCGGCGGCAAGGTCAGCGGTTCGGTGTCGAAGAAGACCGGCTTCGTGGTGGTCGGCGACAGCCCGGGATCGAAGTACGACAAGGCCGTATCACTGCGTGTCCCGGTGCTCGACGAGGCAGGCTTCGGGATTCTCCTCGAGGAAGGGACGGACGCGGCCCGAGCGGTCGCCGTCAACGAACCGGACCAGCCGGCCGAGTCCGCCCAGCCTGCCGGTACGGCCGGTACGGCCGAGCCCGCCGCCGCCAGCTAGCGGCGCTCCGGCGCCGGCCGGCCCGGACCATCGCCGGAGCTCCGACAATTGGCGGACGCCATTTCTCGACGGCCGGGAATCCCCGCGTCGGGCATTCGCCGACCGCGTCTCAAATCAGTCACGACCGCGCTTCGCCCCTGACCCGCCGGCCGTCCGTCCTTAAGGTGTAGGACGTCGGCGGGACGCCCGGCTCGCGCTGAGCCGGTGAAGCAGGCCACGGGAGCGCGACGGGAGGGCAGATGGAGGCCGCTGCATTGCGGAACTCCGTTCCTCCGGAACGCGCACCTGGGTTCTTCGGCTTTGTCGGCGGCGTGACCGCCGCCGCGCTCGCCGTCTGCGCCGTACCGTTGCTGAACCTGCCCGCCCAGATTTCCGACCTGCCGGCGGCATTCTGGCTGATGGCCCTGCTCGCGGTGGTCGGCGACGCCCGACCGTTCACCCCACCGGGCCGGCGGCGCCGATCCGAGGTCTTCCCGTCGGTCTGTTTCACCTTCGCCATCCTGCTCGCCTGGGGCCTCGGCCCGGCGGTCGCGGTGCAGGCCGTCGCGGTTGCGGTCTTCGCCTGGCGGGCCCGGCACGTGCCGTGGCGGGCCCTGTTCAACAGCTCGCAGTACGCGCTGGCGCTCGCCGCCGCAGCGGCGGTGGCCGGTCTGGCCGGGCCGGGCGCCTTCGCCGGCACCGCGGAGCTGGCCTGGAGCGACGTCGCAGTGGCGGTCGGCGCGGCGGCGGCCTGGTCGGCGGTCAACTACAGCACGGTCACCCTGGCGATCCGGCTGCGCTTCGGCGGCCGGTGGTGGCGGTCGGCCCGCCGTGGCATCGGCTTCGAGTTGTCCTCCACCGGATCGTTGCTGCTGCTCGGGCCGGTGCTGGTCGTCGCCGCACAGGTCGACCCGGCGCTGATCCCACTGGTGCTGGTGCCGCTGTACGCGGTCTACCGGATGGCCGCGCTGGCCAGCGAGCAGGAGCGGTCGGCCCGGCTGGACCCGTTGACCGGGCTGGCCAACCGCAAGGCACTGATCGTCGAGATCGCCGATCAGGTGCCGGCACACGCCGACGCGCTCCGGCGCGGGGCGCCAGACTCCCAGATGGCACTGCTGCTGCTCGACCTGGACCGCTTCAAGCGGGTCAACGACGCGCTCGGGCACCTGGTCGGCGACCGGCTGCTGATCGAGGTGGGGCTGCGGCTGGCCATGGTGGTCCGGCCGCAGGACCTGGTGGTCCGGCTCGGCGGTGACGAGTTCGCCATCCTGGCCACCCGGCTCACCGGCGCGGACGAGGCGCGGGAGATCGCCGAACAGGTGGTGACCGCGCTCGCCGAGCCGGTCGCCCTGGACGGGCTGCCGCTGGACGTCGGCGGATCGGTGGGCATCGCCCTCTACCCCGAGCACGGCGGGGACTTCGCCACCCTGCTGCAACACGCCGACGTCGCGATGTACGACGCCAAGGACACCGGTGACGGCACCGCCGTCTACGCCGCCGAGTCGGACCACAACACGCCGGAACGGCTCAGCCTCCTCGCCGACCTGCGTCGGGTGCTCGACGTCAACGGCGCGCACGCGGCCGACTCCGGTCGGGAGGTCGACGACGTCGGCGAGATCACCATGTACTACCAGCCGCAGGTGGAGATCGCGACCGGCGAGGTGGTCGGGGTGGAGGCGCTGCTGCGCTGGCGGCATCCGCGTCGCGGCATGGTCGACCCGGAAGAGTTGATCAAGGTCGCCGAGCAGAGCGCCGTGATGCGCCTGCTCACCCGCCGGGTCGTCGACGACGTCGTCGAGCAGATCGCCAAGTGGGCCGCCGCCGGGATCACCATGCGGGCAGCCGTCAACGTCAGCGTCCGGGACCTGCACACCGGCGAGATCGCCGACCAGATCTCCGACCGGCTCACCCGCTACAACCTGTCACCGGAGCAACTCCAGTTGGAGATCACCGAGGGGGCGTTGATGGCCGACCCCCGGCGGGTACTGGCCACCATCTCGCGGCTCGACGCGATCGGGGTGGCGATCGCCCTGGACGACTTCGGCACCGGCTACTCGTCCATGCAGCACCTGCGCCGGCTCCCACTGTCCGAAGTCAAGATCGACCGCTCGTTCGTACTCGGCATGGCCGCCGACACCGACGACGCGGCCATCGTCCGCTCGGTGATCGAGCTGGCCCGGGCGCTCGGGCTGCGGGTGGTCGCCGAAGGCGTCGAGGACGATGCCTCCTGGCGGCGGCTGTACGCGCTCGGCTGCCACGTCGCCCAGGGCTGGTTCTACGCCCGGCCGATGCCCGCCGACGAACTGGTCAGCTGGCTGGCCCGGTACCGTCCACTGGTCCCCGGCCCGCGCGGCGTCCCACCCGGCCTGCCCGATGACTCGGCCGACGCGCCGCCAGACCGGCGGCCAGACCCGCCTGGCCCGCCCGATGACTCGGCCGGCCCGCCGGAGAAATAGACTCGTCGGGTCCGGCCCGGTTCGCCACGCTGAGCGAGGATCCGGGGCCAACCGTTCGATCACCGTACGAAGGGGGCGCAGATGGCCGCCATCTCCCGCGAGGAGGTCGCGCACCTGGCGCGACTGTCGCGGCTGGCCGTGACCGAGGACGAACTGGCGACGTTCGCCGGCCAGCTCGACGTCATCCTGCAGTCCGTCGCCCGGATCGGCGAGGTCGCCGCCGACGACATCCCGCCCACCTCGCACTCGGTGCCACTGACCAACGTGTTGCGCGACGATGTCGTCGTCCCCGGTCTGGACCGCGACGCTGCGCTCGCCGCCGCCCCGGACGCCGAGGACGGCCGGTTCCGGGTGCCGCGCATCCTGGACGAGGAGGTCTGAACCATGTCCGAACTCACCGGGATGACCGCCGCGCAGCTGGCCGGGCTGATCGCCGCCGGCGACACCAGCGCGGTCGAGGTGACCCGCGCCCACCTGGACCGGATCGCCGGTGTCGATGAGCGGGTGCACGCCTACCTGCATGTCGACGCCGACGGTGCGCTCGCCGCCGCGCAGGCCGTCGACACCGCCCGGGCCGCCGGGCAGCCGCTCGGCCCGCTGGCCGGCGTACCGATCGCGGTCAAGGACGTCGTCACCACCAAGGGCGTGCCGACCACCGCCGGGTCGAAGATCCTCGACGGCTGGCGGCCACCGTACGACGCGACGATCGTCGCCCGGCTGCGCGCCGCCGGCATGCCGATCCTCGGCAAGACCAACATGGACGAGTTCGCGATGGGTTCGTCGACCGAGTATTCGGCGTACGGGCCGACGTACAACCCGTGGGACCTGACCCGGATCCCCGGCGGATCCGGCGGCGGCAGCGCGGCGGCGGTCGCCGGGTACGAAGCTCCACTGGCGATCGGCACCGACACCGGCGGCTCGATCCGCCAGCCGGGCGCGGTCACCGGCACCGTCGGGGCCAAGCCGACCTACGGCGGCACCTCCCGGTACGGGCTGATCGCCTTCTCCTCCTCGCTGGACACCCCCGGCCCGTGCGCCCGGACGGTGCTCGACGCCGCCATGTTGCACGAGGCGATCGCCGGGCACGACCCGCGTGACTCCACCTCGATCCCGGCCGCCGTGCCGCCGGTCGTCGAAGCGGCCCGCGCCGGTGCCTCCGGCGACCTGACCGGGGTGCGCCTCGGCCTGGTCACCCAGTTCGCCACCGGCGAGGGCGTCGAGCCGGGCGTACTGGCCGCGTTCCGTGACGCCGTCGACGCGCTGACCAAGCTCGGTGCCGAGGTCGTCGAGGTCTCCTGCCCGCACTTCGACTACGCGCTGCCGGCGTACTACCTGATCGCGCCGAGTGAATGCTCGTCCAACCTGGCCCGCTACGACGGCGTCCGGTACGGGCTGCGCAGCGGCGACGACGGCAACCGGTCGCTGGAAGAGGTCATGTCGCTGACCCGCGACCAGGGCTTCGGTCCGGAGGTCAAGCGGCGGATCATGCTCGGCACGTACGCGCTGTCCAGCGGCTACTACGACGCCTACTACGGGCAGGCGCAGAAGGTGCGTACCCTGATCACCCGCGACTTCACCGCCGCGTTCGAGCAGGTCGACGTGCTGATCTCGCCGACCACGCCGTTCGTGGCGTTCCCGCTCGGGGCGCGCACCGCCGACCCGTACCAGATGTATCTGGCCGACCTGTTCACCATCCCGACCAACCTGTACGGCGGCCCGGCCATCTCGGTGCCGTGCGGGCTGGCTGACGGGCTGCCGGTCGGGTTGCAGGTGATGGCGCCCACGATGGCCGACGACCGGATGTACCGGGTCGCGGCGGCCCTGGAGTCGGCGGTCGGCACCCTCACCCCGCCGGAGCTCTGAGCCGCGACGTGCCGACCTGCGATCGAGAGTTGGAGCTGTGAGATGAGCACGACCGCGTTGCCCACGTACGAAGATGTCGTCGCCCGCTACGAGCCGGTGATCGGCCTGGAGACGCACGTCGAGCTGGGCACCAACACGAAGATGTTCTGCGGCTGCCCGACCGGGTTCGGCGCCGAGCCGAACACCCAGGTCTGCCCGGTCTGCCTGGGCCTGCCCGGCTCGTTGCCGGTGGCGAACAAGGCGGCGATCGAGGCGACGATCCGCATCGGGCTGGCACTGAACTGCTCGATCGCCGACTGGTGCCGGTTCGCCCGGAAGAACTACTTTTACCCGGACATGCCGAAGAACTACCAGATCAGCCAGTACGACGAGCCGCTGTGCGTGGACGGCTGGCTGGACGTCGAGGTCGACGGCGAGCTAGTGCGGATCGGCATCGAGCGGGTGCACCTGGAGGAGGACACCGGCAAGACGCTGCACGTCGGCGGCGCGACCGGGCGGATCCACGGGGCGACCGAGTCGCTGGTCGACTACAACCGGGCCGGTATCCCGCTGGTGGAGATCGTCACCAAGCCGATCCCCGGCACCGGGGACCGGGCACCGCAGGTGGCCCGCGCGTACGTCACCGAGCTGCGGGACGTGATCCGCTCGTTGGGCGTCTCCGACGTACGGATGGAGCAGGGCTCGCTGCGCTGCGACGTCAACACCTCGCTGACCCCGGTCGGGCAGACCGAGTGGGGCACCCGCACCGAGACCAAGAACGTCAACTCGCTGCGGTCGGTGGAGCGGGCGGTACGCGCGGAGATGCTGCGCCAGGCGTCGGTGCTCGACACCGGTGGCCGGATCGTGCAGGAGACCCGGCACTTCCACGAGGACAGCGGCGACACCACGTCGGGGCGGTCCAAGGAGACCGCCACCGACTACCGCTACTTCCCGGAGCCGGACCTGGTGCCGCTTGCTCCGGACGCCGCCTGGGTGGCCGAGCTGAAGGCGGCCCTGCCGGAGCTGCCCCGGGTGCACCGCAAGCGGCTGCAGGAGCAGTGGGGGCTGACCGACCACGACATGCAGTCGGTGGTCAACGCCGGCGCGGTCGAGCTGATCGAGCAGACCATCGTCGCCGGCACCACCCCGGCCGGTGCCCGCAAGTGGTGGCTGGGCGAGCTGGCCCGCCGGGCCAACGAGTCCGGTGCGGAGCTGACCGCGCTGGGGGTCACCCCGGCGCACGTCGCCGAACTGCAGGGGCTGGTCGACTCGGGCAAGCTCAACGACAAGCTGGCCCGTACCGTCCTGGAGGCGGTGGCCGCCGGGGAAGGCACGCCGACCGAGGTGATGACCGCGAAGGGTCTGGGCGTCGTCTCCGACACCGGTGCGTTGACCGCCGCCGTCGACGAGGCGATCGCCGCCAACCCGGACATCGCGGCGAAGGTACGCGACGGCAAGGTGGCGGCGGCCGGTGCGCTGGTCGGCGCGGTGATGAAGACGACCAAGGGCCAGGCGGACGCCCGTACCGTCCGGGAGTTGATCCTGTCCCGCCTCGGCGCGCAGGGCTGAGGCAGGCCGCGCGCGGCCTACCAACTCGCGGCCAACTACAGCGGACGAGCCGCGTCGGGCACTGCCTGACGCGGCTCGTGTCGGCTATCGCTGGTGGTGGTCGATGAAGGTCTGCCAGGCGGTGGGGGAGAAGGTGAGGGTGCCGCCGGTGCGGTCCTTGCTGTCGCGGACCAGGACCCGGCCGGGCAGGTTGCCGGCGACTTCGACGCAGTTGCCGCCGGTGCCGTTGCTGCGGCTGCTGGTCCGCCAGGCCGGTCGAGGATCGGTCGTCATGCCCATCTGTCGGCTGCCTCCTGCATCAACGCCACGGACTGCTCGCTGGGCAGAGCGTACTCCCGCAGCGACTCCCAGGCATGCTCCAGTCTGGTCAGATCGGCCTCCAACTCGATGGTCTGGCCCTCCAACGGCCCGTCGACGAAGCCGGCCGCCCGGCCGTCCAGGCTGGCCAGGGTGAACGGGCCGTTCAGCCCCGGGTAGGCGCCGACCCCGGCCGGCACCACCTGGATCGAGACGTTGGGCCGGTCGCAGGCGGCGATCAGCGCCAGGACCTGCTCACGCATCACCGCCGGGCCGCCGACCGCCCGGGTCAGCACCGCCTCGTCGATCACGCCGACGAAGCGGCACGGCCGCTCGGCCCGGTGCAGGATCTCCTGCCGGCCGAGCCGGTCGCCGACCGTGGTGTCGACGTCGTCGATCGCCACCCCGGCGTGGGTGAGGATGACGCGGGCGTACGCCTCGGTCTGCAGCAGGCCGGGCACCAGCAGCGGCTCGTAGCAGCGCAGCATGATCGCCTCCCGCTCGTGCTCCAGCCACGGGCGCAGCCAGACCGGGGCCCGCTCGGTGCGCAGCAGCAGCTCCCAGAGGGTCGAGTAGTCGCAGTTGAAGACCCGGTCGATGGTGGCCAGGTAGTCGAGCCGGATCGGCCGGGCACCGCGCTCGACCGCGCTGACGTGCTGGGCCGACCAGTGCAGGGCGGCGCCCCACTGCTCCTGGGTGAGCCCGGCCAACTCGCGGCGGCGGCGGAGCTCCGCTATCAGATATGCGCTCGCTGCTCCAGACATTCGTTTCCTCCAGCTCTCTACAGAATTGCTTTGCGGTGGGTAGGGGTTGCCCCGTGACGGATGTTGTTGCTACGAGGACAAAGCCCATCTTCCATATGGGAGGCGGGGAAGTCCAGGGTGGAGGAGTGGGAAATTCGAGAAGGCGTCCATCGTTGTCCCGATGGGGGGCACATGGCGCAAGGAAGAATGGCAAAGATCAATTGCGCTTGGTCGGCGCGGTTCGTCAACCCGGCGCGGTTCGTCAACCCGGTGCGGTGCGCCGGCACGGCGTACTCGGCTGGATGTCGGTGCCGACCGGCAGCGCCGTGCCCGGCTACGTCGACCACCCGGTGATAGCCCGTGCCCGGCACCTGGCCGCGATGCACCTGCCCGACCCGGTCTCCGGCTGCCCGCGCTGCGGCACCGTCGGCTGCCCGGCGCTGCGGCTCGCCGTGTCCTACCTGGACCGGTACGACCGTGACGCCGCCCGGACCATCCGCCGGCTGCTGGCCTCGGTCGGCATCTGGCTCGCCACCGACCCGACGACCGGGGCGGGTGGCGATGACTGAGCCGACAAGATCGCCGCTGGTGCAGCCGTGGGACATCATCGAAATCGGCGCGAGCGACTATCTGAATGGCGACGGAGTGCTGCGACTGAGGGTCATTCACGTCCGCGCCGATGCCGCCCACCCGAACATCGAATGGATTCACCTGCTCGGGACCCGACTGCACGGCAACCGGGACGGCCAGATGATGATGGTGATGGTCCGCGCGGCGGCGCTGCGCCGCCCCGGCGCGGTCAGCCGGCCGGCGACGCGGTCGATCGACTCTGCGGCAGATGGCGGGACCGGGCGAAACGGCCCGGAGTGAGGCCGACGATCCTGGTGAAATGCCGGGTCAGGTGCGACTGGTCGAAGAATCCCGCCTCGGTCGCCGCGACACCGACCGGGGTGCCGTCGAGCAGCAGCCGCCGGGCCCGGTCCACCCGGCCGGCGGTCAGGTAGCGGTGCGGCGGCATGCCGAATTCGCGGCTGAACGCGCGTACCAGATATGCCGGATCGAAATGCAGCAGCGCGGCGGCCTCGTCAAGGGTGAGCCCGGCGGTGATCCGCGCGTCCAGCAACTCCCGCAACCGGTACGCCGGCCCGGTCCGTCGCGAACCGCCGGCCGGGCCGGTTTCCGTCGGCCCGGGCGCGGCCCTGCCCAGGTGCCGTCGCAGCCGATCCACAGCCAGCTTGAGGTAGGTCTCGGCGGCCAACTCGTCACCGCGGTGGGCCAGCGCCAGATGTGCCCGGTGGACGAGCCGGCGTAACCCGGGGTCCGGCACACCGGGGGCGTCGACCGACGCACCGACCAGGTCAGCCGGCAGTTGGCCGTCGTCGAGGTAGAGCACCCGTTTGCGGAAGCCGTGCCGGGTGGCCGCCGCCCCGTTGTGCGGCACCCCGGGCGGCAGCAGGGTGACAAGGTCGGTCAGCGCGTCGCGTTCGTGCCGGTCCAGGTCGTAACGGACTGCGCCGTCGTCGACGATCAGCAGCGTCCAGGCGCTGTGCGTGTGCATCGGGTACCGGTGGGCGGTGAATCTGGCGTGGAACACCTCGGCGACCCCGGGCACCGGCGGCCGCCAGGCCCGCACCGACTCGGCTGGACCAGCCGACATGGTCAGGATCGTACAAGACCGGGCCGCGCGGGCCCGGCGACGCTGGTGGCATGGACGACACGATCCCAGCGGTACGGGCCGACGCCGGCCCGGTGCCGACCGACGCCGGCCCGGTACGGTTCGATACCAAGATCGCGGTGCTGATCCGCGACGACCTCGCCAGCTGGCAGCGGCTCAACGTGACGGCGTTCCTGGTCAGCGGGATCGGCACCGCCGCGCCCGAGGTGATCGGCGAGCCGTACGCCGACGCCGACGGCACCGGCTATCTGCCGATGTTCCGCCAGCCGGTGCTGGTCTTCTGCGGCGGCAAGGAACTGCTGACCGCCGCCCACCGCCGCGCCGTCGACCGGGGTCTGACGGTCTCGGTGTTCACCAGCGACCTGTTCGCCACCGGGCACGACGCCGCGAACCGGGCGGCGGTGCGCGCCGTAACCGCAGCTGCGCTCGACCTGGTCGGTCTGGCGGTGTACGGCCCGCGCAACCCGGTCGACAAGGTCGTCAAGGGCGCCCGGATGCACCCGTGAACCCGCGCCGGTGAGCCTCTGACGGGACGCGATCTAGAAGGATCGTGGTCGATATACCGGCCAAATCCTTCTAGATCGCGGGGTGGGCGCGGGTCCAGCGGGGTGGGCGCGGGCTCAGGACGGGCTGGGTTCCGGGACCGTGGACGGAGTGGAATTCGCGGTCGCGGACGGATCCGGTACCGCGGAACCGGACGGCGACGCCGACGGGTCCGGATCCGGTTCCGGGCCGGCGACGACGTGCCGCTCCAGGGTCACCTGGGCCTGGCCGGTGCCGCCGATCCGGATGTCGTCGTGCGCCTGCAACTGGTGCTCGGCGTCGAAGTACAGCACCGTCATGGCCAGTGGCGTCGGCTCCTCGCCCTCCAGACCGCGAAGTCCGGCTCCGCCGGTCGAACCCTCCACCATCAGCCGGGTCGGCTGCTCACCGGGGATCTCGGCGAGCATCCGGACCTCCCGGTTGTGGGTGTGCCCGGCCAGCACCAGCGGCGTGGTGCCGGACAGCGGGCCGGCGGACACCGGGTCGTGCACCAGGGCGATGTCCACCGGTTCGTCGGTGCCCCGGATCGTCGCGGCAAGCTGCTCGCCGACCCCGATCACCTGGTCGGTGGCCGGCTTGGACAACCCGCCGTCGGCCGGGCTGGTCTGCTTGTCCGGGGTGAACCGGGGGTCGCCGATGCCGGCGATGGTCAGCCCGGCGACCTCGGTGACCTCGTTGTCCAGCACGATCGCGTTCGGCTGGCTGGCCACCGCCTCCTGGGTGCGGATCGAGTCGTGGTTGCCGCGGATGAACACGTACGGCACCTCCAGCAGCCCGATCGAGGCGACGTAGTTCGCCTCCGGCTCGCTGCCCCAGTCGGTGATGTCCCCGGTGTCGATCACCACGTCGATGTCGAACTGCTCGACCACGGTACGGATCACCGACCAGCCGGTCGGGTTGAGGTGCATGTCCGACACGTGCAGCACCCGGGTGGTGCCCTCGGCCGCCTGGTACACGGGCAGCGTCGACACGGTGGTGTAGATCCGGCTGACGTTGCTGACGATGTGCTGCAGCTGTTCGGCGTACTGGCTGTAGTTGGTGGCGATCCGCTGCACGTCACCGACCACCGCCGGGGCGTTGACCAGCAGACCCTCGTACCGTGGCTCCTCGATCGACTCCGGCCGGATGGTCGTCGCCGCGACGCCGATGCTGCCGCCGGTGATCAGCAGCGCCAGGGTGCCGGACCAGGCGACCCGGCGGGTGTCGCGGAAGACCAGCGCGGCGAGGATCAAGGTGGTGAGCACGGCGACCGCGATGGTACGGATACCGAGCCGCAGCACCCCCTCGGTGACGTCGCCGACCACGGTCTGACTGGCCCGGGTGATCGCGTTCGGGTCGTCGAGCAAAGCGAGGGGGCGGACCTGGTCGAGGGAGCCGAGCCGGATGGAAAGCTGGACCGGCCCTTCGTGGCTGTCCACGTGCAGCGCGCCGAGCGGCGGGATTGCCATGGTGGTGCCGCCGTCCACCGCCGGGGTCACCGACATCTCGGCCCGGAACGGGCCGATGTCGACGTCGGCGCGGGCACCGAGCAGGACGCCGATGACGACCCCGGCCAGACTGACCGCGACGACCGCGAGCGCCACGCCGATCCGCCGGGTCGCCCGGGACCGCGCGGCCCGCCCGAATCCGCGACCAGCGGTACGGCTGACCGAGCCGAGCCGCCGCCCGGCACGCGCCAGCCGTCGCCCGGGGCGGCCCGGCTGCTGGCCGGGACGGCTCTGGTCGGCCGTCTGCTCGTCGCTCATGGTGAGATCATGCCTGTCTGATCGAGGGTGGGGAGGCGGGTGGGTCAGCTGCGCCCGGCTCCGCCGTCGGCGAAGACCAGCCGCAGGATACGGTCGTCCTCCGGGGCCGGTTCGCCCCGGCCGTCCTGGTTCGAGGTGGTCACCCAGACCGAGCCGTCCGGTGCCTGCACGACGGTGCGTAGCCGACCGTACTCCTCGGTGAGCAGCGCGCGGGGCTGGCCGAAGACCGTACCGGACTCGGTCAGCTCGACCAGCCACAGCCGCTCGCCGCGCAGGCACGCGGCGGCCAGGATCCGCTCCACCACGGCCGCCCCGGAGCAGGAGGACTCCTCGGTCGGCCAGACGACCAGCGGGTCGACGAAGCGCCCGTCGCCGCCTTCGCCCTCGACCTGTGGCCAACCGTAGTTCTCGCCCGGCTCGATCAGGTTGATCTCGTCCCACAGGTTCTGGCCGAACTCGGTGGCGTACAGCCGGTCCTGGCCGTCCCAGGCGATGCCCTGCACGTTGCGGTGGCCCAGCGACCAGACCAGCGAGTCGGGGAACGGGTTGCCGGGGGCCGGCGCGCCGTCCGGCGTCATCCGCAGGATCTTGCCGCCGAGGCTCTCCTGGTCCTGGGACAGGCCGGTGTCCGAGGCGTCGCCGGTGGTGGCGTAGAGGAAGCCGTCGGGTCCGAAGGCGAGCCGGCCACCGTTGTGAATGCCGGAGAGCGGAATACCGGTGACGATCGGTTCCGGTTCGCCGTCCAGGGTCAGCCGGGCGATCCGGTTGTCCTCGGCGGTGGAGTAGTAGATGAACACCGTCTCGTCGGTGGCGTAGTCGGGGGAGACGGCGATGCCGAGCAGGCCGCCCTCGCCGCCGCCGTCGACCTGGTCGATGGTCTGCACCTCGGTGACGTCCAGCCCGTCCGGGCTCGAACCGGGCCCGACCTGCAGGATCTTGGCGCTGTCTCGCTCGGTGACCAGCGCGGCGCCGTCCGGCAGGAACGCCACCCCCCATGGCACCGCCAGTCCGCTGGCCAGCACGGTGACGGCCACCTGCTGGTCGACGCCGCCGCCGGCCGGTGTCTCGGTGGGGGCGGGGAAGGTGGGGGGAGCGCCGGCCTGGTCCGGCTCCGGCTCGCCGAACGCGCAGCCGCCGGCGAGCAGCAGGGCGGTCAGGCTGGCGGCGGCGGTCGCTGTGGTCGCGGCGGCAGTGCGGCGCGACGAGCGGCGGTACGGCGGGCGAGCGTTCACCCGCACCAGACTAGCCCGCTGCTGGATATCCGCATCCGACGGCGTCCCCCGGGTGGTTAGGTAAGGGTATCCGAAATGACTTCGGATGGTGTTAGGTAAGGGTTCCCAAAATTGCGAGAATTGAATACGCGCCATATATTCCGTCGCAGTGGACTACGGTTTTCCCACAGTGGCGACGACGCTGTCACTGCCGGATGCTGCCGAGCTAGGAGGACCACCATGACCGCGATGATGGAGATGCCCCGGGTGCAGGAGTGCACCGCGGTGGAGTGCGCGTACAACCAGCACGAGGGCTGTCACGCCTTCGCCATCACGATTGGCACCGAGGCGGACAGCGCCAGCTGCACCACCTTTTTCGACATCTCGTCCAAGGGCGGCCTCGACGCGGTGATCGCCCAGGTTGGTGCCTGCAAGCGTGCCGACTGCCGGTTCAACGCCGAGTTGGAGTGCCGAGCGCCGGCGATCCGGGTCGGGCCGAGCCGGGAAACAGCCGACTGCATGACCTACGAGCCGGCCTGACCGCCGTACGTCCGACCAGAATCGCAGCGGCACCGGTCGTGGGACGAGCCCGCACCGGTGCCGCTCCCACCCCGGCATCACCGGCTACGAGCGGAGCGCTGGCCGAGGCGCGAGGACCTGTACGGGGACGGGACGGGTGATCGTGGTGCCGTCACCGAGTTCTCCGTGGAGGTTGTAGCCCCACGCGATCACCGTGTAGTCGACCTGTAGCGCCAGGCTGTGGTGGCTGCCGGCGGTCACGGCCCTGATCAGAGACAAGTACCGTGTGCAGGGGGCGACCTGTCCTACCACGCACACCCGTACCGGAGTGAGTTGGTCCTCGTAGCCGCCATCACCGAGTTGACCTAGGCTGTTGAATCCCCAGGTCAAAACGCCGCCGCTGCTGAGCTGTGCCATGCTGTGGCCGCCGTCGGTGCTGATGTGCCGGATCCCGTACAGGTACTGGGCACAGGGTGCGACCTGTCCGACCGCGCATACCCGCACCGGGGTCAGACGGTTGATGGTGGTGCCGTCGCCAAGACTCCCTGCGAAGTTGCCGCCCCAGGCAACAGCGCTGCCGTCGCCGAGTAATGCCATGCTGTGGCCGTAGGCGGCCGCCACGGCCTTCACCGCATACAACTGGTCGCACGGCGGGATGTGTCCTATCGCGCAGACCCGTACCGGGACGGTGCGGTTGATGGTGGTGCCGTCACCGAGCTGCCCAGCGGAGTTGTAACCCCAGGCGACAGCCAGCGCGTTGTCCACCACCGCCAAGTTGTGGAGCCCACCGGCGGCGATGGACCTGACTCCTGTCAGGTGCCGGTTGCAGGGGGCAACCTGTCCTACCGCGCAGACCCGTACCGGGACGGTGCGGTTGATGGTGGTGCCGTCCCCGAGCTGTCGGTAGTAGTTCGAGCCCCAGGTGACCGCAGTGCCGTCGGTCAGTTGGGCAAGGCTGTGATACTCACCGGTGGTCAGGGCCCGGACCCCGCTCAAGAGGAGACTGCAAGGTGCGGTCTGCCCCACCGCACATACCTGTACCGGGGTGTTGGCGATCGTGGTCGTGCCATTGCCAAGCTGGCCTTCGCCGTTGTAACCCCAGGCGACGACCGTGCGGTCCCTGAGTAGCGCGAGACTGTGCAAGTCGCCGGCCGCGATGGCTATCACTCCAGTGAGGAAGCGAGTGCATGGCGCGCTCTCGCCAATGGCGCATACCTGCACCGGAACCGGGTTCGGATACCAAGTCTGTACGCCATTGCCGAGCTCGCCGTAATTGTTCGAGCCCCAGGCGACGACCGTGCCGTCTGGACGCAGGGCAAGGCTGTGCCCGGAGCCGGCGGCGATGGCGGTCACGGGGCCGAGGTTGTCTGGAACCTGTCGGGCCCTGGCGGAGGCGTACCCGGCGGAGGCGTTACTGATGACCAGAACCATGGTCAGCGCCGCCGCCAGCACGGCGTCGACCGCTGCCCGGTGGCGACCGGGCATCTTCCCGAAGAAGGTAGGTCCTGAGCCAATTTTCGATGGGTAACTGTCCATCGCTCCCTCCCCGAAGCGAGAGTCGGTAAGACGACGGTGGTAGTCGACGGAATGTGACCTGGTTTCACCTTGTCGCCCGTGATTTCGCGTCGGTATCGCGATGCGTCAGGGTGCCAGGGATTTGAATACAAATATAGAACGATGCAGCATGACCGATAAAGTGGATTTTCGAACGAGTAACGTACTCGCAAGTAGGCGTGTGTCCGTGTCTTGATCGACCTCGTACCAGATGATCATGTGATGTCCGGCCTGTGCGGGCCGGACCCGGATGGCCCGCTATCGTCGGACCGGTGAAAGTCTGGATCCCCCACGCGCACGGCCGACAACTACTCGGCCGGCTGCCCGACGAGGTGACCGTCGAGGTCGCCGCCGACATCACTCAGCTGCCGTCCGACCCCGCCGGCGTGCGGTTTTGGGTGCCTCCGTTCCTGGCCCGGCCCGGAGCGGCGGAGCTGGCCGGCAAGATGCCGGACCTTCAGGTGGTGCAGTTGCTGTCCGCCGGTGCCGACGCCTGGGTGGGGCGGCTGCCGGAGCATTTGACGCTCTGCGACGCGCGCGGGGTGCACGACTCGTCGACGGCGGAGTGGATCGCCGCCGCGATCCTCACCCACGTCCGCGACTTCGCCGGCTTCATCCGGGCGCAGACCCGTCGAGAATGGTCGTACGAGCGGTTCGCCCCGACCGACGAGCTGGCCGGCAAACGGGTCCTCATCGTCGGCGCCGGATCGATCGGTGCGGCGCTGCGCGCCCGGCTGACCCCGTTCGAGGTGGAGTTCACGCTGGTGGCCCGGACCGCCCGGCCGGCCGAACAGGTGCACGGCGTCGACGAGCTGCCCGCCCTGCTGCCGCACGCCGACATCGTGGTGCTGATCGTGCCGCTGACCGATCGGACCCGGGGGATGGTCGATGCGGCCGTGCTGGCCGCGATGCGTGACGGCGCGCTGCTGGTCAACGCCGCGCGAGGCCCGGTGGTCGATACGACAGCGCTCACCGCCGAGCTCTCCACCGGCCGGATCTGCGCCGTGCTCGACGTGACCGACCCCGAACCGCTGCCCGCAGACCATCCTCTATGGGCATTGCCGAACGTGGTGATCAGTCCACACATCGCCGGGTCGGTACGCGGTCTGCTGCCGCGCGCGTACGCCCTGGCCGGTCGGCAGGTCACCCGGCTGGCCGCGGGCGAGCCGCTGGACAACGTGGTGGTGGACGGCTATTGAGTCGGCGGCGTGGCCGGCTCGTCGGTCGCGTCGGTCGGCGGAGTCGCCGGGTTGAGTGGAGTCGCCGGGTTGAGTGGAGTCGCCGGGTTGAGTGGGGTCGGCGGAGTCGCCGGGTCGAGCGGTTGCCCGCTGGCGGCGATCAGCCGGGGCAGGTCGTCGGCCCGTACCGCGGGCAGCCGTACCCGCTCGCCATCGGTGAGCAGCGCCACCGCCCGGCCCTGCGGGTCGGCCGCCAGCTCGGACACCCGCGACCAGCCGATCCGGCGCTGGCCGATCAGCGCCCGCACCCGGAGCCCGGCCGGGTCGGCATCGGTTCCGGAGCGGACCGCCCAGATCGCGATCGCCAGCGGCAGCAGCAGGACCGGCAGCAGATACCAGCGGGCACTGGCCAGCGGCAGCGACCCGACGAACGCGATCACCGCCGCCAGCATGATCGCCTGGTGCGGCCGGAACCGGACAGTTACCCTGCGACTCATCCGACAATCCTGGCATCCGGCCGGTGGGCGTCGGCTGCCGGGTAGGTCGGGCGGCACCGGTGCGGAAACCCGACGGAAATCTCCGGTGACCGCCCCGTAACCCGGCGCCGGACTGGTTCGTTGTGACCGGCACAGAGGGCCGACCCGGCCCGGCTGTGCCCCGACCCCTTCCGTGGAGGCGACGGCCACCGTGCCTGAGGCGTTCCCCGAACCACCCCGTACCCGTCCCCGCCCCCATCGGGCCCAACCCCCCGGCTGGACCCTGCCCGCACAGGCCGGCGCCGCCGCGCTGCTGCTGGCCGCCGGCGCGGCCGGCCTGCTGACCGCCCCCGTCGCGGTGCTCGGCGCGGTGCTGTTCGGCGTCGGCATGCCCGGTTTACGGCTGTCGCGGATGGCCGTCACCGCGCACGCCCGTACCGGCGACCTCCGGGACTGTCGCGGAGCCGGCCTGCTCGCCGTGACCAGCGTCGGCGGCGCCACCGCGGTCTGCGTCGCCGCCCTCAGCCCGCCAGCGGCCCGGACCGGCCTGGCGCTCAGCGGGCTCATCCTCGCCCTGGCCGGTCACCTTGCGGCGATTCTGCTGCTGCCGGGCGTCGCCGAGACCTGGCGGCTGCGGCTGCGGCGGGTGGTCGACGGGCTGAGCCTGGGGATCAGCCTGATCTTCGCCGGCTGGCTGCTGTCGCCGGTCGACACCGTGCCGTCGGCCGTGCTCTTCGTCGAGCTGAGCGTGATCGGGGCCGGGGCGATCATCGCGGTCACCGCCCTGGCGGTACGGCGGCAGCGTCCGACGGTGCTGTACTGTGCCGGCGGCTCCGGCGCGGTGCTCATCGGGCTGGCCGCCCCGACGGTCTGCTTCGCGTACGGCACCGCGGGCTGGCTCTGGTGCCTGGCGATGGCCCCGGCGGTCGGCGGCATGCTGTTGCTGGTCATCGGGGCGCAGCGGGCGCAGCGCGCGGGCTCGCAGCCGGTCACTCCGGTGCGCGGCCGGCTCACCGCGTATCCACTGGTGACGGTTCCGGCGGTGGTGGCCGCGCTGGCGGCCGTATACCACGTGGCGACCCAGGGATCGTTCGACCGTACGTCGGTCCTGCTCGGCCTCGCGGTGATCCCGACGCTGGTGGTCCGGGAGATGATGGCCGCGGCCGACGTACGGTCCTACGCCAGGCGGCTGAGCATCCAGGAGGCGCATTTCCGGTCGTTGGTCTCCGGCGGCAACGATCTCACCCTGACCCTCGGCGACGACCTGCGGGTGCGGTGGCAGTCACCAGCCGCCGCGCGGTTGTTCGGGCTGGCCGACGCGCAGGTGCTCGGCCGGCCGTTCATCGAGCTGATGCATCCGGAGGACGTCCCCGAGGTGATCACGGTGCTGACCGGCGTGGTGACTGGCCGGCTGGTACCGACCAGTCGGACCCCGCTGGTCACCGCCCGGCTGCGGGACGGCCACGGCCGGTGGCGGGACACCGAGTCCACTGTGTCCGACCAGCGGACGGTGCCCGAGGTCGGAGCGCTCGTGGTGCATGTGCGCGACGTGGGGGAGCGGGTGCACCTGGAGCGGCGACTGTACAAGCTCGGCTTCACCGACCAGCTGACCGGGTTGGCGAATCGCCGGGAGCTGATGCGCCAGATCGCCAACCAGCGGGACCTGCCCGGCCACCCCGGTGCGTTGCTGATCATCGACCTGCACGGGCTGGTCGGCGTCAACGAGCAGTACGGGCGGGAGGTCAGCGACGCGGTGCTGGTCGAGGTGGGGCGGCGGCTGCGGGACACGGTGGAGCCGGACGACGTGGTCGCCCGGCTCAGCGGCGACGAGTTCGCGGTGATCACCGTCGCCGGCCCGATGCTGGCGTACGGAACCGGGGCGCGGCTGGTCGCGGCGCTGCGCGAGCCGTGCCAGCTGCCCGGCGCGGTGGTCGCGCTGCAGACCAGCATCGGCATGGCCGAAGTGGCCGGCGGCGCCGGGGCGGACGATGTGCTGCGCCGGGCGGATCTGGCCCGCCGCCGGGCCCGCCAGCTCGGTCGCAACCGGGTCGAGTGGTACGACTCCTACCTGGAGGAACAGCTGGTCCGGCGGCTGGACCTGGAGCGGGAGCTGCCGGGCGCGGCCGAACGGGGCGAGTTGGACGTGGTGTACCAGCCGGTGGTGGACCTGGTCGACGGCAAACCGGTCGGGGTCGAGGCGCTGCTGCGCTGGCGCAGCCCGGTGCTCGGCACGGTGCTGCCGGCCGAGTTGCTCGCCGTGGCCCGGGAACTGTCGCTGCTGGGCCACATCGGCCGGTGGGCGCGGGCCACCGCCTGCCGGCAGTTGGCGTCCTGGTCACGGGAGGGGCACGGGCTGTGGCTGTCGGTCAACGTCGCCCCGGCCGAGTTGGCCGCGACCACCTTCGTGGCCGACCTGTTGGCCATGCTGGCCGCACAGGGTGTCGGGCCGGAGCGGCTCGTCGTCGAGGTGGCCGAGTCGCTGGTCGCCGAGGAACTGGCGGCCGCCGAGAATCCGCAGATCCTCGCGCAGTTGGCGAACCTGCGGGCGCACGGGGTGCGGATCGCGTTGGACGACTTCGGCGCCGGTCAGGCGTCGATCGCCCAGCTGCGGCGGCTGCCGCTGGACGTCGTCAAGATCGACCGGTCGCTGGTCGCCGGCGCCGGGTCCGGCCCGGACAGCGTCCACCCGATGCTGGAAGCGGTGGCTGGGCTCGGCCGGCGGTTCGGGCTGGAAATCGTCGCCGAAGGGCTGGAGACGGACGGTCAGGTGAGCCAGGCGCAGGGGGCCGGCTGCCGGTTCGGTCAGGGGTACGCCCTGGCCCGCCCCGCACCTGCGGAGCGGACCGAGGCGTACATCGCCGACTTCCCCACCCCGTCGCACTGACCCGATCGGCGCAGACCAGGCGCGGGCGGGCGGAGCTCAGCGCAGGTCAGGCGGCGTAGCCGGGCATCGGGTAGCCGGCCAGCAGGTCGGCTACCTCCCCGGCGATCTGGTCGAGGGCGGCACCGTCGTCCTTGACCGCTGCGGTCACCGCGTCGTCCAGCCAGGCGGCGACCTGCGGCATCTGCGCCTCGGTCAGGCCGCGGGTGGTCAGCGCGGCGGTGCCCAGCCGGATGCCGGACGGGTCGAACGGCTTGCGCGGGTCGTACGGCACCGTGTTGTAGTTCAGCTCGATCCCGGCCCGGTCCAGCGCCTGCGCGGCCGGCTTGCCACCGACGCCCTTGCCGGTCAGGTCGGCCAGGATCAGGTGGTTGTCGGTGCCGCCGGAGATCAGCTCGAAGCCCCGGTCGACCAGCGCGGCGGCGAGTGCCTTCGCGTTGGCGACCACCTGGTGGGCGTACCGGCGGAAGTCGTCGGTGTCGGCCTCGCGCAACGCGACGGCGATGCCGGCGGTGGTGTGGTTGTGCGGGCCGCCCTGCAGGCCGGGGAAGACTGCCTTGTCGATCGCGGCGGCGTGCTGTTCGGTGGTGAGGATCATCGCGCCGCGCGGGCCGCGCAGCGTCTTGTGGGTGGTGGTGGTGACCACGTCGGCGTGGCCGATCGGCGAGGGGTGCGCGCCGCCGGCGACCAGGCCGGCGATGTGCGCGATGTCCGCGACGAGCACCGCGCCGATCTCCCGGGCGATCTCGGCGAAGGCCGGGAAGTCGATGGTCCGCGGCACCGCCGTACCGCCGCAGAAGATCACCTTCGGCCGTTCGCGGCGGGCCAGGTCACGTACCTCGTCGAAGTCGATCCGGCCGGTGTCGCGGGAGACGTTGTAGCGGACCGAGTTGAACCACTTGCCGGTGGCCGACACCGACCAGCCGTGGGTGAGGTGCCCGCCCATCGGCAGCGACATCCCCAGCACGGTGTCGCCGGGGGAGAGGAAGGCGAGGTACACGGCGAGGTTGGCGGGGGAGCCCGAGTACGGCTGGACGTTGGCGTGGGCCGCCCCGAACAGCGTCTTGGCCCGCTCGACGGCGAGCGTCTCGATCGGGTCGACGAACTGCTGGCCCTCGTAGTAGCGCCGGCCCGGGTAGCCCTCGGAGTACTTGTTGGTCAGCACCGTGCCGCTGGCCTCCAGCACGGCGGCGGAGACGTAGTTCTCCGAGGCGATCATGCGCAGCTTGTCGTGCTGGCGGCGGGCCTCACCCTCGACGAGGGCGGCGAGCTCGGGATCGGTGGCGGTCAGTTGCGGGATCTGCGGTACGTGCACGACGTGCCCTCCTGGGGTCGGGCGGCTCCGCCGGCCGGGACGCCCCCGGACATGACGGTGCCGTCGACGGTGCACCCAGGCGCGCGGCGCACGTCGATGGTCGCTCCCCGGTGGTCGGTTCCACCTCCGCTGCGCCAGTCACGTGACCGGTCCGAGCATAACCTGCGGTGGTCGGCGGGTCGGGGTGGACCCGACGGTACGCAGTGAGATTCGCGGTTTTCGCACCGTTTAACGCTCCGGAAACTTAATCGGTTCACTGGCTGGCCACAGCAGGTCCGCTGGCGCGTGGCGGGGCGGTGCTGCCACGCGGGGTCAGGTGCGGCGTCTCGTCCTGGTACGCCTGCGTCGGCTCACCGGCGATCGTCGCCAGCAGCTGCCGCGCGGCGTGCGCACCGTACGCCGGGATGTCGCGGCCCAGCGCGGTCAACGGCGGATGCACCAGGCGGCACAGCGGCGAGTCGTCCCAGGCAACGATCGACAGGTCGCCCGGCACGGCCAGCCCCATCTCCTGGGCCACCGCCAGGCCGGCGATCGCCATCACGTCGTTGTCGTAGATCACCGCGGTGGGGCGGGCCGCGGTGCTGATCAGCCGCCGGGTGGCCCGGGCGCCCTCCTCGCCGGTGTAGTCGGACGGCACCGTGACGCACTGGTCCAGCCCCAGCCGGCGGCAGACATCGGTGAACGCCCCCGCGCGGATCTCGGTGTGCAGCAGGCCGGGCAGGCCACCGATGCGGGCGATCCGGCGGTGACCCATCGCGACCAGGTACTCGACTGTCTCGACCAGGGCCGACGCGTCGTCGGACCAGATGCTCGGCAGCGAGCCGGTGTGTCCGGGGCCACCGATCACCACCGCCGGCAGTTGCAGCGACTCCAGCGCCGGCACCCGGTCGTCGTCGAGTCGCAGGTCGCAGAGGAACACGCCGTCGACCCGGCGCTCACCCCACCAGCGCTGGTAGACCGCGATCTCGGCCTCGGTGTCGGCCACCACCTGCAGGGTCAGCGCGTACGACCGGGCGGACAGTTCGGCCTCGACGCCGCTGATCAGCTCCATGAAGAACGGCTCGATGCCGAGGATCCGGGCCGGGCGGCTCAGCGCCAGGCCGACGGCGTTGGCGGTGGCCCCGGACAGGGCGCGGGCGGCGCTGTTGGGGTTGAACCCGATCTCGGCGGCGATGGCGAGGATCCGCTGCCGGGTCGCCTCGGAGACCCCGGGCTGGTTGTTGAGCGCGTACGAGACCGCGCCCTTGGAAACGCCTGCTCGGCGGGCGATGTCGGCGATGGTCGGCCGTTTCACCGGCGGCGCTCCTTCGGACTCGTTTCTGCTGGTCAGGGCGGTGCACCGGGCGGTGCGTCGAGCCGGGTGGCGGGCGGTGCGGTGGGTGGGTTCCGCTGGCCTTGCCCGGTTAAGTCTGCTGCCCGAAACGATATCCGGCGTCGGCCGGGCGTGGCGGCCGCCCCGCCGCCGGTGCGCAGAGTGCACCGGTGAGCTCTCTACCAACCACGATGTCGGCGTGACCGAGGTCACCAAGGTTACGGGTTGGCCACGGCGTTAACCCGCCATTGACACGTGCCGGGGCCACTCGTACCGTGGCTTCACTTATCCGGTTCAGTCGACGTTCCTCGATGTTTGGAGCGTCTCCAATGGTGTTCGGAGGATGGGATGAAGCGGCGTTGGACGACCCCTTGGACGCGTACGGCGGCGGCGGTCGGCGCCGCCGGCGCGTTGCTGATCGCCGGCTGCAGTGGCGAACCCGGCGGCGGCAGCGACGACGACGGCACCACCCTGACCATCGCGTACTGGGGCGACTTCGGCCTCGACGACCTCAAGGCCGAGTACGAGGCGGAGAACCCGGGCGTGCGGATCAACCTCAACTCCGGTGAGTACAACGCTCAGCACGAGGACCTGCAGAAGAAGCTGATCGCCGGGTCCGGCGCCGCCGACATCGCCGCCATCGACGAGGGTTTCGTCGTCCAGTTCCGCGAGCAGGCCGACAAGTTCGTCAACCTGCTGGACAAGGGCGCCGGCCAGTACGAGGAGCGCTATCTCGACTGGAAGTGGCAGCAGACCCTGTCCGCCGACGGGGCCACCCAGATCGGTCTCGGCACCGACGTCGGCGGGCTGGCCATGTGCTACCGCACCGACCTGTTCGAGGCGGCCGGGCTGCCGACCGACCGGGACGAGGTCTCCGCCCTCTGGCCCGACTGGGAGTCGTTCGTCGCCACCGGCGAGGAGTACGTCGCGGCCAGCGGCAAGAAGTTCGTCGACTCGGCCACCAACATCTTCAACCCGGTGCTCGGCCAGCAGCCGGTCGGCCTCTTCGACACCAGCGAGAACCTGGCCATGGAAGGCGGTCCGAAGGTCGCCTTCGACACCGCCGCCGCCGTCGTCGGCGCCGGACTGTCAGCCAACCTCGCGGCCTTCTCGCCGGAGTGGAACAACGGCTTCGTCAACGGCGACTTCGCCGTGCTGGCCTGCCCGGCCTGGATGATGGGCCACATCCAGAACACCGCCCCCGACACCGCCGGCAAGTGGGACGTGGCGGCCATCCCCGGCGGCGGCGGCAACTGGGGCGGCTCCTTCCTGACCATCCCCGCGCAGGGCGAGAACGTCGACGAGGCGTACAAGTTCCTGGAGTGGCTGATCCAGCCCGAGCAGCAGATCGAGATCTTCAAGAAGGTCGGCAACCTGCCGTCGCAGCCGGCGCTCTACGAGGACCCGGCGATCGTCGAGTTCTCCAACCCGTTCTTCAACGACGCGCCGGTCGGCCAGATCTTCTCTGCGACCGCCGCCAACCTCACCCCGCAGTACCTCGGCCGCAAGAACGGTCCGGTCCGGGTCGCGGTGGAGAACGTCCTCAACCGGCTGCAGAGCGGTGACCTGGAGGGCAAGCCCGACGAGGCGTGGACGGAAGCCATCGCGGAAGCCGAAAAGGCGACGAACGCGTAACCGCCCGCGGGCCGGCCGTCGCACGGCTGAATCTGGAGGCAATCCATGTCCGCAACCCGCGCCGCACCACCAGCACCGCCACCCGACCCGACCTGGCGCAACCGGATGCACCGCTTTGACATGCGGTACATGCCGTACATCCTGATCTCTCCGTTCTTCCTCCTCTTCATCGCCTTCGGACTCTTCCCGATCATCTTCAACGGCGTGGTGGCGCTGCGGCACTGGCGGCTGGACAACGCCGACCTGACGGGCTGGGCCGGGCTGGAGAACTTCCGGCGGCTGTTCACCGACGACAGCTTCTGGAACGCGCTGTACAACACGTTCGGCATCTTCGTGCTGTCCACCGTGCCGCAGCTGTTCCTGGCCCTGATCGTCGCGTCGCTGCTGAACCGCAAGCTGCGGGCGCAGACCTGGTTCCGGGTCGGCATCCTGCTGCCGTACATCACCCCGATCACCGCGTCGACGCTGCTGTTCGCGGTCTTCTTCGCCCGCGACTTCGGCATCGCCAACTGGGTGCTCGACGTGCTGAACCTGCGCGGCGAGGCGCCGATCGACTGGCGGTCCAGCAAGGCCGCGTCGTGGGTCGCCATCGCCACCATGGTCAACTGGAAGTGGATCGGCTACAACGCGCTGATCTACCTGGCCGCGATGCAGTCGATCCCGCGCGACATCTACGAGGCGGCGGCGGTCGACGGCGCCGGCCCGTGGCGGCAGCTCTGGCAGATCACCGTGCCGATGATCCGGCCGGTGGTGGTCTTCACCGTGATCCTGTCCACCATCGGCGGGCTGCAACTGTTCACCGAGCCGATGCTGTTCGAGCAGAACTCGCAGGCCGCCACCGGTGGGTCCAACGGCCAGTTCCAGACCATCGCCCAGCTGATCTACAAGGTCGGCTGGAAGGACCTCAACCTCGGGTACGCCGCCGCGATGTCCTGGGCACTGTTCCTGATCATCGTGATCATCGCGGTCGTCAACGCGCTGGTCGCCAACCGGCTGGGCGGAGGCCGTAGATGAGCGCCAGCAACGTCGGCCGAGCCCCGGCGAGTACGCCGGGCAGCTTCTGGAACTACCTGTTCCTCAGCCTGGTCATCCTGTTCTCCGCGTTCCCGCTCTACTGGATGGTGGTGATCGCCAGCGGCACCGACGCCGACCTGGCGAAGATCCCGCCGCAGCTGCTGCCCGGCGGGCAACTGCTCACCAACCTCAACGAGGTCTTCACCCTCAAGAACGTCTACTTCGCGCAGTCGCTGGGCAACAGCTTCATCGTCTCGTCGATCGTGACGTTCTCGGTGCTGTTCTTCTGTTCGCTGGCCGGCTTCGCCTTCGCCAAGCTGCGGTTCGCCGGCCGCAACGCGCTGATGGTCGTCGTGGTGCTCACCCTCACCGTGCCCAACCAGCTCGGCGTCGTCGCCCTCTACATCCTGATGGGCGAACTCGGCTGGAACGGCACCCTGGTCGCGGTCATCGTGCCCGGCCTGGTCACCGCGTTCGGCGTGTTCTACATGCGGCAGTTCATCCTCGAAGCGGTGCCCGACGAGCTGATCGAGGCCGGTCGGATCGACGGTGCCACCACGCTGCGGATCTACTGGAGCGTGGTGCTGCCGGCGGTCCGCCCGGCGATGGCCGTGCTCGGCCTGCTCACCTTCGTGGCCACCTGGAACGACTTCCAGTGGCCGCTGATCACCCTCGGCGGCACCTACTACCCGACGTCGATGGTGGCCCTGTCCGACCTGGCCAGCGGCAACTACGTGCTGTACCGGCGGGTGCTCGCCGGTGCGTTCGTGGCGACCATCCCGCTGTTGATCATGCTCTTCATCGGTGGTCGGCAGATCGTCCGGGGAATCATGGAAGGCGCCGTCAAGAACTGACCCGGCGCGGACCCGTACCGTGGCTCAGTCCCGCTCCAGCACTAGTGAGGTATGGCATGAACACCGTACGACCGCTCCACGAGGGCTGGACCGTACGACCCGCCGACGGGTCCGACGTACCCGACTGGTCCGATATTCCCGACGGCGTCGGTGACCGCAGCGTCCCCGCGGCCGTACCCGGCTGCGTCCACACCGACCTGCTCGCCGCCGGTCTGATCCCCGACCCCTACCTCGACGACAACGAGAACCGGCTGTCGTGGATCGGCCGGACCGACTGGGTCTACGAGACCACATTCGACTGGGTCGACCCGGGCGACCCCCGGGTCGACCTGGTCTGCGCCGGCCTGGACACCGTCGCCACCGTCACCCTCAACGACGTCGAACTGGGCCGCACCGCCAACATGCACCGCGGCTACCGGTTCGACGCCCGCGCGGCGCTGCACCCCGGGCGCAACACCCTGCGGGTGCGGTTCGACTCCGCGTACCGACACGCCGAAGCGGTCCGCGACCGGCTCGGCGACCGGCCCAACGCCTACCCGGAACCGTTCAACTTCATCCGCAAGATGGCCTGCAACTTCGGCTGGGACTGGGGCCCCAACCTGGTCACCGCCGGCATCTGGCAGGAGATCGGCCTGCACGCCTGGGCCGTCGCCCGGCTGGCCAGCGTCCGCCCGCTGGTCACCGTCGACCACACCGGCGGTACGGCCGGCGGGTCGGCCGGCGACGATGGGCCCGGCGGTGGTGTGCCCGGCGGTGTCACCGGCCGGGTCGAGGTACACGTCGACGTCGACCGCGCCGACGGTGCCGACGCCCCGCTGACCGTGGTCGCCGCCGTCGCCGGGGCCCGCGCCGAAGCGGTCGTCCCGGCCGGGCAGCGCAGCGCCGTCGTCACCCTCACCGTCGCCGAGCCCGAGCTGTGGTGGCCCCGGGGGTACGGCAAACCCGCCCGACACGCACTCGACGTCACGCTGCACCGGGCCGACGGCAGCACACTCGACACCTGGCAGCGGCACATCGGCTTCCGGTCGGTCCGCCTGGACACCACCGCCGACCCCGCCGGCAGTGCGTTCACCCTGGTCGTCAACGAGATGCCGGTCTTCGTCCGGGGCGTCAACTGGATCCCCGACGACGCGTTCCCCACCCGCGTCGACCGGGCCCGCTACGCCCACCGGTTCGGCCAGGCCGTCGACGCCGGCGTCAACTTCCTGCGGATCTGGGGCGGCGGGCGCTACGAATCCGAGGACTTCTACGACCTCGCCGACGAGCTGGGTCTGCTCGTCGGGCAGGATTTCCTGTTCGCCTGCGCCGCGTACCCGGAAGAGGAGCCGATCGCCGGCGAGGTCGCCGCGGAGGCCCGCTACCAGGTCGCCCGGCTCACCCCGCACCCCAGTCTGGTGCTGTGGACCGGCAACAACGAGAACATCTGGGGCTGGCACGACTGGGGCTGGCAGGAGGACCTCGACGGACGCAGCTGGGGGCTCGGCTACTACCTCGACGTGCTGCCCGGCATCGTCGCCGAACTCGACCCGACCCGCCCGTACTGGCCGGGCAGCCCCTACTCCGGCCGCGACGACCTGCACCCCAACGACCCGGCGCACGGCACCACGCACATCTGGGACGTGTGGAACACCGACGACTACCTGAAGTACCGGCGGTACGTGCCCCGGTTCCTCGCCGAGTTCGGCTACCAGGGGCCACCCGCGTACGCCACCCTGCGCCGCGCGATCAGCGACACCCCGCTCGCCCCCGATTCACCCGGCATGGCCCACCACCAGAAGGCCGCCGACGGCGACCTGAAACTCCAACGCGGCCTCGACGCGCACCTGCCCGCGCCGCGTGACTTCGACGACTGGCACTACCTGACCCAGGTCAACCAGGCCCGCGCCATCGCCGTCGGGGTGCGGCACTTCCGCTCCCACCGGGGCATCTGCATGGGCACCATCCTGTGGCAGCTCAACGACTGCTGGCCGGTCACCTCGTGGGCCGCCGTCGACGGCGACGGGCGGCGTAAACCCCTGTGGTACGCGCTGCGCGACGCCTACGCCGACCGGCTGCTCACCATCGAACCCCGCGACGGTGGGCTCGCCCTGGTGGCGGTCAACGACACCGGGGCCGACTGGCACCCGCAGACCGATGTCACCCGGCTCACCCTGGCCGGCGAGCCACTGGCCAAGATCGGCTACCAGCTGGCCGTACCGGCCCACTCGGCGATCACCGTGCCGCTCTACCCCGACCTGGCCGCCGTCGGCGACCCGCGCCGCGAGCTGCTGCTCGCCGACGCGGCCGGGCAGCGGGCCTGGTGGTTCTTTGCCGAGGACAACGAGATCGACTACCCGGCGGCCGGGTACGACGCGACGGCCGCACCGGTCGACGGCGGGCTGCGGGTCACCGTCACCGCCCGGACCGTCCTGCGTGACCTGACCCTCTACCCGGACCGGCTCGACCCGGCCGCCGAAGTGGACCGGGCACTGGTCACCCTGCTGCCCGGCGAGTCGACGGAGTTCGTGGTCCGCACCGGGGCCGAGCTGGACCCGGCGGCGCTGACCAGCCGGCCGGTGCTGCGCTGCGTCAACGACATCGTCAACGACACCCCGGCGGCCGGCGCATGAGCGCCGGCCCGGCAGCGGTCGGTCCGGCGGCGGCCGACCGCGCCCCCGGCCCGGTTCTCGCGGTCGACGTCGGCGGCACCAAGCTGGCCGCCGCCGTCGTCGAACCCGACGGCACCATCGCCGTGCAGGGCGCGGTGCCGACCCCGGCCGGCGGGGACACCGTGACCGTCACCGCCGCCCTGCACCGGGTGGTCCGCCAGGTCGTCGGCGACCGGGACCCGGCCACGCTGACCGGGCTCGGCGTCGGCTCGGCCGGCCCGCTCGACCCGGCAGCCGGCACCGTCAGCCCGGTCAACATCCACGCCTGGCGCGACTTCGGCATCCTCGACTCGCTGCGGCCGTTGCTGCCCGGCCGGCCGGCGGTGCTCGCTGGCGACGGGCACTGCATGGCGCTCGGCGAACACTGGCGCGGCGGCTACCCCGGCCGCGCCCTGCTCGGCATGGTGGTCTCCACCGGCGTCGGCGGCGGACTGGTCATCGACGGCCGGGTCCACCCGGGCGGCAGCGGCAATGCCGGCCACATCGGACACATCGTGGTGGACATGACCGGCCCAACCTGCCCGTGTGGCGGGCGCGGCTGTGTCGAGGCGATCGCCAGCGGTCCGGCGATGGTCCGCTGGGCCGTCGACCAGGGCTGGACGCCGGGGGAGCGGCCGGGCGACGCCCGTACCCTCGCCGAGGACGCCCGGGCCGGCGTACCGCTCGCCGTCGCCGCCTTCCGGCGGGGCGCGACCGCGCTGGCCGCCGCGGTGGTCTCCGCCACCGCGCTGATCGACCTCGACGACGTCGTCATCGGCGGCGGGGTGGCCGCCGCCGGTGACCTGCTCTTCGCCCCGCTGCGCGCGGCCGTAGCGGAGCTGGCCGGGCTCGACTTCGTCCGTCGGGTCCGGATCCACACCAGCAGTCTCGGCAACGACGCGGGGCTGCTCGGTGCCGCCGCACTCGCCCTGGAGGCCGCCGCGCGTCAGTGACCTCCACCGCTCCACGGTCAAGGAGAACTCCGTAATGCGCCCACGCTCCGCCGGCCTGCTGCTGGCACTGGCCGGACTGCTGCTGACCGCAGCGGCAGTCCCGGCCCAGGCCGCACCGCCGGCCCACCATCCCGGTCATCCCGGTGCGCCTGGTCAGCCGACCGCCGGATTCGTCACCCGGCACGGCGACGACCTCACACTCGACGGCCGGAAGTTCCGGTTCGCCGGCAGCAACAACTACTACCTGATGTACAAGTCGCCGACGATGGTCGACGACGTCTTCGCCGACGCGAAGGCAGCCGGGTTCACCGTGCTGCGTACCTGGGGATTCCTCGACATCGGCAACGCCGACGGCTCCGACTCGGTCGCCGGCCCCGCCGACGGGGTCTACTTCCAGTACTTCGACGGCGAACGGCCGGCGTACAACGACGGCCCGGACGGCCTGCAACGCCTCGACTACGTCCTGGCCGCCGCCCGCGAAGCCGGCATCAAACTGGTGATCCCGCTGACCAACAACTGGCGCGACTTCGGCGGCATGGACCAGTATGTCCGCTGGCGCGGCGGGCAGTACCACGACGACTTCTACACCGACCCGGTGATCCGCGGCTGGTACAAAGACTGGATCAGCCATGTGCTGAACCGCACCAACACCATCACCGGGGTCAAGTACCGTGACGATCCGACGGTGATGACCTGGGAACTGGGCAACGAGCCGCGCTGCAAGGGCTCCGGCGTCTACCCGCCGTCACCGGACTGCACCACCGACACGCTCACCGCCTGGGCCGACGAGATGACCCGGCATGTCAAGTCGATCGCGCACCGGCAACTGGTCAGCGTCGGCGACGAGGGCTTCTTCTGCGACGATCCGACCAGCGCCGACTGGACCACCAACTGCGGCGAAGGGGTGGACAGCGTCGCGTTGAGCAAGCTGCCCGCCGTCGACGTCGTCTCCTACCACCTCTACCCGGACCACTGGGGCAAGGACGCCGCCTGGGGCACCGAGTGGATCACCCGGCACGCCCACGAGGCGAAGAAGGTCCGCAAGCCGGTGATGCTCGGCGAGTTCGGCATCCACGACAAGTCGACCCGCAACGTCGTCTACCGCGACTGGACCGACACGGCGATCGCCGGCGGCACCAGCGGTTTTCTCTACTGGATCCTCTCCGGTGTGCAGGACGACGGCAGCCGCTACCCGGACTACGACGGCTACACCGTCTACTGCCCGAGCCCGGTCTGCACCACGCTGTCGAACGCGGGCGCGGCGGTGCGCGGTGACAAGCGGCCGTGGCCGCCGGTGGCCGACCACGACACCAGCACCGTCGAGTTCGGCCAGGTCGCGACGCTGCGGCCGGCGGCCAACGACATCGCCTGGCGGGGTACGGTGCGAGCCGCCACACTCGATCTGGACCCGACGGAACGCGGCCAGCAGAAGCGGGTGACCGTCGATGGCGGCGAGTTCGCGCTCGGCGGCGACGGCGTGGTGACCTTCACCCCGGCGGACGGCTTCGCCGGCCGGGCCACCGCCCACTACCGGGTGTGGGACCGGGCCTGGCGCGCCTCCAACGTCGCCGACCTGGTGGTCACCGTCAAACCGGACCCGGCCGGGGTGCAGACGCTGTTCTCGTTCGAGACCGGCACCGACGGGTGGGGACCGCCGTCGTGGGAGCCGGGCGTCGGCAGCGTCGCCCAGTCGGACGCGTTCGCCACCGACGGGTCGTACGGGCTGCGCGTCGACTCGGTAACCGGCGGCTGGTTCGGTACGTCGTTCGCCGAACCGGTGGACCTGTCCGGCCAGGTGACCCTCAAGTACGACCTGCGTACCGACCCGTCAGTGGGCACCAACGCGGCGATCGCCGTGCAGACCGGGCCGAGCTACACCTGGTGCCAGTCCACGTTCACCTGGCTGAACCAGGACTGGACCGGCACCGCCGAGATCGACCTGCTGACCGAGATGTCCTGTGACGCCGAGGCACTGGCTGACGTGCGCGAGATGTACGTCTACGTCAACCCGGGCTCTGTCCACATCGACAACGTCCGGGTCGAGTAGGACGGCGCGGTCACCGGTACGCGGCGAGCCCCGGCCCCCGTCGGCGTGGGGCCGGGGCTCGACGTCGTCGCCGCTCGTCTGCTGATCCTGCGGCTCAGCGGAGCGTGGGTGCTTCAGCGATGAACGAGCGCCAGGCGGTCGGGCCGAAGGCGAGCGTGGGACCGCCCTGGTCCTTGCTGTCGCGGACCAGGACGCGACCGGGAAGGTTGTCCGCCACCTCGATACAGGCGCTTCCGTTGCTGTTGCTGCGGCTGGACTTGCGCCACGCCGGCTCGGTCATAGTTCCTTCACCAACTTCAAGATCATGTCTCGCGACTGGTCGCGCGGCAACGCAACACCACTCAGAGCCTGCCAGGCCTGTTCGAGGGTGGCAACCCGCTTCGGATCGGTCACCAGGCGGCCCTCCAACTGGTCGTCGACATAGCCGACGGTGCCGCCGGTCTCGGCCAGAGTGGCGAGCATGAACGGACCGTTCTGCCCGGGATGCCAGCCCGCATCGGCTGGCGTCACCTGCACCAGGACCCGGGATCCAGTGCTCATCTCCGCGATGTGTGCCAACTGCTCCCGCATGATCACGGGGTCTCCCCGGCGAAGGGCTGACTCGTCGATGATGAACTGACACACCGGTGGATCATCCCGCTCGAACACGGCGGCCTGTCGAGTCATCCTGATGGCGAGGTACTCGTCGGCCTTCGCCGGAGTCAGCAGACCGCTGTGCAGGATCGCCCGGGCGTACGCCTCCGTCTGCAGGAGGCCGGGAATGATCGCTGGATCGTGCCACCGGATGGATATCGCCGCCGCTTCCACCTCTGGCCATGGCTGGAACCACTCTGGCGGGATGGACTTGCGGGCGTTCTCCACCAGTTCCTTGATCAGCGGGGCGCTGCTGAACACCTGATCGATGTGGTCTGCCGTGTCGGGCATTGGTATCTGTCGACCGGTCTCGAACTTGGCGATCAGCGATGTCGAGACGCTGAGCCGCTGTGCCAACTGCTCCTGTGTCATGCCGCCGCTGAGCGAACGAAGAAACCTGAGCACCTGTGGAATGCCGTTGCTGCTCACTGCTGCTTGTCCTTCCGGCCCGTATCGGGGCAGCTTCCTACCAGGAGGACTTCCCGAAAGGGGTCCGCCGATTCGGAACCGGGCTTTGTCTATGTAACTCGGTGTGACGGCCGGGGTGTGATCAACTCGGGCGTGTCGCTTGTGGAGACGGCGGCCGGCATCGTC
>Ga0207773_100139_pt1 | contig 60159 bp, 58 predicted proteins | sample TtaePargueraPR_2_FD_187281 | JGI IMG/M metagenome (GOLD analysis project Ga0207773, IMG submission 187281) | Aerobic enrichment media microbial communities from Bioluminiscent Bay, La Parguera, Puerto Rico - Tt and M1 (3) (SPAdes) | ecosystem: Environmental > Aquatic > Marine > Unclassified ...
GCAGGCGCACGCCCGCCGAATCCATGACAACCGAGGTATTGCCGGCGGCCGACACGGCGACCTTCTTGGCCTTGATGAAGCCCTTGGCGGTCTCGACCCCGATCACCTTGCCCGATGCATCGCGGCGGATGGCCGTGACCGGACAGTTCTGGATGATGTCCACGCCGCGCGCTGCGGCACCGCGGGCATAGCCCCAGGCCACCGCGTCGTGGCGCGCAACGCCGCCACGCCGCTGCAGGGCGGCACCCATCACTGGATAACGGGCCCCAGGCGAAATATCGAGCGGAGGGCAGAATTCCTTGGCCTCTTCGGGCGTCAGCCATTCGTTGTCGATGCCGTTCAAGCGATTGGAATGCACGTGGCGCTTGAAGCTCTGCACGTCGTGCACGTTGTGCGCCAGCATCATCACGCCGCGCTGCGAGAACATGACGTTGTAATTGAGCTCCTGCGTCAGCCCTTCCCACAGCTTCATCGAATGCTCATAGAGCATCGCGCTTTCATCGTAGAGGTAGTTGGAGCGGATAATGGTGGTGTTGCGACCGGTATTGCCGCCACCCAGCCAGCCCTTGTCTATGACCGCCACATTGGTGATGCCGTGTTCTTTGGCGAGGTAGAAGGCCGCGCCTAGTCCATGCCCGCCGGCGCCGACAATAACGACGTCATACTCGGCCTTGGGCTGAGCGTCGGGCCATTGCGGCTTCCAGTTCTTGTGGCCGGTGAGGGCATTCGCCAACAGATTCGGAAATGAAAAGCGGGTCATCGCTTACCCCAGACGCGCGGTGTTGGGGTATCATTGCGACATTGCGCAATTGCGGACAGGACGTTTGCGTCAAAGATAGCGCACTATAACGACATGGCTTCCGGCGACCTGTGACACACCGGAGCGCAGCGCGCCTATGCCGCCTCGACCTCTGCGTCGTCCAGCCGCGCCCGCCGCACCTGATATGGTGTGCAATCGAAGCGCTGCCGGAAAACTCGGCTCAGATGGGAGGAGTCGCAGAAGCCGCATTCGACGGCCACTGTGGCAACCGACTTGTCGGTGGTTTCAATCAGGTGCCGCGCCAAGGCCAAGCGGATCTGGAGAAAGGCCGCTTGGGGCGACGCGCCCAGCGCAGCGCGAAAGTGTCGCTCCAGCTGGCGCTTGCTGTTGCCCATCCGGCGGGCCAGTTCGGTGACGGACAAGGGGTTGTCGATATGCTGCTGCATAAGCAGTAACGCCCGCAAGACCATCGGGTCGTTGGTCGATATGTCCATCGGTACGCCCGGCTGAGGCTTCTCAGGCCGCAAGGCGTCATCGATGATCATGATATGCAGGCTCTTAATGGCCTGCGGTCGACCCACATGCTTGTCCACGAGATAGGCCGCCAGATGCGCGGAACTGGCGCCACCCGAGCAGGTCAGCCGGTCACCGTCGTCAATGAATATCTGGTCCGAAACAGGGTTGAGGCCGTCAAACTGCTCCAGGAAGTCGGCGTGGTGAAACCAGCTCACACAGCAGCGATGGCCGTCCATAAGGCCAGCCCGATGCAACAGGAAGCCGCCCGTGCACACTCCGACCAGGGGTATGCCCTGCGACGCCGCCTTACGGAGGTATTCAATATAGGCCTGACCGAGGCCGGACAGATCGTCCTCCATCACACCGCCCACGACGACGATGTAGTCAAACCTGCCGGGATCACCCAGCCGCTCATTGGGTTGAACCGTGATGCCGCTGCTTGAAGGCACGGCATTCATCGTATCCGACAGAACCGCCCAATCGCACATGATCGGGCGGCTTCTGTCACCTTCGTCGGCGGCCAGCCTCAACACATCCACGAAATTGGCGAAGGCACAAAGTGTAAAGCGCTTGGCCAGAATGAACCCCACACTCAGGCGGACACCTGCCGGACGGACTCTGAGCGCTCTGTTTCCCAAACTCGATGGTTGCATGTTGGCTCCTGCCATCGCCCTCCGGAAATACGCGGCCTCTGTCGTAGCGGTAATCCAAGTTTGACGCAAATGTTCTGGCAAGAGTCCGAAACTGTCGCAATGCTCCCCCACGATGATCAATGTGCCTCGTCAACCAGGCAAGATCGTAGCTCTGATCAGCTCGCCTGATCGCGCGACTGGGGAATGGATAGAATGAAAATTCTGGTGCCCGTGAAGCGGGTGGTCGATTTCAACGTCAAGATCCGGGTGAAGCCCGATGGTTCGGGTGTCGATCTGGCCAATGTGAAAATGTCGATGAACCCCTTCGACGAGATCGCCGTCGAGGAGGCAATTCGCCTCAAGGAGGCTGGCAAGGCCGAAGAGATCGTCGTGGTATCCATCGGACCCGCGCAGGCCCAGGATACGTTGAGAACGGCTCTGGCCATGGGCGCGGACCGCGCCATCCTGATTACCGTTGAGGACAGTGTCGAACCGCTGACCGTCGCAAAGCTGCTGAAGGGCGTAGTCGAGGCCGAGCAGCCGCAACTGGTTATTCTGGGCAAGCAGGCGATCGACGATGATTGCAACCAGACCGGTCAGATGCTGTCGGCGCTGCTGGGCTGGTCGCAGGCGACCTTCGCCTCCAAGCTCGAGCTGACCGACGGCAAGGCCAGGGTTTTGCGCGAGGTCGATGGCGGATTACAGTCTATCGATGTCACGCTGCCTGCCATTGTCACCGCCGACCTCCGGCTCAATGAACCGCGCTTTGCCTCGCTCCCCAATATCATGAAGGCCAAGAAGAAGCCGCTCGAGGAAAAGACCGCCGCCGACTATGGCGTCAGCACCGAACCACGCCTGAAAGTGCTGAGGACAGACGAACCGGGGGCGCGCAAGGGCGGCATCAAGGTGTCCAGCGTGTCCGAACTGCTCGACAAGCTGCGCAACGAAGCCCGCGTCATCTGATCAGCTGGAAGGGACAGACAAATGACAATTCTTCTTCTCGCCGATCACGACAACACCGCGCTCTCCGAACTGACCGCGCGGGCATTGACCGCGGCCGGCAAGATCGGTGGCGACGTCGACATTCTGGTCGCAGGCAAGGGCATCCAGGCCATAGCAGATGCGGCCGCCAAGCTTTCCGGCGTGCGCAAGGTTCTGCTGGCCGACAGCGAAGTGTTCGAACACCAGCTGGCCGAGCCGCTGGCCGATCTGATTGTTTCGCTCGGCGGCGGCTACGATGTCGTCATGGCCGCCGCGACCACCACGGGCAAGAACGTCTTGCCGCGCGTGGCCGCCCTGCTCAATGTGATGCAGGTTTCCGAGATCATCGAGGTGGTATCGCCCGATACCTTCAAGCGCCCGATCTATGCCGGCAATGCGGTTCAGACCGTTCAGTCGCTGGACGCCAAGAAGGTGATAACAGTGCGCACGGCAGCCTTCGCAGCGGCGGAAAGCGGCGCATCAGCGCCTATCGAGCCCGTTGCGGCGGTTGCGGACCGCGGTCTCTCCACATTCGTCGAGAACCACATCGCCAAGAGCGAACGGCCCGAGCTCGGCTCGGCCCGGATCGTGATCTCAGGCGGCCGTGCTCTCGGCTCGCAGGACAAGTTCCGCGAAATCATCCTGCCCATCGCCGACAAGCTGGGCGCCGCCGTCGGCGCCTCGCGCGCCGCCGTCGACGCGGGCTACGCCCCTAATGATTGGCAGGTCGGCCAGACCGGCAAGATCGTCGCGCCCGACCTTTACATCGCCATCGGCATTTCCGGGGCAATCCAGCACCTGGCCGGCATGAAGGACGCCAAGGTCATTGTCGCCATCAACAAGGATGGGGATGCCCCCATTTTCCAGGTGGCCGACTATGGGCTGGTTGGCGACCTCTTTGACCTGCTGCCTGAACTCGAGCGCCAGCTATGAACAAGCTGATGCAATCCGGTGGAGACGTCTCGATGAGCGAGAACAAGTTCATTCTGAAGCTGAGTTGCCTTGACCAGCCGGGCATCGTGGCAGGGCTGACGACGGCCCTGGCCTCCCGTGGCGCAAATATTCTGGAATCCAACCAGTTCTGCGATCGCCTGACCAACCAGCTGTTCATCCGCATCGCCTTTGCGGCGCCCGCCGGGACCAGCAAGGAAACCTTCGAGCTGGCCTTCAAGCCCTCGGTCGATCGCTTCGACATGAAGCTCAAGCTTGAGGATCTGTCGCGCCGGCCCAAGATCATCATCATGGTCTCAAAGTTCGACCACGCGCTGCTCCACCTGCTCTACCAGATCAAGGTGGGCTGGCTGAATGCAGAGGTTGCCGCCATTGTCTCCAATCATGAAGACTCACGACGCACCGCCGAGCAGGAAGACATCCCGTTCTACTACTGGCCGGTGACCAAGGAGAACAAGGCCGAGCGAGAAGCGCAGCTGATCGAACTGGTCAAGGAGACCAGCTCCGAGTTGGTGGTTCTGGCCCGCTATATGCAGGTCCTCTCCAACGACCTGTCCAACCGTCTCTACGGCATGGTGATCAATATTCACCACTCCTTCCTGCCCAGCTTCAAGGGTGCAAAGCCCTATCACCAGGCTCATGAGCGGGGCGTCAAGCTGATCGGGGCGACAGGGCACTATGTCACCGCCGACCTAGACGAAGGTCCGATTATCGAGCAAGAGACCGAGCGTGTCAGCCACGCCATGAGCTCCGACGATTTCGTGGCGGCCGGGCGAGACATCGAATCCAGGGTGCTTGCCCGCGCCGTCAAGTATCATCTTGAGGGCCGCGTCATGCTCAATCACCATCGAACTGTCGTCTTCTCTGCCTGACCGCCGTCCGGATCCGCGGTCGCGGTTTCATCGCAATCCAGGGTGTTTCATGCCTGCTCAGATCATTGACGGGAAAGCATATGCCAACGGCTTGGGCGGACGCATTGCCCAGGCCATTCCGGCGCTCGAGGAGCACTCTGGGCGTTCGCCGGGTCTTGCCGTGGTCCTGGTCGGTACCGATCCGGCAAGCGAGGTCTATGTTCGCAGCAAGGGCAGAATGGCACGAGAACTTGGCATGGCCAGTTTCGAGCATGTGCTGCCCGAAGATGTCAGCCAGGACGAACTGCTGGCGCTGGTCGCAAAACTCAACGCGGACGATGCCGTGGACGGCATTCTGGTGCAATTGCCCCTCCCCGCGCATCTCGATTCCCTCAAGGTCGTCGAAGCTATTGATCCGGCCAAGGACGTGGACGGTCTGCACCCCTCCAGTGCAGGCAGGCTGGCATCGGGGCTGGAGGGGCTTGTTTCCTGCACGCCCTTGGGCTGCCTGATGCTGCTGCGCTCGGCCCTTGGTAACCTCTCGGGGCTGGACGCGGTGGTTGTTGGCCGCTCGATCCTGGTCGGCAAGCCCATGGCCCAGCTTCTCCTGGCCGAGAATTGCACCGTGACCATTGCCCATTCCCGCACGCGCGACCTCGCCGCCAAGGTGAGGCAGGCCGATATCGTCGTCGCAGCGGTCGGTCAGGCCGAGATGATCAAGGGCGACTGGATCAAGCCGGGCGCGACCGTCATCGACGTGGGTACCAGTCGAGTACATCGCGATGGCAAGGCCCGGCTGGTTGGCGACGTCGAATTCGGCGCGGCTTCATCTGTCGCCGGTGCAATAACGCCGGTCCCCGGCGGCGTTGGGCCCATGACGATCATGAGCCTGATGCACAATACCTTGCTGGCCGCCTACAGGCGCCGCAATCTTGCCGTCCCGCAGCTCTGGTAATGCCTGGGTCGACCGGCCCGGCGCGGCCGGCGGCCATCTGAACGATCCGTCCGTCACAATGGAGTAAGTCGAAATGTCAACGTTTCCCAATAAGGCCCGTGTGGTCATTGTGGGTCTGGGCGGCATCGTGGGTGCGTCGGTTGCGCACCATCTGGTCGAACGCGGTTGGGACGACATAGTCGGCATCGACAAGTCCGGCATTCCGACGGACATCGGCTCGACTGCCCATGCTTCGGACTTTTGCTACACCACCAGCCACGATTTCCTGACGACCTGGACCACCCTCTATTCCATCGATTTCTTCGAGAAGATGGGACACTACGCCCGCGTGGGCGGCATCGAGGTGGCGCGTGTCGGCGATGATGCCCGCATGGATGAAATCAAGCGCAAGGTGGCCTCGGGCAAGGCTTTTGGTACAAGGGCGAGGCTGATCGATCCCGCCGAAATCAAGCAGAAGATGCCGCTGGTCGAGGAAAGCCTGATTCAAGGCGGACTATGGGATCCCGATGCGGGCCTGGTTATTCCGCGCTCCCAGACGGTGGCCGGCAAGCTCGTCGATCAGGCCGTCGAGGCCGGCAAGCTGCAGGCCTTCGCCAATACATCGGCACGCTCTTTGGTTATCGAAGAGGGGCGCATCAAGGGCGTGGTGACCGATCGCGGCACCATCATGGCCGACTACGTGGTCGTCTGCACCGGCCTTTGGGGCCGCTTGATCGCCGAAATGGCGGGCGAAGACCTGCCCGTCATGCCGGTGGATCATCCCCTGACCTTTTTCGGTCCCTATGACGAATTTGCCGATACCGGCGTCGAAATCGGCTATCCGCTGCTGCGTGACCAGGGCAATTCTGCCTATCTGCGCGATACGGGCGATCCCAAGACCGCCGAAGGCGGTCAGATCGAATGGGGCTATTACGAAGAGCACAATCCGCGCCTCGTCCATCCCCGCGAATTGCTGGAGAAGGAACAGGCCCGCCTGTCGCCGTCGCAGCGCGACCTTGACCTTGAGCAGGTCATGGAACCGCTTGAACGCGCCATGGAGTTGACACCGATCCTGGCAGAGCTCGGCTATAATGAAGGCCATTCCTTCAATGGCCTACTCCAGACCACCACCGATGGCGGCCCCTCAATGGGCGAAAGCCAGAAGGTCCGGGGCCTGTGGTATGCTGTGGGCATCTGGGTGAAGGACGGTCCCGGCATGGGCAAGCTCATCGCCGACTGGATGACCGATGGGCGCACGAGCATCGACCACAACAAGGTCGACTTCGCCCGCTTCAACAGCTTCCAGCTCGATGAGAAGTGGATCGAGGAACGCTGCACCGAAACGGCGATGAAGATCTACAACCCGCCGGTACATCCACGCGAGCCTTTCTCGGGCGGCCGCAATGTCCGCCGTTCGCCCTTCTACGAGCGCGAGAAGCAGCTGGGCGGCTATTTCATGGAGTTGGGTGGCTGGGAACGTGCCCATGGCTATGCGGCCAATGAGCACCTGCTGGAAAAATATGCCGATCGCGTTCCGGTGCGCGAGAATGAATGGGACAACCGCCACTTCTGGCGGGTTTCCAATGCCGAGCATATCGAGCTGAGCGAGAATTGCGGCATCATCAATCTTTCGCACTTCGCCATCTACGACATCGAAGGGCCGGACCATGTCGATCTGATGGAATGGCTCTGTGCGGCCAAGATTGGCGGCGACGCCAATATCGGCAAGGGCATCTATACCCACTTCCTCGACGAACAGGGCATGGTGCGCGCCGACTTCACCGTCATCCGCATGGCCGACCGCATCCGCATGATCAATGGCGCTGATGCCGGGCCGCGCGACTATCACTATATGCGCCGCGTAGCGCAGGACCGGAACCTGGACGTCACCATTACCGATGTGACCGAGAAATACATCACCGTTGGTATCTGGGGGCCGAACGCCCGGGAGAACCTCAGCAAGCTGGTGGACGATCCATCCATCCTGACCCATGAAAATTTCCCCTTTGCCTCGATCAAGCCCATCACCATTGCTGGCAAGGCGGTCACAGCCTTCCGTATTTCCTATGTCGGCGAACAGGGCTGGGAACTGCACATGGCCTATGAGGACGGCCTGGCCGTCTGGGACGCCCTGCGCTCGACCGGCGTCATTGCCGTGGGTGTGGAGACCTATGCCAATTCCCGTCGCCTGGAAAAAAGCCTGCGGCTACAGAATGCGGACCTTCTGACCGAGTATAATCTCCTGGAGGCCGATCTGGCCCGCCCCAAGGTCAAGGAAGCCGATTTCTGCGGCAAGGCCAGCCATGTCGCCTATCGTGAGCGCGAACATCAGCCGGCCATGCTGTGCACCTTGGTCATGACGGAGAATGTCGACAGCAATGGCGTCGCTCGCTACCCGGTCGGCACCTTGCCGGTTCTCGATCCGACTACTGGCGAGACGTTGGTGGACGATTTGGGCCGCCGTTCCTACACCACGTCCATCGTCTACGGGCCGGTCATCGGCAAGAATATCGCGCTGGCCTATCTGCCCTGGTCATATTGCGAGATGGGCCGGGAGGTCTTGCTGGAGTATTTCGGCGAAACCTATCGCGCCGAAGTCGCCGGCGTCGGCTACAAGCCGCTCTACGACCCCGAGAATGCACGTCCGAGAAGCTGACCCGCATATTGCCGGCAATACATTTCCGGGCCATTCAGCGTCGCTGCTGGATGGCCCGGAATGTTTCTGGATGCTTAAGACGCGATTGGGGACGAGGTCCCAATATCCGCGCCGGCCAAGCGGTCGGCGAAATGACGCGGAATGCGAAACTGGAATGGTCGGCTTCACGGCCCATGATCTGGGCCGGTTCGACGATAAGATATGCAGGCTGGAGCCTTTGCCGAACCCTGTCGGAGCAAAAGGTGCTACCTGTGTCTCTGGAACAAACCGTAATCTAGGCGTCCAATACGGACCGGGGATTACTGGCTGGGGCGCCAGGATTCGAACCTGGGAATGTCGGTACCAAAAACCGATGCCTTACCACTTGGCGACGCCCCAACTTGGTGCCGGTTCCTACACGGTTCGGATGCGCCGCGCAACACGATCTGCACGCTCGATAAAAGGTTGTGACAAGCGCTTGAACACGGAAAAGAGCACAGCTATAAAGCCGCCACATCGCGACAGGGTCGGCTCAGCCGGCCCCGCACTTCCCGAGATGTCGCGGTTCTGACGGAGTATAGCGCAGCCTGGTAGCGCACCTGCTTCGGGAGCAGGGGGTCGCAAGTTCGAATCTTGCTACTCCGACCAATCAACCCCGGCCTCTTGCGAGGTCGGGGTTTTTCTTGGCCAGGCCACTGTCGCGCCTGTGGACAGGATCGGCCTGCCCGCGCTTCCAGCGGACACCGCCCCAGCTGGCAAGGAAAAAGGGCCGGTGTCACCACCGGCCCTTTTCTCATCTGGAAGCGTGATTCTAGCGCTTGGCGCCGAACAGGCCCCAGAGGCCCGTAACGGTCAGGGCGGCGAAAGCCATCTTGAGCGTGTCCCACACCAGGAAGGGTTGCACGGCCTTGGCGAAGGCGGAGGCCACAACATTGGTCTGGTCAACCCAGGCGGCCTGACCGGCCATGGCCACAAGCCATGCAAAGCCGAAGGCGTAGAGCACGGCAGCGCCTACGAGCATGGCGCCGAACAGGGTGAAGGGGCGGCCGGACGCGCCACGATCAGCGGCAGCGCCGACGATGGCAGCCAAAGCGAGGAAGCCGATGAGGAAGCCGCCGGTCGGGCCAACGAGATAGGCCAGACCACCGCCGGTGGCGAAAACCGGCAGACCGAGTGCGCCTTCGACGAGGTAGGCAGCAACAGTGGCAACGCCGATGCGCAGGCCAAAGGCAGCGGCCAGCGCGGCAATGGCGAAGCTCTGCAGGGTCACGGGGACCGGCCACACCGGGACATTGACCTTGGCGGCGGCCGTGATGAGCATGGTGCCGATGAGGACGATCGCTGCATTGGTTGCCAGCTTGGCGACATCGCCCTTTGGCTGGAATGCACCGAGCAGCGTGTTGGGCGTGGTCAAAGTCACAGCCATTTCATACCTTCCGTAATTGATAGGGACCAACCCCCTCCCCGGGGTGGTCTGGTCCGGACACAAGCTTCTTACGGTTTCGTTACCACAGGCGCAATGGCCAGCACTTCCTCACCCCTCACCTTCGACACCGAATTCGTTGCCCGAACCGGCGAGGCAATTGCCGTTGCCCCTGGCGTCACCCGGGTCACGGCCCCCAACGCCTCCCCTTATACCTTTACCGGCACGAACAGTTTTCTCGTGGGGCATCATGAGGTTGCCCTGGTCGATCCCGGACCGGAAGACGGTGCGCATGAAGCGGCTCTGATTGCGGCGATCGGTGGCCGCAGGGTGACTGCTATCCTCCTCACGCATACCCATCGCGACCATAGTGCATCGGCGCAAGCACTGGCGCAGCGGCTGGGCGCGCCGCTTTGGTTCGGTGGTCGCCATCGTCTGTCCCGTCCGCTGCGCCGGTTTGAGATCAATCCGATTCGCAATTCATGCGATTGGGATCTGGTACCGGACCGGACGCTGGTGGATGGCGAGACCATTCTGGCTGGCGACATAAACCTAGTCGTTCATGCGACGCCCGGGCATTGCGCCAACCACCTCAGTTTTGGTGTCGCCGGAGGAGACATCATGCTCTCGGGCGATCACGTCATGGGTTGGAACTCGACCCTGGTTTCGGTCCCGGACGGCTCCATGGCTGATTACTTTGCCTCGCTGGACAAGGTCATTGCCCTACCCTACCGGCGCTACCTGCCAGCACATGGCGGCGATATCGCCGACGGCCCTGCTCATGCCGCTGCCCTCAAGGCCCATCGGCAGATGCGCAACGAACAGCTCCTCGATGCCATCCGCAACGGTGCACGCACCGTTCGAGCGGCGGTCGACGCCATCTATCCTACCCAACCGGCCAGGGTGCGCTTTGCCGCCCGCATGACGATGATGGCGCATGTGGAATATCTGGAGGGGTTGGGGCAGTTAAAGGTAAGGCCGGGGGTGTTGGGGATGAGGCTGGAGGTGGCTTAGCAAGCCTTCACCTCTCCCTTTGGGGGAGAGGTGAAGGAGCTAGTTCCTTTGAAACCCTATTGCCCCTTCCCTGCCCGTCTGGCCGCGATGCCGCAGCATGTGGTCGGCTAGCACCAGCGCCATCATGGCTTCGCCCACCGGCACGGCGCGGATGCCCACGCAGGGGTCGTGGCGGCCCTTGGTGATGATGTCGACATCTTCATTGGCCGTGGTGACCGTCTGACGGGGCGTCAGGATGGAGGAAGTCGGTTTGACGGCAAAGCGGCAGACAATGGGGTCGCCGTTAGAGACACCGCCCAGGATGCCGCCGGCATGGTTGGAGAGGAAATAGGGCCTATCCTCGCCCGAACGCATCTGGTCTGCGTTTTCGACACCGGTGAGGCCAGCGGCCTCGAAACCAGCACCGATCTCCACCGCCTTAACGGCATTAATGCTCATCATGGCCGAGGCCAGGTCAGCGCTCAATTTGCCATAGATCGGCGCGCCCCAGCCGGCGGGCACACCTTCGGCTACCACCTCGATCACCGCGCCCACCGAATTGCCTTCCTTGCGCAGCGCATCGAGATAGTCAGCCCAGAGCACGGCAGCCTTGGCATCGGCGCAGAAGAAGTGGTTCTCGCCGACCACGTCCCAGTCGAAATTGGCGTAGTCGATCTTGTGCGGGCCCATCTGCACGAGGCTGGCGCGGATGGTGACGCCGGCAAGCACCCGGCGGGCGATGGCGCCGGCGGCGACCCGGGCAGCGGTTTCGCGTGCCGAGGTGCGCCCGCCACCACGATAGTCGCGGATGCCGTATTTCTGATCATAGGTGTAGTCGGCGTGGCCGGGACGGTATTTGTCGCGGATGTCCGAATAGTCCTTGGAGCGCTGGTCGGTATTCTCGATCAGCAGCGAAATCGGCGTGCCGGTGGTGCGAGGGCCATCGGTGCGCTCGTCCTCGAAGACGCCGGAGAGGATCTTCACCTCATCGGCCTCACGGCGCTGCGTGGTGAACTTGGACTGGCCGGGTTTGCGGCGGTCGAGATCGCGCTGGATCATTTCCGGCGTCAGCTTGAGGCCGGGCGGGCAACCATCGACCACGACGCCCAGCGCCGGTCCGTGGCTTTCGCCCCAGGTGGTGAAACGGAAAAGATGCCCGAACGTATTGAAAGACATGGCGCGGCCCCAGTTATGCGGGCGTTTTAGGGGGCCGTGGCCAGCCGGTCAATCGACGCTGGCGTCCCAGGTGTTGCGAGCAGAGTGCAAGGTCATCCGGCCATTGACGAAATGGGCGATGACGCCCTGCGGCGGCGGCCAGTTGAGAACATCGCCGCGCGGGGTCCCTTCCACCAGATGGCGCAGCACCCGCAGCACGCCGCCATGGGCGACAACCACCGCGTGATGGGTCAACTCACGGGCAAAATCGAGCAGGCGCGCAGCGACATCGTCGTAGTTCTCGCCATTCTCGGGCCGGAACTGCCAATAGCTCTCGTCCCGCTCGCCGGGGGCAAGGGCGGCATGCTCGCGCGCGATTTCGGCATGCAGGCGGCCCTCGAAATTGCCGAAGGAAATTTCGATCAGCCGCTTGTCGTGGATGACCGGCGGCAGCTCGATGTCGAATGCGGCGCGCATGCGGTCCATGGTTTCCGCCGCCCGGCTCAGGGGCGAGGCAAACCAGTTGAGCGAGGCGGGATCCACCCCTTCGCGCTCCAGCAACTCGCGCAGCAGGATGCCATTGGCGTCGGCCTGCAACTGCCCGGTGCGGTTGAGCGGGATGTCGCGGCTACCCTGATAGCGTTGTTCCCGGTTCCAGTCGGTCTCGCCGTGGCGCGCAAAGTAGAAATCGGGCCATTGGGGGGCAGTCATGGACATTTCCGCGGGAAAGGCGCGGCCTTTGTTCGTCTGGAACCTGAGGCCTGCTTGTGGCACACCGTTGACCGGCTGAGCAAGCGCAACACCCTCATAGCTCATCTGTTTTGGAGTCCTGCCATGCCCCTGACGGCCCCCGAGATCATCACCGCCCTCGAGGAACTGGTGGGGCGCGACAATGTTGTCGCGGACACGGCAAAGATGGGGGCCTGGCTTAACGAGCCACGCAAGCGCTTCCACCAGAGCGCTGTCGCCATCGTCCTGCCACCCGATGTCGCGGCGGTGCAGGCGATTATGCGCTGGGCCAATGAACATCGCGTCGGCATCATCCCGCAGGCGGGCAATACCGGACTGGTCGGGGCGCAGGTGCCGCTCAGCGGCAATGAAGTGATTCTGAGCCTCCAGAAACTCGACCGTATCCGCTCCATCGATACGGCGGCCGGAGTCATGACCGCCGAGGCCGGCGTCATTCTCGAAAACGCCCACAAGGCCGCCGAGGCAGAGGGCACCATGTTCCCGCTTTGGCTCGCCTCGCAGGGGTCGGCGCGCATCGGCGGGGTGCTCTCGTCCAATGCTGGGGGCGTCAATGTCCTGGCCTATGGCAATGCCCGCGAACTCACCATGGGCGTCGAGGCGGTGCTGGCGGACGGCCGGCTCTATAACGGTCTCAATGCCCTCAAGAAGGACAATACCGGCTATGACCTTAAGGACTTGCTGGTGGGGGCCGAGGGGACGCTGGGCATCATCACGGCGGCCTCGCTGAAAATTTATCCCCTGCCCGAGGACTATGAGACCGCAATCGTCAACGTGGCCTCGCCCGAGGTGGCGCTGGCACTGTTCCGGTTGATGCGGCAGCGCGCCGGCGCGCGCCTCAATGCCTTCGAACTCATCCCCTGGATCGGCCTCGACATCCAGCTGCGCCACGGCATGCTCGACGCCGACCCGACTGCCAGCGCCTCGCCCTGGTATGCGTTGATCGAACTGACCCGCATGGCCGGGACCGAGCCGGGCGCGCTGCAGTCTTCCTTGGAAGCGGCTTTCGAGGCGGCGCTGATATCCGACGCTGTCGTCGCCGAATCCCTGGCCGACCGCACGCGCATGTGGGCCTTCCGCGAGCAGATGAGCGAATGCCAGAGCCGCGAAGGCGCGTCGATCAAGCACGATGTCTCGGTGCCCATTGCCGCCATACCGCGCCTGATTGCCGAAGGCTCGGAGGCCGCCGAAAAGTTGGTGTCCGGCATCCGCCCGGTACCGTTCGGGCATATGGGCGATGGCAATATCCACTTCAATTTCTCCATGCCGATTGGCGCCGATCCCAAGGCGTTCATGGCGCAATATGACGAGGCCGTGCATGAGGTCATCTATGAGGTGGTGCTGAAGCTGGGCGGCTCCGTCTCGGCCGAACATGGCATCGGACAATTGAAGGTGGACCTGCTGAAGCAAGTGAAGGACCCGGTGGCGCTGGAGTTGATGCGGGCGATCAAGACGGCACTGGACCCCAATGGGATTCTCAATCCCGGGAAGATGCTGGGATAGCCGCTCCCGAGGCTCGATACTGATCGGTCACACTATTCCGGTCACCCCCATGTGCCTTCTTGCACCTGGGGCCCGGCCGGACCATGTGTGCCCCATGCTGCTCAAAGACATCCAGTTCCTCGACGACGCCACGCGTCCCCCGATCCCCAAGCTCGAAGGCGTGACCGAGGTGCAGAAGCTGCCCGGCGAGCACCTCAGGCAAATTCATGATCACCTGCGCGATAATATGAAGGTGCTGGGGCGCCTGATCGAGCGCGCCGCGGAAGGGCATGCGAGCGTGGAGGAGGTCAAGACCGAGACTGCGGACCTCGTCATGGTCTCCAATTATCGCCGCTTCGGCACCTTGTGCGGGCAATATTGCCAGTTCGTACACGGCCATCACTCGATCGAAGACTACGCGATCTTCCCCGGCATCGCCACCCAGGGCCCCGCCTTCAAGGCCATTGCCGAGCGCCTGCAGGCCGAGCATGTGGTCGTCCACACCCTGCTTGAGCGCCTCATCGACGCGCTGATCAAGTTGGCCGACAGCCCCGGACAGTCCAATTTCGAGGATGCAGTGACCGTCTTCCGGGCGCTGGAGAAAGTGCTGCTCAGCCACCTCCACTATGAGGAAGAATCCATCGGCGACGCTCTGGGCTATTTCGAAATCGGGGTCTGAGGAGCGCCGGATGAGGTCGTGCTTCGGATTGCCCGAGAGCCCAAATCTGCGCGCTGACCTTCCCCTCACCGACTGGCTCCGCCGTATTCCTCTCCCCGAGGGGGAGAGGAATACGGCGCCGACCTCAGAACAGATCCATCTGCCCGCCGCCGGCGATTTTCTTCGCCTTGGGCCTCTCTGTCGACGGCTCGGGCTTTGTCAGGTCCACCGGCTCGATCAGCCCCGGATCGTCGTCGCGGGCCGAGTTGACCCTTGTCGAGACTGGGTGAAATTTCAGCACCCCATCTTCAAGCGGCAGCGCCATCTGCGCGGCCTCATGGGCCCTGACGTCGCGGACGTTGAGCCAATCGTCCCACTGGGCCTCCTGCATGAGGATGGCCGGCATGCGATCATGGATCACCGAGAGCTGGGGGTTGGCCGCGACGGTGATGGTGGCGACGCTGTCGACCTCCTCGCCATTGGGGCCCATCCAGACCGAATAAAGCCCGGCCAGCGCCATGGGCTGCCCGTCGGCGCGCGTGATGTAATAGGGCTGCTTTTTCTTGTCGGGGCCGGTATGCCATTCATAATAGCCGCTGGCCGGAACGATGCAGCGGCCATGCTTGACGCGATCCCGAAAGGCCGGCTTTTCGGCCATGCTTTCCGCCCGCGCATTGACCAATAGCGGAAATTCCCGCGGGTCCTTGACCCAGTGGGGCACGAAACCCCACCGGGCGAAATGTGCCTCCCGTCGCCCTTCGGCCTCCCATATGGCCACGATGGGCTGTGTCGGGGCGATGTTGTAGCGGGGTACGATCTCGACGCTGTTCAGAAGCTTGAACAGCTCCTCCATCATTTCGGGCGGCAGGGTCGAGGCATAGCGGCCACACATAGGCGTGTCTCCTTCACCCTTGCAGAGGTAGTCTCTAGGCGCCCGAATCGCAAATCAGCCGGATGCACGCCCCCAATGATCGAGCCTCCCAACGCCGCCAGTGTCGGCATCGTCAAGCACGGCAAGATCCTGCTCATCAAGCGTGCGCTTGCGCCCTACCAGAACCTGTGGACATTTCCTGGCGGTCGCATGGAACCTGACGAGACGGTGGAGCAATGCGCCATTCGCGAGGTGCAGGAAGAATTGGGCCTCACCATCCGCAATCCCCGCCATGCGCTGACCCAGTCGCTCGGCCGCGACGGCAGCTATCGCCTGGCCGTGTTCACTACCACCGATTATGCGGGCCAGGTCCGGCCCTCGAGCGAGATCAGCGACCACAAATGGGTGGACCCCGGCATGCTTATCGCCCTCAGGACCACCTCAAGGCTCGATGACGTGATCAGAGAATGCTTCAAGGTCCTGGGGCAAAGCTGGTAGGAAGGGAGCATGAACCTGATCGAACGAGTGCTCCGGCATAGCCTGCCCCATCCCCACCCAGCTCCCCTTTCAAGGGCGGGGGGTAGTTGGGGCTTGCGGGGCAACTTGCTGCCCGGATTCCGATCCGCTCTCCCCCCTACAAGAGGGCGGCTGGGAGAGGGTATTCTGGCCCTCGTTCTCGCCCTCCTCCTCGTCGCCCCGGCCCAAGCCATCGACCCGCTCTATCAGCGGCAGATGGAGCGTCTGACCGAGATCATGGGCAGTCTTTATTTCCTCGAACCGCTCTGTGAGACCGGCACCGAGGACTGGCGCGCGCAGGCGGCCGAACTGATCGCGCTGGATGAGCCGGATGATGACCGGCGGCAGCGCCTGGCCGGGGCCTTCAACACCGGCTATTCCGCTTTTTCCCGCCTGCACCGGCAATGCACACCATCCTCGCGCGCCGCGATGACGCGGCTGCTGGACGAGGCGCAGCAGCTGGCACGGGAAATCCATACGCGCTTTGCCGAATAGGCCCAGGAATGGGTCCATGCAATTGCCTACTGGCTGTTAACCTTCGGCTTACTTCCTCCACGCGGCGGGCGTCGAGGCATGCTATGCCCGCAGCATGAGCACGCCCAAATCCATTTTTTCGCCCGCTTCCGGGATCGGCCCGTTCGACCGCAGCCAGTCTGAACGGCAGCTTGCGCTGGAATACCTGGCGGAAGCCTGGAACAGCGCGGAAGAGGATGGGCTGGACTCCGCCTCGTTGGCGCATGCTTCCCTGTTTGCCGCTCTGGCAACCTTCGTGAAGATGCATGGCGATGAGGCAACAGCCGACCTGGTCGCACAACTGCCCGAGCGCATCCGCAATGGCGAGTATAATCTCGAGCGCATTCTGCAGTAATTATCCGGCGGCGCTGGGCCCTGCCCTCTTGCCAGGTGGAGCGTGAGGTTCAATGATCCGCGCCGGAGGATCATCCATGCGCCTTGCTGCCCTGTGCCTCGCCGTTCTTGCCGCTGCACCTGCTGTGGCGCAGGACAATGCCGAGAGCTATCCCTACCCAAAATATGAGATCAGCGCCGATCTTTCGGCCTTGCCCGCGCCGGTTGCCGAGACGCGCCAGCGCCTGATCGCGGCGGCGCAATCGGGCGATATCGAGGCGCTGCGCCCCATCATCGAGGCCCAGACCTATCCGCCCACCGTCTCCTATGGCGGGCCGGACGATGCGGTGGACTACCTCAGAACCTATTCTGCCGATGGCGAGGGTCTGGAAAATCTCGCGATCCTGCTGGACCTGCTCCAGGCCCCCTATGCCGTTTTCGACACCGAGAGCGACGACCCCAGCTATGTCTGGCCCTATCTCGCTGTCGTCGAGGACCTGTCGGCGCTGACCCCGGCACAGAAAGTCGATGCCTATCGCATCCTCACCGACGACCAACTGACGGAGCTGGTCGAACTCGAGGCCTGGTATTACTGGCGCGTCTATATGGGCAAGGACGGTGAATGGCAGGCATTTGTGGCGGGGGACTGATCAGCCCGCCAGCGCCTCCAGGAACCGCATCGGCTGGCCCTTGCTCGGGGTTACCAATTCGCCCTGCCACATGACCGTGTTGCCGCGCACGATGGTCCCAACTGGCCAGCCGGTGACCGTCACGCCGTCATAGGGCGTCCAACCGGCGCGGCTTCTTACCCAGTCATTGGTGATGGTCTCGCGGCGTTTCATGTCGACAATGGTGAGGTCGGCATCGTAGCCCACCGCAATCCGGCCCTTGCCCGCAATGCCGAACAGGCGGTTGGGGCCGTGGCTGGTCATGTCGACGAAGCGCTGCAGCGAGAGCTTTCCATTGTTCACATGGTCAAGCATGGTCGGCACAAGGGTTTGCACGCCCGTCATGCCTGAATGGCTCTGCGGGTAAGGATGGTCCTTTTCTTCGCGCGTATGCGGGGCATGGTCGGAGCCCAGAATATCGGCCACGCCATTGGCAACGCCCTTCCAGATACCCTCGCGATGGTGCTTGTCGCGCACCGGCGGGTTCATCTGCGCATAGGTGCCGAGGCGCTCATAGGCCGTCTCGTCCAGCGTCAAATGGTGCGGGGTGACCTCGACGCTGGCCACATCCTTGTGATCGGCCAGATAGACGATTTCTTCCTTGGTCGAGATATGCAGCACATGGATACGCTTGCCGGTCTTGCGGGCGAGGTTCACCAGACGCGTGGTGCAGCTCATGGCCACTTCCGGCGAGCGCCAGACCGGGTGGCTAGACGGGTCGCCCGGTACACGCAGGTGCTTGCGCTCTTCGAGCATATATTCGTCTTCCGAATGGAAAGCGGCGCGGCGGGAGATGGCGCGCAAGATGGCTTCCACGCCATCATCGTCCTGCACCAGCAGCGAGCCGGTGGACGAGCCCATGAACACCTTCACCCCCGCGCAGCCGGGCAACCTTTCGAGCATGGGCAGCTCGGCGACATTTTCATGCGTGCCGCCGATATAGAAGGCGAAGTCGCAATGCATGCGGTTGGTGCCGGCGGCGATCTTGGCCTCGAACGTCTCGCGGGTGGTGGTCAGGGGATTGGTATTGGGCATTTCGAACACGCCCGTCACCCCGCCCATGACCGCGCCGAGCGATCCAGATTCAAGGTCTTCCTTGTGGGTCAGGCCGGGCTCGCGGAAATGCACCTGGGTGTCGATGACGCCGGGCAGGATATGGAGGCCCTTGCAGTCCACGGTTTCGGCAGCGCTGCCCTCGACGGTGCCAAGCGCAGCGATCTTCCCGTCCTTGACGGCGATATCAGCCAGGCCCTCACCATCCTGATTGACCACGGTCGCGTTCTTGAAAATCATATCGTACTGCGCCATGTCTCGGGTCCCGCCTGTCTGTTTTGTATGGTTTGTCAGCCTACAAGAGCGACATATCGGACGGCAGCTTTGCAAGGCAAGTCACTATGACCATTCATCTGCGGGCCGACCGCGCCCTGTTCCGTTTTTCTGGCCCCGAAGCGCATCGGCTACTCAATGACGTTGTCACGGGTGAAATTCCGAACACCGGGGACGGTGTCGGTGAGGTGGCTGCGGCCTGGGCACTGCTTTCGCCCCAAGGAAAGATTTTGGCAGAAGGTTTGGCGGGTTACGCGGCAGATGCGCTCTGGCTGGACGTTCACCAGTCTGTCGCCGACGACTTCCTCAAGCGCATCAAGATGTACCGCTTGCGGGCGAAAGTTGAGATCGATGACCTGCGCGAGAGCCATCGCGTTGGATTTTCGCAGGATGCCGAGCCCGACGGCGTCCGACACACGGATCGGCTGGGTCCGATCGACATGGGATGGCGCGCCATTGCACCACTCGAGGAGACCGACGGCTGGGTGCAGGACGACGCGTTCTATCAGAGCCAGCGCATTGCCTGCGGCATCCTGCATCAAGGCAACGACTTTCCCGCCAATGACGTCTTCGCCCACGATATCGGCATGGACCTGCTCGACGGCATCGACTTCGTCAAGGGCTGCTATGTCGGCCAGGAAGTCGTCTCCCGCATGAAACATCGCGGCACGGCCCGGCGGCGGCCGGTGATCGTCTCGGGTATCGACGCTCCCGCCGGCACCCCGATCATGGCCGGCGACCGCGAGGCCGGCACGGTGGGTCAGGTGGTCGATGGCAGGGCCGTGGCCATTGTCCGGCTCGACCGGATCACCGATCCGGAAGGGGTGACCGTGGCCGGCAAGCCCGTGCAGATTGATTTGCCGGTTTGGGCAAATTACCAGTTTGGCGGGCCGCAGACGGACGAGTAGCCAAAGTTCTCGAATCGGCGTCATCTGCTAAGGTCAGCACCAACAGTCTGCTAACCAATTCGTACCTGATGTCCCGCCAAAGCACCCGGGCCTGGCAGCGCATGCTGTCCGGCCGCCGCCTTGATATTCTGGATCCCTCGCCCGTTGATGTGGAACTCTCCGACATCGCGCATGGCCTGGCGCGCGTGGCCCGCTGGAACGGTCAAACCATTGGCGACTATCCCTTTTCCGTGGCACAGCACTCGGTACTGGTGCTGGAATTGTTCCGCGCCGCCAATCCGGATGCCACCCCGATCGCGCGGTTACAATGCCTGCTGCATGATGCGCCCGAATATGTGGTCGGCGACATCATCTCGCCGTTCAAGGCGGTGATCGGCGGAAGCTACAAAGAGGTCGAGAAGGGCCTGCTGGCGGCCATTTTCCTGCGCTTTTCCCTGCCGGCCACCATGCCGGCCGCCGTCAACAAGCTGGTCAAGAAGGCCGATCAGGAAGCGGCTTTCTTCGAGGCCACCAATCTGGCCGGTTTCGATCCGCCCGAGGCGCGACGACTGTTCGGCGTGCCCAGTCAGTCCGCTTTCGATGTGGACGCATTTGACCGGCTGATCCGCCCCTGGCCGACGCAGCAGGCGCATGAGCGTTTCATTGCCGCCTTCGAGGCAATCAGCAGCGATATTTCTGCAGCCTGAACAGCTTGTGCAAATTAACCTTAGGTTAAGAATGGCGGTGCGCCGAGGGCACCTTATGGTTACTGATCCATTAAGGCACCTGTGCCGAAGTGGAACAGTCCGGAGCGTCCGCCATGTCTCTACCGACCCGTCACATGCTTATGGGCATGACCCTGGGCGCCATCTGCGCCACCGCGCTGGCCGCAATCGGCCCGGGCTATGTCGTGGACGCGTTTGCCGATGAGATGCCGGCGGGCTTCGATACCGACAAGCTCGTGAAGTTCGATGACCGTCTCTACGAGGTCGAATATGCCGACTGGGTCTCCACCGATCCCATATCGAGCTCGACAGTGACCAAGATCGAAGGTGGGCGTGTGAGCCGAGTCAGCATCACCACCACGGCGACAGGCACCTATTCAACCGATGGACTAACGTCCAGGCATGTTCTGTATCCCGGCATCGAAGTCGCCGAGGTGGTGCCGTGGTGGCGCGAGAACTACGTGCGCTTCTGGACCAATGGCCGTTGGTACAGCTTTTCCAGCCGGGCGGGTAATTCCTTTATCCGTCTCAGCGGGCCAGCCCTGCCCTGACATTGGTCGTCAGCCGAACAACCAGCCACGCTTGAACTTGTAGAACACGTGCAGCCCGATCTGGGTAACCTTGGTCATGCGCGGAGCCCAGGCGGGCCTCACATAGGTGGCGTGGTAGTGGGTCGCATCGCCTACCTCGGTGAGATAGAGCTCGCCGCTCGTGACCTTGGAAGCAATTTCCTCGGCCTGGTCCCAGGGCCGGCGCTCGGTGACCGTCTCGGGGATGCCGTCGCAGGCGAAGGAGAACTGGCAGGCATTCCGGCGGTTCTGATTCTGGAACACGACACCGCAGATGGTGTCAGGATAGCGATGATCCTTGACGCGGTTGAGCACGACCTGCGCCACCGCAACCTGCCCACGATAGGCTTCACCGCGCGCTTCGAAATAGACTGCCGTGGCAAGGCACCATAGCTCCTTGTCGGAAAGCCCGGCCATGGGCTCTCCCTGGAGTTCGGTGACCGTGGCTGGCGCACTGGCTCGGGCATAGGCCAATTGCTCAGGCACGGACACCGGCAGGGTGACATCTGCCAGGGTCTCGCCTTCTGCCTTCGGGGCGATACCGGCGATAGCGTCGAGTGCAGCGGCTGCATTGGGATGCAGGGACGCCACGGAAATGCGCGGACCGTCTTCGGACACGTCGTCTTCGCCGGCGTCGGCAATGCTGGATTGCCCAAGGGCCGCCGGATCGGCAGGCGCGCGCAGGGCGGCGATCTGTAGGCGCGCGGCCTCAAAGCTCTTTGAAATGGCGAGTGCGTCTACCTCAGGCCGCACACGGTCGGTCTTTTCGGCCCGGTTGGGTCCGGTGAAGCTGGCGCTTGCAAACAGATGGTCGACAGAGCCGGTGATGATCGGATCGACCCCGGAATAGCTCAGGCTTGCCTGGGCGATCTCGACCGGTTGGGACTGGCCGGGCAGGCCGACATTGCCAAGGGGGGCGGAACCCGGACCAAATGCTGCGCCTGCGAGGCTGACATAGGCAAGGGGGGCCAGCAATGCCATCGCAAACGTCCTTGCGACAACACCTGTTCGGCTAACCGCTCTGACCGGGCGCATGGACGCGGCCGGCCGGTGGGAAAGGGCCATAAACTCTACTCAACGCTACGCAACACAACTCAAGCCCGGCAAATGTGACGCTCAAATGCCGACAGTCGTGATGATCGGTTATTAAGGTTAGCGCTGGGTAAATGGGGTTCGGGGCGCGCAAAGGGCGCGTTTATGGCCTCCCTGCGGCAATGGGTGCGACAAAGTGTTTCGTGATGGACCTATTGTCCGCAGGCCGCAATGACCGGCGCGACTTCGTCGGCGAAGTCGGCAACGCGGAAGCGGACAGAGAGCGACCGCGTGGTAGCAGGGGTCACCCGGACAGTCAGATTGGTCGCCCCGATCAGCCCATCTAGGAAGGTTCGCGCATCCCGCGTGTTGTCGATCAGGATCGCCGTATTGTCTTGGTTGACAGGCAGGGTCGAGCTTCTGGCGCGCTGCAGGTCGTATTGCAGGGTGATGCCGGTATCGCTGCCCAGCGCGGACATGGAGTTTCCGGCGAATCCGAAGGCAACCTTGAGAATATCAGCTTCGCAGAAGACCGTGATGGTCGCTGGTGCCCGGCCGCTGGGACGCGCCGGAATTAGCTGTTCGGACTGGAGCGTGACGCTCTCGCCCACGGCCTCCACCGGATTGTCGCTCCGGAACACGTCGTCATAGCAGATCAGGCGTTCGGCATCATTGTCGATGGCTGCGCATTGCGCGCCCGTCTGCGCCACAGCAGGCGCGGCTAGACCCAGAAGCACTGGCAAGGCCAGGACAAGTGCATAAACTCTCACGAACGCAAAGCCCCTTCCCGTCTATCCGGCCTGTTGCGGCCGGCTTTGCCTTATCTTCGCATATAGGTATGCGATTGCAGCTATTTAAGTCGAAGCCTGGGCCAAGGTCAGCCGGGCAACCGGTACACGATAGGGTGAGCAACTGACATAATCTACGCCCAGGCCGGCAAAGAAACGCAGGGAGGCAGGATCGCCCGCATGTTCCCCGCAGATACCGACCTTGAGGCGCGGATTGGCAGCCCTGCCCCGCGCGATGGCAATAGCGATCATTTCCCCCACGCCCTTTTCGTCAATGGTGACGAAGGGATCGCGCTCATAAATGCCCTTGCGCTGATAGGCGGCCAGAAAAGCGGGCGCGTCGTCCCGCGAAATGCCGAAGGTGGTTTGGGTCAGATCGTTGGTGCCGAAGGAAATGAAGTCGACCATGGAGGCAATGTCACCAGCCCGCAGACAGGCGCGCGGCAATTCGATCATTGTGCCGAAAGAAAAGCGAATGCGATCGGTGCGGCTCATGCCAGCATTGTCGAGAATGGTCATGATTCGCTCGCGGACCCAGGACACTTCGGTCGCCGTTGAGACGAATGGGACCATGACCTCAACGAGCACCGGCTGTCTCTGGGTTTCGCTTGCAGCTCGGGCGCCCGCCACCACGGCCTGCATCTGCATCTGCAGGATTTCGGGATAGGTAATGGCAAGGCGCACACCGCGATGGCCCAGCATCGGGTTGATCTCGGCAATGCGTTCGAGACGCAGGCGCAGCGCGCGCACAGCAACACCAAGAGAGGCCGCGGTCTCCTCGATTTCTTCGTCGGTGCGCGGCAGGAACTCATGCAGCGGCGGATCGAACAGGCGCACGGTGACCGGCAATCCCTGCATGGCCGAAAACAGCGCCGAATAATCGCCGGTCTGAAAGTCGACCAGTCCGGCAATGGCGCGCGAGCGCGCGTCTTCATCTTCCGAGAGAATCATGCGCCGCAGGGCCACCATGCGCTCAGGCGAGAAGAACATATGTTCGGAACGGGCCAGGCCAATGCCTTCGGCACCGAAGCTCAGCGCAGTCTGCGCCGACTCGACCGTTTCGACGTTGGTGCGCACGGAAATTTTGCGGCTGGCGTCCGACCAGCCCAGAAGGGTGCCGATGGCTCCGCCGATCTGGGGCTGCGCCAGGGGAAGAGTGCCGAGATAGACGGCACCATCGGTGCCGTCGATGGTCAGCCTGTCGCCAGCATGAAACGTTCTGTCGCCGATGCGGCAAACCATTTCGAGCGTGTCGACTGTAAGGCTGCGTACGCCGGCGACGCAGGGCTTGCCCGTGATGCGGGCGATGACGCCGGCATGGCTGGACATCCCGCCGCGTGCGGTAAGAATGCCGGTAGCGGCCTTCATGCCCTCGATATCGGCGGGTCCGGTCTCGTTGACCACCAGGATGCAATGCTTGCCGCGTGCGCGCAGGCGCGCCGCGTCATCGGGATTGAAGGTGATGATGCCGCTGGCGGCTCCAGGCGATACGCCAAGGCCCATGGCAATGGGAGTCGCCTCCTCGGGCGCCTTCAAGCGCGGATGCAGCATCAGCGCGAGGCGGCTGGGATCGACCCGGGAGACGGCGCCCTGTGGGGTCCAGACCTGGCGTTCAACTCGATCCACCGCCGCTTGCAGTTCTGCGCCGGCACTGGCCTGGACAGGGCGGGCCGAAAGGAACGCAACCTTCCCCTTGTTGATGGCGACCAGGCAGGCCATATGCCGCCCCGCCTTGGCGTCGAGCAATTCGACCAGTGCTCCGACCCCTTCGGGCAGGCGCGGCAGTGGACTGCCATTGAGCGGCGCCGGCCCCAGATTGCCGGTTGTGGCATTGCGGGTAAGAAACTGCTCAATGTCGCCATCGGCTACGGCCTGGACCAGTACAATCTGCCGGGCGCGATCATCTTCATTGCGGGGAGCTATCCAGCCGCCGCCGAAGAAACCGTAGCTTTCAAACGCCTGCTTGATGGCCTTGGCCAGGGGCCGGGTGGGATCGACAGAATCTTCCGGTGCAGCGGGCGCGGGGATGCCGAGGCGGGCTGGCGCCAGACCGCTATTGTGCGAGGAAGCGGAGGTGCGCACAACCAATTGGGGCGGCGGTCCATCCTTGGCCACCAGCCTATAGAGGCAGGCTACCCAATGGGTCCGCAGGCGCGTGTCGCGACGGGTGCGTTCAGCCTGCAATTCTTCCCAGGCGGCACGGGTGATCGCGATGGTGGGAACAGTGGGGAAGCCGGCCTCGCAGACCCGGAAAATCCAGCGAGCCTTGCCCGTTAGCAGCTTGAGCTGGCCAGCGCTCAGGTTCGCCTTCCCCGTCGCCGGGGCAATCGCAAACATTTCCTGCGCCAAACTCACCTGGAACCGTCCCGGTCAAATACTGTGCTGCATATTGCCCATGCCCTGCCTTGCCTGCAACAGCACTTGACTTGCACAAGCCAGGAAAGCATCTCTCCTGCCATGGAAAAAAGGCCGCACCTCGACATTCTGCTCTGCGCCCCGCGCGGATTCTGCGCTGGCGTCGACCGCGCGATCCAGATCGTGGAACTGGCGCTCGAAAAATACGGCGCGCCGGTCTATGTGCGCCACGCCATTGTGCACAACAAATATGTCGTGGAAGGCCTCAAGGCCAAGGGCGCCGTATTTGTCGAGGAACTCGACGAAATTCCCGAAACCGAGGCACCGGTGGTTTTCTCGGCCCATGGCGTACCCAAAAGCGTGCCGGCCGATGCCAAGGCGCGGAACATGTTTTTTCTCGATGCCACCTGCCCGCTGGTCAGCAAGGTACATGTGGAAGCCTCGCGCCACTTCGAGGAAGGGCATGAGATCGTCTTGATCGGTCATGCCGGTCACCCCGAAGTGATCGGGACGATGGGGCAGCTCCCACTGGGAGCCGTTACGCTGATCGAAACGGTTGAGGATGCCAATGCCTTTACCCCGAAAGATCCGGAAACGCTCGCCTTCGTGACACAGACCACGCTCAGCGTGGATGATACGCGGGAGATCGTTGCTGCCCTTAGGGCCAGGTTTCCGGCGATCAATGGTCCGCACAAGGAAGATATCTGCTACGCCACCACCAACCGGCAAGAGGCCATCAAGGCTGTGGCACCACTGGTCGATGCTATGATCGTTGTCGGTTCCCCGCACTCGTCGAATTCCCAGCGCCTGGTCGAGGTCGCCCTGCGCAATGGCTGCAAGGTTGCGACACTGGTCGATCGGGCCAGCGAAATCGACTGGTCGGTCTATGGTGACATCACTTCGCTTGGTATCAGCGCCGGGGCCTCTGCGCCCGAAAGCCTGGTTGAAGAGGTAATCGACGCCTTCGCCGAGTGGTATGATGTCAAGGTCGAGACCAAAACCACGGCCGAGGAAAACATCGCGTTCAACATTCCTCGCATACTGCGCAATCTGGAAGCGGCCTCGGGGCGATGAGCCTGGATCTGTTCGAAACCGAGCGGCTGGTCTTGTCCGGCTGGCGGATGGACCAGTTGGACGATCTGGTGGCCCTGCACGGTAACCCCAACGTGTCCCGGTATCTGACGGCGAGTGGCGCACCATGGACGCGGGAGCAGGCGGAGGCCGCCGTCAGGGGGTGGATCGAGCTGTTCGAAACGCGCCGGTTAGGCAAGCTGCGCCTGACCCGAAAAAGCGATGGGACATTCATTGGCCGTGCCGGCTATGGCATTTATCCCCGCACCGGTGAGCCGGAGTTAGGCTACGCCCTGTTTGATGAGCATCAGGGGGCGGGTTATGCGACGGAAGCGGCGGCGGGCCTGCGCGACTGGATCTTCCGGGAGACCGGTGCCACCCACTTCATCGGTTTTGCCGACACCAGAAACGCCCCGTCCCTCGCCGTCCTCAAAAGGATCGGCATGGAAGAAACGCATATCGAGACCGAGCCGAACGGGCTCACCTGCCAGTTCCACATCTACCGGCGGCCACGCAATGTCTGACAGAGTGATCATTCACACCGACGGCGCCTGTTCGGGCAATCCGGGCCCCGGCGGTTGGGGCGCTATCCTGCAATTCGGGCCACACCGCAAGGAGCTGAAGGGCGGGGAGGCACTGACCACCAACAACAAGATGGAGCTGACGGCCGCCATCGAGGCGCTCAATGCGCTGACGCGCCCCTGCGCAGTGGACCTCCACACCGACAGCCAATACGTCAAAAACGGCGTGCAGAGCTGGATCCACGGCTGGAAGCGCAATGGTTGGCGCACGGCCGACAAGAAGCCGGTCAAGAATGTAGAACTGTGGCAGGCGCTCGACGAGGCCACCAAGCGCCATCAGATTTCCTGGCACTGGGTGAAGGGCCATGCCGGCGACGAACTGAACGAACGCGCGGACGAACTGGCCCGCGAAGGCATGGCACCATTCAAGCGCAAGAAGGCCGAGGGATTTACCGCGCCGTTTTAGGCTGCCTGGGCAAGAGTTTCTTGATGGCGGCCCAGACCGGACTGATGAGGTAGCCCACTACCGGGATCAGCAGCGCGCCAAGCGCCAGGCCTATGACAAAGTCGACGAATGCAGTGGCGAGCCAGCCGGCAAGACCGGCAATGGCGGGGAATGCCACTTCGGCCCAGTGGGCGGCCGCCTCGATGACATGCTCGGGACCGGAGATGCCGAACTCGTAGAGGCCGTGGGCAATGATGGAGCCGCCGACCCAGGTCATGGCGGCAGTGCCAACGAGACTCAGGACCTGCATGAAGACCGGCATGGCAACCACGACGGCGCGTCCTGTCGCGCGGCCAAACCCGGTGCGGGCTGATTTGGCGAGCCAGAGCCCCACATCGTCGGCCTTGAGGATCAAGGCCACCGCGCCATAGACCAGCACGGTAATGCCCACGCCGGCGAGCGCGAGAATGGCTGCACGGGTCCAGAAATCGTCCACCTCGATGGCCGACAGGATAATGGTCATGATCTCGGCGGAGAGAATGAAATCAGTCTTGATGGCTCCGGCGACCTTCTGCTCTTCAAGCGAAGCCGGTGAGATGGCGGTGTGCTCTATCGAGGCCTCGTGCTTTTCGGCCGCGTGTGGTGCGAAGAGGTGGAAGACCTTCTCGGCGCCCTCGTAGCAGAGATAGGCGCCGCCGATCATCAGCAGTGGCGTGATCAACCATGGCAGGAAAACCGAAAGCAATAAGGCTGCCGGCAAGAGGAAGATCAGCTTGTTCTTGACCGAACCCCAGGCAATGCGCCCGACAATGGGCAGTTCCCGCTCGGCCTTGAAGCCTTTGACATAGCTTGGGGTCACCGCCGCGTCGTCGATGACTGCCCCGGCGGCCTTGGCGCTGGCCTTGGCGGCCTGCCCGGCGATGTCGTCCAGAGACGTGGCGGCGACCTTGACCAGGCCGGCGACGTCATCGAGGAGCGCAAGAAGTCCAACCGACATGGGCGACCTGTTCGTTGTGGTTAGGTGGAGACAGATGGACCGGGCAGATGCCGCCCGGTTCCTTTGAGCCTAGCCCGCGACCTTTCCGAAATCGGCCACCAGATGCATTGTGTCGCGCAGGCGGGCCAAGAGGTTGAGGCGATTGGCGCGGACGGCCGGATCGGCATCATTGACCAGCACGGCCTCAAAGAAGGCATCGACCGGACCGCGCAGGGTGGCGAGCTCAGCCATGGCGCCCTTATAGTCGTCCTTGCTCACATGTTCGGCGACGGAAGCGTGGACGGCATCGACCGCAAAGGCCAGAGCGGTTTCTTCCGGCAGTTTCAGGGCTGCCTGGTCGATGGCACCGGCATAGGCCCTGCCGTCCTTCTTCTCCTCGGCGGCGAGGATATTGGCGGCGCGCTTGTAGCCGGCGAGCAGATTGGCGCCATCATCGGTGGCCAGCAGGGTCGAAAGGGCTTCGACACGCTGGGTGATCTGCAGGATATCATTGCTGTCGGCCGCAATAACGGCATCGACAAGGTCGTGCCGCGCACCGGCGTCACGCAGCGACACTTTCAGGCGGTCATGGAAGAAGCCGAGCAGGTCCGGATCAACGTCGAGCGGGAATTTCAGCCCGTTCTCGGTGATGATGCGAATGATGCCAAGGGCAGCCCGGCGCAGGGCGAAGGGGTCGCGTGAGCCTGTCGGCTTTTCATCGATCGACCAGAAACCGGAGAGCACATTGAGCTTGTCGGCCAGGGCCACGGCGATGGAAACCGGCTCGGTCGGCACGCGGTCGGAAGGACCGAGCGGCTTGTAGTGCATCTCGATGGCGTTGGCGATTGCGGCCGGCTCCTTCTGGGCGGTCGCATAATAGCGGCCCATCAGGCCCTGCAACTCGGGGAATTCCCCGACCATGCCGGTCACCAGATCGGCCTTGGCCAGCATGGCGGCACGCTTGGTCAGGTCAACGTCCGCACCGACTTTGGGGGCGATTTCGGCTGCCAGATGCACAAGGCGCTCGACCATGGCGAACTGGCTGCCCAGCTTGGCGTGGAACACCATGTCCTCAAGCTTGGGCAGGCCGTGTTCGAGCGGAATGGCCAGATCACCCTGATAGAAGAAGGCCGCGTCGGACAGACGGGCGCGGATGACACGCTCATTGCCGGCCACGACGACGGCGCCACCATCAGTGGGGATAGTGTTGGCGATAATAATGAAATTAGGCGCCAGCTTGCCGTCGGCACCGCGCAGGCAGAAGCATTTCTGATTGGCACGAATGGTGGCGATGATGACTTCCTCGGGCAGCTTGAGGAATTCTGGGTCGAACGACCCCATCATCACATTGGGCCATTCAACCAGTCCGGCCACTTCTTCGAGCAGGCCTTCGTCATGAATGACGGTCAGGCCCTGCGCGAAGGCGAGGTTGTCGGCGTCGGTTCGGATAATGTCCTTGCGGCGATCGATGTCGAGCACGACCTTGGCCCGTTCGAGAGCAATCTGATAATCCTCGAAACGCTTCACCCGGATGGCATCGGGTGCAAGGAAACGATGTCCGAAAGTGGTCTGGCCGGACGCCAACCCTGCAGCAGCAAAAGGCACAACGATGGGTTCGTCGTTCTCGGTGCCGAATGTGGCGGTGATGGCGCGCAGGGGACGCACCCAGTTGAAGCTGCCAGAGCCCCAGCGCATCGACTTGGCCCAGCCAAAATCGGTCATCACTTTGGGCAGGATGGCCGAGAGCAAATCGACCGCGTCGGCGCCGGGCTTCTCAATGACCGCGACATAGAAGTCGCCCTTCTTGGGATCGCTTTCGACCTTGGCCTCGTCGATGGACGTGAGGCCCGCCGAGCGCAGGAAGCCGTCGACGGCCTGCTGTGGCGCGCCAACCTTGGGGCCCTTCTTTTCCTCGCGCGTGTCGGGCGAGCGGGCCGGCAGGCCGGAAACGGACAAGGCAAGGCGGCGCGGGGTCACGAAGGCCTTGGCGCCTTCATAGACCAGACCCGCATCAACCAGCGCATTGGTCACGGCTTTCTTGAGGTCTTCGGCCGCGCGGCGCTGAAAGCGGGCGGGAATTTCCTCGGAAAAGAGTTCGAGCAGCAATTCGGGCATGGAAGGCAACCGGTGTTTGAAGGCGTGAGCGTGCTTAGCGTGAGGGCGCAGTGATGTCTATTGGCACGGGGGCGGTTTGGCTACCAGCCACCGCCACCGCCACCACCGCCGCCGCCGCCCGAGGAGCCACCGCCACCGGAACCGGACGAGCTGGCCTGCACCGGCTGGGCGGCCACCATGGCAGCGGCCATGCCGGCCGAGGCGCCGGACACGGCCCTGGCGATGTTTCCCGAATTGAAAGACCGACTGCCCGAGTACCAGTGGGGCAAATAGGTGCCATTGTCGGCATCCGCCACTGCATTGCGCGCCAACTCTGCCTCGAAATGTTCCGACCACGGCTTTTCCACACCCAGAGCGATGGCGTAGGGCAGCAGCCGCTCAAAGCGTTCGATCGTCATGGGCGGCTCGTCGACAATGTTGAGCCGGTTTTTTTCGGCCGTTTCAAGGTAGAGTTTGAGGCCCTCGATCTCATCCATGAGCTTGCGACCCTGCACAGTGGGCGCGCGCATCAGCACGGTGAAGATAACGCAGATCAACACCATGGATCCCGCCGCAAGAGCTGCGGAATTGATGCTGATCCCCGAGAAGGTTTCCAGCGCACCGCCGGCGAAATTGAAGCCGAAGATCGCCACGAAAAACAAGGTAATGAAGCGCTGCACTGCGCCACCGGACTTGACGACACCGAAGATGACGCTGCCGATCACGCCGAAGAAAACGCCGGCAAACACGGCAACGAAGAGCCAGACGGGTTCGAGCACATCGAAGACGACCATGGCGACGATCATGGCGATGGCGAGCAGGAAACCGAGCGCGGCAAAGCCGAAATTGTGGTTGAACCAAACCTTGCGGTTCTCACTTTCAATGGCGCTGGTGAACTCGGTCCGCTTGGTCCCCAGGTCCTTGCCATTGGCCTTGTTGAAGGTCACGGCGCCCTTGCCATCAAAATAGGAAAACAGCACCTGCTCGCCAACGGGCAGCTTTTTATCCGGTTTCTTGCCGGTGATGGCCACGGTCAGGGTCTTGCCGGGATTGCGAACCGTGACCAGACCCTTGACGCCAAGGTTGAAAATGGCGGCCGTCATCGCCGTCCAGCCGGCATTCGAGAAACCCCATTTATGCACATAATGGGTCAGGGCCGGCGAGAAATCGCGTGGCGGATGGAATAGGGGAATGATGGTCCCCTTTGGCGGATCGCGCCCTACCCGCATCCAGGCGGTGAAGTTGTAGACCAGCAGCAGTATGACCGCCAGGACAGGCAGCCAGACCTCGCGCAGATCCGAGGCAGTCTGCAGCAATGCATCCATGCCCTGGGGATAGTCGACGATCCCCTTTTGAAAGGAGACGGCAAAGCTCATCCCTTCGCCGGGATCCAGTTGCCGCTGGGTGCGGAAAATGGCCGTGGTGTCGCTCTCGCGGGTCATGGACACATCGCGATCCGTGGAGCCGACAACGCCGGTATAGGCGGCCATGTCTTCAATTGCGGCGCCTTCAGGCAGCCGCACCCGCGCAACGGAAGTCAGAATGGGAAAGTCCCAGTAATTGCCGGTGGCATTCCAATAGATTTCGTCACCGGAGCCATCGGCGGTTGGGCGCGCCATACGGTCCATGGTGTAGGCGATGGTATAGCGATGCTCGCCCCTTTGCAGGAAGACGTCCGGATCACCGATCCAGATGCGCTGGAAGTCGCCCATGCGCTCGACCCGGAACATTTCGGACTGCCCATTTCGCGTCACCGCCCCGACATCGAGATCGATACGGATCTTGTGCCCGCTCTCCCCGATCATGGTGACCGGAATATCGCGGTAAATGCCGCGCCTGATCTGGTTGCCCTCGGCATTGACGTCGATGGTCTCGAGCACGGAAACGGAGCCGTCGGTCAAAAGCTCGACATCGGAGGCGAAAGAGCGGATTTCCTCGCGTGCCAGCGCTGGCACGGCCAATGCCAGGAGCAGCGCGAGAGAAGCGATCAGGCGGAACAGCACAGGCATCAGGCTCAGAACTTCACCTGTGGCACGGCCCGCTCTGCCTCGTTCTCCAGCTCGAAATACTCGGCCTGTTCGAACTTGAAGGCATTGGCGACTAGGTTGGACGGGAAGCTTTCCACCTGGATATTCAGGTTGCGCACCGCGCCATTGTAGTAGCGACGCGACATCTGGATTTCGTCTTCCACCTGCTGCAGGGCCGTCTGGAATTCAAGGAAAGTGGTGTTGGCCTTGAGGTCGGGATAGGCCTCGGCAATGGCGAGCAGGCGGCCCAGAGCCGCCGAGAGCTCACCTTCGGCCTTGGCCCGGGCCTCCGGACCGGAAGAGGCGGCGCTGGTCGCCTTGGCACGAGCATTGACCACGGCGTCGAGCGTTTCACGCTCGTGGGCCATATAGCCCTTCACCGTTTCCATCAGATTGGGAATGAGGTCCGTACGGCGCTTCAACTGCACATCAATGCCGGACCAGCCCTCGCGCACCATTTGCCGGTTCGAGACCAGCGAATTGTAAATGACAATGGCATAGCCGGCGATGCCGACCACGAGCAGAAGAATGACCCATTCCATGGCTGTGCTCCCTCAAGCAATGTGCGGGCAAACTGGCATTGTGGCCGGGGCTTTGCAACGGCAGGTTGTGGGCCGGCCTTGACTTCGTCGCGGCAATCCCTAGCTTTTAAGGCATGAACACGCGCCACTGGCATCGCTGCAGCTTCCTTCACGCAAGCTAACCACCCTAGGCATGCCCGCGCCGGAGCCTGCTTAGGGCTCCCGAACATCATGTTCGTACGCCGGCGCCCCGTTCCCAAAAGACATTCTTGCCCACCGATAGCAGCGCCGTTGCGCGCGCCGGGGCATTCACAAAGGAAAGACCAATGACTGAAATCCGCCGCGACCTGACCCCGCCCCTGACCCTGGGCAAGGCCGATCACGCCAAGCTCTATGCCCTGGGCGAAGCCGGACTTGATCGCAATCCCGACCTGGCAGAGATCCTGCTCACCGAGCTAGACCGCGCCAAGGTGGTCAGCGACGCCAAACTGCCCGATGGCGTTATCCGCATGGGCTCGCGCGTCACCTATGAGACCAATTCGGGCCAGGAGCAGACCGTCACTCTCGTCTATCCGGCCGAAGCCGATATCGAAGCGGGCCGCATCTCGGTGATGACCCCGATCGGCGTCGCCCTGATCGGCCTCAAGGCCGGGCAGTCGATCACCTGGCATGACCGCGCCGACAAGCGGCACAAGCTGACGGTGTTGAAGGTGGACAGCCCCGCGCTCGCAAGCCAGTAGCGGCACGCCTGGCATCCAGAACCGCCGGTCGCACCCAAACGATGCGACCGGCAATTTTGTCCTTGATTATTTAATGAGCGCTCATTAAATATATAGTCATGACAACGCAACTCAACAGACGGGGCCGCCCCCGGAAATCGGACGGCCCGGATACGCGCGAGAGACTGCTGGCCGCAGCGCTCGACCTGTTCGCGGCACAAGGCTTTGCCGCTACCAGCGTGCGGCAAATCGCCGAGGCGGTTGGCGTTCGGGACAGCGCGATCTATGGCCATTTCGAAGGCAAGCAGGCCATTCTCGATGTACTGATGGAGCGGGCCGGTCCGGGCGTACTCAAGCTCTCTGGCTTCGACCCCTCGTCCATGGCGGCAACACCCCCGGACAAGGCCCTGCCCGGCCTGTTCGGCCGCATCGTTGCGCATTGGGCCGAGCCGGAGGTGCGCAAATTCACCTCGATGCTGCTGCGGGACGGCGCCGCTGGCGCAGGTCAGGCCATCGACACAGTGGTGCAGCGCCTGACCCCGCTCTTCAGCGCCTGGCAGTCCAGTGGCCATTTTGACGTCCGCTTCGACGCTGAATGGCTGGCCTGGGAGGCCATCGCCCCGCTCGCCACCATCCGCCTGACCCTGATGGGCAGCGCCGCCTCATCCAACGACATGGCCCGAGCCCACCAGATGGCCGAGCGGCATGTCGCCCATTTTCTCGCCGTTCATCTCAAGTCAGGAGTTCCGTCATGAACAGCATGGTCCAGCCGCCGGAAGCGGGTATCACCGTCGTCAATGCGCACCTCAACTTCCCCAAGGTGCATCTGATTGCACCCAAGGCGTCGGGCTACATCCACATTGCAGCCGAGATCGATCCGATCCGGCCGTTCGGCCTAGGCCCGGAAAGCCGGCGCAAGCGTGAGGCGCGAGCTTTGGCCCTGCAACTGGCCAAAGAGCTTGAGAAGGACGAAAGCGTGGTGCGGGCCTCCGTCTTCGTCGCTCGCCTGCTACCGCCCGGCGCGCACCATCCCGAGGGCGTGCACAAGCCGGCCTTCGACCTGGTTGTGCTGATCGAAACTGCCGACCTCGCCGGCGCGCAGGCGCTGCAGGGCACGCCGCTCTATGCCGAGCTGATCGCGGGACTCAGGGCCCGGTCGGACTATCTGCATGTGGCGCGGGCGCGCAATGGCCGCCGCATCGGTTCGGTGGATTTCTCGCGCGACGGCGTGTTTCTGTTCAACTATTTCCACGCCGAGGAGCCAAGAAAGCTCATCCCGATCTGGGAATATACCGCCGGCTGGTTCGAAGACCGCACGGCACTCGATAATTCAGTGCTGCTGGTACCCGAGGCGGGCCAGGGGTCGGAATACGGCCTGATCAACCATTGCCGCTGGGATCACTGGCACGACATCGTGCCGGACCTGGCGCTGCGCCCGACCTTCAAGAGCTATGTGCTGGACAATTTCGCCGCCAACGGCGTCTCGCCCATGCCCATCCTCTACGGCCTTGCATGAACTTTGACCTGAGCGGCGCGGAGGATTACACCGCGCCGCCACCGGCGGTTCGCAGCCAGGCTTCGCCGCAGGCCTTGGCCAGTTCGCGGATGCGCAGGATGTAGCTCTGGCGCTCGGTGACCGAGATGACGCCGCGTGCGTCGAGCATGTTGAAATTGTGCGAGGCCTTGACGACTTGCTCATAGGCCGGGATGGCGAGCGGCTGGCCGTTGGCGTTGCCATCGCCGCCGGCAAGAATGGCGCGGCACTCCCGTTCCGCATCCTCGAAGTGGCGGAACAGCATTTCGGTATTGGCCACCTCGAAATTGTACTTCGAACTTTCCTGCTCGTTCTGCAGAAAGACGTCACCATAGGTGACCTTCTCATCACCCGACCGGCCGTTGAAGTTGAGGTCATAGACGTTCTCGACGCCCTGCACATACATTGCGAGGCGTTCCAGACCATAGGTGATCTCGCCCGGCACAGGGGAGCATTCAAAGCCCGCAACCTGCTGGAAATAGGTGAACTGGCTGACTTCCATGCCATCGCACCAGCATTCCCAACCCAGGCCCCAGGCGCCAAGAGTCGGGCTTTCCCAATCGTCCTCCACAAAGCGGATATCATGCACGGACGCATCGAGCCCGATGGCGGCGAGCGAATCGAGATAGAGCTGCTGGATATTGTCGGGCGACGGCTTCAGGATCACCTGGAACTGGTAATAGTGCTGCAGGCGATTGGGGTTTTCGCCATAGCGCCCATCGGTCGGGCGGCGGGATGGCTGCACATAGGCCGCCTTCCAGTGCTTCGGTCCCAGGGAGCGCAGTGTGGTGGCGGTATGGAAAGTCCCCGCGCCCATCTGCATGTCATAGGGCTGAAGGACCACACAGCCCTGCTCGGCCCAGAAGTGCTGCAGCGTCAGGATCAGGCCCTGAAACGAATTCTTCGGGTCCATATGGGCGGGGCGAGAGGTCATGTCAAAAGTCCTGCAATGAAGCGGACAAAGCTCTAGTGGGGTGTGCCGAAGCGGTCAATGGCGCTTGTCGGTATCGTTCCCGTCCTTGGGCCGATAGGTTCCATCCTCGCCACGCTTAAGGTCGATCACACCAGGCTGGTCGCGCTCGGCGCGGTCGCGTTCGCGGGCGATGCGCTTTGCTTCCTCGGCATCGTGATTGAACTTGTTGGTCCAATCCTTCCAGATGCGGCGGATGCCAAAATAGATCAGCAGGCCGATGGCAGCAAAAATCAGAATGCGCAGCAGCATGGCAGGAACCTAGAGACCGATGCGCGCCCACCAGGCGCGATCCTCGAGTGACGTTGCGACATCGTCTAGCACGCCCTGCGCGGAAAATCCCAGCCGGGGCAGTGCGAAGAAGGGGCGGCGCGGCGCGATTGGCTTCAGCACCACTTCGGGTCCAAACCTATCGCGCAGAACGGCGTGCAGATCGCCAATGGCATCGGCGAGACCGAGTTCAACCCCACGAATGCCAGTCCACCACTCACCGGTGAACAGCATGTCGTCATCGGCCTTGAGCCGGCTGCCCCGCCCGGCCTTGACGTGGTCGATGAAGACCTCGTGAATGTCCAGCTCGAAACGCTTGATGCGCTCCACGTCCTCGGCCTTTTCGGGCAGGAAGGGGTCGAGAGTGGACTTGTTGCGTCCAGCGGTATGGACGCGGCGCTCGATGCCGAGCTTGTCGATGGTGCCGACGAAGCCGAACGTGGCCATGATCACGCCGATGGAGCCGACAATCGAGGACGGATCGACGAAAATCTCGTCCCCGGCCACGGCAATGAAATAGCCACCCGAGGCCGCTGCGTCTTCCACAAAGACCAAAACGGGCTTTTCATGCTCATTGGCCAGGTCACGGATGCGCTTGGAGATCAATCGGCTCTGGACGGGCGAACCACCCGGGGAGTTTATGACAATGGCGACGGCTGGCGCGGACTTCATGGTGAAGGCCTTGGCCAAAAGCGGCTCGACCGTGGATATGTTGAGCCGACCCGGGCGCTGTTCGGCAGCGATGACACCTTGCAGGCGCACGACCGGCACCACCGGCGGGCGGCGGATCAGGCGGCTGAGCCAGTTGCGCTTAATGCCTGCAGGTGTTTCGGACATGTCCACTCCCTTGGATTTTCAGGACACTTAGGCAGGCCCGCCCGGTATTACCAGTCCAGCACGGTCGCGCCGCGCAAAATAGCGTCGAACTCTGCGGCAAAACCGTTGCCCTCCGGACCGTGCAGGGCACGGGCGGGCAATAGCGTCAGCGGCGCACGCGACCCTTTGATGCCGCGGACCAGGATCCGCGTCGCCGGCGCCCCGGGCCGCGGGACGAGGGGCAGTACGGTGATATTGCCGAAGCGGCGGTCAAAGGCCGCGAGCAGCGCGATCATTCCTTCTGCGGGATAGATGAAGACCACCATTCCGCCGGCGCTTGCCGCCGAGGCAGCGCATTTCACCCAGGTTTCGAGTTGGGTCGCGTCCATGTGCCGTGCATCAGCACGTGACTCGTCGGGTGCCCTCGTGCCCTGCCCTGCTCCGAAAAACGGCGGATTGGCGATTACCCCATCATAGGCATTGTCCCTGAGGCCTGCAGCGCGCCGCTCGGCGCCTTTGGCGAGAATATCGAGCGCCAATGCATTCGCCCTGTCGCTGAGACCGTTCCGCGCGATATTGTCCCGCGCGAGCGTCAGTGCCGCCTCGTCGCGCTCGACCAGTTGCGCCTTGGCTGCGCGCGCCATTGCCAGTGCACAGAGGCCGGCCGTCCCCACGCCAGCGCCGAGATCGAGGAGGTTTTGCGTCCCCTCGCGCACAGCTGCTGCCAGCAGAACACTGTCCAGCCCGGCGCGAAAACCCGATTTTGGCTGCGACAGAGTGAGCCGCCCACCCAAAAAGGCGTCGCACGTTATGGTTTGATGTTTTACAAACTGGGCAGGCTGGTCTAGGGACATCGCACCCGGAAGGCTGGTTTTGCCAGAACCATATATGGCTCGGCACGACGGTCTCAACCCGATTTGCCCGTTATGGCAACAAGGACTTTATGGCGGTGTCAGTTCTGCCCCAGATCAATCAAGCGCCAGAGATGAATCCCGTGGAACGGTTGATGGCCGCCACCGCGGACGATATGGCGCGCGTCAATGCCCTCATTCTCGAGCGTGCCGAGAGCCATGTCGACATGGTGCCCGAGCTGGCGCGCTATCTGATCGAAAGCGGCGGCAAGCGCCTGCGACCGATGCTGACGGTGGCCGCGGCCATTCTGTTTGGCCGGGGCAAAGGCAGCGCCATCAACTTCGCGGCCGCGGTGGAATTCATGCACAATGCCACGCTGCTGCATGACGATGTGGTGGATGAAAGCGATCTGCGGCGCGGCAAGCCGGCGGCCCGCATGGTCTGGGGCAATAAGGCATCCATCCTGGTGGGCGACTTCCTGCTCGGCCAGGCCTTCATGATGATGGTCGAGACCGGCGACATCGACGCGCTGGGCGTCCTCTCTTCTGCCTCTGCCGTAATGGCGGAGGGCGAGGTGTTCCAGCTCGCCAAGACCGGCGACCTCGACACCACGGAAGCCGATTATGCCGAAGTGATCCGCGCCAAGACAGCCGTGTTGTTCAAGGCCGCCTGCGAGGTGGGGGCCATGTCGGGCGGTGCCGACGACGCCGGGCGCCAGGCGCTGGCGCTTTATGGCCTCGAACTGGGCAATGCCTTCCAGCTTGTCGACGATGCGCTCGATTATGGCGGGCAGTCCGGCACGCTGGGCAAGAATGTCGGCGACGATCTGCGCGAGGGAAAAATGACCCTGCCAGTCATTCTCGCTCTCAAGGCTGCCACAGAGAGTGAGCGTAACCTGATTGCCTCGGCACTCGGCAATGCAGAGGCGACCGATCTCGAAGTGCACCAGGTCGTGGCCATCTTCAATCGCTACGAGACGCTGAAGAAGACACTGGCCAAGGCCCAGGCCCATGCCAAGGCCGCCATCGACGCGCTGTCGGCCCTGCCCGAGAGCGAGATGAAAACCATTCTCGCCGATGTAGTGGTGCATTCGGTCAGCCGAGCGAGCTAAACGCTAGAAGCCCTGGCGGTAACCGATCATCAATCCAGAACCGCTCTGGCCTGCGACGTGCCCGGCGCTGAACGCGTGCTTGAATCCCAGGCTCAGTGACGCCTCGTTGGGCAGGCTGGCCTGATAGGACAGCCCCAGATCGATCTGCCGTCCCGACGACGCCAGTTCGGCGCTAGATGTCTGATTGACGATACTGCCATCGGCCACGCGAGCAACCGGACGGGTCAGTTCGACCGTGCCGGTTTCGATCCGTAGCGGCTGGGACACCGCAAGGGTCAGGCGGTCGCCCGCCATCAGCGCGTCGGAAAGGCTGGCGCCGATTTCCACCCCGGTGAAGGTCAGGCCGGAAAGATCCGACACAAGACCTTCCCCACCGCCCTGACGTGCTGCAGCACCATATTCGAGCCTGCCGAATAGAGACATTGTCGAAGTAACCGGTTGTTCCAACCCCAGGCTGAGCGCCCCGATGGCGCTACCTGAACCGAAATCGAAGGCCGAGCCGCCATCGAGCCCCATGACAGCCCCTTGCTCGCCCGCCAGCGTGGCGCCAAAACGTACCTGACCACTCCCCACAGGCAGCGACAGGGTTAAGCCGGCACCGGCCAGCGCGCCGTTCTCTACCGCGCCGTGTTCGGCCGCGAAGCCATAAGCTGACAGCTCGCCGGCAGAGCCGACCGGCGCAATAGAGGCTACAAGAAGGCTCTCGCCGGCCATGGACAGTACGGACGCATGCCCTCCGCCCCCAGAAAAACCTGTGACGGCACCGGCAAGATCGCCGGTGTGAAAGAGATTGAGCCCATCCTGTCCCTGATCAATGCTGGTCTGTCCCGGCAGGCGCGGCAATACGGTTGCAGGTACGTTTTCGACGGCACTGGCGGATGACACGCTATAGGCTCGATTGAGGGCGTCGAACACGGCCAGCGGCTGCGGGGCAAGCGCTCGATTGAGCGAATCTCCGAAACTCGAAGGCGCCACGATTATGCTGTCGGCAAGGCTGTGACGCTCCGCGCTGACGACGCTGGCACCGCTGAGCACCGATACCGAGCCGATAGGGCTCAGGGCCGCACGAATATCCATGACGCCGTGCCCCCACTCGGTGGAATAGGCGTGGGAGGCACCATTGCCATAGTCCATGATGCCGGCAACAGGAACGCCCTGGTCGGCGAACCATGAGTTATCGGCACTGGCCAACAGGCGTTGCGCCCATTCCGATGGTGTCATGTCAGGAAAGGCCTCTGCCAGCAATGCAACTGCACCTGCCACCTGCGGCGCGACAAAGGAGGTGCCGAAGCTGCTTCCATAGTCGCTATTGCTGCCATTCCAGGCACCGGTAGCGATGCCGTCGCCGGCGAGGCAGAACTTGGCAGCCAGACCGCAGGCGGCTGACAGGCGCACGGCCCGGGTGATGTCGCCGCTGCCATTGACCTCGAAATAGCCATTGGCCGCCGCGATCCAGGCCTCGGCCAAACGCGTCTCGAAATAGGGCAAGGTGGCCATCACATCGCCCGAAGTCAGCGCGTTGTTGTTGGACAGCGCCCAGACAATGACGCCGTTGTTCTGGAAGCTGTCCAGCGCGTTGATGTAGCTCTGCCAGTTCGACGATCCCTCGTTCCTGAGAACAGCGTTGAGACCCTGGGCGGTTGTCGCGCTGGGATTGTTCTTGAGATAGGTGTCCAGCGTCAGGGACGATACTTCAAAACCCCATGAGTTATTCTGTGCCACCGCATTCAGGCCGGCGGCGGCCAGGGTCCCGGCGGTGATATTGGCAATGTCGAAACCGGATCCCGATGGGGCGAATGATGTCAGGTGCAGGTCGGCATCAGGGGCCACGCCGTGCATGCCGACGCCATCCTTGTTGGCGGCCGCGAGCGACGCCACGAACGTGCCATGGCCCGCGTCCGGTATCGTTCCTGTGGTGGAAATGGACTTTCCGGCAAATTCCTGGTGGGTGAGCAGGAAGCCATTATCCACGATGGCGATAGTCTCCCCCGCGCCGGTCAGGCCGGCCGAATGAGCCCAGTCCACACCATGCAGCACGAAGGGGCTCGATTGCGTGCCGGTGGGTGTAACGCCGCAACCGACGGTGCCGCAACTGGCGTCGCTGCTGCGAAACTCTGCCGACGCAGAGAATGCTGCCGCCTGTGCGGCATTGAAAGTGACGCTGCGGTCCGCCCAGGTCGCGCTGGGGGCCGGCGTGAAGACATAGGAGGGGATGGAACTGGACGAGCTGCCGCCACCAGATGATGAACCACCATCAGAGCAAGCGGAGACGGCCAGCACGAGGCCAAGCGCGGCAATGGATTTGGGGAGGGGCTGGATGGGCAAGTTCAATGCGGTCCGCGATGTGATGACACCGCTGACCGATGCCAGCGTGTCTCCCGATAAATGCGCCCCTGGAGATTAATAACAGAAATTCGGTGCAGCCGGAACGTCCGATCGCCGCCCGCGCGATCAACTTCGCACAATATCAGGCGGCCATCGGAACCGAGATAGCTGCGGCCGCGGCCCAATAGTCCGGATATTGCCGCCTGATCAGGTTGGCCGCTTCATGGGCCTGGCCCTCGGAACCGAAGAGGCCGAACACGGTGGCCCCAGAACCGGACATGCGGGCCAAAATGCAACCAGCGGTATCGGCGAGTTCATCGACCAGAACACCAATCTGGGGCACCAGCTTGACTGCGGGTGGCTGCAGGTCGTTCCGCGTCTCGTTGAGCCACAGGCCCAATTGGGCCGGGCGCGTCAGCGGCGCTGGCAAGGTCGGCAAGGGGTAATTGTCATGCGCGCGCAGACGACGGAACACATCGGCTGTGGCCACTGCGACGCCGGGATTGACCAGCGTTGCATAGAGCGTTGGAAATTCCGGCAGGGGCGAGAGGATTTCTCCAACGCCTCGTGCCACCAGCGGGCGTGACAGCAGGCAGGCCGGGACATCGGCGCCCAGCGTTGCAGCAAGATCGGCAAGCTCGGCTACGGGCACCGGCTCGGGTGCCATGCCAGCGAGGATGCGCAGGGCTGCCGCCGCGTCGGCCGAGCCGCCGCCTATGCCTGCGGCTACCGGCAGGTTCTTGACCAGGTGCAGTTCCAAACCGGGCGGCGACAAGTCCGGCCAACGGGCGCGGAAAGCCGAGACAGCGCGCAGCACGAGATTGTTGGCCCCTGTCCCCAGACCGGTCGCAAAAGGCCCCGAAATGGTCAGGCTGTCCTCAGCGGCCGGGCGCGCTTCAAGCTCATCAAAGATATCGGCAAAGACTACCAGGCTTTCGAGATCGTGATAGCCGTCCTCGCGCCGGCGCGTGACATGCAGCGCCAGATTGATCTTGGCCGGCGCCGTCTGGACAATGGCCTCAACCATATGCGCGCTATTGGGTCTCGGTCGCGGGGGTCAGTCCATCGGCAAGCTTGGGCGCCACCCGTTCGGCCACATTTCCAGCCTCGTCGACCGAACGGGCGATATTCCACTGGAAACGGGCTTCGAGCTTGCGCCCGACCTTCCAATAGGCGTCGCCCAGATGGTCGTTGATTTCCGGATCGTTGGGCAGCAGCATGACGGCGCGTTCCAGCGTTTCTACCGCCTCGTCCATGCGGTCGAGCTTGTAGAAGGCCCAGCCGAGCGAGTCGATGATGTAGCCATCCTGCGGCTGCGCAGCCACGGCAGTCTCGATCATCTCCAGGGCGCGCTCGAGATGCATGTCCTGGTCGATCCAGCTATAGCCCAGATAGTTGAGCACCTGGGGCTGGTCGGGATTGAGCTCGAGAGCCTTGAGGAAATCTTCTTCGGCTTTGGTCCATTGCTTGGCGCGTTCGTAGGCAATGCCCCGGACATAGTAGAAACGCCAATCTGATGGCTGTTCGCCACCGGTAATTTCAAGCGCCTTGCCATAGGCCTCGGCGGCGGCCACATAGTCCTCATCATAACGCAGCAGATCCCCAAGCACTGAGACAGCGTCGAGATCTTCGGGGCTGGTCGCCACAATATTGCGGAGCCGCCGGATGGCCTCGCCGCGATCCCCGGTTGCATCCAGATTCTGGGCCACGCGCACAACGGCTGTTGGCTTCATCGGAGAATTGGCCGGGATGGCGTCATAAATCTGATTGGCAGCCTGGTGCTGGCCGGCAATATCGAGCAATTGGCCCAGGGCCAGGGAGATCACGTCGGCACCGGGATCGAGATAGACGCCCAGGCGCAGGAAGACCAGGGCCAGGTCGGAGCTGCCATCGCGGGATAGCGCCACGCCGATGCCATGGAACATTTCGGCCGCGCCGACTTGCACATTGGCGGCAAAGACGCCGGGGCGCCGCTCGGCCTCGACCGACTCTCGGACAATGGCAATGATGGGATGGGTCAGGCCTTCGGCCTCAAAGGCGTCAAGCACGTCTCGGGCCTCGTCAAAGCGGCCGGCATTGGCAAGCATGCGGGCATAGACTTCCGCCATGCGCGCCACATAGGGCTCGGCCTCGAATGCGCGTGCGGCCAGCTCCAGCGCCAGTTCAGTGTCGCCTGCCGCCTCGGCCATCAGCGCGCGATGGAACACCAGGAACTCATCAAGTCCGTTGGCGCCGAGATCTTCCATAAGCGCCTGGGCCTCGTCACCCCGATTGTCACCGACCAAAGCCCATGCGCGCAGAATGCCAGCCGTGATGCCACTGAAGCTGTCCTGCGATATCCGGCTCAGCTGGCGCACCGCGGCCCCATAGCGACGCTCCTTGAGGGCCTCTGAGGCCACGACGAGCTCGGCCAGTTCGTTGGCCGGGTCGAGTTCGAGCATGCGGCGGGCCGTGGAGGAGGCCTTGCCGATCTGCCCGTCTGCGGCGAGGGCCACAAAGGCACGTTCGACCAGAACAGGATTGTCCCAGTCGGATTGAGCGGCGTCGGAGAAATGGCGAGCCGCTTCGTCCGTGCGCAGATCCTTGAGCGCCTGCTGCCCGGCCATGTAGGATCCCGTTACGCTGGGCCGGAACAATTTGAGCATGTCCTGCGCGGCCTGGCGCAGCCCCAGGGTGGCCTCGCTCTGGGCGGCGAGTGGAGTGGCCATCAGGGCAAGCATGGCGGCCAAAGCCAGGCGCCATGCCGGTCGTTTGGAAAGCAGGGTCACGTGCTCAAATTCTCCCTATGCCGATAGCGGCAGCGTTTGGGCGCAAAGATTGTCCGTTTTGCGACTGCGCCGCAAGGGCACGGGGCCGAACATGCCGTCACATTCCGCTGTAGTTGGGCCCGCTGCCCCCTTCGGGCGGCACCCAGGTAATGTTCCGCGCCGGGTCCTTGATGTCGCAGGTCTTGCAGTGAACGCAATTGGCCGCGTGGATGCGGAACACCGGCGCGCCCCCTTCCTCGGTCATTTCATAAACCCCAGCAGGACAATAGAGCGGCGCTGGCTCGCCATAGCGCGGCAGGTTTTCGCGCACCGGAATGGCAGGATCGGCCAGCCTGAGGTGGACCGGCTGGTCTTCATCATGCGCCAGATTGGCGAGAAACACCGAAGAGGAACGATCAAACGTCGTCTTGCCGTCCGGCCGCTCATATTGGCGCGGCGTGACCTGGCTGATGGGCTTGAGTTTGGCCGAATCGGGCGTATCCCAGCGCAACGTCCCGAAGGGGGAGAACCGCAATACGGCCTGGCACCACATGTCGAACCCGCCCAGAGAGGCGCCCAGCAACGTGCCGAAGCGGCCCCAGAGAGGCTTGAGGTTCCGCACGCCGGTCAGTTCCCTCTCAATGCCGGTCGAAAGGACATGGTGGTCCAGATCGGCGATCCGGTCATGCTGGCGTCCTGCGGCTATGGCATCGCCGACCGCGTCGGCGGCGCCAATGCCGGAAAGGATAGCATTGTGGATCGCCTTGAGGCGCGGAGCATTCATGAACCCGGCAGCGCAGCCGATCAATCCGCCTCCCTCGAAGGCCAGTTCTGGTATCGCCTGCACGCCACCAGCTGCCAGGGACCGCGCGCCATAGCTGATGCGTGTTGCCCCTTCGAGCAGGCGGGCAATTGCGGGATGGGTCTTGAAGCGCTGGAATTCACCGAAAGGCGACAGTGTGGGATCGGCATAGTCGAGATGCACGACCAGACCGAGATAAAGCTTGTTGTCGTGGGCATGGTAGGCGAAGCCGCCGCCACTGGTGGCGTTGTCGAGCGGGAAGCCAAGATAGTGATCGACCCGCCCAAGCTGGTGGCGGTCTGCCGGAATTTCCCAGACTTCCTTGATGCCCAGACCGAATTTTTGTGGGCAGGCGTTCTTGTCCAGCGCGAACGCGCCAATAATCTGCTTGGCCAGGGACCCGCGTGCACCCTCGGCAATCAGCGTGTATTTGGCTTCCAGCGCGATGCCCTGGGCATGACCGGGTTTGGGATTGCCCGCGGCATCGAGGCCCAGATCGCCGGTAATGATGCCGCGCACCGGGCCATCGCCAGACCGCAGCACGTCAACGGCAGCGGTCATGGGGAAAATGTCGACGCCCAGCTCGGTGGCCTGCTCACCCAGCCAGCGCACCAGATCGCCCAGGCTGACTATAATGCCGTCCTTTGTCCGCATTTGCGGGGGGATCAACATGTGTGGAAAGGCAAAATCACCCGATGGGGTGAGGAAGTGATAGGTGTCTTTGGTCACATCAGGACCGACCGGTGCGCCCTTGAGCCGCCAATCGGGGATCAGGGCATCGAGGCCCACCGGGTCCATTACCGCGCCGGAAAGAATATGCCCTCCGACCTCAGCGGCCTTTTCCACGACGGTCACGGACAGTTCGGGATGCCGCTGTTTGAGCCGTATGGCGGCCGCAAGTCCAGATGGGCCCGCCCCGACGATCAGCACGTCGGTCGGAAGCGTTTCACGGTTGCCGGCTTCTGCCATTGGAAATGCACCTCTGGGGCTTGGTGTGCGACTGGTCGCCTGCAACGGGGTGTGACATAACGGGCCCGATGTCTCAAGATCGACCGCTCAACAATGCCGAACTGCTCTCGGTGCTCGATTGGTATCGGGCCGCCGGGGTGGACATGGCCGTGGTCGACGAACCGGTCGACCGCTTTGCCCAGAAGCCGCCGGCAGTTGCTACAATGTCGCCGCGTGCTGCACAGCCCAGCCAGGGCGCAGCCAACCCGCCGCCAGGTCCGGGTCCGATCGGCGGCGATCCCAGCGAAGCTCGTCAACTTGCCGCCTCTGCGCAATCACTTGAGGCTCTTCGGGACGTGCTTGAGCGTTATGACGGCTGCGGCCTCAAGTTCCGGGCGACGCAGCTCGTGTTTGCCGACGGCAATCCGGAAGCCAGCATCATGCTGATTGGCGAAGCACCTGGCGCCGAAGAGGACCGCCAGGGCAAGCCCTTTGTCGGGCGGTCCGGGCAATTGCTCGATCGCATGCTGGGCGCCATCGGGCTCGACCGAACCTCGGTCTACATCGTCAACACCGTGCCCTGGCGGCCGCCCGGCAATCGCACGCCGACGCCGGAAGAAATGGAACTGTGCCTGCCCTTCCTCAATCGGCAGGTGGAACTGGTCGCGCCCAAACTGGTGATGACGCTGGGCGGTCCGGCCATGCAGACCGTATTCAAGACCACGAACGGCATTATCAAGATGCGCGGCAAATGGCAGGACGTTGCCATCGGAAATCACACCGTCCCTGCGCTGCCGACGCTGCATCCAGCCTATCTCCTGCGCAATCCGCCCGCCAAGCAGCAGGCCTGGCGCGACCTGTTGAGCTTGCGGCAACGCATCGAGGAAATGGGGCTCGCCTGATCCCCAAATCGGGGCTATCCAGCGCAACTCAACGCGCTATGGTCGCGTTCGTGTGATTTGCAACGCTCTACCCAAGGCCAATCGGCGTCATGGCTTCCGTCATCAAAATCTATGCCCTGTTCCTGGGCTCGGCCCTCCTCATGTTTGGCGGGGGCCTGCAGGGACTGCTGCTGTCCGTGCGTGGTGCCGAGGAAGAGTTCTCCCTGCTGGCGCTTGGCCTGATCGGCACAGGCTGGTCGGTAGGCTTCGTGGCCGGCTCCCTCACCGTTCCCCTGGTTGTCCGCAAGGTGGGGCATATTCGCGCCTTTTCGGTGATGGCGGCGATCGGGACGATCACGATCCTGCTCAACCTGCTCTGGATCAACGATATCAGCTGGATCGTGCTGCGTGCGCTTTCCGGCTTCTGCTTTGCCGGCGCGGCGATGATCGTGGAAAGCTGGCTCAACGAGGTGGCTGACAATCGCAGCCGCGGCACGATCTTTTCGATCTATGTCACGATCAACATGGCCGCCTCGACCCTGGGGCAGATCGCCATGTCGGTGACCGGCACGGCGGGGTACATTCCCTTCATTATCGGCGCCATCAGCTTTATCTGCGCTGTCCTGCCGACCGCATTGACCTCCAGCCCGCAACCCAAGCCGCTGCAGTCGGCCAGGCTGGACCTCAAGCTGCTCTACAAGACCTCGCCGGTCGCCGCGATTGCGGCCTTTTCCTGCGGCATGGCCAATGGCGCTTTTGGCACGTTGGCGCCGGTTTACGGTTATGAGCAGGGACTGGATGCGGGCGGCATTGCCCTGCTCTTTGCGGTCGCTGCCATTCTGGGCGCGGTGGCGCAAGTGCCCTTCGGACGCCTCTCCGACCGCATCGACCGCCGGCTGGTGCTGATCGGCCTTGCCGGATTCGCCGCCGTGGTCGGCGCGCTGACCGTGCTGATCAATCCCGGTGCTGGCTGGGGCATGTATGTGCTGTTTGCCGCCTATGGCTTTGCTGCCAATCCCATTTATGCAGTCGCGGTGGCCCATGCCAATGACTTTGCCCGCGACGGTGATTTCGCCAAGATCGCGGGGGGCATGCTGCTCATTCTGGGCGTCGGCCTTGCCATAGGGCCAGCGGTTGCCTCCCTCATCATGGGGGCGTGGCACCCTGTCGGCCTCTTCGTGGTGACCGCTACCTTCCACGGCGCCCTTGCCGGTGCGGCCTATCTGCGCATGCGGGTACGCAGAAGCCTGGATGCGGCCGAGCGTGCGCCATTCCAGCCCATGAGCGACAAACAGGTCACGCCAGAAACCTTTGCCCTGGACCCGCGCGCTGATAGTGAAGCCGACGAGTTCGCGGCCGGCGGAGAGCAACCGGTGCCGGAAGAATTGATCGACACGCTGGAGGATGATGGCGATGTTCAAAACGGAAAAGTTTGAGGACCGGGCCTTCAAGCCGCTGTCCATTGCCGTCATCACCGTGTCCGACACGCGGACGCTGGAAACCGATACTGGTGGGGCACTACTCAAATCCCTCTTGGAAGCCGATGGGCACCACTGCTTCGAACGCCAAGTGGTGCGCGACGAAATCCAGCTCGTGCGTGCCGCCGTCCAGGCCTATGTCGCCAACCCAGAGGTCGATGTCATCCTGACCACAGGCGGCACCGGCTTTTCCGGGCGCGACATCACCCCGGAAGCGATCGAGCCGCTGTTCGACAAGCGCATGGAAGGCTTTTCGGTGCTGTTCCACCAATATTCAGGGACCACGGTAGGCACCTCTTCGCTGCAATCGCGCGCGACCGCCGGCCTGATCGGCACCACATTCGTCTTCTGCCTCCCCGGCTCCCGCGGCGCCTGCCGCGATGCCTGGGAAGGCATCCTGACGCACCAGCTCGACTACCGGCACAAGCCCTGCAATTTCGTCGAACTGATGCCGCGGCTCGACGAGCGCTAGAAACAAAACAGGGCGCCGGATCGCTCCGGCGCCCTGTTTCATTCGAGCGGCTGACGTCAGTGCCCGCCATGCCCGGGCATGCCGCCTTCCGGCTTGCGGATGAAGAAGGCCGCCAGGATCGCAAACAGCGAGATGATCGCACCCACCAGGAAGGCTGCCCGGATGCCGCCTGCCAGGGCCTCGACCGGATCCACGCCCTCGGCAGCCAGCGCCGCTGTGCGGATGGTCATCAGTGCCACGAACAGGGCAATGCCCGCAGCTCCCGCCAATTGCTGGATCGAACCCAGCACGGCCGAAGCATGCGAATAGAGCTCCATGCGCACCGAACCCATGGACGAGGTGAAGACCGGGGTGAAGATCAGCGCGAGGCCAACGCTGAGCACGATATGCCCGGCCAGCAGCGCCCAGGGCGCGGTATCCTGGCCCACCATGGTGAGCGCCCAGAGCACGGCAGAGACCAGAATGGCGCCCGGCACGGCCAGCACCCTTGGCCCGACACGATCATAGAGACGACCGACCACCGGACCAAGCAGCCCCATGATCAATCCACCGGGCAGCAATAGCAGGCCCGTCTGGAGTGTATCGAGGCCAACCACGTTCTGGGTATAGATCGGCAGCAGGATGACCGTGCCGAACAGGGCCATCATGGCCACCAGCATCATTGAGACCGACACGGTGTAGTTGCGGGACTGGAAGACGCGAAGGTCGAGCAGCGCCTTGTCTTCGCGCTGCAGGCCGAACTGCCGCCAAACGAATAGCGCCATGGCAACGACCCCGACCACGATCGGCAGCCAGAGCGGCACCGGACCCGGCTCGCCCGCATGGGCAAAGCTCTCGCCGAAGCTGGACAGACCATAGACCAACCCACCAAAGGCAAAGGCCGACAGGATGATCGAAAGCACATCGAGGGGCGCGTAACGCGGGGTCGACACATTGCGGATGCGCAAGGCACCCAATACCAGCGCGGCAATGGCGATGGGCAGGGTGAAATAGAACATGAACCGCCAGTCGAAATTATTGAGGATGAACCCGCCAATGGTCGGTCCGATGGCCGGAGCCACCGACATGACGATGGAGATATTGCCCATGGTCTTGCCGCGTGATTCGGGCGGCACCAGGGTCATCACCGTGGTCATCAGCAACGGCATCATGATGGCTGTGCCCACCGCCTGAATGACGCGGCCGGCAATCAGCAGTTCAAGACCCGGCGCCAAGGCGCAGACAAGCGTGCCGGTCGAGAAGATCGACATCGCCAGCAGGAACATGGGCCGCGTGTTGATCCGCTGCAGCAGGAATCCGGTGACCGGAATGACGACGGCCATGGTCAGCAGGAAGCCGGTCGTCAGCCATTGGGCGGCACTGGCGGTGACGCCCAAATCGCCCATCAGATGGGGGATGGCCACGCTCATGATGGTTTCGTTGAGAAACACCACGAACGTCGAGACCAGCAGGATGGCAATAACCAGCCGGTTGCGCGCCGCATTGTCGGGATGGTGCGGCGCGATCTCGGCCGTGTCATCCATGGTGGCTTGCATTGTCATCGTCATACCCTCTTTGGAAATGTGTGTCGCCCATGCGACGGCAGGGACCGTCAGCTTTCGACACGGGACTTGCAAAAAACGCGCGACAGCCTTTGTCAGCAGTTCGGGACGGCTGGGCGTCAACCGCGCGGACGGGTTGGACGCGGAATGGCGAAAACTGATTGGCCGGCGGGCGCGCTTTCCTACGCCCGCAAGGCGGTGCCGTAAAGTCTTGTAATGCATGGGCGGCATGCCGATATCTGTTGCAGCAGCCATTGCCGCCCCGTTGTTGTTCTTGTTCTGTTCTCATCAACCTGATAGCATTCTCGTGCGTTGGAGGAAACACGATTCCCTCCCGCGTCGAGGCAGGAGACAGAACCATGGCCCTTTACCAGGCCCCCTCTTTTGAAGCCCTTGAACGCTTGAGCCGCAGCCGCGATGCCGATCTGGCGCGGCGCGAACTGGAGCGGCCCGATCGCATTCGCGGCCGCGGCGCGCAGAGCAACCGCGTGGGGCGGTTTGAAAAGCATCAGCGCGACAGCTTCGATGATGGCTGGGGCAGCATTGAGCCAATGCCGCTGTTCGAGACCGTCGAACATATCGAGCGCGCCAAAACCATCATCACGAGCAATGACAGCCCCGATATCGGTTTCGAGCGCTCGATAAATGCCTATCGCGGCTGCGAGCATGGCTGTTCCTACTGCTTTGCGCGACCGACCCATGCCTATCTCGGGCATTCGGCCGGAGTGGATTTCGAGCGCGATATCTATGTGAAGGCCAATGCGGTGGAAGCGCTGCGGGCCGAGTTGTCGGCGAAGAATTATCGCCCCAAGCCCATCGCCATGGGCACCAACACCGACCCCTACCAGCCTGCCGAGCGGACACATAAGCTGACCCGCGGCATTCTCGAGGTCATGCTGGAGACCCGCCATCCGGTGATGATCACCACCAAGTCTGCCCTGATCGTGCGGGATCTGGATATCCTGACTGAACTGGCAAAGCTGGGACTGGTCAAGGTCGCCGTTTCGGTGACCTCGATGGATCACAAGCTGAGCCGCAAGATGGAACCGCGTGCCTCCTCGCCAGCGCGGCGGCTGGAAGCCATCCGCCTGCTTTCAGAGGCTGGTATCCCGACGGCTATCTTCGCCTCGCCGATGATTCCGGCCATCAACGACATGGAGCTTGAGCGCATTCTCGACGCCGGCAAGGCGCAGGGTGCTGTCAGCGCGCAAATGATCCTGCTGCGCTTGCCGGGAGAAGTGCGCGACGTGTTTCGCGAATGGCTGCTGCGACACTTCCCGGACCGGGTGCGCCATGTGCTCTCGCTGGTCCGTGACACGCGCGGCGGGCGCGACAACGATCCGCGCTTTGGCTCGCGCATGGTGGGCGAAGGCCCCTATGCGACCCTATTGCGCCAGCGCTTCGAAAAGGCGCGCGAGCGTTTTGGACTGGACGCCAAGCTGCCGCCGCTGCGGGTAGATCTGTTCGAGGCCCCCAAGGTGGAAAGCCCGCAGATGAGCCTGTTCTAGGGTCTACCCGGTCAGTACTGCGCTACCTTGCGTGCATAGGTGGCCATGAAATCGAGCGAGGCCAGCACGCCGCGCAGCGACAGCCAGGTTTCGACGGGGTCCGCCCTGCCCAGTAGCGGCACCGAGAGCGTGACCGCGTTCCTGTCCTTCATCGTTTCTACGACCGATGCCAGAAGCTCCGGATCGGAAACGAAGAACTGGTTGATCGTATTGTAGCGCGTCTCAATTTCCGTTCCGAACTCAAGGGTGATCGGCTCTTCACCACCGAATGTGAGGGAAATTGGCCGCGCCTGGTCATATTCTCCCTCCTCCGGCGACACGGTGATGGCCAGATCGAGGGCACCATTGAGCCGGTTGCGGACTAGAGTCAGCTTGTATGCCGGAAGACCGGCGCCATTCAATTCCTGGCTACCGGTACTGGCAAAGCAGGAGTGATAATAGTAACTGCCCGCGTCTTCATCGATGACATCGGGGCAGGCCGCCAGCCAGTCGCGATTGTATTCGCGCCACTCGCCAAAGGGATGATGGAAGGGTTCGGCCCCAACGCCGCCGGTCAGCAGCAAAATTGCCGCAAGGCTGATTGCTTTGCGCATCTTTATCTCTCTCGCCTTTGCCCCCCGGCGGGGACTCTTGTATCAGCTAGCGCATGACGGAGAAAAGTAGCTCCCCAATCTAGCAGGTCACCATGACGGTCAAGGTCATCAATGGCGTCAACGTTCATTTCGCTTCCGAGGAGGGCCCGAACCTTTCGAGCGAACAGGATGCGCTTGACCTGCTTGGGGAGACTTACGGCACCGATGCAGAGATGATCGCCGTGCCGTCCCGGCGCTTTGCGCCGGGCTTTTTCGACCTCTCCACCAAAGAGCTGGGTCACTTCTTCCAGAAGCTGCAGAACTACAGGATGCGGCTGGCCGTCATCGGGGACATTTCGGACAATTTGGCTGCCAGCAAGGCTTTGCGCGATTTCGTCCGGGAAACCAATCAGACCGGACATCACCTGTTTGTGGACGATGCCTCCACGCTCGGCACGATCCTCGGGAGCAGATCCTGACCATGGCGCGCCGCGGCAAAACCGACAGCGGGACTGGCGCCTTGTTTGCTCCCGAGGCCGATTTTCCGGACTTCAGCCACGAAGCAATGCTGATAGCGCGGGGCGCGCGCTTTGTTGCCGGCGTGGACGAAGCCGGGCGCGGGCCACTTGCTGGCCCCGTGGTAGTCGCCGCCGTGCGGCTCGATCCGGGCAATATTCCGAGCGGGCTCAATGACTCCAAGAAGCTGACTGCCGAGCGACGTGATGCCCTGTACGACCAGATCATGGCCAGCGCCGAAGTGGCCATTGTGTCAGCACCACCGAGCGATATCCTCTTGCGCAACATAAGGGGCGCAACCCTGGCCGCCATGGCGCGCGCGGTCGCGGCCCTGCCCTCGCCCATAGACCGCGCGCTGGTGGATGGGCGCGATGTGCCCCCCGAACTGGGCTGTCCCGGTATTGCTCTCATCGGTGGAGACGGCCGCAGCGTGTCGATCGCGGCGGCCTCGATCATCGCCAAGGTGACCCGCGACCGCATGTGCGCCATCATGGATTGCGATGCGCCCCATTTCGGCTTTGCCGGGCACAAGGGCTATGGCACCGGTGCGCATCTGGATGCCCTCAACCTGCATGGCCCCTGCCGCCATCACCGCAGCGACTTTGCGCCGGTGGCGGCCCTGCTGCTGCGTCGGACCTCTGTTGAGATGGCCGATTAACCCCTCACTAACCCCTTGCGAACGCTCCATTAACCTCGCGGCCCTATAACGGTCTTGTTAGTACTGCGTTAGGGTTAAGTGCATGTTGCGTACCGCGCGTACGGCCAAGAAGGCCGATGCGGAAAGGCAGGCCACGCGTCTGCCGATCGACACTATCCTTGTGGGCGATTGCATCGACCACATGAATAGTTTGCCGGCCGGCTCCGTCGATCTGATTTTCGCAGATCCCCCATATAATCTGCAGCTTGAACAGGGTCTCACTCGTCCCGACCAGTCCAGGGTCGATGCGGTCGATGACGACTGGGACAAGTTCGACAGCTTTGCCCATTACGACGCGTTCACCCGCGCCTGGATGAGCGCCGCCAAGCGGGTGCTCAAGCCCGATGGCGCCATGTGGGTCATCGGCTCCTATCACAATATTTTCCGGGTCGGCACGGCGTTGCAGGATCTCGGCTTCTGGATGCTCAACGACGTCATCTGGCGCAAGGCCAATCCGATGCCCAATTTCCGCGGCACGCGCTTTACCAATGCGCATGAGACGCTGATCTGGGCGGCAAAAAGCCAGAAGAGCCGCGTCACGTTCAATTATGAAGCCATGAAGCTGGCCAATGACGACACGCAGATGCGCTCGGACTGGCTGTTTCCGATCTGCACCGGCTCGGAGCGCCTCAAGGACGAGGATGATGGCAAGCTGCATCCCACGCAGAAGCCCGAAGCACTGCTGTTCCGCATACTCAATGCCACGACCAAGCCGGGTGACATCGTGCTCGACCCGTTCTTCGGCACCGGCACCACTGGCGCGGTGGCGCGCAAGCTCGGCCGGCACTTCATCGGCATCGAGCGTGAGCCGGACTATATCGCCGGCGCCCGGCAGCGCATTGCCACGATCCGCCCCGGCGTCTTCGAGGCATTGCAGTCGGTCACGCCCAAGCGCAAGGAAGCGCGCATTCCCTTCGGCTCCTTGGTCGAGCAGGGCGTGCTTGAGGTGGGTACGCAACTATTCGACGCGGGTCGGCGTTATTCGGCCATGGTTCGTGCAGACGGCTCGCTCGTCTCGGGCCCGCACCAGGGGTCGATCCACAAGGTCGGCGCATTGGTTCAGGGGTCCGAGTCATGCAACGGGTGGACCTTCTGGCACCACGAACAATCGGGACGAATGGAGCCGATCGACACGCTGCGCGCCGACATTCGTCAAAAACTTGATTTGCTTTCTGCCTGATCCTGACCTCCAATCACCATTCAGGCTCTAAAAACTGGCCGCCGGGACAACCGGCGGCCTTTTTGCTGCGCCCTGCACAATTTGGGGCAAGCCATTGCTTAACGATGTCGCGATTGCCGGCGCAGTTTGCTGTCGGACTAAGGCCAATATTAACTCGCCGCGGGCCAGTGTGCCGCCAGATGTGTGCAAGGGACCGCACGATGACCGCCACGGTGGGGCTGAACATTGTCATTGCCGTTGTGCTGGGGCTCATGGCGCTGGTTTGCGCGATCGCCAGCATCAGCCTCAGGCGCAACGCCGCGCTGGCTTGGCTCGCAGGCGGGCTATCGATTGGCACGATACAGACGCTGATTGTCAGTTTCGCAGCAGGGACCTGGCTGGAATTTGTTTCCGCAATGGTCATGGCGCCGCTTGGGTTCTGGCTCGCCAATAACGCGATCCGGGCGCTGGTGCCCGAAAAACGCCGAAGGCTGCCGCTCAGGGCGGGCTTTGCCGGGCTATGCGCCCTGGCTGCCGCGCTGTTTATCTTCGGTGCGCCATTCTATTATCAGGTACTGGTGGTGCAGCTGGCCTGTACGCTGGCGATGATCGACGCAACGTTGCGCATCATCGATGGGATGAAATGGCGATTGCTGGACAGCGTTCTGCTGATTTCCGTCGTGACCCTCGCCGTGTTCCGCTTCGCCCGGCTCCCGCTTCTTGTCTGGTATTTCGGCCCCAGCATCACCTTTTTCGAATTCAATGGCTCCGATCTCGAACTGGCCCTCCTCGCGGGAGAAAGCCTGCTCACCATGGGCATCATCTCGCTGGTGATCGCCGCCATTGTCAGTGACACTATCGCCAACTTCAGGCACCAATCGGAGCGCGATGGGCTGACGGGTCTGCTGAACCGTCGGGCATTCGATGACCTGGCAGCAATACCCGTCACCGGCGGCGGGGCGGTGATCTTCTGTGACATAGACGATTTCAAGCGGATCAATGACCGCTTCGGCCACCAGGCTGGCGATGATGTGATCGTCTCGCTGGCCAACATCATCAGCCGGACCGGCTATGCTGCCGGCCGGATCGGCGGAGAAGAATTCGCAATTCTGGTTCCCGACGGTTCGATACGCGACGGCTTCAATCTGGCAGAGATGTTTCGTGCACGCTTCAACAGCATCGGCCACACCGGTCCGGCGGGCGGCATCCGTGCCAGCGCGAGTTTCGGCATCGCAACCTTTGCCCCAGGGGAGCCGCCCCAGAGCTGCTTCGCCGACGCGGACCGTGCCCTCTACAAGGCCAAGCGCGATGGCCGAAATCGCGTCGAGGTCGCGCAGCAGCTTCCACCGCTGGGAATCCTGCCTTCAGATCGTGTGGCCTGAACCTGATGAGCGTCACCATCCGCCACATCACCCTGGACGATGCCGGGGGATTTCACGCTGCGCTGGACAGTGTTGCGCGCGAACGCCGGTTTCTGCGCCTCACCAAAGCCCCGCCATTGGCACGCACGCTGCAATTCATCGCTGACAATCTTGCAAGCGGCAACCCGCAATTCGTCGCCGTGGATAAGGACGAAATCGTGGGGTGGTGCGATATCTGCCGCAGCAGCGAGCAGGATTCCGAGCATTGCGGTGGGCTCGGCATGGGGTTGCTGGCCAGCCATCGCGGCAAGGGCATCGGCAGCAGGCTTGTGACTGCAACGCTCAACGCTGCACGCGGGCAATTTGAACGGGTCGAACTGGAAGTCTATGCCTCCAATACGCCTGCCATCGCGCTCTATGAAAAGGCAGGGTTCGTCCATGAGGGCCGCCGCCGCCAGGCCCTGCTGCGTGATGGCGTCCACGACGACATCGTCATGATGGGCCTGCTGCTCAGCTGAGCCCGGCTTCCGCCAATACCTTCCGGAACAATGTCGGCAGCGCCTCGCCTTTGAGCGCCTCTGGCGGCGCCCACCAGCCGGCATCGAGACCCTCCGACGCGACAACCGCCGACCACACCTCCAGTTCCAGCCGGAAATGGGTGAAGACATGGATCACCTGTCCATGCCTGCGCCAATCGCCTTTGGCCGGAAAACCCGGTTCCGCCAATGCGTCACCCCAATCCGATGTGGGCACTTCCGTCATGCCGGCGAGCAGGCCTTTGCCCGGGCGGGATTGCAGGTAAACATCGCCCGCCGCGTCGCGCATGACAAAGGCATGGCCCTTGCGCACTGGCCGCTCCGCCTTGACCGGCTTGACCGGATAGCGCGTCGGTTCGCCCTGCTGCCGGGCTTCACAGCCATCGTGCAAGGGGCACACCAGACACATGGTGGCGCGCGGGGCGCAAATGGTGGCGCCCAGATCCATCATGGCCTGGGCAAAATCTCCGGCCCGCTCGGGCACGGCCAGTTGCAGGGCCCCGCGCAATGCGTCCTTGGCCTCGCGCACCGGCACGTCGAGCGCATAATAGCGCGCCAGCACCCGGTCGAGATTGCCGTCGAGCACAGCAACGCGCTCATCAAAGCAGATCGCGGCAATGGCGGCACTGGTATAGGCGCCGATGCCGGGCAGGCTTTGCAGGCCGGCGGCGCTATCGGGAAACACGCCGCCATGTCTTTCCACCACGGCCTGTGCGCAGGCATGCAGATTGCGAGCCCTTGCGTAATAGCCCAGACCCGCCCATTCGCGCAGGACGTTGTCGAGCGGGGTGGCCGCCAGATCCTGCACCGTGGGCCAGAGCGTGGTGAAGCGCACAAAATAGGCCTTCATCGCCGCCACGGTAGTCTGTTGCAGCATCACTTCGCTCAACCAGACCCGGTAGGGATCGGGCCGCACGCCCTTTCGCCGATCCGCCGGCGAAACCCGCCAGGGCAAATCGCGGGCGTGTTTGTCGTACCAGGCGAGCACGGAAGATGAATCGAGGGGATGCGGATGGGCGAGAGGCATAGTCCCTCATACCCGCTTAAGGCGATCAGTGCGCGCCAAAAAACTCCGCTATCACAGGTGCTATGGCCTCGACGCTGACATCATGCCCCTGCCCGGCCAGAACATGCCGCCGCGCGCCAGGCACGCCTGCAGCGACCCAGGCCGCCCCGGCATCGATGAACGGAAAACTGCTGTCGCCATTCACCACCAGCACGGGCGCTTCTATCGTCTGCCAGCGGGCGGGGTGGCGATCACCATCGGTTGCCTCGGCCATGATGCGATAGTCATGCTCGATGGTACCGCCCACGGAGGCAAAACCCGGCCAGGCGGGAGATTGTTTGAACCCGGCCAAATCTTCGGGCGACATGAACGCCCCCATGAACAGGCTCATCATGGCCTCCGTCTCGCCACGTTCGGCCAGCGCCGCCATTTCGCCGTGCTGCTTCCATGAGTCTGCCGAGGGTTGATCAACGTCAATGGGCGGCTCGTAAAGCAGCACCGAAGTCACCTTGCCGGGCAAGGCAACACCGGCTTCGAGCGCCAGCACCGCGCCCGAAGACATGCCATAGAGCCCCGCCTGCCCGCCGAACAAGTCGACCAGCGCCTCTATGTCCTCGATTTCCCGCGCAACGGCATAAGGTGCCGTATCGGCGGACTCCCCGCGCCCCCGCCGGTCGAAACTGACCAGGGTGAACCGGTCCGAGAGCTGGTCGATCAGTCTGGGTGTCGTTTGGTCGATGGCGCGATATTGCGTGGCTCCGGCCACCATGATGATCACCGGGCCGCTGCCTTTGGCCTGGTAACCGATGGTCGTTCCGTCCTTCGAGATAAGCGTGGGCATATCAACAGTCTCCTCATGTTCCTGACGGCGACGAGACAGCAACAGGGATTTCGACATTAGCGGGGTGGGGTTGTGCTGCAAGCATCACGAGCGATATCTGGTACATGGCAAAAGACGAGCCTCCAGAACCCAAACGCCGCAACAAGACGCTTTCGGTTGCCGATGCGCTTTCGGGCGCGCTCGACCCGGTGCTGAAAAAGCGCGGCTTTGCAGGGCGCGACATCATCGCCCAGTGGCGCCACATTGCGCCGCCGCCTTTCGACCAGACCACTTTGCCCGACAAATTGAGCTGGCCGCGCAGCAATCATGGCGCGGAGGGGGCGACGCTTTACCTGCGTTGCGCACCGGGACAGGCGCTGTTCGCCCAACATGAGGCGCCGGCCATTGCCGCGGCGGTCAACCGATATTTCGGCTATGTGCTGGTCAACGATGTCAGATTGTCTGCCGAGCCATTCACCCCCGGTTCAGGCCAAAAGGTGCAAAAGCCGTATCAACCGAGCCAGAGCGAACTCGCAAAGGTCGGCAAGGCGACCGAAAAGGTCGAGGACGAGGATCTGCGGGAAGCGTTGAGGACCTTGGGTCTGGCGCTCTCGCGCAGGTCAAAGATGACGAAACAGTAATCCAATTCACCCCCAAGTGATGAGCCTGCCCACTTGCCGACACCATCCCCATGTGTAGTGTCGCGCGACAAAATTATTCAGGAGCCTGAGACGTGAAATTCAACCGCCGCGACACAATCATCCTGGCCGCTGCCGCTTCGGCGGCCAGCCTTGCGGGCATTTCGGCATCGCGGGCTGCTGAAGGCGACGTGATCGACCAGGCTGCGCTGATGGCGCCGGCCGGTGGCCTTGCCGATAAGGTCGAGGGCAATCCTGACGCCCCTGTCACCGTCATCGAATACGCCTCGCCCACCTGCCCGCACTGCGCCGCCTTCCACAACACGGTCTATGAGCCCTTCAAGGAAGCCTATGTCGAGACCGGCAAGGTCAAGTTCATCGTCCGCCCCTTCGCGCGCAACGCTCTGGACGCAGCGATCTTTCTTCTGGCCGAGGCGGCCGGAGAAGAGAACTACCACAATGTCATCGCCACCTATTTCAAGACCCAGAACGAATGGGGCATGTCCGACAAGCCGCGCGACGCTATCTTCACGGTGGCCCAGCAGCTCGGTTTTACAGAGGAAAGCTTCTCGGCTGCCTTGACGAATCAGGAGGTGTTCACCGGGATTGAAGCGCAGCGCGAACAGGCTCTGGATGAGTTCGGGCTGACGGGGACACCGACCTTCTATGTCAATGGCAAGACGCTTTCGGGGGGCAAGACACTCGAGCAGCTCGCTGCCGAGATCGACCCGCTTGTGCCTGCCGATTTCGTCGCCCCTGCTGCTGCCGAAGAGCCCGCTGCCGACGCAATGGCGCCCGCAGATGACGCCATGGCCCCTGCCGCAGACGCAATGGCACCGGCAACCGACACAATGGCACCTGCGGCCGATACAATGGCCCCTGCCAACGAGATGGCGCCTGCCAACTAACACGATTTTGCGGCGG
>Ga0207773_100140_pt1 | contig 59924 bp, 54 predicted proteins | sample TtaePargueraPR_2_FD_187281 | JGI IMG/M metagenome (GOLD analysis project Ga0207773, IMG submission 187281) | Aerobic enrichment media microbial communities from Bioluminiscent Bay, La Parguera, Puerto Rico - Tt and M1 (3) (SPAdes) | ecosystem: Environmental > Aquatic > Marine > Unclassified ...
ACGCAGTACACCCGGTGCACCGGAAACAGCGCCGCCTCCCCCGCGATCGGCAACGCCACCACCGGCGGCGGCGTCACGGCGTAGGGGGCCTGCTTGTTCGCGTCCTGTGTCATGGTCAATTGCGTGCTCCAGCATAGTATTCGAGGCGTTTTTCCAGCCGGCCGATGAGGTCGGCCAGGGTCAGGGCGAAGGCGAAGAGGATCAGGATCAGCGCCCAGAAATGCGCCATCAGGAAGTTCTGGCGGTAGAGCGCGAACAGCGCGCCGATGCCGATGATGGCGACCAGAAGCTGGCCGATAACCACCCCCTTGACGCCGCGGATGACGCCGAGGCGCACGCCGGCCAGGATCTCCGGCAGGGCGGCCAGGAAAATGATCTTCAGCCGTTGCGTGCGCGAGGCGCCGAAGGCGCGCGACATCTCGATCAGCGAGGGCGAGACGTGCAGCACGCCCGCCCGCGTGTCGAGCGCGATGATCCAGACCGCGAACATGAACACGGTGGCGATCACCGTGGGCGTGCCGAGACCGAAGAGGATCATGATCACCGGCACCAGGGCCGAGAGCGGGGCGGCGAGGAAGATGTTGACCCACATGTTCAGCAGACCGTCGGCGGTCCTCAGCAGTCCCATCAGGAAGCCCAGCGAGACCCCCACCACCAGCGCCAGCACGAGGCCGACGACATAGGCGTAAAGCGTCGTCGCCATCGCCGAGGCGAAGCTGGGCGAGGTCACCACCTCGACCATGGCGGCCAGCACATGGGTGAAGGGCGGGAACAAGAGCAAGAGGTCGAAGCGGCCGATGATCTCCCAGACCACGACCCAGAGCAGGAGCGAGGCCATCATCGGCACGCGGCGGCCGAACAGGGTCATGGCGCCGCCCTACTCCACATATTTCCGGATGCCGTGCCAGATCTCCTCGACGGTATCGAGATAGACCGGGTGGCGGCGGATCTCGTCGGGATCGCCGTCGCGCGGCACGTCGGGGTCGATGATGCGCGAAACCCGCCCGGGGCGCGGCGACAAGAGGACGATACGGTCGGACAGGTAGACCGCCTCCTCGATGGAATGGGTGACGAACAGGAAGGTCTTGCGCTCGCTCTCCCGGAGCCGCAGCAGGTCCTCCTGGAACTTGCGCCGGGTCTGCTCGTCGACCGCCGAGAAGGGCTCGTCCATCAGCAGCACGTCGGCGTTCACCGCCAGCGCCCGGGCGAGACCGACGCGCTGACGCATGCCGCCGGACAGCTCGTGCGGGTACTTGTCCTCGAAGCCCGACAGGCCGACCTCGGCGACGTAGTGGCGGGCGATCTCCTCGCGCCGGCCCGACGCCACGCCCTGCATCTCCAGCCCGAAGGCGGCGTTGCGCAGCACCGTCGCCCAGGGCAGCAGCGCGAAGTCCTGGAAGACGAAGGCGCGCTCCGGCCCGGGCCCGGTCACCGCCCGGCCCTTGACATGGACCGTGCCGGCGGTCGGTGCCAGCAGCCCGGCGACGATCTTCAACAGCGTGGTCTTGCCGCAGCCGGACGGGCCCAGCAGGCTGATCAGGCGCCCCTCCTCGAAGGCGAGATCGACGTCCTGGAGGGCGACCACCTCGCCGCCATAAATCTTGGAGATGCCCCGCACCTCGATGATCGGCGGCGCCGCCGCCGTCCCGGACGTCCCCCCGGGTACCGGCCGGGGCTGGTTCTCGACGGCTGCTGTCATCGGTTGCTCCGTTTCTCGGGCCGGAAGACGGCGGTCTCCACCCGCTGCAGGACGCCGACCACGATCACCGCGAACAGCACGATCGAGACGATGGCCGCGTACATGTGGCCGAACTTGGCGACCGACTGGTTATAGGTGATCAGGTCGCCGATGCCGGTGGGCGTTATCAGCAGTTCCGCCAGCACCACGCCGCTGAAGCCCTCGGCCACGCCGAGGCGGATGCCGGCGAACATCATCGGCGCGGCGGCCGGCAGCACGACGCGGGCGATCTGCTGGCGCCGCGAGCCCATGAAGGACCGGCACATGGCGACCAGGGACGGCGGCACGTTGCGCACCGCCTTGTAGCTGTTGATGGCGATGACCGGCATGGCCAGCATCACCACCGCCAGCACCTTGGCGGTCAGCCCGATGCCGTAGACGAAGGTGATCAGCGGGATCAGCGCCGCCATGGGGGCGGCCTGCATGACGATGAAGACCGGAAGGGAGATCCACTCGAACTCCTCGCGCAGGCCCATGGCGACGCCGGCGGAGATGCCGACGCCCAGCGAGATGACGAGGCCGATGACCAGCGGTTCCATGGTGCGCAGATAGGCCGCCAGCATGGAGCCGTCGGCGAGCATCTCGACGAAGGCCGTGAAGGTCTCCCAGAACGACGGGAAGGCGTAGTTGAAGTTGCTCTGACCGGCGATCTCCCAGGCCCCGAACAGCAGGACCAGCGAGACCACACGCCAGACCACGGGCAGGGCGAGAAAGCCGCCGACCAGGACCGAGAGACCGAGGCCGGTCGCCGCCTCATCCCGCCTGGTCATCTCATGCGACATCGCTCACCCGCATCCATGCCCTGTGCCCGGCACCGTCATTCGCGCCGCGTCCACGCCACCGCCCTCCGCGCCGGCAGACGGGCGGGCCCGGCCGGGATGGGCCGGCGCCCGCCATTCCCATGCCGGCGTTCTACCGCACCTGGTCAAGGATGCCGAAATCCCAGTAGCGGGACGGGTCGACCTCGCCCTCGACCTCGATCGAGCCGGCCGCCCGCAGGAAGCTGATGTCGTCGATGGCGTCCTGCGGCTCCCCGCCGTCCAGCGGATAGACCCCGTTCTCCACCGCCTCGGCATAGTAGGCGTCGATATCCGCCGTGGCGTCGCCCGGCAGGTCGGGAAGCAGGCCATACTGTTCGCGCAGGCCCGAGACGATCGACGGGTCGGCGTCGATGTCGGCCCAGGTGCGCAGCAGTTCCTCCACGAAGATCGCCATGTCCTCCGAGCGCTCGTCGAGGAAGTCGGTGTTGGCGTAAAGCGCCTCGTCCGTCGCGTTCACGCCCTCGACGGACAACCGGATGAAGCGGCCGCCACCCTCCTCCTGCAGCAGGCGGAAATTGGCCGCGTCGACGATGCTGGCGTTGATCGTGCCCTGCAGCATGGCCCCCGCCCGGACCTCGGAGCCCGGCACGTAGGACATGGAGGAATACTCGATACCGTGCACGCTCTCCATCAGCCGCATCAGCGCCTCGGTGCCGGAGCCGCGGGAGTGCACCGTCACCTCCTCGCCGTCGAGATCGGCCCAGTCGGAATAGACTTCGGAATTGACCACCGGGAAGAACAGCAGCGTGCTCATGCGGAAGAACATGCGGATCGGCGCGTCGGAATTGTTGATGAAGGCGTAAGGCGCGCCGACGCCGATATCGGCCTCGCCGCTGGCCACCGCCTGCACCGCCACGTCCTCGGAATTGAAGAACGTCATCTCCATGGGCACGCCGCGCTCGCCCGCCCGCTCCATGGCGATCAGCAGGTTCAGGCTCTCGATGCTGGCGATGTCGCCGAGCGCCACCTGGATGGTGTCCTGCGCCGAGACCGGCGTGACCAGCGAGGTGGAGGCCAGCGCAACGGTGCCGAGCACGGCGAGGGATCTTGTCGCGAATGTCATTGTCGTTCCTCCCGATTGTCGCCGGCCTTGTCGCGGCCGGTCGTGCGAAGCCGGTCCAGGCCAGGCGGGCCGGACCACTCCATTCTCTTGATTGGTGCAGCTTAATCACATGATTGGTTAAAGGTCAATCAAGCCGGGGAGACCTGGCATTTCCTCATAACTAACACGAATTATACTCTGTAACTACTTGTGATTACGAATATTGATTGATAAATGAGCGCCCAGCAGTCATGCAATCGTGTTGACAGCACCGGCCGGCAAATCTAGCCTCGCTGGCGGATTGGTCAAGAATTGGTCAGCGACCCGAACCCGGAACGTGAAGCACGAGATGGCGAGCACCGAGGACCTGGCGCAAAGCCTTGGCGAGGACCAGGCACGGGCCGACGACGCGACGCTGGTGCAGTTGCGCGCCTGGCTGACGCGCCACGACTTTCCGGCCGACACCCGGCTGCCGGCGGAGCGCGACCTGGCCGAGCGGCTGGGCGTCTCACGCGGCGACCTGCGCAAGGCGCTGGCCACGCTGGAAGCCGAGGGCCAGCTCTGGCGCCATGTCGGCAAGGGCACCTTCACCGGCCCCCGCGCCATCGAGGTGATGAGCCTGTCGGAGATCGCCCGAGAGACCAACCCGGCCGAGGTCATGCGCACCCGCCTGCTGATCGAGCCGATCATCGCCCGCGAGGCGGCGCTCAACGCCACCTCCAGCGATCTCGACGCGATGCGCCGCTGCATAGAGCGCACGCATCGGGCGGAGACCTGGCGGCAATACGAGACGGCCGACAACGAGCTGCACCGCCGCATCGCCGAGGCGACGCACAACCGGGTGCTGCTCGGCCTGTTCGACGGGCTGAACTCGGTGCGCCGGGCCGTGGTCTGGGGCCGCCTGCGCGCCAACACCACGCGCCCGCCGGCCGACCACCATTCCTTCGCGGAGCACGACCGCGTCACCGGCGCCATCGCCGAGCGCGACCTCGCCGAGGCCGGCCGCGCCATGCACGACCATCTGCGCTCGGTCGAGCGCAAGCTGATCGACCAGGCGGTGGCGGCGGAATAGCGCGCCGAGGACCCTGTCACCGCTCAGCCGGCCCGCCCCTCCGCCACCGCGTGGCAGGCCACCTCCCCACCCCCGGCCAGCGGCAGCACCGCCGGCCGCTCCACCCGGCAGCGCTCGTTCGCCAGCGGACAGCGCGGATGGAAGGCGCAGCCGGGCGGCGGGGCGAGCGGGCTCGGCACCTCGCCGGCCAGACGCTTGCGCGGACCCTTGGCGCGCTCCAGGCTCGGCACCGTGTCCATCAGCATGCGGGTGTAGGGGTGAAGCGGCCGGGCGAACAGGTCCGGCTTCGAGCGCAGCTCGACGATGCGGCCGAGATACATCACCCCGACGGTATCGGCCATGTGGTCGACCACGCCGAGATCATGGCTGATGAACAGATAGGTCAGCCGGTGCTCCTTCTGCAGCGCCTTCAGCAGGTTGAGGATTTGCGCCTGTACCGAGACGTCCAGCGCCGAGGTCGGCTCGTCGGCGATCAGGAAGGTGGGCCGGGTGGCGATGGCGCGGGCGATCGCCACGCGCTGGCGCTGCCCGCCGGAGAACTGGTGCGGGTAGCGCTCGGCATCCGCCGCCGACAGGCCGACCGCCTCCAGCAGGCCGTCGACCTGGGCCCGCATCTCCCGCCGGTTCCTGGCGAGGCCGAAGGCGAGCAGCGCGTCGCCGATCGCCTCGCGCACCCGCCAGCGCGGGTTGAGGCTGGAATAGGGGTCCTGGAAGACCATCTGGATCTGCTGACGCACGGTCATGTCCTGGGTGGCGTCCGCCTCCGCGCCGGCGAAGCGCACGGTGCCGCCGTCGAGGCCCAGCAGCCCGGCGAGGCAACGCGCCACCGTCGACTTGCCACAGCCCGATTCGCCCACCAGGCCCAGCGTGCGGCCGCGCTCGATGGCGAAGCTGACGTGGTCGACCGCGCGCACCACCCGGCGACCGGCCCCGGCGATGGTGCGCACCAGCCAGGGTTGCGAGACGTCGAAGGTCTTGACCAGGTCGGTGACCTCGACATGCGCCCGCGCCGCCGGCGGATCGGCCACCGGGTCCGACGTCCCGTCCCTGTCGTTCCGCGCGGTCATACCGCCCAGCATGCCACCTCGCCCCCGCGCTTGGCTTCAAGTTCCGGCCGCTCGGCGGCGCAGCGCGGCAGCCGCTCCGCGCAGCGCGGATGGAAGGCGCAGCCCGCCGGCCGGGCGGAGGGCCGCGGCATGGCACCGGGGATCTGCGGCAGGGTCTCCCGCCGCTGCCCCAGCGTCGGGATCGAGCCCATCAGCGCCCGGGTGTAGGGATGCGCGGGCCGGTGCAGGATGTCCTCGATCGGCGCCACCTCGACGACGCGTCCGGCATACATCACCGCCACCCGGTCGGCGATCTCGGCGATCACGCCCAGATCGTGGGTGATGATCAGCACCCCGGCCCCGCGCTTGGCGGCGACATCCTTCAGCAGCGCGATGATCTGCGCCTGGATCGAGACGTCGAGCGCCGTGGTCGGCTCGTCGGCGATGATCAGCTGCGGGTCGCCGGCCAGCGCCAGGGCGATCACCACGCGCTGGCGCATGCCGCCGGAGAATTCGTGCGGATAGCTCGACAGCCGGTCGGCCGGCGACGGGATGCCGACATCGCCCAGCAGCGTGACGGCGTACTCCCGGGCGGCGCGCCGGTCACGGTCGGAATGCTGGCGGATGGTCTCGACCAGCTGGTGGCCGATGGTCATGACCGGGTTCAGCGAGGTCAGCGGATCCTGGAAGATCATGCCGATGCGCGCCCCGCGCACCCGCCGCATCTCGCGCTCCGGCAGCGTGTCGATGCGCTGGCCGTCCAGCAGGATCTCCCCGCCGGTCAGCGCCAGCGGCGGCTCGAGAAGGCCGATCACCGCGGCACCGGTCATCGACTTGCCGGCCCCCGATTCCCCGACCACGCCCAGCACCTCGCCATGCCCGAGGCTGAGCGAGACACGGTCCAGGATGGTCGTCGCCCCCGCCTCGCCCGCCCCCGCCTCGCCAGCCCCCCCCTCGCCAGCCAGCGTCACCGTGATCGCCCGCAGCTCCAGCAGCGGCGATTGCGGGCTCGCGCTCGCCACGCTGGCCGTCATGGCGCCCGCCGCGACGGTCGGCACGGCCGTCAAGGGGCGGCGGAGGCTGCGTGAGTGGTGCGCGACCGCTCGCCCGCCTTCAGGCGGTTCTTGTGCAGCCGGCCGTCCTGCATGATCAGCGACAGGTTCTCGCCCTGCCCGTCCAGGATCGCGATGTCCTCGAGCGGATTGCCGTCGACGACGACGAGATCGGCCAGCGCGCCCGGCTTCACGCAGCCCAGCTCGCCCGTGCGATTGAGGATCTCGGCATTGATCGAGGTCGCCGATTTCAGCACGTCGATCGGCTTCTGCACGCCCGCGCGGATGACGAACTCATGGGCCTGGGCGAATTCCAGCTCCCCCATCAGGTCGGTGCCGAAGCCCATCTTGGTGCCGTTCCGGGCGCAGTACTCCAGCATCCTGTTGCCGCCCTCGATGACGTAGCGCAGCTTCTCCATCACATAGGCCGACAGGCCCATCTCGTCGCCGTGCTTCTCGGTCACCGAGTAGCAGACCATGGTCGGCACCACGAAGGCATCGTGGTCGCGCACGAACCGGGCCGTCTCCTCGTCGATCAGGTTGCAGTGCTCGACCGTGCGGATGCCGCTGCCGACCGCCCGCTGCACCGCCCGGGAGCCATAGGCGTGCGCCGCCACATAGGTGTGCTTCAGCGCCGTCTCCTCCGCGGCGACGCGCAGCTCCTCCTCGGAGTACTGGCAGTCGTCGATGGCGTCGTGCGGGGAGCCGACACCGCCGCCGGCCATGACCTTGATATGATCCGCCCCCTTGCGCAGCTCGTCGCGCACGGCGATGCGCATCTGGTCGGGTCCGTCGACGATGCGCCGGCCGAAGTCGAGGCCGTTGGAGCAGCCGCACAGGTCGTGGTCGGAATCCGTGCGCTTGCGGTGGTCGCCATGGCCGCCGGTCTGGGTCAGTCCCGGGCCGCAGACGAAGGCGCGCGGGCCGGTGATCAGGCCCTTCTGCAGCGCCTCCTTGATGCCGAAATCCGCCCCGGCCACGTCGCGCACCGTGGTGAAGCCGCGGTCGAGCATGTTGCGGATGCGCGGCAGGGCGTGCGCCGTCAGGAGCGTGATCGAATAGTCCGCCGCCTTCAGCATGTTCAGGTGCACGGCCAGCAGATGCACATGCGCGTCGATCAGGCCGGGCAGCACGGTGCGGCCGGCGACATCGATCTCGATCACCTCGCCGGAGGCCTTGAGCCCGGCGCCGATCTCCTTGATGCGGTTGCCCTCCACGAGGATGTCGACGCCATCCGCGAGATCGTCGGAGACGCCGTCGAAGAGCACGGCGTTGCGCAACAGGGTCTGGGACATCTGGCCGTCTCCCGGGGTCCAGGGGCGCCGCGGCGACGCCGGTCGAGGGTCGTCGCCAACAGGCTTCGAGCGGCATCATCGCGCAAGCATGGCGGAGCGTAAAGCCACTTGATCAAATGATAGAACGGTGTGAACATCACTCCTGAAAGCCCGGGAAAGCCTCGCCGTAGAAGCGATCAGGACGCCGGTTTCGGGCGGAGGCCATCACAGAGTTCGGGAGATCGACCGATGTTCAAGCAGACCCTGTTTGCCGCTGTCGCCGCGACCGCGTTGGGCTCGAGCCTCTATGGCGCGACCCTGTCCCTGGCCCCCGCGGCCGAGGCGGAGGTGCTGAATTATGCCGGCACCACGCCGGCCCTCACCATGGACCCGCACGCCACCAACGACTTCGTCACCACGGCGATCTTCCGGCAGGTCTATGACAGTCTCGTCGGCCTGTCGCTCGACATGGAGATCGTGCCCGGCATCGCCGAGAGCTGGGAATATCTCGGCGACAACACCTGGCGCTTCCAGATCCGCGAGGGCGTGGTGTTTCACGACGGCCGGCCGCTGACCGCCGCCGACGTCGCCTTCTCGATCATGCGCCAGAAGGACAGCCGCTTCTACACCGCCCTGTTCGGCGGCATCGAGGAGGCGGTGGCCGTGGACGACTACACGGTCGACGTCATCTCCAGCGCGCCCGATCCGATCCTGCCGCGCAAGATGACCCGCCTGTTCATCATGTCGCAGTCCTGGCTGGAGGAGAACGACTCGCTGGAGATCCCGGACCTCGGCGCGGAAGGCGCGGAGGGCTTCACCGTGCGCAACGCCAATGGCACCGGGCCGATGATGCTGACGGAGCACAACCCGCAGGTCATCACCAGCTTCGTGCGCAACGAGAACTATTGGGGCGACTTCCCGGGCAACGTCACGGAGGCGAACTACACGCCCATCGGCTCGGCGCCGACCCGCGTCGCCGCCCTGCTCTCCGGCGAGGTCCAGCTGATCACCGACCTGCCGCTGCAGGACATCGAGCGCATCGAGGGCTCCGAGGGCTTCGAGGTGGTGCAGACGCCGCAGTTCCTGTGGATGCAGCTGGAGATGGACGGCACCCGCGACGTCGCGCTGGACACCTGGAACAACGACGAGACGCCCATCGAGTCCAACCCCTTCGCCGACACCCGCGTGCGGCAGGCGATCGCCCACGCCATCGACGCCCAGTTGATCGTCGACCGGGTGATGCGCGGCAATGCCCGCGTCGTCGGCATCGCCTCCGCTCCCGGTCTCGGCGGCTATCAGGAGGATCTCGACGTCCACTGGGAGTTCGATCCCGAGCGTTCGCGCGCGCTGCTGGCCGAGGCCGGCTATCCGGACGGCTTCATCACCCAACTCAACTGCCCGCTGGAGCGCTACGTCAACACCGAGGAGACCTGCCGCGCGGTCGCCAGCATGCTCGACCGCATCGGCATCGAGGTGCGGGTCAACGGCATGGTCTGGCCGGAATTCGCCCGCATGCTGGTGAACGGGCCGACCTCCAGCTTCCACCTGATCGGCACCGGACCGAACAGCTTCGACACCCAGGACACCTTCACCGCGGTGATGATGACCCGCGACGCCGAGGCGAACGAGGGCTTCTTCAACTGGGCGCTCTACTCCAACGAGACCGTCGACATGGTGGCCAACGAGTTGCCGGTGACCTTCGACGAGGCGCGGCGCCAGGAGCTCTACCGCATCGGACTGGAGGAAGCCCGGGAGACGGTGAGCTCGGTCTATCTGCACCAGCTCATGATCACCTGGGGCATGCAGGACTCGGTCGAGGCGCCGATCCGCTCGGACGCCACGCTGACCCTGCAGAACGTGGTGATCGGCGAGTAACCGGGCCGGGTCGCCTGGCGGCGGGGAGACATTGGTGACGGGGACCGCGCGGTGCTGAACGTCCTGGTACGCAGAAGCGCGCACGCCATCCTCGTCATCCTCGTCGTCAGCGTCCTCGCCTTCGTCCTCACCAGCGTCGTCGGCGATCCGGTCGCCAGCATCCTCGGCATCGGCGCCACGCCGGAGGACCGCGCCATCCTGACCGAGCGGCTGGGTCTCGACGAGCCCTGGCCGAGCCGCTTCGTGAGCTTCCTCGGCAACGCCGTGCAGGGCGAGTTCGGCATCTCCTATTCCGCCCAGCGGCCGGTCGCCGACCTGCTGCTGGAGCGCATACCGGCGACCATGGAGCTGGCCTTCGCCGCGCTCGTGCTGTCGCTGGCGATCGGCCTGCCCGTCGGCATCGCCGCGGCGGTCTGGCGCGACCGCTGGTTCGCCTCGGCGCTGATGACCGGTTCCATCATCGGCGTGTCGCTGCCGACCTTCGTCGTCGGCATCCTGCTGATCTTCCTGTTCTCCGTCTCGCTCGGCTGGCTGCCCTCCTTCGGCCGCGGCGAGGTGGTGGCGGTCGGCTGGTGGACCACCGGCCTGCTGACCTGGTCGGGGTTGAAGGCGCTGATCATGCCGGCCCTGTCGCTGGCCATCAGCCAGGTGGCGCTGATCGCCAGGCTGGTGCGCGCGGAGATGCTGGAGGTGCTGCGCACCGACTATATCCGCTTCGCCCGCGCCCGCGGCCTGCAGCCCCGGCGGGTCAACCTCTCCCACGCGCTCAGGAACACGCTGATCCCGATCATCACGGTCAGCGGCATCCAGCTCGGCTTCCTGGTCGCCTTCGCCATCGTCGCGGAGTCGGTGTTCCAGTGGCCGGGCCTCGGCCTCCTGTTCCTGCAGGCGCTGGGCAGCACCGACCTGCCGGTGATCTCCGCCTTCCTGATGCTGGCCGCCTTCTTCTTCGCCACCATCAACATCATCGTCGACCTGCTCTACGCCGCCGCCGATCCACGGCTGCGCGTGCGGGCGACGGCGGGCGGTCGCGCATGACGGACGCCACCACCCAAGGGACGGCGGCCGCCCCCCGCCCCTCGGCTTGGCGACGTTTCTGGCGGGCCCGGCTGACACGCAGCTTCCGGCGCTCGAAGTCGGGGATGACAGGCGGCGTGGTGCTCGCCCTTCTCGTCCTCTCCGCCGTCCTGGCGCCCCTGATCGCGGTCAGCGACCCCTACGACCTGGCGACCCTCGACCTGCTCGATTCCCACCTGCCGCCGATCTGGAGCGATGGCGGCACCGCACCCTTCCTGCTGGGCACCGACAGCCAGGGGGCCGACCTCCTCTCGCTCATGCTCTACGGCATGCGCGCCTCCCTCATCGTCGCCGTGCTGGCGGTCGCCACCTCCAGCATCCTCGGCACCACCATGGGGATGATCGCCGGCTATTTCGGCGGCCGGGTCGACGGCGTCATCATGCGCATCGCCGACATCCAGTTCACCTTTCCAGCCATCCTGCTCGCCCTGCTGATCGGCGGCATCTCGCAATCGCTGATGTCCACCTCCGCCAGGGCGGACTTCGCGCTGCCCATCCTGGTGCTGGCGCTCGGCCTGTCCCACTGGCCGCATTTCGCCCGCCTGGTGCGCGGCTCGGTGCTGGTGGAGAAGAACAAGGACTATGTCGCCGCGGCCCGGCTCTGCGGCCGCGGCCCCTGGACGATCATGCGCCGCCAGTTGCTGCCCAACGTGCTGAACCCGATCTTCGTGCTGGCCACCCTCGACATCGCCTTCGCCGTCATGGGCGAGGCGACGCTCTCCTATCTCGGCTTCGGCATGCCGCCGACCGAGCCGTCCCTGGGCACGCTGATCCGCACCGGCTACCAGTACCTGTTCTCCGGCGAGTGGTGGCTCGTCGTCTTCCCGGCCCTGTGGCTGGTCCTGCTGGTGCTCTCGGTCAACCTGATCGGCGACTGGCTGCGCGACGCGCTGAACCCGAAGCTGCACTGACCGGCTTCTGCCCCATACCTGCCGCAAGACGATGCCAGCCTCGGGGACGACGTCCACCGCCCGAGGAAATCCGAACAATGATCCGCGCCCTCCCGCTTCTTGCCGCCGCCTGCGCCCTCACCGCCGGCGTCGCGTTTGCCGAGCCTTACGGATTCGAGGGCGTCTGGGCCCGCGTCGACCTCGGCTGCGCGGCGCAGGGCGACGCCGTGCCGACGGAGATCACCAGCGAGGCGTTCATCTTCTACGAGAGCAGCTGCGACATCGACCGGGTCACGCCCTTCGGCACGGCCGGCGAGAGCTGGCGGATCGAGGCGAGCTGCGCCGGCGAGGGCGAGGAATGGCCGGCCTCCTACATCCTCGCCCGGCACCGGCAGGGCGGGAACGACTGGCTCACCATGATCGACGCCTCGGACGGCTTCGCCTGGCTGCATACCGCCTGCCCCTTGACTGACGGTGGGCGAGCCGCTGCGGAAGTATATGCCGGCAGCGCGGACGGCTTGCGGGAACGGCACCGCGCGCATCACCATCCAAAATTGAATAATTTCGATGCGTGATTCCGTCATACTGGAGTCGTCCCGATCTCTGTCAGTCCACTCAGCAGGTCCGCCTCGGCGACGGCTCCGCCCACCGGCCATCTGGATCGGCCCTGCGGCACGCGCATCGCCCTGTGGCGGAACGGGCCGGAGACCGGACCGGCGATCGTCCTGGTGCACGGCTCGGCCGAGGACCACCGCGTCTTCGATCCCGTCCTGCCCCACCTGCCGACGGACCACGGCGCCGCCGTCCTCGACCGTCGCGGACACGGGGCCAGCGGCGACGAGGGCGCCTACGCGATCGACCGCGAGGCCGAGGACATCGCCGCGCTGATCGCCGGGATCGGCCGGCCGGTGACCCTGGTCGGCTGCGGCTACGGCGCGCTCTGCGCCCTGGAGGCGGCGCGCATAGGCGGCGACATCGTTCACCTGATCCTGTTCGAACCGCCGATCGAGCGGCGCGCCAATTCCCGCGAGGCCGATATCGCGAGCGAGATCGCCCGCCTCGCCGCTGTCGGCGAGGGCGGGATGGCCGCGGAACTGCATCTGCGCCTGATGGCCAGGGCGGACGAGGAGACGGTGCAGCACCTGAAGGCGGACCCATCGGGCTGGCGCGCCTTCGTCCGGGCGATGCCGGTGCTGGCGCGCGAACTGGTCACCGTGCACGCCGACTATCGCTTCGAGGCAGCCCGTTTCGCCACGCTCGATCTCGCGGTCACCCTGCTGATCGGCCGCGATACCGATCCGCTGCACCTGGCGAGCGGCCAGTTGCTCGCCGCCGCCACGCCGCGTGCCGTCATCCGCTGGATGCCGGGAGCCGACCACGCGATCGTCCGCACCGACCCGTCCCTGTTCGCCCGGCATCTGGTGCGCGCGATCGACAGCCATCGCGATGTCGCGCGTCCGCCGGTCGGCGGCCTTCCCTAGCGCCTCCGCCGTCCTATTTATCGCACGTTTGGTGCACGTTTTGGTCGTGGGTGTGGCTTGGATCAGGGAGATACGGGGAATGCAACGACGTCTATTCGTGACCCTCGGGGCCGCGGCCGTCCTGGCCGCCTGCACGCCGAGTGGTGGTGGTGGTGGAGGGGGCAACCGGCAGCTCGTGCCGCGCGTCGTCTCGGTCGATGCCGCGCGCCGCGGCAATGTCTACTACGTCACGGCGGTCGCCGAGGTCGATGAGGGCTGGACCGATCTGCTGCTGGAGGGCTCGGGCCGCGAGTTGCGCCTGACCGGCGCACCGCCCGCGACGCCAACCGGCAGCACCCGGCAGGTCACAGTCGGCCCGTCCGCCGTCTCGATGCGGCAGCAGGACCGCGAGGGCTCGCGCGAGTTCACCGTCCGGGCGGCGAATAACAGCAGCAGCGCCACCGCCTACTGAGTCCTCGCGCCGGCGCCCTCGCCCCGGGGCCGCTCTTGACCCGTGAGATGTATGCATGTTCATATGATCTTGCATATGTCTCACGGCTGAGGGACCGCGCCGGCACGCACCGGGCGCGGCGATGGGAGACCCCGTGGAGCGATCGTTCAAGAAGGAAATCGACCTTCTCCGGAAGGGCGACGGCGAGGTGTTCGAGGGCGAGGGCATCCTTGCCATCACCAAGGGCCTGCTGCAGTCCGGCGTCGGCTACGTCACCGGCTATCAGGGCGCGCCGATCAGCCACCTGATGGATGTGCTGCAGGACGCCAGCGAGTTCCTTGACGAACTCGGCGTCCATTACGAGCCGGCGGCCAACGAGGCGGCGGCGGCGGCGATGCTGGCCGCCTCCATCAACTACCCGATCCGCGGCGCCGCCGTCTGGAAGTCGGTCGTCGGCACCAATGTCGCCTCCGACGCGCTGTCCAACATCGCCTCGGCCGGGGTCACCGGCGGCGCGCTGATCATCGTCGGCGAGGACTATGGCGAGGGCGCCAGCATCATCCAGGAGCGCACCCACGCCTTCGCCATGAAGTCGTCGATGTGGCTGATGGACCCCCGGCCCGACCACACCCGCATGGTGGAACTCATCGACAAGGGCTTCGAGCTGTCGGAGGCCTCCAACACGCCGGTCATCATGGAGTTCCGCATCCGCACCTGCCATCTGCGCGGGCGCTTCCAGGCGAAGGACAACCGGCCGCCGCGGGTCTCCCGGCTGAACCCGCTGAAGGAGCCACGCTTCGACTACGACCGCATCTGCCTGCCGCCCTCCACCTATCTGCAGGAGAAGCAGAAGGTCGACATCCGCTTCCCGGCGGCGCGCGCCTTCATCCAGGAACACAAGCTCAACGAGGTGATGGACGGGCCGATGGACGATATCGGCATCGTCGTCCAGGGCGGGCTTTACAACACCGTCATCCGCGGGCTGCAGCAGCTCGGCCTCGCCGACAGTTTCGGCGACAGCCAGGTGCCGATCTACTGCCTGAACGTCACCTACCCGCTGGTGCCCGAGGAGGTGCGCGCCTTCACCGCCGGCAAGCGCGCCGTGCTGGTCGTCGAGGAGGGCAATCCCGACTATCTGGAGCAGGCGATCAACGCCGAGCTGCGCAAGGCCGACATCCAGACCCGCATCGTCGGCAAGGACGTCCTGCCGATGGCCGGGGAATACACCGCCGACGTGGTGCTGAACGGCCTGGTCGGCTTCCTCGAGGGGGCGGTGCCGCGCGGCCTCGATCTCAGCCACGTGCTGGCCGAACAGGCCCGTGTCGCCAAGCTGAAGGAGCGCGCCACGGCCCTTATCGGCGCGCCGGTGCCCAAGCGGCCGCCCGGCTTCTGCGTCGGCTGTCCTGAGCGCCCGGTGTTCAGCGCCATGAAGCTGGTCGAGCGCGACCTGGGCAAGGTGCACGTCTCGGCCGATATCGGCTGCCACAGCTTCTCCACCCTGCCGCCCTTCAACATCGGCAACACCATCGTCGGCTACGGCCTCGGCCTCGCCTCCAACGCCGCCATCCCGTCGGCCTTCGGCAACAAGCGCTCGATCACCGTGATGGGCGATGGCGGCTTCTGGCACAACGGTCTCACCTCCGGCGTCGGCCAGGCGGTCTTCAACAAGGAGGACGGCGTCCTCCTGGTCATGAACAATGGCTACACCTCGGCAACCGGCCAGCAGCACATCCCCTCGACCACGAGGGGCGATGACGAGCCGCTGTCCATGTCGATCGAGCAGGCGCTCAAGACCATGGGCGTGAAATGGATCCGCACGCTGCGCAGCTACTCGGTCGGCAAGATGGTGAAGACCCTGCGCGAGGCGATGACCACGCCGACGAAGGGCCTCAAGGTCGTGATCGCCGACGGCGAATGCCAGCTCGCCCGCCAGCGCCGCGTCAAACCGGCGTTCCGCAAGGCCCTGTCGGAGGGAAAGCGCGTCGTGCGCACCCGCTTCGGCGTGGACGAGGATACCTGCACGGGCGACCACTCCTGCATCCGCCTGTCGGGCTGCCCGTCACTGACCATCAAGGAGAACCCGGACCCGCTGCGCGAGGACCCGGTGGCGCATGTCAACAACGACTGCGTCGGCTGCGGTCTCTGCGGCGAGGTGGCGGACGCCGCGGTACTCTGCCCGTCCTTCTACCGGGCCGAGATCGTCAGCAACCCGAACCTATGGGACCGCACTGTCTGGCGCGTCCGGCGCGGCTGGATCGGCTTCCTGCAGCGCCTGTCGAGACCACGCCACCGCCTGGCCGGTGTCGACGCCAGCGGCGTCCCGGCGGAGTGAGGCGGCGATGAGCGAGCTTGTGAAGACCGCGGCCCGGGAGCCCGTCACCGTCCTCATCGCCGCGCTCGGCGGCGAGGGCGGCGGTGTGCTGACCGAATGGCTGGTCGATGCCGCCATGGCCGCCGACCTGCCGGTGCAGAGCATCTCCACCCCGGGCGTCGCCCAGCGCACGGGCGCCACGACCTACTATGTGGAGATCTATCCCGAGACCCATTCGAGCCTGGGCGGCAGGCGCCCGGTTCTGGCGCTCTACCCCTCGCCCGGCGCGGTCGACGTGATGATCGCCTCGGAACTGCTGGAGGCCGGCCGGGCGATGGAACTCGGCTACGTCTCGCCCGAGCGCACGGTGCTGATCGCCGCCACCCACCGGGTCTACGCCGTGGTCGAGAAGTCGGCGATGACCGACGGCCGCTTCGACAGCGAGCGCGTGCTGCGCGCCGCCCGCGAGATGCCGGCGAAAGCCGTGCTCTTCGACCTCTCCCGCCGGCCGGAGACGCGATCGCTGATCCTCAACTCGGTGCTGTTCGGCGCCATGGCGGCGAGCGGCAAGCTGCCGATCCCGCTCGACGGCTTCCGCGACGCCATCCGCCGCTCGGGCAAGATGGTGGAGGCCAATCTCAAGGCCTTCGACCACGGCGTCGAGCTGGCCACCAGGGGCGTGCCCGAGGACGCGCCGGCACCGGCGGCGACGCTGGACCTGCCGCGTCGGCCCAGGGATCTGCAGCAGCTGGTCGACGAGGCGGCGCGGGTCTTCCCGGCCGAGGCCATCCGCACCATCGAGATAGGGCTGGAGCGCACCGCCGGCTGGCAGAACCTGAAATATGCCCGGCGCTACCTGGAGCGGCTCACCCCGATCCACGAGGCAGAGCGCCAGGCGGGCGGCGACGCATTCCCCGTCACCGCGGAGACGGCCCGTCGCCTCGCCCTGTGGATGGCCTATGAGGACCTGGTGCGCGTCGCCGACCTGAAGAGCCGGGCGGACCGCTTCGAGAAGATCCGCGCGGAGGTCCGCGCCAAGCCGGAAGAACCGGTGCATACCCGCGAGTTCTTCAAGCCGGGCATCGACGAGGTGGCCGCCCTGATGCCGCGCTTCCTCGGCCGGCCGATCCGTAACTGGGCGGAGCGGCGCCGGCTGGTCGGCCGCCTGCACATGCCGCTGCGCCTGAAGACCAACGGCATCTTCGGCTTCACCCTGATGTGGACGCTGGCCCGCATGCGCTGGCTGCGCCCCGTTGGCCTGCGCTATGGCGAGGAGCAGGCGGCGATCGATGGCTGGCTGGAGGCCATCCGCCGGTTCACCGGTCCGGCACCCCACCTGGCGCTGGAGATCGCCCGCCTGCCGCGGCTGATCAAGGGTTACAGCGACACCCACCGGCGCGGCCTGGCGAGCTTCCGGGCGATCTGGGACAGGCTCGTGGCGCCGCTTCTCGCCGGCAAGGAAACGGATTTCCAGGCCGCCGATCTCGACGACGCCGCCGCCCGCATCGCCGCGTCCCGGCAGGCGGCGCTGTCGGATCCGGACGGCGACGCCCTCGACCGCACGCTGGCACCGGAGGCACAGTCGCTGCGGATCGCGGCGGAATAGCCGGGACGGCAGTACGCCCTCGCCACCCCCGTCCGGACCCGCATCCGTCATTGCTGACCACAGGGAGGAGACCACTACCATGAACAAGCTGACCACCACCGTCGTCACCGCCGCTGCCATCGGCGCGCTGACGGCCCCGGCCCTGGCGCAGGAGACGACGCTGCGCGGCGTCACCTCCTTTGCCCAGGGCACCACCTTCTCGCGGCCCTGGGAGGCCTTCGTCGAGCGGGTGAACGAGACCGGCGGCGACCTGATCGCCATCGAATATATCGGCGGCCCCGAGGCCATCCCGCCCTTCGAGGTGGGCAATGCCGTGCAGGCCGGCGTGGTCGACATCGCCAACGTCACCTCTGCCTTCTACGGTAACCTGCTGCCCGAGGGCGACGCCCTGCACCTCGCCACCAACACCATCCAGGAGCAGCGGGAGAACGGCTGCTACGACCTGGTCAACCAGTTGCACGAGGAGCGGATGAACGCGCACTACCTGGCGCGCACCGGCGACGGCATCCCCTTCCACCTCTACCTCACCCAGGCGATCGAGGGGCCGGACCTCTCGGGCCTGACGATCCGCGTCACGCCGGTCTACCGCGCCTTCTTCGCGGAGCTCGGCGCCAACCTGGTGCAGACCGCGCCGGGCGAGGTCTACACGGCACTGGAGCGCGGCGCCATCGACGGCTATGGCTGGCCGGTCCAGGGCATGCTCGACCTCGGCTGGGAGGAACAGACGAACTACCGCGTCGATCCCGGCTTCTACCAGGTCGACGTGAACATCCTGGTCAATCTCGACGTCTGGGAGGGCCTCTCCGACGACCAGCGCGCGGTACTCGAGGAGGCGGCCATCTGGGTCGAGGCGCAGAACGCCGGGAACGAGGCGATCAACGCCGAGGAGCGCGCGGCGCAGGAAGCCGCCGGCGTCGAGGCGATCAGCTTCTCCGAGGAGCAGACCGAGACCTGGCTGCAGACCGCCCAGGATGCCGGCTGGGCCGCGGTCGAGGAGATCAACGCCGACCTCGCGGCGGAGCTGCGCGCCTGCCTGACGGCGGGCTGAGCCGGCTGGAACCGGCGGGGCGCTCCGGTCCACATCCGTGATCGCCCCGCTACCCGCCTCCTGCCCCGACAACGCCCGAATGCTGCTCGCCGAACGCCTTTATCTCCGCGTGCTGACGGTCATGGCCGGGCTGGCGGCGGCGATCTTCGCCGCCATCGCCATCCTGATCCCGGTCAACGTCTTCCTGCGCAACGCCTTCGCTTCGGGCATCCACGGCCTGCTCGACGGCATCGAGTACGGCCTGCTGGCGGCGACCTTTCTGGCGGCACCCTGGGTGCTGGCGAAGGACGCGCATGTCTCCGTCGACATCTTCGCCAACATGACCGGCCGCTTGCGGCCGCATCTCGACCGCATGGTCAACCTGCTGGGCGCCCTGCTCGCCCTTCTCTTTCTCGTCTACTCGCTCGACGCCACGCTGACCTCCGCCGCGCGCGGCAGCATGGTGCGCAAGACGCTGGTTTTCCCGGAATGGTGGGCGCTGGCGATCATGCCCTTTTCGACCGCCTTCATGCTGGTCGAGTTCCTGCGCCGGGCGATCCGCCGGCCGCACCACCGGCAGATGATCGGGCTCTGAACCGATGGACTGGGCCACTGTCCTGATCGTGATGCTGGGCGCGCTGTGCGGCCTGCTGATGCTGGGCCTGCCCGTCGCCTTCGCCTTCATCGCCATCAATATCGGCGGCGCCTTCTTCATCCTCGGCGGCGAGAACGGGCTTGTGCAGATGACCCGCAACGCCGCCGGCTCGCTGACCAATTTTCAGCTGGCGCCGATCCCGCTGTTCATCCTGATGGGCGAGATCCTCTTCCACAGCGGCGTCGCCTACCGCGCCATCGACGCCATCGAACGCGTCATCACCCGCCTGCCGGGCCGCATGGCGCTGGTCTCGGTCGCCGGCGGCACGGTGTTCTCCGCCCTCTCCGGCTCGACCATCGCCAACACCGCCATGCTGGGCTCTACCCTGCTGCCGGACATGCTCAAGCGCGGCTACCACCCGTCCATGGCCATGGGGCCGATCATGGCCTCGGGCGCCATCGCCATGCTGATTCCGCCCTCGGCCCTGGCCGTCCTGCTCGGCAGCCTGGCCGGCATTTCCATCGCCCAGCTGCTGGTCGCCGGCATCCTGCCGGCCCTGATCCTGGCCGCCCTGTTCAGCGTCTACATCCTGGCGCGCTGCGTGGCCAACCCCGCCCTCGCCCCCGTCGAGGCCGAGACGCGGCGGCTTGGCCTGGTCGAGCGCTGGACGCCGTTCGTGCGCTACGTGCTGCCGCTCTCGGGCATCTTCCTCGTGGTCATCGGCGGCCTGCTCGCCGGCCTCGCCACGCCCACGGAATCGGCCGCGCTCGGCTGCGTCGCCGCGGTGCTGGCCGCGCTCGTCTACCGCTCGCTCACCTGGGAGGGCATGCGCAAGGCGTTGATGGAGACGGTGAAGATCTCGGTGATGATCCTTTTCATCATCGTCGCCTCGCAGACCTTCAGCCAGATCCTCTCCTTCTCCGGCGCCACCAACGGCCTCATCCGCACCATCGAGGCGCTGGCCCTGGAGCCGACGGCGATCCTGATCGGCATGATCATGATCCTGCTCTTCCTCGGCTGCTTCATCGACCAGGTGTCGATGATGATGGTGACCATCCCGATCTTCATCCCGCTCGCCAGCGCGGTCGGCATCGACCCGCTGGTGCTTGGTGTCGTCTACCTCCTGACCATGGAGATCGGCCTGCTGACCCCGCCCTTCGGGCTGCTGCTCTTCGTCATGAAGGGGGTGGCGCCGCCGGAAATCCGCATGCAGCAGGTCTATCTCGCCATCACCCCCTTCGTGATCATCAAGCTCGCCGTGCTGGCGCTGATCGTCCTGCTGCCGCAGATCGGCACCATCCTGCCGGAGGCCATGCGATGACCGTGGCGCACCGATCGCCGGTCGAGGACAGGCTCCCGGCCGACGCCGAGGCCGACACCGACGCCTATGCCGATCTCGGCCAGTTCCTGCCCTATCTGCTCAACCGGGTGATGGGCCGCATGAACCAGATGCTGGCCCAGCGCCTGCGCCTGCACGGGCTCAGCTTCCAGGAATGGCGCGTGCTCCTCGTGCTGGTGAACAAGGGGCCGCGCAACATCCGGCGGCTCAGCGAGGACACGATAATCGCCCATTCGACGCTGAGCCGGATGATCGACCGCATGGCCCGGGCCGGCCTGGTGACGCGCGGCGCCTCGCCCGGCGACGCCCGCAACGTCACCCTGACGGCGACGCCGCGCGGCCGCACGCTGTTCCGGCAGATCCGCCATCACGGCCTGGCGATCCTCGACCTGGCGGCGGACGGCCTGACGGAGGAGGAGCGCGGCGTCATGCTGCGCGCCGCGCGGCGCATGGCCGACAATCTCGGCCTCGACGAGTAGGTTTTAGCCGAGACCCATCAGCCGCAGCACCGCCTCGTTCAGCGGCGTGCCCGGCCGCGCCAGGTGGTCCAGCACGATGGTGATGTGGTTGGCCTCCGGCACCACCAGCAGCTCCGCCTGGTCGCCCAGCGCCCGCAGGCCGTCGGCATAGTCGCGCGACTGGTGCAGGAACTCCGCCGTCTCCAGGCCGCCCACCGTGACCAGCATCGGCGGATGGCCGGGCTCCAGCCGGCGCTGCGGGCTGAACCGCGCGACATCCGCCGGCGTCAGCGCCAGCGTCTCGTTCTGGCTGGACAGGCGCACCGGCTCCAGCTCGAAAAGGCCGCTGATCGCCGTGGCGCTGGCGATGGTGTCGGGCGGCAGGCCGTGCGCCGCCAGCCCCCTGGGATGGGCCAGCTCGGCCACCAGATGCCCGCCGGCCGAGTTGCCGGATATGTGGATCCGGCCGGGATCCCCGCCATACTCCCCCACATGGCCCCGCAGCCAGGCGAGCGCGCGGAAACAGGCCTCCACCACGCCCGCCATGTCGGTGGTCGGGATCAGCGGGTAGTCGAGGACGACCGTGACCGCGCCCTTCGGCACGAAACCGTCGGCCACGAAGGCGAACAGCGCCGCGTCGAGCGATCGCCAGAATCCGCCATGGATGAAGAGCTGCACCGGCCGCCCCCGCGCCTCGCCGGTGTCGTCCGGCGCGTAGATGTCCAGCGTCTCGCCGCGTCCGGACCCGTAGGAGACGCCGCGCCAGGCACGGTAGCGGCCGGCCGCCGCCTCGGCCGCCTGCTGGCGCCGGGCGAAGACCGCCTCCAGGTCGTCGACGCCCGACAGCACGAACTGCGCCTCGAGCTCCGCCTGGTCGTAATGCCTGAAGACGGTCGACATCCCTGCTCCCTCGGATCTAGTGCCGCATCAGCCGGCCGGGACCCGGCGGCGGCGTCACGCCCGCCAGCCGGCAAAGTGCCCAGAAGCAGGCCTGGTTGCTGCTGATCACCGGCTTGCCGCAATGCGCCTCGACATGCTCGATGGCGCGGCGGCCGTCGAGATCGGTGCAGCTGATGAAGATCGCCTGCGCCTCGGGCCGGTCGATGGCGATGGCGGCGTCGATCACCTCGGCCAGCGGCACGGCATTGATGTCGGCGGGCCGGCCGAGCTCCATCCCGCTCATCGCCACCACCTCGATGCCGGCGGCGGCCAGGAAGGCCTTCTCCGCGTCCATCACCCATTGCCGGTATGGCGTCGCCATCGCGATACGCCGGACGCCGAGCGCCTGCAGCGCCTCGACGACCGCTGTCGAGGTGGTGATCGCCGGCACGCCAGACACCGCCTGCAAGTCCGCCGCGATGCGCCGGTCGGATCCCGGCCCGTCGAGGAAGCTGGCACTGGTGCAGGCGAAGGCGATCGCCGCCATTTCGGCCTTGGCGAGGCGGGCGGCGGCCGCCGGCGCGTTCTCGATCATGCCGCGCAGCTGGCCTTCCAGCGGCCGGTCGTAGTCGATGTCGGCCCGCGCCACATGGACCGAGGCCGCTGTGGGGCACATGGCGTGGAAGTCCCGCTCCACCATCACGTTGTGGGCGGGCACCACGCAGCCGAGCCGGACGATGCCGCTCACCGGGGCACCGCCGGCCAGCCATTGGGGAGCGCATCGGAAAGCGGTCGGGGACGGCGCGCAGCCGTCCCCTCCGCCGCAGGCCGAAGCCTCATTCCATGGCCGCGAGCTCGGCGAAGAGCTCGTTGACCTCGTCGATGGTCACCACGTGGTCCTCGGCCAGCGCGCCGTCCGCCACGGTCCACACCAGGACCGGACCGGCGACGTCGCCGTTCTCGTCGAAGCTGAGCGGCCCGGTGGCGCCGACATAGCGGATCGTCTCCCCCGCCTCCAGCAGTTCGATCGCCTGGCGGAAGCCCTCAACGCCGGGATAGACGACGGTGCCCGACGGATCGGTCACGGCGCGGATGTTGTCGCGGATCGACGTGCCGGTCACCTCTTCCGAGGCCTGCATGGCGAGCAGCGTCACCGCCGCGGCGTCGTAGTTGATGTGGATGCCGGGCCGGTTCGGATCCTCGTTGAAGGTGGCCTGGTAGTCGGCGTTGAACTGCTCGACCGACGGGCCGGTCACCTGGGCGTTGTCGACGCCAAGCGCGCCTTCCAGGTACTGGGCGCCCACCGCCTCCAGCACGTCGTCGGAGCGCAGCGCGTTGGACAGCACGTATTCCTGCGGGCCGCCGAAGGAGACCCATTCGCGCAGGATCGTCGCACCGTCCACCGGGAAGGCGATCAGGATCAGGGCCTCGGGCTCCGCCGCCAGGGCGGTGTTCACCTCCGGCCGGTAGCTCGCCTGCTCCTGGTTGTAGGCCACGGATTCGAGGACGTTGCCGCCCCAGGCCTCGAAGGCGTCCTCGAACTCGGCCGCGAGGTTCACGCCGTAGTCGGTGTTCAGATAGATTACCGAGACGTTCTCGTAGCCCTGGTCGCGGGCCAGCCGGCCCATCACCACGCCCTGCGCCCGGCTCGTCGGCAGGGTGCGGAAGAAGTAGCCGCCCGACTCGCCCGAGCGCGCGAGTTCCGTGAAGCTGGGCGAGGACGAGCAGCACGACACCTGGGTGACCTGCGACGGCGCGGTGACCGAGGTCAGGATCGGCAGGCTGACGCCGCTGGAGATGGCGCCGAGCAGCGCCGGCACGCCCTGCACGTCGACCAGGTTGCGCGCCGCGTCGACGCCGACGGCCGGCTGGCCCTGCGTGTCGCGCAGCAGATACTCCACCTGGCAGCCATGCACGCCGCCCGCCTCGTTGAACTGCTCGACGGCCCAGCGGCCGGCCTCGGCGATCGGCTCACCGATCGAGCCGTTCGGGCCGGTCAGCGGGAACACCGCGCCGAGCGGAATGGTGCAGTCCTGCGCCTGCGCACCGGTGGCGCCGAAACCGGCGCTGAGCAGCGCCGCGGCGCCGGCGATCGTCAGTGTCTTGAGCATCATTGTCCGTCTCCTGTTCTTGCACGTTTGCCTTGGCTGGTCCGTTTCTCAAACGCCCTGTCCGCGGCCTTGTCCCCCCGTCGAGGGGAAGCGGGTCTGGCCGCCGGCCGGCGTTCCGCCGTTCTGCCTCATCCTTCTCCTTCCGCTCCCGGTACTCAATTCCTCAATTGGACGGTCCCTGCCCCCTCGCGGTTGGTCACGGCGCCTTCTCCACCCGGGCGCCGCGCGAGACCGTGACCTGCTCGCCGATCAGCCCGCGCGGGCGGAACAGCAGGGTCAGCACCAGCAGCAGGCCGATCAGGATCACCTGGCCGGCCGCGCCGCGCGCCTGCCAGTCCGGCGGCAGGACGACCGAGACCAGCCAGCCGCTCGACGTCCAGATGCCCCAGACCACGATCGAGCCGAGGATGGCGCCCAGATTGTTGCCGCTGCCGCCGACGATCAGCATGGTCCAGATCTGGAAGGTGACGATGGGCAGGAAGTCGAACGGGCTGATATAGCCGATGGCGCCGACATAGAGCGCGCCGGAAAGGCCCATCAGGGCGCAGCCGATGACGAAGGCCTGCAGCCGGAAGGCCCGCACGTCCTTGCCCAGCGAGATCGCCGCCTCCTCGTCCTCCCGGATCGAGCGCAGCACCCGTCCCCAGGGCGAGCGCAGGATCGCCTGCAGCATGACGTAGACGACGACCGTCGCCAGCAGCACCAGGCCGAGATAGAACAGGTTGAAGCCGAGCGGCGAGCCGATCGTGTGCCATAGCGGCCGCGGCAGCCCGATCAGGCCGAGATTGCCGGCGGTCAGCGGCTCGAAGTTCAGCGCCACCAGCTGGATGGTCAGCGCGATGCCGAAGGTTGCGATCGCCAGATAGTGGGAGCGCAGCCGCATGGTCGCCAGGCCGACGACCACCGCGGCCAGGGCGGAGAACACCAGCGCGCCAAGCAGGCCCACGACGAACGGCATCTCGAAGCCGCCGACCAGGTTGGCCCGGTCGGGTCCGATCAGGATGGCGAAGGCGTAGCCGCCGATGGCGAAGAAGCCGACGACGCCGGCGTTGAACAGGCCGGTGAAGCCCCATTGCAGGTTCAGCCCCATGGTGCCGATGCCGTAGATCAGCGCCACGGTCAGGAAGAAGCTGACATAGGACACGAGGCCGAGGGCGGTCATGGCTGTCGGTACCTCACGTGACGCGTCCTCACTTGGCTTCCCCGAACAGGCCGCGCGGCCTGAGATAAAGCACCAGCAGCAGGATCATGAACGGCACCGCCTGCTTGTAGCCGGTCGGGATGATCAGCGTGGACAGGCTCTCCGACAGGCCGATGATCATGCCGCCGATCACCGCGCCGTAGACGCTGCCGCTGCCGCCCAGCAGGGCGGCGGTGAACAGCGGCAGCAGCAGCGCAAAGCCGATCTCCGGACGCAGCTGCACGGTCAGGCCGTAGAAGACGCCGGCCGCCGCCGCCAGGCCGCCGCCGATAGCCCAGGTCCAGCGCACGATCTGGCGCACGTCGACACCGTGAACCCGCGCCAGGTCGGCGCTCTCCGCGCTCGCCCGCATGGCGATGCCCAGACGCGTGTAGCGCAGCACGATGTGCAGGCCGACGACCAGCAGCACGGTCAGCGCCAGCACCAGGATCTGGTCGGGCATCACCCGCACGCCCGGCAGGATCTCCACGGCGATCTGCAGGGCGCTGGTGTAGTAGACCGCCTGGGCGCCGAAGATCACCACGATGATGTGGCGCAGCAGCAGCGCCACGCCGAAGGAGGCGAAGACCAGGGTCATCTCCTTCGCCCCCGAACGGCGCAGCCGGGCGAAGACCAGCATGTCGACCAGCAGTGCCAGCAGCGCGGTGGCGACGCCGGCGAACAGGATCGCGGCGACGAAGGGCCAGCCGAAGGAGAGCGGACCGAAGCTCTCCCCGGCGGTGCCGGCGAAGACGACGAACATCAGGGCGAAATAGCCGCCCCAGGTCACCAGTTCCGAATGGGCGAAATTGGCGAAGCGCAGGATGCCGAGCGTCATGGTGACGCCGATCGCGCCGAGCGAGATGATGGCGCCGGTCAGGATGCCGTCGGCGATTACCTGGCCCATCAGTGCACCCGCCGCTTGCCGAGATAGATTTCCGCCACCGCCGGATCCTCCAGCAGGGCCGAGGCCGGGCCGTCGATGCGGCAGGCACCCTCGGCCATGACATAGCCGCGGTCGGAGAGCTCGAGCGCCGCCCGGGCGTTCTGCTCCACCATCAGCAGCGCCAGGCCGGAATCGGCGAGGCCGCGCAGGCGGCGAAAGACATTCTGGACGATCGCCGGCGACAGGCCGGCCGACGGCTCGTCGAGCAGGATCACGCGCGGCCGGCAGAGCAGCGTCATGGCCAGCGCCAGCATCTGCCGCTGCCCGCCGGACAGCACCCGCCCCCGCTTGTCGCGGTATTTCTTCAGGTCGGGGAACATGTCGTAGGCCTCGGCGATGCGCTCGGGCAGTTCCCGCCCCAGCGTGTGGCCGGCGACGCGCAGGTTCTCGTGGATTGTCAGGGTGGTGAAGATGTTGCCGGTCTGCGCCACGTAGCCCACGCCGGACTGCGGCAGGCGGTGTGGCGCGATGGCGGTGATGTCGCGGCCGTCGAGCGCGACCCGCCCGTCCATCACCCGGACCAGTCCGGCGATTGCCTTGACCAGCGTCGACTTGCCCGCCCCGTTCGGACCGATGATGGTGACCAGCTCGCCCAGCCCCAGCGTGAGCGACATGCCGGTGACGATCGGCAGGTCGGCGGCGTAGCCCGCCACCAGGCCGTCCACGGTCAGCGCCGTCGTCACCGCGCTCACGGCGCCTCTCCCAGATAGACGGAGAGCACGCGCGGATTGCTGCGCACGGTGTCGGCGTCGCCGATGCACAGCATGGCGCCCTGGGCCATGACCATGACCGGATGGCAGACGCTCATCACCAGGTCCATGTTGTGCTCGATCAGCAGGAAGGTGATGCCCTGCTCGTTCAGCGTCGTGATCTTCTCCAGCAGCACGTCCATCAGCGCCGGGTTGACGCCCGCCGCCGGCTCGTCGAGCAGGATCATCTTCGGATCCGCCATCAGCACCCTGGCCAGTTCCAGCAGCTTCTTCTGGCCGCCGGATAGCGTGCGTGCCGGCTCGCCCGCCAGGCGGGTCAGCGTGGTGAATTCCAGCACCTCCATGGCGCGATCGCGAATTTCGCGCTCCGCTCCGCGCACCCGTCCCGGCCGGAACCAGGCGTTCCAGAAACGCTCGCCCGGCTGGCCAAGCGGCGCGATCATCACGTTCTCCAGCACCGTCATCTCCGGGAACGGCCGGGGGATCTGGAAGGTGCGGGCGAGCCCGGCGCCGAGGATACGGTGCGGCGGCAGACGGTCGAGGCGCTCGCCATCCAGCGTCACGCTTCCCTGGTCGGCCGGGATGGTACCGCACAGGGCGTTGAACAGCGTCGTCTTGCCGGCGCCGTTCGGGCCGATCAGGCCGGTGATGCTGCCCCTGGCCACGTCGAAGTCGACACCGTCGACCACCGTCATCTCGCCGAAGCGCTTGGTCAGGCCCCGGACGGTCAGGATCGGCCCGGCCACGGCGGCGGCGATGCCGCTCGCGGAGGGCATGTCGGCTGTGCTGGATTGGGGTGCGCCGCCGGCCACCATGCGGGTGTTATTTCCTCGGGTTTTTTCTGCTATCGAAACGGAAGGATTGCATTGTGTGATCGTTTGATCAACGATGGTCAACAGCAATGTCGATTTTCACACTGCGGTAGCACGCCATACAGTCGATGACGGCACCACTTCCCTTCGAACCGGTCAAGGCCCGCCAGACGGTGCAGGACGTGGTCTACCGCGCCCTGCACGACGCCCTGGTGATCGGCCGGTTCGAGCCGGGCCAGGTGCTGACGCTCGACGCGCTCTCCCAGTCCTTCGGCACCAGCCACATGCCGGTGCGCGAGGCGCTGCGCCGCCTGGTGGCCGAAAGCGCGCTGGAACTGACCGCCTCGGGCTCATGCCGCGTGCCCTCGGTCTCGCGCAAGCGGCTCGACCATCTCTTCGACGCCCGGTTCGCGCTGGAGGCGCTGGCCGTCGAACGGGCCGTGCCCTTCATCAGCGACGACCTGCTGCGCCGGCTCGACAAGAGCTGCAAGGCGCACCAGACCGTCACCCGCGACGACGGCGTGGAGGCGCTGCTGCGCCACAACCAGGAGTTCCACTTCCTCGTCTACCGCGCCTCGGGCTCAGACGTGCTGCCCCAGCTGATCGGCCTGCTCTGGCTTCGGCTCGGCCCCTATCTGCGCATGCTGTCCCGGGCCATCGAGGAACGCATCGGCACGCCTGAATTCGCCAACGGCTCGGCCAATCATGTCGATCTCATCGCGGCGCTCGAGGCACGCGACACCGCCGCCGCCACAGCCGCCATCAACGCCGACATGCAGGCGACCTACGACCTGCTGATCGCCCGTATCGACGACCCGCAGAACTGACCCGCGACGGGCCAGACAGTCAGACGCCAGGGAGAGCGCATATGCAACGCTACGCCATATCCAGCGGTTCGAAGTTCGAGGAGATGGCCGGCTACAGCCGCGCCGTCGTCGATGGCGAATGGGTCTTCGTCTCGGGCACCGCCGGATATGACTTCGCCTCGCACAGCATCTCCGAGGACCCGGCGGAGCAGGCGCGCCAGTGTCTGAAGAATATCGGCCAGGCGCTGGAGCAGGCGAAGGCCGGTTTCAAGGATGTCGTGCGTGTCCGCGTCTTCGTCGCCGACCGGGCCTATGTCGAGCCGGTTTCCCTCGAACTCGGCAAGATCTTCTCCGACCCGCGCCCCACCAACACCACCATCGTCTGCGGCTTCGCCACCGAGGAGATGAAGGTGGAGATCGAGGTCACCGCCCTGAAGCGCGCCGGATAGGGCCTGGAACGGACGATGAGCTGGCGGGTTGGCATCGACATCGGCGGCACCTTCACCGACTTCGCCGCGCTGGACGAGGCGAGCGGCCGCCTTGTCGTGCACAAGCAGCTGACCACGCCGCGCGATCCCTCGGAATCGGTGATCAGCGGCCTGCCGCTGCTGCTGGAGAAGGCCGGCGTGGCGATGGCGGAGGTCGGCACCGTGGTGCATGGCACCACGCTCGTCACCAACGCGCTGATCGAGCGGCGTGGCGCCCGGACGGCGATGATCTGCACCGCCGGCTTCGGCGACCTCCTCGATATCGCCAAGGAACGCCGCTACGACATGTACGACCTGCGGATCGCCTATCCCGATCCGCTGGTGCCCCGCGCGCTGCGCCTCGAGGTGGAGGAGCGGATCGCACCCGATGGCGGCATCCTGCAGCCGCTCGATGCCGGGGCGGTGCGGGACGGCCTGCGCAGTCTCGCCGCGCGGGAGCCGATCGAGGCGGTAGCGGTGTGCCTGCTCAATTCCTATGTCGACGACGCCCACGAGAAGGCCATTGCCGGTATCGTCCGCGAGGTCCTGCCCGACGCCTATGTCAGCACCTCCGCCGACGTCTTCCCGTTCATGCGCGAGTACGAGCGCTGGACGACGACGACCATGAACGCCTTCACCCAGCCCATGCTGGGCCGCTATCTCGACCGGCTGGAAGGCGGGCTGGGCGAGCTGGGCTTCGCCGGCAGGCTGTTCATCATGACTTCCAGCGGCGGCACGGTGACGCTGGACACCGCCCGCAACTACCCGGTGCGCCTTCTGGAGTCCGGCCCCGCCGCCGGTATCCTCTACGCCGCCCGTCTGGGCGAGGCGGAAGGCTTCGCCGACCTGCTCGCCTTCGACATGGGCGGCACCACCGCCAAGGGTGCGCTGGTGCGCGACTACGCGCCCCTGCGCCGCTACGAGATGGAGGTGGCGCGCATCCACGAGTTCCGCATGGGCAGCGGCCTGCCGGCGAAGATCCCGGTCATCGACCTGATCGAGATCGGCGCCGGCGGCGGCAGCCTGGCCGATGTCGACGCCCGTGGCGTGGTGCGCGTCGGGCCGCGAAGCGCCGGTGCCGATCCGGGACCGGTCTGCTATGCCCGCGGCGGCACCCAGCCGGCGCTGACCGATGCCAATCTGACGCTGGGCTATCTGTCGGCCGATTTCTTCCTGGGCGGCGAGATGGCCCTCGATGCCGACGGTGCCGCCGCCGCGATCGGCAGCGAGATCGCCCAGGCCCTCGACGTCGACCCCCTGCGCGCCGCCTGGGGCATCCACGAGACGATCAACGAGGATGTCGCCCGGGCCTTTCGCAACCACGCCTCCGAGCGCGGCTTCGACTATCGCCGTTCCGCCATGGTGGCGTTCGGCGGGTCGGGGCCGGTGCACGCGCTCCGGGTGGCCCGCAAGCTGCTGGTGCCCAGGGTCGTCTTTCCCGCCGGCGCCGGCGTCGCCTCCGCGCTCGGCATGCTGATCAGCCCGCTCGCCTTCGAGGTGCTGCGCTCCGAACTGATCGCGCTGGAGGACCTGACCGGCGAGGGCATCGACCGGCGCTTCGCCGGCCTCGTGGCCGAGGCGTCGACCGCCTTCGAGGGCACCACGCTGAGCGCGGGGGATCTCGCCACCGTGCGCGCGCTCGACATGCGCTATCGCGGCCAGGGCTACGAGATCGAGGTCAGGCTTCCGGACGGCCTGTCCGGCGAGGAGCTGGTCGCCGCCCTGCCCCGCCTCTTCGCCGAGGCCTACGCCCTCGTCTTCTCCAAGTCCTTCCCGGAGCGCGCCATCGATATCGTCGCCTGGAAGACCGAGGTGATCGGCCCGCGCCCGATGGCCGGGGTCAGTTTCACGCTCGACAAGGGCGATGCGACCGCCGCCCGCAAGGGCACGCGGCGCGCCTGGTTCCCGGAGGCCGGCGGCTTCGCCGAGACGCCGGTCTACGACCGCTACGCGCTGAAGCCGGGCGACCGCTTCGACGGCCCGGCCCTGGTGGAGGAACGCGAATCGACCTGCGTCATCGGTGTGGGCGACCGGGTCGAGGTCGACCTGCAGGGCAATCTGGTGGCCACCACGGCGGCGCTGGAGGAGACCATCGCGGCATGAGCACGCGCGAGAACATCGACGCCGTCAGCCTGGGCATCATGTGGGACCGGCTGATCGCCATCACCGACGAGATCCTGACCGCCATCGTGCGCACCGCCTTTTCCGTCGGCGTGCGCGAGGCCTGGGATCTGGCCTGCGTGATGTTCGATGCCAAGGGCCGGTCGATCGCCCAGGCGACGCTGAGCATGCCCGCCTTCATCGGCACCGCGCCGCTGACCATGCGCCACATGCTGGCGAAATACCCGGTCGAGAGCCTCGCGCCCGGCGACGTGCTGGTCACCAACGATCCCTGGCTGGGCACCGGCCACACGCCCGACATCTGCGTCGCCCGGCCGGTGTTCCGCGACGGCCGCGTGGTCGGCTTCATCATGACCATCACGCACCTGCCGGATATCGGCGGCGCCGGTCTCGCCATCGGCAACCCCGACCTCTACCACGAGGGGCTTATCATCCCGGTCACCAAGCTGGTCGAGGGCGGCACCTTCAACCCCTTCCTGCGCGAGCTCTTGGCCTGCAACGTGCGGGTCTTCGACGAGGTGATGGGCGATGTCGACGCCAACATCGCCGGCACCGCCGTCGGCGCCCGGCTGATCGGCGAGTTCATGGACGAGTACGCGCTGGCGGATCTGGCACCGCTGGCCGAGGCCATCATCGCCCAGTCGGAAAGCGCCATGCGGCGGGAGATCGCCCGCATTCCCGACGGCACCTACCGCCAGCAAGTCGGCATCGAATCGGTCACCGACGAGCTCACGCTCAGCTGCGCCGTCACCGTGGCCGGGGAGACCATCACGGTCGACTTCGCCGGCACCGATCCGGCCGCACCGGTCGCCATCAACGTGCCCTTCTGCTACACGCGCTCCTTCGCCAGCTACGCCATCAAGTGCCTGACGACGCCGTCGATCCCGAACAACGAGGGCACCCTGCTGCCCATCGATATCACGGCGCCTGAAGGCTGCATCCTGAACGCGCGCAAGCCAGCCTCGACCGGCGGGCGCCACACGGTCGGCTGGTTCATCGTGCCGCTGGTGATGAGCTGCCTGGCGCCGGTCATGCCCGACCGGGTGCAGGCCGACAGCGGCATGGCGACCCTGATGCTGGTCACCGCCCGGCGCCCCGACGGCCGCGAGCTGGCGACGCAGTATTTCCTCGCCGGCGGTCTCGGCGCCATGGACGGGCATGACGGCCGCGCCGCCGTGCCCTTCCCCACCAACAACGCCGTGGTGCCCTCCGAGGTGTGGGAGCGCGAGACGGGCATGCGGGTGCTCTACCGCCGCATCCTGCCCGATACCGGCGGTCCCGGCCGCTTCCGCGGCGGCACCGGCCAGGAAGCGGCGCTGCGCAACGATTCCGGCCTGCCCGTCGACGTCTCGATCTTCGGCCTGCGCACCCGCTACCCGGCGCGCGGGTTCCTGGGCGGCCAGTCCGGTGCGGCCCGCGTCTTCGCCATCAACGGCGAGGCCATCCCGCCCAAGGGCCGCTTCCGGCTCGCCCCCGGCGACGTGCTGACCGTGTCGGAGGCCGGCGGTGGCGGCTACGGCGATCCGGCGACGCGCGCCACCACGGCCGTGGAGGCCGATTTCGCCGCCGGACGGGTCAGCGTCGACGGCGCCCTGAAGGATTACGGCGTCACCATCGACCCGGCGACCGGCCGGGGATCGCGGGCGGCCTGAGGTGCCGCCGGCGCCGACGGTCGGCCGGTCCCGGATCGTCGCTGACGCGCCGTCCGGGACGACGGGGTTGATTCACCTGATTCTAGAGAGTGTCGTCCCGGACGCAGCGAAGCGGAGATCCGGGACCGGCCTCCTCCCCGCCGTTCCTCCAGTCCTCGCGACCTCAGCCGCCATGCGCCTTGGCCAGCGCCGCCATCTCGCTCAGCAGCAGGCGGATCTCGTCGGCGCTGTTGTAATGGCAGAGCGACACGCGCACGCAGTCCGGCAGGTCGAGGGCGGCGAGGATGTGTCCCGAATAGCCGTCGTCGATGCGCGCGTGCACGCGGATCTGCCGCTCGGCCAGCTGGCGCACGATCTCGGGCGAGGGCACGCCGCGCAGGGTGAAGGAGACGATGCCCGCCCGCTCGTCGAGCGCCCGGGGCCCGATCACGGCGATGCCTGGCAGGTCGAGCAGGCCGGGCAGGCCCGCCTCGCCGTCGAGCAGCAGGGCAACGAGCGCGCGTTCCTGCGCCGCCATCGCCTCGGTCCCGGCGCGCACCAGCCGGCCCCGGTCGCCGCTGCCGCCGGACTGGCCACCCAGCCAGGCGAGATAGTCGGTGACGGCGGTCTGAGCGGCGTAGATGCCGGGATCGCGCGAGCCCAGCTCCCACAGCCGCGGGCTCTTGGAGAGCATGTGGTCGTGGCGGACATCGGAGAGCCGGTCGGACACCCAGCCGAAGCCGACGGCGAGACGCGAATAGGTCTTGTAGGGCGAGAAGACGTAGGCGTCGGCGCCATAGGCGCTGACGTCGATATCGCCGTGCGGGGCCTGCTGGATGCCGTCGACGATGACGAAGCATTCCGGCGCCACCGTACGGATCGCCTTGACGATGCCTTCGAGGTCGACGCGGAAGCCGGTCAGCTGGCTGGTGTGGATCACCGTGGCGATGCGGGTGTCGGGCGTCATCGCCGCGGCATAGTCCTCCGGCCGCACGGTGCCCGACAGCGGGTCGAGATCGACTTCCCGCCAGACGCGGCCGGTATACTCCGCCCACTGGCGCGCCGCGTCGAAGCTCGCCGGATGCTCCAGATTGCTCGACAGCACCGGCCCGGGCGGTGCCGTCAGCGCGGCGTTGCGGATGAACTTGTAGAGCAGTTCCGTGCCGGTCTCGCCGGACACCACCTGCCCCGTGGCACCGCTGCCGAAGAACAGGCGCAGATCCTCCCGGCCCTTGTTCAGGACCGCCGAGAGGTAGCGCGACGCGTCGTTGTCCCGTCCCTCCTGGTCGGGCAGGCCGGAAACCTCCGCCGCCGCGTCGATCGCCGTCTTCAGCTTCAGCGAACCGCCGCCGCTCTCCAGAAAGACGCGGCGCTGCTTGACGACGGGGCAGAAATCGACGTGCAGGAAGCGCGCACGGATATCGCCAAGCAGGGCGTCGTCGAAGGGGCGGGCGGTGGGGGCGTGATGGTTCATCGAGGAATGTCGGCCTTCGGTTCGGGTCATCGCCCGCCGATCCTATCGGCTGCGCGGGGCCGGCGACCAGCGCTTTCGCCGCCCGCCACGGCATGGCAGGAGCGCAGCCCCGACAGCCGGACGAGAGAGACACCACAATGACGGAACCCAACAGGCCCGGCCCCGACGCGCTGGCAGCCACCCTCTGGCACGCCACCGCCCGGGAGCAGTTCTCCGGCGAGCCGCTCACGGGCGACCGCGAGGTGGACGTGCTGGTCATCGGCGGCGGCATTCTCGGCCTCTCGACCGCGCTCCATCTCGCCGAGGCCGGCGTCGACACCGTGCTCGTCGAGGCGCATGTGGTCGGCAACGGCGCCTCCGGGCGCAATGGCGGCCTCGTCGTGCCCAGCCTGCCCCGGGTCGGGCCGAAGCAGGCGGTCGACGCGCTCGGCCCCGCCGGCGCCCGGCTGATCGCCACCATCACCGCCGGTGCGGCCTACGTCTTCGAGCTGATCCGCCGGCACGACATCGCCTGCGACGCGGTGCAGGCCGGCTGGCTGAACCCGGCGCACGCGGCCTCGCTGGTGCCGGCGCTGAAATCCCGGCTGGCGCTGTGGCGCGAGGCGGGCGCCACGGTCGAATGGGTCGAGGCCGCCGAGACCCGGGACCGCATCGGCAGCCAGCGCTATCACGGCGCCATCCTCGACCGCAGCGGCGGCCACATCAATCCCCTCGCCTATGCCCGCGGCCTCGCCCGCCGCGCGGCGGAGTTGGGTGCGGCGATCCACGAGCGCTCCCCGGTCACCGCCGTCCGGCGCGAGGGCGACCGCCATGTCGTCGGCACTCCGGGGGGCGTGATCCGTGCCCGGCGCGTGATCCAGGCGACCAACGCGCAGGCACCGGACGTGCCGAGCGACGCCGCCCGCTCGGTCAGCCGGGCGACCGTGCCGCTGATCGTCTACCAGATGGCGACACCGGTGCTGCCGCAGAGCGTGGGCGCGCGCATCCTGCCGGGCAACGAGTCGATGGCCGATTCGCGCAACAACCTCTTCGCCATGCGCTGGACCGCCGACCGCCGCATCGTGCTCGGCGGCATGGCGCCGCTGACCCAGGCGGCCGGGGCCACGCGGGTGCCGCGCACCGCCATCCGGCGGATCAACGACCTCTTCCCGGGCCTCGACCTCGACCGCCTCGACTTCGTCTGGCGCGGCCGGGCGAGCCTGACCGGCGATTTCCTGCCGCGCCTGTTCGAACCGGCGCCGGGCTGGCTCGCCCCCGTGACCTGCAATGGCCGCGGCATCGTGCTGACCACCAGCATGGGCCGGGCGCTGGCCCGCTACTGCGTGGACGGCGATGCCGACGCCCTGCCCCTGCCGCTGACCCGGCCGAAGGCGATCCCGGTCCGCCCCCTCGCCGCGCGGGTGCCGCATTTCCTGCTGCCGCTCGGCATCATCGCGGACCGCCGGGCGGAGCGGCGGCGGCCGGCGAACGACACATGAGCGCCATCCGGCGGGGCGGGTTGTCCCGGCCGGACACCGTCCTGATAATGCCGGCCGCCCCCTAACCCGTCCGGCCGTCCGTGAACCTCTCCTATCTCGTCGCCAAGCTCCTGCGCCTCTTGGTCACCATGCTGCTGGCGGTGACCTTCGTCTTCGTGGTGCTGCGCCTGTCGGGCGATCCGGTGGTGGCGCTGATCCCGCCCGACCTGCCCGACGACATCATCGACGAGTATCGCCGGCGCCTCGGGCTCGACGGGCCGATCTGGCAGCAATATCTCGGCTATCTCGGCAACGTGCTGCGTGGCGAGTTCGGCTATTCCTTCCGCACCGCCGGTCCCGCCGCCGACCTCGTCGCCTCGCGCATCGGCCCGACCCTGGTGCTGGGCGGTCTGGCGCTCGGCTTCGCGCTCCTCGTCGGCATCCCGCTGGGCATCGCCGCCGCCGTCAATCGCAACCGGCCGGCCGACCGGCTGATCATGGGCTTCGCGGTGTTCGGCTTCGCGATGCCGAACTTCTTTCTCGGCATCCTGCTGATCCTGCTGTTCACGCTCAGCCTGCAATGGCTGCCCAGCGCCGGCTGGGACGGCTGGCGGAACCTGATCATGCCGGTCGCAACCCTGGGCCTGGCGACGGCCGGCAGCTTCGCGCGCTTCACCCGGTCGGCCATGCTGGAGGTGCTGGGCGCGCAGTACATGCTCACCGCCAAGGCCAAGGGCGTCAGCCCGCGCCAGCGCCTGCTGGGACACGCCTTCCCCAACGCCGCCATCCCGCTCGTCACCCTGCTCGGCTTCTCCATCGGCACCATGGTGGCGGGCGCGGTGGTCACCGAGACCGTTTTCGCCTGGCCCGGTGTCGGCCGGCTGCTGGTGATCTCCGTGGCCGAACGCGACCTCGCCGTGGTGCAGCTCATCGTCATCCTGGTGGCGCTGACCATGTCGCTCGCCAACCTCGCCGTCGACATCGCCTACGGCCTGATCGACCCGCGCATCAGGGCGTCGCGCGACCAGGAGGGCGGGCGATGAGCGGTCCCGGCCTGCCGACGGCGCGGCGCCAACGCCGCGTGCCCTGGCTGATTCTGGGCTATCTGGCGGCATTGCTGGCCTTCGCCGCCCTCGGCCACCTGCTGACGCCGCACGCCCACGACGCCTCCAACCTGCTGGCCCGCAACCGGCCGCCGCTGCTCTTCGGCGGCGACTGGGACTACCCGCTCGGCACCGACCCGCTGGGCCGCGACATCCTCGCCCGGCTGGTGCTGGCCACCCGCATCACGCTGATCATCGCGCTTGTCGGCACGCTGATCGGCGCGCTGATCGGCACCTTCCTCGGCTTCGTCGCCGCCCACCGGCGCGGTCTCGCCGAGGAGGGCATCATGCTGGCGGTCGACCTCCAGGCGTCCATCCCGTTCATCATCATCGCGCTGGCAATCCTCGCCTTCTTCGGCAATTCGTTCACGCTCTTCCTCGGCCTGATGGGGCTCTATGGCTGGGAGCAGTATGCCCGCATGAGCCGGGGCGCGGTGCTCGCCGCCCAGGGCCAGCCCTACACGCTGGCCGCCCGGGCGCTGGGTGTCGGCACCTTCCGGCTCTATCGCCGGCACGTGCTGCCCAATATCGCGCATGTCCTGATCGTGCAGTTCACGCTCAACTTCCCGCAGACCGTCCTGCTGGAGACCGGCTTGAGCTTTCTCGGCCTCGGCATCCAGCGGCCGCTCACCAGCCTCGGCCACATGCTCAGCGAGGCGCGGGACAGCCTGATCACCGCGCCCTGGATGGCGATCATCCCGGGCACGCTGATCTTCCTGACCACCTTCTCGCTCAGCCTGCTCGGCGACTGGCTGCGCGACCGCCTCGACCCCCGCCTGCGCGGGCGGGGGTGAGGACCGGCCGGGCGGGTACCTGCGTCAGGGGTGATCGGCCGGCATGGCCTCGTAGTCGATCACCAGGTAGTCGAGGCCGAGGAACATCCGGTTGTCGGCGATCGGGGTCCAGTCGATCCAGTCCTGGTGCACCCAGCTGGCGACGTTGCGCCACATCATGATCGCCGGGGTGACCTCCTCCCAGATGCGCACCATCTCGCGGAAATGCGCGTACTTCTCCTCGAAGTCGGTGGCCTGGAGATAGGCCCGGCCGGCCTCGAGAAACGCCTCAGGCGGCGCCCAGGAACGGTCGTTCTCGCGCGTCGTGCGGGCCGAATCCGGCCCCCAGAAGCCCCAGATCGCCCGGGTCGGCGTGCCGTCGAAGGAGGTCGACATCGACATGTTCAGAAGCCCGAACGGGTGCTGCAGGGCAAGCGACCAGCTGTCGACCACGTTCAGCGTCACGTTGATGCCCATGGCGTTCCACTGCTCGGCCATGTACTCCACCGCCAGGTCCCAGTTCGGATAGGCGGCGGCCGTGACGTTGAAGACGATCTCCTCGCCGTCATAGTCGGACTGTTCCAGATAGCGCTGGGCGGCGTCCGGATCGTAGGGGAACATCGGCTCGATCCCGGGGTCGTAATAACGCCCGAAATCCGGGAAATTGAACGGTGCCGGCGCCAGCGTGAGGTCGCCCCACAGCGCCTCGACCAGCGCCTCGCGGTCGATGGCGCTGACCATGGCGTGGCGCAGATCGGCATCCGCCACCGGGTTCGGTCCGTAGCCCGGCAGTTCCTCCTCCGACAGCGTGTTGAAGGCGGCCATGACGTAGTTGTCGAGCCCTTCGCTCTGGTAGACCAGCTGGTCGTAGCCCTCGACCGTCGGGACCTGGTCGATCGGCACGTCGACCATCATGTCGAATTCGCCGGACACCACGCCGGCGAGACGGGCGGAGAACTCCGGCACCACCTGGAAGGTGAGCGACTCCGCCGGCGGCTCGCCGCCCCAGTAGTCGTCAAAGGCCTCCAGCGTGATGTGGTCCGAGGCGTCGTATTCGGTCACCCGGTAGGGTCCGGTGCCGACCGGCTCCTGGCCGAAGCCCTCGACCCCGGCCTCCAGGTAATAGTCGCGCGGCACGATGTAGCCGAGCGGCGTGATGAAGCGGTACATCAGGTTCGGATCGGGCGTCTCGGTCTCGATCTCGACGGTGTAGTCGCCCGTCGCCTCGACACGCACCAGACCCTCGGTATAGCGCCGGCCGGCCGGCACCAGCGACTCCTCGCCCCAGATGCGCTGCTCGGAGAGGGAGAAGGCCACGTCCTCGGCCGTCATCTCCGCGCCGTTGTGGAAGGTGACGCCCTCGCGCAGGGTGACCGTCCACACGGTGGGCGAGGTCTGCTCCCACGCGGTCGCCAGCGCCGGTGCCAGTTCACCGCCTTCCGGATCCTCCAGGAAATTGCGGCTCACCAGCATGTCGTAGATGTTCGGATGCACCCGGCTGCCGGTGGTCGAGTTGCCCTCGATCGGCTCCATGGTGCGGAACAGTCCGCCGACGGCAATGGTCAGCTGTGGCCGTGGATCGGCGTCCTGCGCCCAGGCCGGGCTGGAGGCGATGACGGTGGTGGCGAGCAGCGCCGCGAAACCGGCGCCGGTCTTGATGGAACCCATGGGCGGGTCCTCCCTTGTTCGATTGGCCTCGTTGGTGACGGGCGACGTGCCCCGCCATCCCGTGATCAAAGGATCACACGGCTTCGCCGGCTCGATCAACCATGCCACCCGTATAGGTTCGTCCGTCTCCGGTCAGAGGAGTGCGGTCAGACGCTCCAGCCCGCCGGCCTCGTCCAGACGGTCGACCGCCTCGATCAGCGCGGCGATACGGGCCTGCGGCCAGGCCCCGCCCAGCAGGTCGTGGACCTTGCGCTGGATGACGGCGTCGATCGCCGCCTCGTCCATCTCCTGCCAGGGATCGTCGACGGCCGCCTCCTCGCTCCGCCCCCCACTTTCGACCCGCACACGTGCCGGGAACTGGCCGGTCTCCAGATGCCGGGCCTCCAGCTCGTCGTCGCCCTCCACGCTGACCCGCTCCATCAAGGCCAGCACGTCCGGGGCGCCGATCGCCGCAGCCTCGAAATGGGCGAGCGCCGGGGCGCCGCGCGCCCAGGTCGTCGCCGCCACATAGGGCAGGCTGAAGCGGGCGGCGAGCGGATTGCCGATCGCCCGGGTGGACAGGCTGCGGCTGCTCGACCGCTTGACCCGGACGGTGATCCGCTCGACCCCCTCCGCCGGCAGGCGCTGGCGCAGGGCCAGCAGCGCCATGATCGCCGACTGCGTGCCGAAATTGGCGGCATAGGGCTTGAGCGCGTAGCGCCGCAGATTGCCGAGACCGGGGTCCGGCACGGTAAGCGGCCGCTCGGTCTCGTAGCCGAAGGTGGCGAGCCAGCCACGCGGACCGGCGAGCGCCGCCGGCGCGGCGTCGATGCCGGCCGCCGCGAACAGCGCGCATTCGACCGCGTGCCGCGCCGATTGTCCGACCGCCAGGTCCTTGTCGGCGGTGAAGGCGTGATTGCCGGGCGCCATCGCCGCCAGCAGGCCGATGGGCAGCGCGCTCGCCGCCAGCGCCATCGCGTGATGCGTTTCCTTGCGGTCGAGCCCCAGCATCGGCCCGGCGGCCAGGGCGGCGGCGACCGGCGGGGCCAGCGCCGTGGTGCGGATGCCGCGATCGCCCGCCCGGTGCCCCCGTCCGACCGCCCGCAGCAGCGCGACATTCGCCTCCAGGGCCGACCCCAGGGCGCGCAGGAAGGCGCCGCCGTCCCTGCCCCGATGCTGCGCCAGCGCCAGCAGGGCCGGCACCACCACGACCGCGGCATGGCCGTTGTTGCGGCCGTCGATCAGCACTTCCTGGAAGTCCAGGACCTCGGCGTCGGTGCCGTTGACCAGCGCTGCGGTGGCGGGATCGGCCGTCGCCGGCGCGCCCCGCTGTCGCCGTCCCCAGAGGCTGGCCGCACCCGGTGCGGGCGACAGGGCTTCCAGCACCCGTTCGCCGGCCGTGCGATCGCGCGAGCCCGCCCCGATGGCGATGGCGAGCGTGTCCAGAACGATCCGCTTCAGGAATCTGCCCTCGGCCGGCGCCAGCGGGCGCTCCGCCGCGGTGAGGGCGAAATCGACGAAGCTGTCCTCGATCGGTGGCACGCTCACCGGCGTCGTCCTCTCGGATAGTCAGGGCCGCTGGGGTGGTCTGGGCTACTCAAGGTCGGCCATGGATACACCCTTCGCCGTATCCGGCAAAGAAAGCCTTAGGCGGAGAATCCCATGGCGCACTATCATGACGGTTCCTCGGGCCCGGAACATCTCGAATGGGTTGATCATGACGACACGCGCGCCGGCCTGGTCCACGGGCCGCACGGTCAGGGCAGGCATCGCCGGCAACGTGCTGGAATGGTACGATTTCGCCGTCTACGGCTTCTTCGCCCCGATCATCGCCACCCAGTTCTTCCCCAGCGACGACCCCACGGTCTCGCTGATCGCCACCTTCGGGGCCTTCGCCGCCGGCTTCTTCATGCGGCCGGTCGGGGCGGCCGTGTTCGGCCATATCGGCGACCGCTTCGGCCGCCGCGCGGCGCTGGTGCTCTCGGTCATGCTGATGGCCGTGCCCACCTTCCTGATCGGCCTCCTGCCCGGCTACGCCACGCTAGGCGTCGCCGCCTCGATCCTGATGGTGGTGCTGCGCATGGCCCAGGGCATGGCCGTCGGCGGCGAGTTCACCAGTTCCATCGTCTATCTCGCCGAGCAGTCCCCGGGCCACAATCGCGGCTTCCTCGCCAGCTGGTCGCTGTTCGGGGCCGTCGGCGGCACGCTCGCCGGCTCGCTGATGGGGGCGCTGCTCTCAGCCGCGCTCGATCAGCAGGCGCTGGCGGACTGGGGCTGGCGCGTCGCCTTCATCGCCGGCCTGGCGGTATCCGTCACCGCCCTGCTGCTGCGCCGGGGCATGGAGGCGGATGCACCGGCAAGACGCCATGCCGGTCCCGCGCCGCTGGTCGAGGCCGTGCGCCGGCATGGCGGGGTGATGCTGCGGGTGGTCGCGCTCAACGTGGCGAACGCCGCCGCCTTCTATCTGATCTTCGTCTACGCGGTCACCTGGCTGATCGACCGGGTGGCGGAACCCCGTTCCACGGCGTTGGAGATCAACGCCGCCTCGATGGTGGTGCTGCTGGTCCTGATCCCGCTCAGCGCCCACATCTCCGACCGGGTCGGCCGGCGGACCATGCTGGTCCTGGGCTACGCCCTTCTCGCCGTCGGTGCCTGGCCCCTGCTCTGGCTGATGCACCAGGGCGACCCGGTGCTGGCGCTGCTCGGCGAGTTCGGCCTGGCGGCGGTGATCGCCGTCTACATCGCCAGCATCCCGGCGGCGATGACGGAGATGTTCCCGCCGGAGGTCCGCGTCTCGGCGGTCAGCCTCGCCTACAACATCACGCTGGCGGTGTTCGGCGGTACCGCGCCGATGGTGGCGGTCTGGCTGATCGAGCGCACCGGCGACGACCTCTCCTTCGCCTGGTACCTCAGCGGCGCGGCCCTTGTGTCGCTCGCCGCCGCCCTGTCCTGGCGCCCGCACGGACGCGACTGAAAGCCGCATCCCCCGCCACGAGAAACGCCTCAATGAAAAAACGCCGGCACGCGAGGGTGCCGGCGTCCGGAATGACGGGTTCTGAATGACCGATCGGGGCGACCGTGGCCGCCCGGAGGGTTATTCGGCGTTGTTCTCGATCTTCGCGTGCTTGCCCAGCGCCCGGGCCAGGTCGACCAGGCGCCGGCGCAGCGACGGGTCGTCGATGCGGTAGTAGGCGCGCACCAGTTCCAGGGTCTCGCGGCTGGTCATCTTGTCCTTGGACTGGCCGCCCTCGCCCGCCTCGCCGTCCGCCTCGGCGATGGCCGCGTCCTCCATCTCCGACACCTGCTCCGGCAGGCCCTCGAAGAAGTAGGAGACCGGCACGTCGAGGATCTTGCTCAGCAGGTGCAGTCGGCTGGCGCTGATCCGGTTGGTGCCGCGCTCGTATTTCTGAACCTGTTGGAAGGAAACGCCGAAGGCCTCGGCCAGACGCTCCTGGCTCATGCCCATCAGCGTCCGGCGCTGGCGCATGCGCTTGCCGACATGCACGTCGACCGGATCGGGGCCGTCCTCCTGGATCGTCCGGCGACGACGTCCGCGTCCCAGCCCAGTGCCCGTGCGGCTTACCATTGGCTCTCTCCTCGACCCCTGCCGACCGTTAACGACAGTTTATCATTTTACCCCGATTTACAGGCACCAAAAGCTGCAAGAGGAATCGGGGGACGCAACCATTTCTACTCCGCCGCAGTTTTGAAGACAGGCTCGAATTCACGCAACTCATCCAAAGGTATGTGACAGAAAATAGCATGCCCTTGGGGCGTCCGCTGCGTGGGCGGCACCTGCGTCTCGCAGATCTCGCCAAGCTTGCGCGGGCAGCGTGTGTGGAAGGGACAGCCCGTGGGCGGGTTGATCACCGAGGGGGGCGATCCCTCGAGGATAATCTGCTTCTTCTCCACCTCCGGATCGGCCACCGGAACGGCGGCGAGCAGCGCCTCGGTATAGGGGTGATAGGGCGGCGAGAAGACCTCCTCGGTCGTGCCCTGCTCGACGATATGGCCGAGATACATCACCACCACCCGGTCGGCGAGATAGCGCACCACGCCGAGGTCGTGGCTGATGAACAGCAGTGTGGTGTCGAACTCGCGCTGGATGTCCATCAGCAGGCTGGTCACCGCCGCCTGCACCGAGACGTCGAGGGCCGAGACGGGCTCGTCGGCGACCACCACCGCCGGGTTGCCGGCGAAGGCCCGGGCGATGCCGATGCGCTGCTTCTGGCCGCCGGAGAGCTGGCGCGGGCGACGGTTGGCGAAGGCCCGCGGCAGCTTGACGAGGTCGAGCAGGCGCAACACCCGGCCGCGGATCTTGTCGGGGTCCTTCTCGACGCCGAATTTGCGGATCACCCGGGCGATCTGGCCGCCCACCGTCATCGACGGGTTCAGCGTGTCGTTGGGGTTCTGGAAGACCATCTGCAGCGAGGAGAGCTGCTCGTCGCTGCGGCTGTTCACGCCCTGCTCGGCGATGTCGTCGCCGGTGAAGGTCAGCGCGCCGCCGGTCGCCGTCTCCAACCCCATCAGCACCTTGGCGAAGGTCGACTTGCCGCAGCCGGACTCGCCGACGATGGCGACGGTCTGGCCCTTGCGGGCCTCGAAGCTGATGTCCTCGTTGGCCTTCACGTGGCGCACCGAGTTGCCGGACAGAATGGCGGCCAGCGAGCGGTCGTATATGGGATAGTATTTCTGCATCTGGTCGGCCTTGAGCACGACCTCGCCCGGCTCGATCGGCTCGAACACCTTGGCGTCCCGGCCATAGTCCGACCAGTCGATCTCCTCGAACTTGACGCAGCGCGCCTCGTGGCCGCCGCCATCGCCGACCGCCCGCATGGGTATCACGCCCTGATCGCAGCGGCCGGCCTCGAAGAAATCGCAGCGCGGCCCGAAATTGCAGCCGCGCGGCCGCTCGTGCGGCAGCGGCAACTGGCCGGGGATGGCCAGCAGCGGGTGGGTGTGCTTGTCGCTCTTGGGCGTGGGGATGCAGCCGAACAGGCCGTTCGTGTAGGGATGGGTCGGCTTCTCGAAGAGCCGGCGGATCTCCGCCTCCTCCACCACCTCGCCGGAATACATCACCGAGACCCGGCTGCAGGTCTCCCAGATCAGCCCGAGATTGTGGCTGATATAGATCATCGAGGTGCCGTACTCGGCGCTGATCTCGGCGATCAGCTTGATGATGCCGGCCTCCACCGTGACGTCGAGCGCCGTGGTCGGCTCGTCGAGCAGCAGCAGCGACGGGTTGGACAGCAGGGCCATGGCGATGACCACGCGCTGCTGCTGGCCGCCGGAGATCTGGTGCGGATAGGCATCCATCAGCCGCTCCGGATCGGGCAGCCGCACCTTGGTCAGGATGTCGACGGACCGCTGATAGGCTTCCTTCTGCGAGCAGTTATCCTCATGAAACAGCGGCACTTCCATGAGTTGCAGGCCGATCTTCATGCTCGGGTTGAGCGCCGCCATGGGCTCCTGGTAGATCATCGCGATCTCCGAGCCGCGGATGCGCCGCAATTCCTCCTCCGACAGGGTGGTGATGTCCCGCCCCTTGAAGCGGATCACCCCGTCGACGATGCGCCCGGCACCGCCGAGATAGCGCATCACCGCCATGGCCACGGTCGACTTGCCGCAGCCCGACTCGCCCACCAGACCGATCGCCTCGCCCGGCATGACCCGCAGGTTGAAGTCCTGCACGGCCGGGATCTCGCCGGCCCGGGTGAAGTAGGAGATGCACAGGTTCTCGCATTCCAGGATCGGCACGTCCGTCGCTGGCGCGGTGCGGGTGCCTGTGGCGTCGCTGCGCGGAGCGTCGAGGGTCGCGGTCATCGTCCTCAGTCCTTCAGCGAGATTTCGCGCAGGCCGTCGGCCAGCATGTTCAGCCCCAGCACCAGGCTGGAGATGGCGATGCAGGGCCAGACCACCGCATGCGGCGCGGTCAGCGCGATGGTGCGGTTCTCGGCGATCAGGTTGCCCCAATTGGGATCCGGCGGCGGCAGGCCGAGGCCGAGAAAGCCGAGCACGCCCAGCGTGATCGTGGTGTAGCCGAGGCGCAGGCAGGCATCGACGATCAGCGGTCCGCGAGCGTTGGGCAGGATCTCCACGAACATCACGTACCACTGGCTCTCGCCCCTGGTCTGGGCCGCGGCCACGTAGTCGCGGTTGCGCAGGTCGAGGGTCAGGCCGCGCACGATGCGGAAGATGCCGGGCGCGCTGGCGAAGGTGACGGCCAGCAGGATATTGATCGACGACTGCCCGAGCTGGGTGATCAGCACGACATAGAGCACCAGCACCGGGAAGGAGAGGATGATGTCGGCCACCCGGCTGAGCACGTCGTCGATCCAGCCGCGGCGGTAACCGGCGAGCAGCCCCAGCAGGATGCCGACCGCGTAGGCGCAGAAGGTGGCGAGCGGCGCCCAGAACAGCACCGGCCGCGCGCCCCAGATGATCCGGCTCAGCACGTCGCGGCCGAGATTGTCGCCGCCCAGAAGGTAGATGCCGCTCACCTCCGTGCGCACCATGCCCTCGTCGGTGAAGCTGGTCAGCATGAAGCCCTCGGGGATGGTGCTGAACATCGGCGCCTGCACCATGGCCGGGATCTGCTGGGTGTAGGGGAAGGGCGAGATCACCGGCGCCAGCAGGGCGACGGCGATCCAGAACACGATGATCCCGACCCCGACCATGGCCATCCAGCTCTCGCGCAGGAGGCGGAGGCTCTTGAGCAGGCGGAGCCAGAGCGGGTCGCGCCGCGGGACGTCGTTGAGCGTGAGATCGGCCATGCGCTTGCCTCAGGTGAAGCGGATGCGGGGGTTGAGATAGGTGTAGCCGATGTCGGCGATGGTCTGGGTCGCCACCGCGACGACCACGGCGACCATGGCGCAGGCCTCGATCAGCTCGATGTCGGTGTTCAGCGCCGCGTCGAGCAGCAGGGCTCCGAACCCCTTGTAGGAGAAGAAGTACTCCACCACGATCACGCCGGAGAGCAGCCAGTTGATCTGCAGGATGATCACCGTGAACGGCGCGATCAGCGCGTTGCGCAGGCCGTGCTTCATGATCACCCGGCGATAGGGCAGCCCCTTCAGCACGGCGGTGCGGATGTAGTGGCTCTGCATCACCTCGGCCATGGAGGCGCGCATCATCCGGGTGACATAGCCGAAACCGTAGAGCACCAGCACGGTCACCGGCAGGATCATCTCGGTCAGCGAGAAGCCGTTGGTGAAGCCGCTTGTCCCCGGCAGACCCCAGCCGGGCGCTATCTGGTTGAGCAGGAAGACGAAGAGGAAGGAGAGCAGCACGGCGCTGGCGAATTCCGGCACCGAGGTGGTGAGGACCGAGAGGAAGGTGATCGAGCGGTCCATGCGGGAGCCCTCGCGCATGCCGGCCAGCACGCCGAGCGTGATCGACAGCGGCACCATGATGGCGAAGGTGAACAGGGCCAGGATGCCGGTGTTCGCCAGCCTGGGCCAGAGCACCTCGGCGACCGGGGCGTTGAACCGCGTCGAATAGCCCATGTCGCCCTGGATCAGGCCGAACAGCCAGTCGAAATAGCGCTCCCAGATCGGTCTCAGATAGCCGTTCTCCTCCAGCCAGGCCTCGCGGCCCGCCTCCGGCGAGTACGGTCCCAGCACCCGGATGGCGAGGGTATCCACGTTCGCCTCGAGCATCAGGAAGAGGATGATCGACACGACCAGCATGGTGCCGATCATGAAGAGGATCCGCTTGCTCAGGAAAAAGAGCATGTCCCGGGTACTCCCTCCCGACTCCGCCCACCCCTGGGCGAAGCGAAAAAGCGGACCGACGAGTGTCGTCGGTCCGCCTTCACGTTACCAGAGAATGTCGCTCGCAATGTCGGCGCCGCCTACGAGGACAGCGACAGCACCGGATAGTCGAATTCGCGCGCGACCTGCAGCTCGAAGCCCTGCAGCGTGTCGGCGCTGGCCGTGTGGATGGCCCGCCAGTAGGGCTGGATGAAGATGGAGTCGCCCTGCAGGATGGTCTCCAGATCCCGCATCACTTCGCGGCGCCTGTCGACGTCGAGGATGCCGTTGGCCTCGTCGAGCAGGGCGTCGAACTCCGGATTGGAGTAGTTCGCCTCGTTCCACGGCACGCCGGTGCGGTAGGCCAGGTTCAGCACCTGCACGCCGAGCGGCCGGTGCGTCCAGGAGGTGAAGCCGAACGGCCATTCCGTCCAGCGGTCCCAGTAGGTGCCCCCAGGCATGATGTTGACCGCCAGGTTGATGCCGGCCGGCCGCACCATCTCGGCGATCACCTGCACCGTGTTGGGCTCCCAGGTCGGCTGGGCGACGCAGTAGATCTCCAGGTCGATGCCGTCGGCGTAGCCCGCTTCGGCGAGCAGCGCCCGCGCCCGCTCGTAATCCTGGGTGGGCCGCGGAATCTCGGCATATTCCGGGTGCACCGGGCAGACATGGTGGTCCTCGCCCGGCGTGCCGAGCCCCTGATAGGCGAGATCGAGCAGCGCCTGGTGGTCGATGCACGACCGGATCGCCTCACGGATACGCGCATCGTCATAGGGCGGCGTGGAGACGTGGAAACGGGCCACGCCGGTCTGCGCGGTGATGGTCTCGTAGAGCACCAGGTTCGCCTGGTTGCGCACCGCCGGGACCTGGTCGGTCGACATTTCGTAGAGCAGATCGACCTGGCCCGAGGCCAGCGCGGAGAAGGCGGCGGCCGGATCGTCACCATGGTCGATGATCTCGATGCCGTCGAGCAGCGCCTCGCCGCCCCACCAGCCGCCATCGTCGCGCTTGGCGTAGGTGGCGCGCTGGCCGACTTGGTAGTCGGTCATCACGAACGGGCCGGTGCCGACCGGGTTGTCGACGAAGTTACCGCCCTCGTCCCAGAAGCTGCGATGCACGATCAGCGCCGGATAGTCGCCCAGGCCTTCCGGCACGGCGATGTCCGGCGAGGACAGGTTGAAGCGGACGGTGTGGTCGTCCACCACCTCGGCCGACTCGATCGACGAGAAGCGGCTGAAGTTCGAGGAGCCGTGCGCCTCGGTGCGCCACTTCTCCATGTTGGCGACGACGTCGGCGGCGGTGAACGGATCGCCGTTGGTCCACATCGCGTTCTGGCGCAGATGGAAGGTCCACTGCGTCAGGTCGTCATTGGCCTCCCAGCGTTCCGCCAGATAGGGCCGCGTGATGTTGTCGGCGCCGACCCGCGCCAGCGGCTCCAGCATGGCGCGGTAGAGGTTGCCCTTCTGCGACCAGTCGGCCAGCGACGGGTCGCCCAGTTCCATGACGTTCATGGAAATGCGCAGCGTGCCGCCCGGCGTGCCCTGGGCGCGCGCGGCCGGGATCAGGCTCTCGCCGGTGATGGCGTCGGCGATGGCGTAGGCCGAGGTCGCTGAGAGGCCGAGCAGAGTGGAGAAGCGCAGGAAGTCGCGCCGCGGCATCTTGCCCGATTCCAGATCGTCCACCAGGCCCGGAAGCCTCGCATGCACCTGTTCCAGCTGTTTCTTGTTCATCTACGGAACTCCGTATTTTCCTTATTGAACCGAATATTGCGCAATACATCGGTCCATTTTACGTGGTTTTGCGGGCGAATTCTTGTGTAAATGCCCACAAACACTTGAGTAATCCCACAGAATACCCGAAGTCCCACGCTGCGTGCGATTGCTGTCCTGATGTTTGCGCCGTTGCGGGATTATTCTCCCTCAGCCCGGGACTGTCAAACAATCTGCGGGTTCCATTCCGGTATTAATTCCACCAGGCCGGAAATACGGATGGGCTTGATAGCGGGCGCGTGCTCGGCCAATTCTTGTGGATCGCCAGCAGATCCCAGCCAAGCACGGACCCGCCGCCCATGTCCCTCTATCGTGACGATCCCTACCGCCAGACCTGCACCGCCACCGTGCGGGCGGCAAGCGAGGAGGGGGTCTTACTCGACCATACGGTCTTCTACCCCACCGGCGGCGGACAGCCCGGCGACACGGGCCGGCTCACCTGGGCGGGTGGTGCCGCCGACGTGACCGAGGCCGTCAAGCACGCGGACGGTGTTCTGCACCGCCTCGCCGACGGCGCCGCGCCGCCGCCCGTCGGCACCAAGGTGACGGCGGAGATCGACTGGCCGCGCCGGCATCGCCACATGCGCATGCACACCGCCATGCACCTGCTGTGCAGCCTGGTGGAGGGCGAGGTGACCGGCGGCCAGGTGGGCGCGGAGAAAAGCCGGCTCGACTTCAACGTCCCCTCCGCCACCCTCGACAAGGAGGCCATCACCGCCGCCCTCAACGACCTGGTGGCGCGCGATCTGCCGGTCGGGGAGCGCTGGACCAGCGATGACGAGCTGGCGCGGCGGCCGGAACTGGTGCGCACCATGTCCGTCGCGCCGCCAAGCGGCCAGGGCCGGGTCCGCCTGCTGCAGATCGGCCCACCGGAGGCGATCGTCGACCTGCAGCCCTGTGGCGGCACCCACGTGGCGCGCACCGGCGAGATCGGCCGTGTGCGGGTCGCCAAGATCGAGAACAAGGGGCGCCAGAACCGGCGCGTCAACATCGTCTTCGACAGCACGGACTGACCGCCCATGACCCTCACCGTCCCCGGCCCGCTGGTCGATGTCGACTGGCTCGCCCGTCACCTCGGCGCGCCCGACCTGCGGATCGCCGACGCCAGCTACATGCTGCCGGTCTGGGATCGCGACGCCCGCCGCGAATACGCGGCCGGCCACATCCCGGGCGCGATCTTCTACGACATCGACGCCGTGGCGCGCGACGACACGCCCCTGCCCCACATGCTGCCATCGCCGGCGCGGGCGGCCGCGGCGATCGGGGCCATGGGCATCGGCGACGGCCACGCCGTCATCGCCTATGACAGCTTCGGGCTGTTCAGCGCCGCCCGGCTCTGGTGGACCCTGCGCTGGCTCGGCCACGACAATGTCGCGGTCCTCGATGGCGGCTTGAAGGCCTGGAAGGCGGCCGGCCGGCCGCTGGAGAGCGGCCATGTCGACCTGCCCCCGGCGACCCTCACCCCGCATCCACGGCCCGAGCTCTACCGCACGCTGGAGCAGGTCCAGGCCGAGCTCGCCGGCGGCCCGGGCGTCCTTGTCGACGCACGCGATGCCGCCCGTTTCCGTGGCGAGGTCGCCGACTTCCGGCCTGGAGTGCGCTCGGGCCACGTGCGCGGCGCGCGCAATCTCGGCTTCGGCACGTTGCTCGACCCGGAGACGGGCAGGCTGCTGCCGGTCGAACAATTGGCGGCCCGCTTCCGCGACGCCGGTCTCGACTCCGCCGACAAGGCGACCGCCATGTGCGGCAGCGGCGTCACCGCCTGCGTCCTCGCCCTCGCCGCCGCCCGTCTGGGCCATGCCGACATGGCGGTCTACGACGGCTCGTGGACCGAATGGGGCGGCCGCCAGGACCTGCCGCTGGCCACCGGCGACGATTGAGCCGACGGTCCGGGATCAACGGCGCGTCACCGACATGCCGCGCGGCATCCGGGACGATGGGGCTTGAGTGGGGAGAATAACCAACCCGTCCGTCGTCCCGCACGCAGCGAAGCGGAGATGCGGGACCTCGCGCGGCCGGGCCGAGGCGGTGGCGAAGACGGGCTCGAGGTCCCGGGTCTGCGGCGCATCACTCTCGTGCTGCACCGCGCACGGGACGACGCTTGGATATCTGGGCGTCGAGGAAACTAGCTGTGGTCCCGGACTCTGCGCGACACGCCAGTGACGCGCCGCTGATCCGGGACCGGCAGCCGGTCTTCTCGCCCTGTCAGTGCCCCAGCACCTGGCTCAGGAACAGCTTGGCGCGCTCCGACTTGGGGTTGTTGAAGAATTCCTCCGGCTCGGCCTGTTCGACGATGGCGCCGTAGTCCATGAAGATCACCCGGTTGGCCACCCGCCTGGCGAAGCCCATCTCGTGGGTGACGCAGAGCATGGTCATGCCTTCCTCCGCCAGCTCCACCATGACGTCGAGCACCTCCTTGATCATCTCCGGGTCGAGGGCCGAGGTCGGCTCGTCGAACAGCATGATCTTCGGGCGCATGCACAGCGACCGGGCGATGGCCACGCGCTGCTGCTGACCGCCGGAGAGCTGACCCGGATACTTGGCCGCCTGCTCGGGGATCTTGACGCGCTCGAGGAAGTACATGGCGGTCTCCTCCGCCTCCTTCTTCGGCGTCTTCTTCACCCAGATCGGCGACAGGGTCAGGTTCTCCAGCACGGTCAGGTGCGGGAACAGGTTGAAGCTCTGGAACACCATGCCGACGTCGCGCCGGATCTGGTCGATGTTCTTGATGTCGTTGTTGAGCTCGACCCCGTCGACGATGATGCGGCCCTCCTGGTGGTCCTCCAGCTTGTTGATGCAGCGGATCATCGTCGACTTGCCGGACCCCGACGGCCCGCAGATGACGATCTTCTCGCCGCGGTCGACGAACAGGTTGATGTCCTTCAGGACGTGGAACTCGCCATACCACTTGTTGACGCTCTGCACGGCGACGATGGGTTCCGCGTCGGAGGCCGGCGGGTTGGCGGACCGGGCTGAGGGTGAGCTGGTCATGTCGGTCGGGCTCCCTAGCGGCGATAGCCGGTGTTCATCTGCCGCTCCAGCCACTGGCTGTATTTCGACAGGCTGAAGCAGAAGGCGAAGTAGATGAGGGCGACGAAGCTGTAGGACTCCGGGTAGAAGCCGCGCCAGATCGGCTCCGTCAGCGCGATGCGGCCGCCGTTCAGAAGGTCGAACAGGCCGATGATGATGACCAGCGACGTGTCCTTGAAGAAACCGATGAAGGTGTTGACGAGCGGCGGGATGGAGATGCGGAGCGCCTGCGGCAGGACGATCAGCCGGGTCTTCTGCCAGTAGGTCAGACCGAGGCTGTCCGCCGCCTCGTACTGCCCCTTGGGGATCGCCTGCAGGCCGCCGCGCACCACCTCCGCCAGATAGGCCGCGGCGAACAGGATCAGGCCGACCTGGGCGCGCAGCAGCTTGTCGATGGTGACGCCTTCCGGCAGGAACAGCGGGAACAGCACCGAGGCCATGAACAGGATGGTGATCAGCGGCACGCCGCGGATGAACTCGATGTAGATCACGCAGATGAAGCGGATCGCCGGCAGGTCGGAGCGCCGGCCGAGCGCCAGCAGGATGCCGAGCGGAAAGGCCACGCCGCAGCCGATCAGCGACAGACCCAGGGTCAGCGGCAGGCCGCCCCACTGCGTGGTGGGAATATAGGTCAGGCCGGTATCGATGCCCGCGCCGGTGAGCTCGGGCACCACGAAGTCGACGACGAAGAACGCGACCGCCAGCGCCAGCCAGGCCGTCCAGAAGAAGCCGAGCCGGTCGACCACCGGGTTGCCGCCGAAGCCCTGGCCGATGCCGCTGCCGAGTTCCGGCATGCTCCGCCGCAACAGGGGCGCGCCCAGCATGGCGAGCCAGAACAACGTGGCCAGGCTGGCCACGCCGCCGAACATAAGGATGCCGCAGACCACTCCGATCACGTACCAGGCCAGCAGCAGTCCCGGACGCCAGTTCGACCGCATGGTGCTCATTACCAGCATCAGCACGATCAGCAGCACGGCCAGGCCCGGGCGCCAGCGCTCGGACCCCGGATAGGTGCCAAACAGGATGGTGCCCCACATGTCCTGCAGGAACGGGAAGCAGTAGCCGTATTGCTGGCGGCAGGTGGCGCTCTCCTCGCCTTCCGGACCGGCGACCCAGATGCCGTTCAGCACGATCCAGTCGAATACCGTCCAGACGAGCCAGACGATGATCGCGCCGACGACGAGCGTGCCGATCGAGGAGAGGACGGAGTTGAAGAGGTTGTGCTTGATCCAGGCGACCGGGCCGACCGAGAGACTCGGCGGCGGGCGGCCGGGTGGCGGGGTGGTGACGCCGGCGGTCTGGTCGGTCATGGCCTAGCGCTCCACCAGCTTGATGTGGGTGTTGTACCAGTTCATGAACGCCGAGATCGCCAGCGAGATGATTAGGTACACCGCCATGAACAGGCTGATCGCCTCCAGCGCCTGCCCGGTCTGGTTCAGGGTCGTGTTGCCGACCGAGACCAGGTCCGGATAGCCGATGGCGACGGCCAGCGAGCTGTTTTTCACCAGGTTCAGATACTGGCTGGTGGTCGGCGGGATGATGATCCGGAGCGCCTGGGGCAGCACCACGAGGCGCAGCACCAGCCCACGCCTGAGGCCGAGCGCGGAGGCCGCCTCCGTCTGGCCCCACGGCACCGCCTGGATGCCCGAGCGCACGATCTCGGCGATGAAGCCCGCCGTGTAGATCGACAGGCCGAGAAAGAGCGCGATGAACTCCGGCGAGATGACGCTGCCACCGACGAAGCGGAACCGGTTGCCATCGGGATGGCCTGGCGGCAGCGGCACCTGCCAGTCGGTCGGCATGCCGAAGACGACCCACACCACAAGTGGCAGGCCGATCAGAATGATCAGCGACCATCTCAGCACCGGCAGGCGCTGGCCCGTCGCCGCCTGCTGGCGGTCGGCATGCCGGCGCAGGAAGAAGATTCCGATGACGGCGACCACCACGGCGATCAGCATCCACAGATAGGCGGGGTCGGCGACCGGCACCGAGGTGATGAAGCCCCGGTTCGACAGGAAGGCGACGCCGAAGATCGAAAGCGGCTCCCGCGGGTCGGGCATGCTCTCGGTGATGACCGCGTACCAGACGAAGAGCTGGAGCAGCAGGGGGATGTTCCGCACCGTCTCGACATAGGCCGAGGCGACCTTGGCGATCAGCCAGTTCCTCGACAGCCGGGCGATGCCCATGATGGTGCCGATGATGGTCGCCGCGACGATGCCGAGCGCGCCGACGATGAAGGTGTTGAGGATACCCACCAGGAAGGCGCGGCCATAGGTGTTGGCGGCGCCATAGGAGATGATGCTCTCCGATATCTCGAAGCCGGCCTCGCGCTCAAGGAAGCCGTAGCCGCTGGCGATGCCCTGGTCGTTGCGGTTCTCGATGACGTTGCTGACCAGGTACCAGAGACCGGCGACCACAAGGCCGACGACGACGATCTGCCAGAAAATGGCCCGGGCACGGGGGTCGTTCCAAATCGCGGCACGCGTTGGCGCAGAATCCTGCGTTTGGATGGCCATGACGACGGGCCTCCAGCGCTAGCTGTCTCCGGGACTTGATGCCGCCCCGGGACGCGTTGATGTCAAATGTGTCAGAGGCGGCGGTCGGGGACCCGGCGGCTGGCCGGGTCCCCTTCCCGTCACGCGACTGTCGTCGCCCGGCCGGTCAGCGCGCCGGCGCGGCGTACATGAGGCCGCCATCGGTCCACAGCGCGTTCAGACCGCGCTCGAGGCCGAGCGGCGTGTCGACGCCGACATTACGCTCGAAGATCTCGCCGTAATTGCCGACCTGCGCGATGGCGTCGTGGGCCCAGCTCTCCTCGATTCCGAGCGCCTCGCCCATGCCCTCGGTGATGCCCAGCAGGCGCTGGATGTTGGGGTTGGTCGTGTCGGCGAAGCTGTCCACGTTGCCGGAGTTGATGCCGAGCTCCTCGGCCTCGATCAGGGCCCGCACCGTCCAGGAGACGATGTCGAACCACTGGTCGTCGCCGTGGCGCACCGCCGGCCCGAGCGGCTCCTTGGAGATGATCTCCGGCAGGATCGCGTAGTCGGCCGGGTTCGGCGCCACCGTGGCGCGGATCGAGGCGAGGCCCGAGGCGTCCGTGGTGTAGACGTCGCAACGGCCGGCGAAGAAGGCCGCGTTCACCTCGTCGAGCGACTCGATGACCACCGGCTGGAACTCCATCTCGTTCGCGCGGAAGTAGTCCGACAGGTTCAGCTCCGTCGTGGTGCCGGGCTGCACGCAGACCGTGGCGCCGTCGAGTTCCAGCGCCGAGGTGACGCCGAGATCGCGCGGCACCATGAAGCCCTGGCCGTCATAGTAGGTGATCGGTGCGAAGTTCAGGCCGAGCGAGGTGTCGCGCGACAGCGTGTGCGTGGTGTTGCGCGACAGCAGGTCGACCTCGCCCGACTGCAGGGCGGTGAAGCGCTGCTGGGCGGTCAGCGGCACGAAGCTGACGGCATTCGCGTCGCCGAGCACGGCGGCGGCGATGGCGCGGCAGACGTCGACGTCGAGACCGGACCAGTTGCCCTCGGAATCGGGGTTGGAGAAACCGGAGAGGCCGGTGCTCACGCCGCAGATGAGTTCGCCGCGCTCGCGCACCGCGTCAAGGGTCTGCGCCTGGGCGACGCCGACCGTGAGGGCCGCCGCAGCCGCGCCCGAAGCCAAGAGCCATTTGATCGTCATGGTAACACCCTGTTCTGTGTTTCGTTGCTGTACCTTATGTCCTCTCGACCGCCTCGTCGGACGGCCACCTCGCCGAAGGCATTTGACAATGCACCTCCGTTGCAAGGAAACAGCGGATGCCAGATGCGCCCTCCGCCATCGGATGGTTGGACACTAGCAAGCCAAGTAACGCACGTGAAACAAATTTGTGTCGATACAACCTCGGCCTTGCGATTTTTGGCCTATCCGGTTGATTTGACGCTTCATTAACCGCAGCCGCGAAGGCACCGATGACAAGTAATTCCCGCAAGGCCGACACCATCATGGTCCATGCCGGCCGCGACCCGCACGCCAATTTCGGCGTCGTCAACCCGCCCGTCTACCACGCCTCCACCATCCTCTTCTCCTCGATGGCGGCGCTGGCGGAGGCGCGCGGCAAGCGCTTCGAGCGGGTGACCTACGGCCGCGTGGGCACCCCGACCAGCTGGTCGCTGGAGCGCGCCGTGGCGGAACTCGAGGGCGGCTTCAACGCCGTCACGGTCAGCTCCGGCGCGGCGGCGATCGTCGTGGCGGTGATGGCCTTCACCAAGGCCGGCGACCACATCCTCGTCGCCGACACGGTCTACGGCCCCACCCGGCACTGGTGCTCGGACGTGATGACCCGCTACGGCGTCGAGGTGACCTATTACGATCCAGGCCTCGGCGCGGACATCGCCCGGCTGGTGCGCGATAACACCAGCCTGATCTATCTGGAATCGCCGGGCTCGCTGACCTTCGAGGTGCAGGACGCACCGACGATCGCCAAGGTGGCGCGCCAACGCGGCATCGTCACCATGATCGACAACACCTGGGCCACGCCGGTGTTCTTCCGGCCCTTCGACCACGGTATCGACATCTCGATCCACGCCGCCACCAAGTACATCGTCGGCCATTCCGACGTCATGATGGGCATTGTCACCGCGGCCACGCAGGAGCATTGGCAGCGCCTGAAGCAGGCCGCCGTCGACCTCGGCAATTGCAGCGGGCCGGACGACGTCTACCTGGCCCAGCGCGGCCTGCGCACCATGGGCGTGCGCCTGCGCCACCACCAGGAGGCGGCGCTGGAGATCGCCCGCTGGCTGGCATCCCAGCCGCATGTGGCGCGCGTGCTGCACCCGGCCCTGCCGGACCATCCGACGCACGACCTCTGGAAGCGCGACTTCCTCGGCGCCTCCGGGCTTTTCAGCTTCATCGTCGATACCAATGACGAGGCGGCGATCGCGCGCCTGATCGACCATATGGAGCTCTTCGGTCTCGGCTATAGCTGGGGCGGCTACGAGAGCCTCCTGGTGCCGCAGGATCCGGTGCCGCTGCGCACGGCCACGCGCTGGCAGGCGGAGGGCCAGCTTCTGCGCCTGCACATCGGGCTGGAGGACATCGACGATCTGAAGGCCGACCTCGCCGCCGGCCTGAAACGGCTTGGAGAGTGACGGGAATGGGGTGGGCGCGGCGGGCGATCCTCGGTGCACTGGTAGCGGTCGGGCTTCTGGCGGGACCGGCCCGGGCCGACGAGGTGCTGGTCTTCGCCGCGGCCAGCCTGACCGACGCGCTGGGCGAGGCCGCGGAGAGCTTTCAGGCGGCGACCGGCCACGAGGTCGTCATCTCGTTCGCCGGCAGTTCGACCCTGGCCCGGCAGATCGAGTCCGGCGCCCCGGCGGCTGTCTTCCTCTCCGCCAACGTCGCCTGGATGGACCACCTGCAGGGGCTGGGCCTGATCCGGCCGGAAAGCCGCCGCGACCTGCTGGGCAACGACCTCGTCGTGGTCACGCCGGCCGACTCGCGCGCCACGCTGGCCAACCTCGCGGACCTGCCGGCGCTGATCGGCGACGGCCGCCTGGCGATCGCCGACCCCGATCACGTGCCGGCCGGTCTCTACGCCCGGGAGAGCCTCGAGACGCTCGGCATCTGGCCGGAGATCGAAGACCGCACGGCGCGCGGCACCGACGTCCGGGCCACGCTGGCGCTGGTCGAGCGCGGTGAGGTGCCGGCGGGCATCGTCTACCGCACTGACGCCACGATCGCCGATGTCCGCGTCGTCCTCGCGCTGCCGCCCGACAGCCACGCGCCGATCATCTACCCGGCCGCCCTGACCATATCGGCCGGCCCGGCCGCGGCGGCCTTCCTCGACTTCCTCGCCGGCCCCGATGCGCGATCGATCTTCCTCGACCACGGCTTCTCCACGGTGGACGGTGCTCCAGCTGACCCCTCTTGAGCAGGAGGCTCTCGGGCTCAGCCTGCAGGTCGCCTTCTGGTGCGTCGCCGTCTCGCTTGTCCCCGGCATCCTGGTCGCCTGGGTGCTGGCGCGGCTGCGCTTTCCCGGCCGCACCCTGCTCGACGGCATCGTCCACCTGCCGCTGGTCCTGCCGCCGGTGGTGATCGGCTACCTGCTGCTGGTCGTCTTCGGCCGCCAGGGACTGATCGGCGCGCCGCTATACGACTGGTTCGGCATCACCATCGCCTTCACCTGGCGGGGCGCGGTGATCGCCTCGGCCGTCGTCGCCTTCCCCCTGCTGGTCCGGGCCATCCGGCTGTCGTTGGAGGCGGTCGACAGCGGCCTGGAATCGGCCGCGCGGACGCTCGGCGCCCGGCCCTGGCGGGTCTTCCTCACCGTCACCTTGCCGCTGATGGCGCCCGGCATCCTCGCCGGCGCGATCCTCGCCTTCGCCCGCTCGCTGGGCGAGTTCGGCGCCACCATCACCTTCGTCTCCAACATACCGGGCGAGACCCGCACCCTGCCGCTGGCGCTTTACAGCGTGCTGCAGCGCCCTGGCGGCGACGCCGAGGCGACCCGCCTGGCGATCATCTCGATCGTCGTCGCCATCCTCGCCCTGGCGGCCTCGGAACTGCTGGCCCGGCGGCTACGCCGGCGCCTGGGCTCCGCACCGTGAGGCGGGCATGCTGAGCTGGGACGTGGAGAAGCGCTTCGGCGATTTCGCGCTGACGACGACGGGCGATGTGGCGGCCGGCGGCGTGCATGCGGTCTTCGGCCCGTCGGGCTCCGGCAAGTCGACCCTGCTCAACCTGCTCGCCGGCCTGCTGAAGGGCGACCGTCAGGCGATCCGGCTGGGTGAGCGCTGGCTGGCCGACAGCACCCGCCGCCTGCACCTGCCGCCGGAGGCCCGCACGCTGGGCCTCGTCTTCCAGGACGGCCGACTGTTCCCGCACCTCTCCGTCGCCCGCAACCTGACCTATGGCGCGCGCATGCGCCGCCTTGCCCCCGCCGACACGCCGTTCGGGGAGGTCGTCGACCTGCTCGGCCTCGGCGACCTGCTGCGGCGCCGCCCCGGCGGCCTGTCGGGCGGCGAGCGCCAGCGCGTGGCCATCGGCCGGGCGCTGTTGTCGGGTGCCGACGCCCTGCTGCTGGACGAGCCGCTGGCCTCCCTCGACCAGCCGCGACGGATCGAGGTCCTGCCCTTTCTCGACCGGCTGCGCGCCGCCAACGACACGCCGATGGTCTACGTCACCCACGCCATCGACGAGGTGCTGCGCCTGGCCGACACCATTACCGTGCTCGACCGCGGCCGGGCCGTGGCCGCCGGCGATGTCGCCAGCGTTCTGAACGACCCGGCCACACGCCCCTTCGTCCCCGGCCTCGCCGAGGAGACGGTGGTCGAGGCGCAGGTGCGCGAGATCGACCGGGTGAACGGCCTGGTCCGGGTGCGCGCCGGCGGCTTGGCGCTGGCCCTGATGGGCGGCGGGCTGGCGCTCGGCAGCACCGTACGGCTCAGGCTCGCCGCCCGCGACATCGCCGTGGCGACGGAGCCGCCGTGTCACACCTCTGTGGTCAACATCCTGCCGGGCGTGCTGACCGCGCTGGAGCGCGACGCCGAGGGCCGCGTGCATCTCGACCTCGACCTCGGCCTGCCGGTGCGCGCCATCATCACCGCCTCCTCCGCCGCCAGGCTGGCCCTGGTGCCGGGCCAGCCGATCCACGCCATGATCAAGGCCGTCGCCGTCGACCGCGTGCGCGCCTGATCCCCGCCACCGCGACCCCGGGAAACACCATGACAGACCCCACCGAAGACCTGAAACGCAAGGTGAAGGCCAGCCGGCATCTCATTCTGTGGGCTCTGATATTCGGCCTCGGAATCGGCTTCTTCGCCGGCTTCTACCTGGGCACCTGGACGACCCAGCAGGCGGTGCTGGAGGGCATCTCCCCGATCTCGGGCGGGAACACCGACAGCGGCTCCTGACGGGCCGCTCCGGCAGCCTGCCGGATCAGCCCTCTTCCCGGCTCGGGCAGAGCCAGGGATCGTCGTCGCAGACCACGTCGCAGGAGGCGCTCGACAGCACCACCTCCTCCAGTCCCTCGACCGGGAAGCGGTCGCGGCTGAAGACGATCACCCGGTCGAAGGTGACCGAGCGGCCGTCCACCGTGATCGCACCGCCGAAATGCTGATGCGCGAACAGGGGCCGTGGCGACA